>Ga0207712_10000669_pt1 | contig 26493 bp, 28 predicted proteins | sample KBSS44metaG_FD_184402 | JGI IMG/M metagenome (GOLD analysis project Ga0207712, IMG submission 184402) | Switchgrass rhizosphere microbial communities from Kellogg Biological Station, Michigan, USA - KBS S4-4 metaG (SPAdes) (version 2) | ecosystem: Host-associated > Plants > Roots > Rhizosphere...
CCGGACGGAGCCGGAGAGCCTTTGAAGCCGCCCTACTAATACCCTACTATTTGCCTCGGGGCTTTCCGATCAAAGATTTCCTCAATGGCTCATTCGCGCGCTCATTTCCGACATTGGCGGGCCTAGCCCCAAGCCGGTCCTATTTCACTGTCGGCGGGATCACCTGATCGATGCGGTAGATCACGCCATTGCGCGACGCGATCGGGGCGGAGGCGATGCGCGGGCCGGCATCCCCCGCGCCCAGGAGAATCACAGTCTCCTGACGATGTAACCGGATCGGCGCGCCGCCCATCGTCGCCAGGCTGGCCGCGCCGCCGTTGCGCGCGAGGCCCTTTTCGAGATCGGCCTGCGCGACATAGCCGGTCACGATATGCTGGCGCAGGAGGGCGAGCAACTGTGGCCTGCCGTCCGTGCTTTCGAGTTGCTTGCGCTGATCGTCGGGCAAGCGGGCGAAGGCCGCGTCGGTCGGCGCGAAGAGCGTATAGCTGCCAATGCCGCCGAGCGCCTTTTCGAGCCCGGCGGACTTGACCAGTTTTGTCATGGTCGAAAGATCGGAGGCGCCGCCGAGCGCCTCGAGGACATTCTGCCTGGTCCCCACCGCCGCTTCGGCCTTGGCCGCCGCCTTCTTCTGGGCGTCGGTTTGCTCCTGCTTGTGACAGCCGGGAAGGCCAGTCGTCGCCAAGGCAATCAGGGCTGCGAGGATCGATTTGCGCATCGTGGCCATTCCCTTACGCATTGCTCAGCAGTTCGATGACCTTGCGGACGAGCAATGTAGTGGGGTCGATCTCGTAGATATAGCCGTCGCTATAGCGATACCATGCGTCGTCGCTGTCATAGTAGCGATCGCGATATTCGGGCGGGACATTGTAGATGTCGTAGCCATCCGGTATCCGCGAGCCCACCGTCCAGCGATCCCCGGTCAGCAGCGCAACGATGGCCTCGATCCGCTGCGATCCGTGATCGACGGCGAAGATTGCGCCGTCTGCATAGCGATAATCTTCGTCGTCCCCATAGCCATAGTAGCGTACATAATAGGGATCGACCGCATAATCGGCATAGTTTGAGGGCCAGACATTGCCGTAGTAGAGCGCGCCGCCCAACAAGGGTAGGAAGGCGCTGATCAGCAGCGTCGTGCGATCGACGCGATACAGATAGCCGTCATCATAGCGCCAGTCATAGCGGTCGTCGTACCGATACCAGTAGGGATAGGTATACCAGTTGGCGAAGGGCTCCTCATAACCCCAAATTCGCCGCGCCTGGCCGGGCGGCATGCAGCCATTATGTTTCTTGGCGAGACCGGGCGGGCAGCCTTGGATCAGAGGCGACCAGGCCGGGCGATAATTGTCTTCGAAATCGCGTGCGTCACGATAGCGCATCCATTGCCGGCCTTCGCCATAGTCGCGGTGTACCGCTTCGCGAACATTGGCACGATCGTGGGGACCGCCCCGATGGTCTCGGTAGAGTAGTTGTTCGTCATGTGGGCGCCGGAAGCCCAGTCCAGCGCCACGATCATGCCGCCCTGCTGCGTGGGACTCACGCATGTCCCGGCGGCTTCCTTCCGGGGATTGACCGTCGACGATCCTGTTCCGGCCATGCCCCTTGGGTGCAACTTGGCCCCCGTGGCCTTGGTTGCCACGCTCGACGAAGCGATTCACGTGTTCGCCGCCATGGCTGCGGTCGTGACCCTCACTCCTGGCGACCACCGGGCTCTGCATTTGCTGCGGCCGACCCCCGCCATGGGCTTCCCGGTTGCTGTTCGCGTCTCCTCCCCGACGGGCCTTGCCCCCGCCACGATCGGGCTGGGAGTCGCCATGCTGCGCTTGCCCGCTATCGACCCGGGCTTTTTGTGGCTGGCCTCCTCCACGCGGATTGCCGTGAGCGGCGGGACCGCCGTCGCTATGAGGATTGCCACCTCCGCCATGAGGCTGGCTTCCGCCGTGGGCTTGTCCACCTTGTTGGGGCTGCGCGCCGCCATGGTCCTTGGCGAGTGCCGGAGCGGTCATTGCAAGGCTCGATATTGTCAAAAGAAAGAGAGCTCTGCGCATGGCGATCCCTTCCTAATGGGCCATTTGAATTCGATTGTGTAACGTCCGAGCACCAGAAGTCGTTCCGCCGCTGCCTCGCGCTGACAATCGAGCACTGATCCCGGCATTGGGGATCAATGCGCGTCCGATATCTGATCGGGCCGAACTGGGGCTATCGACAGCGAACGTCGCTGTTTTGATCTATCGCCTTTCCAGCGAGAGCCCCAAGCGCGCCGCCAATCAACGTGCCGGCTGCACGATTATGGCCCCCATCGATGACATTGCCGAGAACGCCACCGCCTATCGCGCCGACAATCAGCCCGGTCGTGCCATCGCTGCGCTTGCAATAATACCGCCCATCCGAACCCCGATACACTTCATCCTGCGCGGAAAGGCGCCGTTCGGTGTAGCGCGGATCCTCGCGATAGTACCTTGCCGCATCATAATCCGTGACGAACCGACGCTCATCGTAGCGGTCATCGTAGTTGTCGCGCACGGTAGCGCTAGAACCATAACCATCATTCGCGCGACGCCAGCGCAGGCGTTGACCGAGATCGTCCAAGCGGGCTTGGATCATGTCCCTGTCCCTGGGTGACATGTCCCCGCGCATACGCCTTAGATCCCGGCGAATGGCATCGAGCTGCCGCTGTGAATATCTGGCTTCTCGTCGATTCAGACTGCCGTTCGCGATCCCCCGATCGATGCGTCTTTGAAGAAAGTCTATCCTGTCCCGGATATTTTCAGGCGCGCCACGCCAAAACTCGTCCCGGTTCCATCCGCTGCCAGCCTGGCGGTCCCAGTCGCTTCGGGGCGGCTGCGCCATCGCTGTAGTGCTTGCGATGAGTGCCATGGCAAAGAGGCTACCCAGTTTGATCGGGTTCATACCTGCTCTCCTATTGAAATCACTTGTTGTACGACCGTTATAACGCCCCTTGAGCCCGTAAGTGCCGTGCCGGATGATCCGGGTCCAGGCACTATTCATGTCTGCGCCAGTTCCCGGTCGGATCACTTGCGAGTTCGTCGTCCAGTTTGATTGCTCGATCGAGTGGACATTGCGGAAACGTCCGGCGGCACCCCTTAATTTCCATACCCGCTTGGCTGGCGATATCGTTTGATAAACGATACAATTCTGTATCGCCGGCGCTTACAGGGGTCGGCGATCGAATGACGTTTTAGCCGTGAAACATCGTTCTGAAGCCGCGTCACTCTATCGCACGCAAACTAGCGGCAGCGCACTTCCCCCTGATCAATTGATTTGCCGAGCAATGCGCCGCCCGCCGCACCCAATATGGTGCCGGTGGCCCGGTCGCGGCCGCCGTCGAGGGAGCGCCCTAGCAGCGCACCTACAGCGCCGCCGATAAGAAGGCCCGTTGTGCCATCGCTGCGACGGCAGTGGTAGCGGCCATCGTCGCCGCGCCAGACACGGTCCTCGCGCGATACGCCGCCCGGTTCGTAATAACGATCCCGATCATGGGCCCGCCTGCCATGTGCTGGAGCCCAGGGCGGAGGATCGGCCAGCGCGGGCGCAATAGGCAGAGCAAGCGATGCAAGCGTGACTGCAATGATAGTCCTCCGCATGATCCAACTCCTATTCGGATACCGGCCGTGACAGTAGCGCTGCTTGATGAACTCAAAATTATCGATCGCGGTAAATGGGTGCACCATGGCGCATCGACGCCGATGAAATGGCTGATATGCATGTGCGATACGCAGACGAATCGCCCAGCTTGCGCTCGTCGCGGTGGGTGAGCAGAGCTTGAAGGCAGGGTTGAAGGGGCGTGGGAGCGCTGGATCGTTTCGATCCGAGGATTCGGTCAGTCTGTCCTGGGCTATCTCTGCAAGGCGTCGCCGCTCATGGAAATTAAGCGCCGGTTCAGCAGGCGTTATGAAATCAGCACACTATCCCGCGACCGATCGGAGAACCGCAGTGAATACAAAGCTTATCGCACTTGTTCTGGCAACTGCAGCTGGTCTTGCTCCGCCGCTGATGGCCCAATCCTACGCCGAACAAAAACGGTGGGACGCGGCCCAGGAGCGCTATCAGGCGGAGACTGAACTCTATCAGCGGGAGCGCGAACGCTATTATGATTCTCGGCAACGCGATCGTAGCGAGAGCGGTTACGCCCCCCGGCCGGGAGAGTATGATGAAGACCGCTACGCGACCGATTATGATGCTGCGCACTATTATCGAGATGATCCGCGTTACCAGGAGCGCCGCCTGGGCTCCGATGACGAGGTCTACCGCGGCTCTGACGGCCGCTACTATTGCAAGCGTAGCGATGGAACCACCGGTTTGATCGTCGGCGCGGCGGCAGGGGGCATCCTGGGCAATGTCATCGATGGCGGGCGGCATCGCACTGGCGGGACGTTGATTGGTGGTGCACTCGGCGCGCTGCTTGGTCGATCGGTGGAACAGAATAGCGATATCCGCTGCCGATAAAGCCGAGGCTTCCGGCTGGCATAGGGAAACGCGTCGCAGCTAAATCAAACGAGCCCTGCGGGTGCTTGCCCTACTATTCGACTACTATGCCCGCCGCCGCGCTTTTACGTCATTGTATTGAAATGGAATTCGCCGTGCCTAGCGCTAATGGCTGAGTAGCGGGCCGTCCCAGGCGACATGGACCCCTATCGGCGGGAAAGGGCCGCCGTCGAATATAATGAGGCCCGACCCACAGGAGCTTTGAAAGCCCTATCCAGGGAGTACGCTTTGCAGGCGGCGACTTCGAAGGATCCGCGATGGCTGTTGCCGCTGCGGCAATCTCACCAAATGTCAGCGACCAGCTGGCACAGCGCCTTGGCAAACCGCCATCGTTTGTTGCCAAGATCGAGACTGGGGAGCGGCGGTTAGATATTGTGGAGTTCATCGCCATTGCGCGCGCGCTGAATGTTCGACCAGCCGACCTTGCAGGGCAGGTTGATGGGGCGATACCCGAACAATTGGATTTCTGATGTTATCAGGGTTGGGTGGTGCCGCTTAGGTGACTCGAACACCTGACCCCCGCATTACGAATTTTAAGCGTTTGATATTGAACGACTTTTAAGGAGTTTGAAGGAGCCTGAATTCGCTCCTGATCCCGAGGGGTTGCATCCTGAGAGAACCAGAAGCAGCTGGAGGGACTTTGAAGCCGCCACCCTACTAATGCCCTATTAGCGCCTAGGCCTGCCACAAGGGCGCCAAAGTTTTCCGATTGGCTCAGACGGGATTCTCGATCTGAATGTCAGGCCTGCTGCCGGTTTGATGCTCTCCGGTTGGTGAAAACACCTTATCCCGGTGTCCACCACACCGGCAGCAGGCCAGACGCCCTAACTCCGGAGGCCACTCGCTATGACACGGGGCAATGAGCCTACGCCTGACCGCATCGATCGCCAGCCGCGACCCGAGGGGTTCGCTCTTGCCCAAATGGAGCTTGCCGCCGCCTGCCGGCTGGATCGTAGGCCCCAACACTTAATGCAACCCGAGAGTCTGCCTGTTGATACCTACGAGTCACCGATGGTGACGTACTTTATTAAGCAGATATCTGAGTACACAGAACATCCGTGATGTTAACATTTTGCACGTCGGTCATACCTTGAGTCCCGGTAATCTTATCACGAAGAATGAAATTATTGCCATCTGAAGCGGTCCAGAATATTGAGTTTCGGGTCATCGATTGCGAGCCTTGGTCGGTTACCAAGTCATAGTCATATGTGAGACGGCCGTGGCTCGTTGAGCAAACCGTATTTATGTGAAAATTTATAGAGATTGAGGTGGGCGATTCGACATCCCAGTCGAGGAAAGTGGCGGTCGTTGTACATCCATCGGCCATGTCAGCCCCCAAGTATTTTCCCTGAGCCCAAGCATAAGGGAGTTTGCCACGGAATAACAATAGGTTTCCACGGAACTTTGCCGAAACCGCATGAACCTCCTTCACGTGGGAATGACCCTCAATCGAATCCGGAGCACATGGAACTCAGTACCAGCCCCTGCGCACCTCACGGGAGTGTTAATGGCATGGGCGGCCGAGTCGAGCGAAGATGAGAGACGGAGATGTCAAATGAGAAAGTTTGCAGCGCCTAAACCGATTGATCTTCGTCGTCGACAGAGCCAGCATTTTCTTGCTGGACAACCAAGTGTGGGCGTTTTGAACACGGTCGCAGACCCGCTGACATACGACTATCACGAATTCACCACGCTGGCTCTAGGGCGTTCATTTAGCCCCAACGACGTAACGAATTCAAAATTGCCCGCAATCGAGTTTCAAGCCCAACAATTAGATCCCGGCGCTCCTTTCACAAGTTTTACTGCAACGTATGTAACAGATGAAGAGCAATTGAATTTTGCTCTAGGAATAGATCAAAAGGCTTCTGCATCATACCTCAAATTTAACGCGTCAAGTCACTTCAATTTCAACCTTGCTGGCGCGTTTCAGTCCAAATCCATCATTGTAGTTATTTCTGCCAAGACGAGTTTTGGCAGATGGGGTCTGGATCCGGCGGCAAAATTCAGTCAAGCAGCCGAAAAAATGCTCGGTGACGGGAAGAAGTTTGAGCAGGTGTACGGCTCTCGATACGTGTCAATGGAATGGCGGGGCTCGTCAGTCTCAGCGGTATTCAGACTGGACTCGGTGTCATCGGAATTCAAATCTAGCTTCTCGTCGGAGTTCTCAGCGTCCGGAGGATGGGGACCTCTAAGTGCTAGCGCCTCGTCTAAATTCAATTTTGAACTAAAACGAGCAGCAAAGCAGAGTCGCGTCTCAGTCCAATTTGGTGCAACTGGCGGAACGGGCTTCGGCGCTCTCGGCGCAACAGTTGCCGGTATGTTGGCAGGAGACGATCAAACCTCCAAGATAGGCAAAGCCCTCTCGGACTATGTCGAAACGTTTACCCAAGCCAATGCGGTTGCAACGAGATTTGCTGTGGCCCCCATGTCTGATTTCGGCTGGAATCCTTTATCTATAGACCCGTGGACTGACATACAGGAACAACGGCTGCGTGAGATTTACACTGAGTATCGCCGGACAACCGAGGATCTGAGCTTCTCTCAAGCTATTGTGGCAGGAACAACACCTTTCTCTAAGTTGCTGCCGACAGCTGTGGTGGCGCAAATAAACAACGAGATACCTAGGCTGGCCCAGTATCAACTCGATCTTGCAAGTGCCCATCAGGCATGTAAGGCCAGTACACCGACGAGTGTGTCATGGGCATTGCCCGCATCCAAGATACGCTCGAGTATCCCATATGACATGCTTGGTCCGCCTAGAATTGTGTTCCAAATATATGGCCTGACGGAAGAGCAATGCAGAGTGGTGCTGGATGCGCCCGAGAATGCAAGGGACAGTATCGCTCAGCAATTTAATCCCGCTGTAAAAAAGGTCGCTGCTACCGTCTATACTATGGGGTTCTTTCTACTAACAAAGCAGTTTAGGTTCGAGGACGAAAACGGACAGTTATGGAACGTAACGACTGAAACGCCCGACGCCCAAGGCGGCGCCCTTATTTGGTGTGGAATGCCGGGCAATAACTTAGAAGACTGGTTCATCGAGTGGATGTTGTCTTGGAGGGGCACTCATGAAGGAACGTTCTTTCTTGCGTCAAAGAATGATGCCGGAGTGGTGCACAATATTCCCTTCATGTCTGCGTCTTGGCAAGTGAATTCAGATGGAAGCGTGGCAAAAATCCGGACCCAAATGATATTCTGACGCATGACGCTTATTGCGGCCGAGGAGCCATCGACGTATCGCGGGATCGACGATTTCTTGAAAGCCGAGATTCTGCGTCATCATATGGCCGGCTCCCGCCGAAACAACACCACACAACGGTGATATGTGTGAGGCCAGGTCTGGCCGCCCAATCAAGGCGTTGCGCAGGCGCGAAGTGTTGCGGTCAGCCAACAGCCCGACTGGCGATCTCGCCGAATATCTGTTCTGCCTTCGCTGCTGGGCCAACGCAAAGAACCATGGCAATAGCAACCGCGATAAAGGCTGGCAGGTCAGACCTTGGCGAAAAGCAAACCGACGACACCCGGAACTGGCGTCGCTTTGGCGACCTTTAGTGGAGTTGCGTTTCCCAAATCGATGTCGCGCGTAACGTTTACGGACTGCAAATTCAAAGATTCGGCCATTGTCCGTAGCACTTCGCCAGTTGAGATGTCAGCGCCACCACCCGTATTGGTCACGACGTCGAACAACGCATGGAGAGCCGCTTCGTCGTCGGGAATGGGCGTGTCGAGGTTGCGGCCGAACGGTGATCTCACCCGCTGCCCCGGCTCGATCTGCCTAACGAGGACCTGAAGTTCGTGTCTTGGCGGCATCGGTTGTTCAGAGATGGAACCGAAGCTGGCAGCCTCCTCGCCAATGAGGGGCCGGATCCGGTGTAAGCGCGTCGGATGTGCCTCGAACCACGCGGCGTCGTCGGACTTCCACGGTGCATCGGTATCTTGATCATCGACTTGCGTAGTCCATACGTTCGACATGAGTACCGCAAGCGGATCGAGATCGAAGCCATAGCCATTCAGCCCAAGATCGCTTGCCTGCCGTACTACTGTTCCCGAGCCGCTCATTGGATCGAGTACGACGCTGCCAGCCTGCAAAGAAGACAAGCTATCTAGCGCAAGACCCGGAGCCATTCTGGCCGGAAATGGATGGATCGGTTTTGTCAAGCAGCCCTCATGCTTCCCCGGTCGAAAACCGAATTTTCAATTTGTTATTGCGCCACAGCTGGTAGTGCAAGATTGCAGCGGCCTCTAGACGCAGAGAGGTCAAGCGTCGAGCGCATACGCATCACAAAGCGACTTAAAATATCCACGCGAAACCATCAGTCACCTTGTACCTCCGGCAGTAGCAGACTTGCGTCCCCATAGCTGTAGAAGCGGTAGCCTTCGTCGATTGCGTGGCTGTAGGCGGATTGCATTTTTTCGATCCCCATCAGCGCACTAACCAGCATGAACAATGTTGGTCGCCAGCCATCAGCCAAACGGCTTTCGTAATTTAGTGGGGCGTTATCCAGCCCAGAAGCCCTTCCAGAAGCAAGGATTCCGCCACTAATCCCAAAGCCCTTTTAGCTCAGTCAGTGGGAAACTGTGGTTTTATGTGCCCCAAACAGGACCCAAGCCCGGCTCGTTGCGGACGGGCGATTCAATGGATGTTTCGGGATTACCTTGTGAAAGGGTGGTGCCGCTTACCCAGGCCTGCCGCTTCGAGCCTCAAGGCCAGTTCGCAGAACAGATGCGCGATCCGCGCATGAGCGTCGCGGCGGCCGTTATTCGCGATCCATTCCCGGAATATCGATCCCTCGACCAGCGTGTCGTACCACAGCGCCATGCCGATTGCGGGACGGTCGAACGCTAGTTTCCGGATGGCCTTAACGGGGATCGCAGCAATTTCGCCATCAGAAAGCATTTGCACATTGTGATCGGCCCGACCCAGCAAGGAGTTCTGGAGATCGACAAGATCTCCATCCATATGCAGGGACAGGATTTGCCTGGCGCCATCGCCGACGATCTTCTGCCGATAGGCAAAGCCGCGGATCAAGAGGCAGCTATGTTGCGGCCGGTCGCCCTCCCGGACCACATACTGGTCCGCTTTCAAGCTGCGCGGCGTAAACGGCAAGGCGAGTAGTGCGGACTGGTCCGCCTGCGACAGCGGCGCCCAGAGCTGAAGCTTTCTGAGCATGGGCTGCAAAGAGGATGTGGGATTGTGCATAACGGTGCTCCGCAAACGGGAGCATAGGTAATATCTCTCAGCCACCGACGCGTCTGATAGGGGTTCGGTGATGCGGCAACCTTAACATAGTTTGGTTAGATCGCCTAATATAAGGCATGCTTATCGATAATATGTTTGCCAAAAGTTAAACCTGTATCCAAGGAATAATCGTTCTGGTATTGAGCTTCCTGCGAATGTGAATGGATTTATGTAATAATTTGTCCAAATCTCTGCCCGCCATGGCGGGCTAAATTCCTCTGATTCCTTCTATATATATTCCTTAATAGTTTATATAATGCAGTAATGCTTTAGTATAACTATGCAATTGGGACGGAGTTTTTGGCTTATGACCCATTTTTATCTCCACATTTATGACGCCTATGGCGAAGCGGAAGACGAAGAAGGCGTTGGGTGCTCGCTTGCGGAAGCCCATGAGCGTGCCATCTCCGGCATCCGGTCCCTCCTCAGCGCGGAAGTGTTGGAGGGTACGATCGACCTCAATGGCCGGATCGAGATCGCGGATAGGAACCAGAAGGTACGTCTCATCGTGCCATTCAGTGAAGCGTTACGGCGTGTAGGAGCCGCGCTTCCCCTCGGTGCAGCTGGCACCCATTTCAGGCCAGCCTTCATGCATTAGCGGCCTTGCCGTCTTGATCTGGCTAGACGTAGATGATTTGAGAGGACGATCAGCCATGAACGTTCCCCCCATGGAAGCTCCTGCCAGCTTGTTCGTGAAGCGGGGGCTAGGGCGCCCGGAGCCTGCGACCATTCGGTGACTGCGCCTTCTTGCTTGCCATGCTGTTGCCAGCGGAAGGGGGAGACGAGTTCTGGATCGAGAGCACGACGGGTAGGCTGAATGCCGGCCAAATCAAAGACGCCTTCGATCGGGGCCTGATCGAAAGGGTGAACTGATGGTCTCACGCCCTGTGTGTCCGGCACCATGACCCAAAGGGTGAGCAGGATCAGGTGCGGCCCCAGGTTCAGGTGAAGCCACCAGCCAGCAAGAAGGCACGGCGCCAGCGCCAGCCGACCCGTGCGGAACATGTCGGCTACGTCGTTCGGGTATGCCTATGTCAGAATTGAAGATAGTTCCAAGCGATCAACAGCAACCTGAGCGAATTTGGCGAGGCGGTTTGAGGTTCGCGGCCGGGAGGCAGTGGATGAGCCCGGCTTGCGTCAGCTCATTTTGGGCGCTGGTGCTCCCTCATCGGCCAACGCCTTTGCGAGCTTCCGAAAAAGGTTGGGGTGATATCTTTTGCTCAGAGGATCGTTGCTTACGGTTGATGCGGTGAGCCCTTTGCCCGCGATCTTGATGTGGCGCGACTTTTCATCATACCAGACGCGCAGCTCAAGGCTTATGCTCTTGCCAGCCATTTGGTTCCCTCTTATCCCCCAATACTTCTGGTTCACCAACCATGGTGCGGCTCGCAGGCTATCCCGTCGCCATCACCGTCCATGCCCTCGCGATAACCAGGCATGCCTTGATGGATCGGTGCCGCACCAGCAGTGCGAGCTTCGTCGCAGCCGGAATAGAATACAGAATTCTCAATCCTAGCTTGATCTTCGGCGGACACAACAAGGCTGCCCTCTGGGAGCAATTGAGTAACCTTGTCAGGATTGGTGATCGCCAGCCCTCCAACGAACACGCAAAGCCCCGCAAATACGGCGAACGGAATGAATTTGATAGTTTGAAAGCTGGTATTCGCTCGATCCTGGGCGCGGTAATGCTGGCCAAGTTTTACCGGGTCCGAGCGGAAGGGCTTTTTGAAACTCATATGCAGACGCCCCGAGCAACTTCCGCAGTGATGGAGTTGTGCCCGATCCATAGCAAAGTCGTTGCTGCACGTTGAAGTCGCCAGTCCATACTAACCCCCTCAGATCATAGGATAGGCATATGGACCGGAGTTTCGCCAGCCGATTGTTTGGCCCTTACGGTCTCCCGCCGATATCATAAGTGGTAGCGCATGTCGGGAAGTCCTGAGGGAAAATATAAAACCGGGAGTGTATCTATGTCCAAGTTCGACGTCGAAATGACGGCACATCAGATTGGCTGGCGCGCGAAGCAGGGACACGACCCCGAACTCGGGTGGCAAAACGGGCGGCAGTATGAACATCTTTTGCCGCGTTCAGCTTGGAAAAAGTCGCTCTGGCCGCCAATTGCGGAGGGGCTGGCAAGCCACCTGGAGAGCGCCAAGATACAGGCACACTCCGGCACTCATAATTTGAAGAGCAGCTGGGTTCTCTGCGCAAATCTCTACTACCCATTCGGCCTAGGTTCCGCAGGGAGGGGACTCCTTGCAGACTTCCTTCGAGCCTACCTCGATCCATCGATCGAAACAGTGGATGAAGTGCACTTGGAGTATGCTGAAGCAGGCAAGCTCAGCCCTGCAACGCTGCTTGGAGAGCTGGGAGGTTCACGCGGCACGGGCCAAACGTCGCCCGACCTGGGCATCATCGCCAATTGCGGACGTGCGCTGCTGCTAATCGAGAATAAATTTACAGAGCACTCCTACTACGCTTGCTCGGCGCGAAATGTGAGAGCTGGAAGTAGCAGGTCTCCTAATCCAGACATAACGCGCTGCCACAGGCCCGCAGCGCTTATTGATGGCCATGCCGATCTCTGCCACCAAGCATCGTGGGGCCGCCATTACTGGTATATCCTCGGACCGATCGCGGACCGAGAAAAGATTGCCGAGCTCTCTTGCTGCCCAGCCGCTTTAGCTGGCTATCAACTTTTCCGCCAACAAGCCCTCGCCGAAGGCATAGCCCAGTACGGCGAATATGATCTTGTCGTCTCGGCCGTGGCCTTCGACGATCGCAATGTGGGACTCGCCCGATCGCTGCGGAGTACCGGCCTTGACGATCTATCGTCGTGGGGCGAACTTTTTCACGGCAAGGCACGCTTCGGCTGCTTCACCCATCAGAAATGGGTGGATTGGGTCCGCACCCATGATGCGGAGGGTCTGTGGACCGACTGGCTCGCCTATGTCTGTGCCCGTTATCAGTTCGGTTAGCAGTTCCAGCATGGCTATCATCTTTCAGACCTCATATCGGCACCTTAACACTGGGTCCGCGATACGTTATGCGCGTAGGAAATCAGGGGGGTGTAAATATGCGTAACGCGCCAAAGCCAGGCCAAATTAGTCTCAACAATTTAATAACCCGCTTGAGAGATGGGCGTTACGTAATACCTGATTTCCAACGAGACTTTGAATGGAAGCCCTGGGCCATCCGCGACCTCATGGGGTCCATTTTTCGAGATTATTATGTTGGAAGTCTTCTGCTCTGGAAGGGGAGTTCGCAAAATTTCGATGCACTGTCTTGCCAGCCGATCTATGGCCACGAGGGGTCGACAAATCGCGAATACATCGTTCTGGACGGGCAACAGCGCCTTACGGCCATTCACTATGCACTGATCTCGCCAGACGTTACCCTGCCCCAAAAGAAATCGCGGGCCTTTTATTTTATCCGCGTCGATAAATATGCAGAAGACGATTTTGATGACGCGTTCGATTATCAATGGGCAACGAAGCCTTGGAATCAGCTCATGGCGAAGGTCGACGAGCAGTACGAGCGGCATCTCTTTCCACTAGCTGTAATCGGAAAGGGCGGCTTCGCATTGGCGAACTGGGCCCAAGGCTACGAGCGCTTCTGGCAAGCTCGCAAAGCAGCAGCAGAACAGTCTGGCGACGAGATGCAGGCTGCAGTTGCCGAGAGATACGTTGAATACGCTCAGCGTTTCGGCATCGAGATAAATGACACTCTCGACCAGTACCAGGTTTCTTTCGTTGAACTCGACCAAGAACTTCCTATCGGGAAGATTTGTGACATATTCACTCAGATAAATAGCAAAGGTGAGCAGCTCGATATTTTTGACCTGATGAATGCTATGCTTAAACCTCGAGCTGTTCAACTTAAGTCCCTCTGGCGGGATGCTGAGAAAAAGTTAAGTGCCGCTCCAATTGAAAAGATGAATATTTATCTTCTCCAGGTCATGTCGATCACTCGGCAAGATTACTGCTCTCCAAAATATCTATCGTACCTTCTGCCAGGCGAGCAGAAAACCATCCGCACGGCTAGCCATTAGAGCAGGGTCGGTCGCGGCTGTCGTCCCTGAATTTATGGAAATATTGTAACTCATGCCAATTCGCGCTCAAGGTTGCTAAACTGTTCTGTGACGTGACGCCAAAAGTTGAAGTATTTATTGATGGTATAGTTGTTCATGTTTTACACTCGTAATAATATGTGGCCTTACAGAGAAGGCTAAATGGATATTCAAAGGCGATTGGGAGATTCCTTTCTAAAAGGAAGCCCGGTCTCGATTTTCGGTTAGACCAGATCCGGATGCCATCTATATTAATTGGCCGTCTGAGCACTATCTGTGACGATAAATTGAGTCGGTCAAGGCAACTATTGCCAAAATAAGGCAAGCCGATTGTCTGTAATCGGATAAGTGGGATGGCATTACAATTTATTGTTTTTAATGCTGGAAGGCGATATTTCGAAGCTGTATTCACAAAGGCATATGAATAAGGGAAGGGCGCCATTCTGAAGCGGAAGGCTCATTAGCAACAAACTTCCTTGTGAAAGGGCTTCCAGAAGCTAATGGTCAGGAGCCGATTTGCTTTTCCCGGGAGGGGGGTACCTAACCGGGTGATGAGCCTCACGGTGATGGTGCGACGCAAAAGCATGGCCGCGCAGTTCGAGACGCCCTCGATTAGACTCCGAGTGACACAGCTGTGCGCGACCACATTTGTTACCGCGTGGGTTCAGCGACAACGACGATGGCCGCTAACACCATGCCGATGAGGCAGAACACGGGATGCGCCTTTGCGATCGAGCTTAGCAGGCACAGGGATACAAAGCCGAACATCTCCCTCGGCCTTGTCAGTGAACCCCATAAAAACAGCCCGAGGAAGGCCACTAGCAAGGCGACGATAGCGAACCTCGCCAATGCCAGTACGAGGCAGGCGGCAAGCAGGTAGCCGAAGAATTTCATGGGGATTGCCCTTTCAAATTGGATGTCCGGCGGACATTAAAAAAGCGCCCCGGAGGACGCTGCGCTGGCTGACGATGGTATGGACGGCTAGATGGATGCATACTGGCGGCATAGAGCAAGCAAGCTTGGATCGACGCTTTTGGTATCCTGGATAAACAGGACGTAGCCAAAGCCATCATCGCTGAGGATGTAGGTCAACTCGAACCAGCCGCCATGGTCCTCAATCCATTCCCATGAGGGTTCGAACTCCGGCGATGGAAAGCGGATCTGATCGACCAGGTTCGCCAGCGGGGAAAAGCCTAGCTCCTTTATTATGTCAGCTTCCATGTCGCCCGGCCGGATGATCAGGAAATGGGCGATGTCGCCTAGGTCGTAGTCGGCAATTTGGTCACAGCGTTGGTGCAGCAGCCGTTTCAACGTTGGATCTAACGGCCCATCCAGGACATGCGTCATGGCGTCCGCGTCTCGTATCGAAAGCATAGGCTTTTCCTTCTTTGGACATAAAAAATGCCCCCGGATTTCTCCGAGGGCTTTGGGTTTGGATTAACAGAAAATTGTCAGGTATCAGACGGATCTATAGTCTTTCCTTTCGCTCGCTCGCGCATTTCTTGGGTCAGACTTACATCTTGGTATTCGACTGAGGAGCGGTTCGCCTTGTAATCTTCGACACCGATACCTTTCAACTCAGGTACAAGTTCCGTTGGCTCGAAGAGGCCCCCTGCTTCCATTTTAGAAACATATATGGATGTCCCGTTCTCGAATAACCAATATGATAGGTTGTACCTCGCTCCAAGAACGTTTTCTTCGCTAAAGTTGACGGGTTCTCCATATTGTTCCGTTAGCAGTTTTATTAGTTTGTCAACGGGGAGTGCAACCGACACTTTAATAGAGTCTACGCGACCATTTTTTATACGTGGAGTCACATCCGCTGACTTGCCAAATAGCGTATAATCCTTTGCCTTCGAGGCGCCATGGTCCGAGTTAGAGTTGTTCGGAGGAGCTGCCAGCTGAATTGGTGCGGAACTCTGGCTGTTAAGGTAAGCTATCACGTCAACACGGTCTGCAGGGTTCGAAAGTCCCGCGAAGGTCATTTTAGTGCCGGGGGCAAACTCCCTAGGGCTGGATAGAAACTTGTCCAGTGCCGCAACATCCCACACGCTTCCTTTGTTGCTCAAGGCCTCCGAGAACGCGAACCTACGCGCGGTTGCTGCGGCGGGGGCCCCCACAACTCCCCACAGGTTTGGACCAATGCCATTGCTGCCTGCCTTGGCTATTTCGTGGCAGGCGGCGCATTTGCCGAAGATGACACGCCCATGTTCTGGGTCAGACAAGGAAAGTTGCGAGGATGTGATAGCAATATGAGTGCTAAGGGAAACTGCTTTGCATTCCCCTATGTCTGGTGCGCATATAAAACCAAAATGTTCGAGTTCTGATTGGCGCATACCGAACTTTATATCTTTGAATCCATCAACATAGTCGCCGATTAAACATGCTGACAGCGCAAATATACCGAATAATGCAATAATATATCTCATGGAGTTGCCTTTGTTAAGGGTACGGTTGGCGGTGTGCCTCAACAGGCAACATAATACTGCTTATGTCGAATCACCGATACAGAAACGTACTTCATAAGTGCTTGTTAATTACTTTGGCTGTGGCGATGATATTTCTATAATATTCCCTTTCGTGGAAGAAACTGACGAACTTCCATGTTCCGCTTTGTTTATCGGAACACTCGCCCAAGGCCAGTGAAAATGACACGGTTGGTATACAGACGCCTGCTGCGCCTTACGTCCACATCACCGCATGGACGTGGTTCTGCTTCTCGGCGCGAATGTCCGTCACCATCGCAAGCTGAAGGGCATGTCGCAGGAAGAACTTGCGTTGGAGGCGGGGATGGAACGCAGCTATGTCAGCGACCTGGAGCGCGGCACGAGAAATCCATCCGTGCGGGCGCTGGGACGACTGGCAGAGGCCTTGGGTGTCCAGCCGCACGAACTACTATTGCGTGTGGGTGCCTAGAGGCGCTGGCGGTCGGCGAAGCACCAAAGCGACGGCGTCAATCGAGCACGTAATGGGCTTCCGCTGCCCTAGCATTTCCCACGCCCCACCCTCCGGCTTTCACGGAAGGCACAGCGGTTTTGGCTGGTGTTGGGGGGTTACCGCAATAGGCGTTTGCGGGCCTGTTCATATAAGATGGCTGAATTTGCGCTTCAGAAAAGTGTACTTGCCCAACTGTAGCGGTTGAGCCAGAATTCAGCCGGCGAAGGGGGCCAAGAATGAAAATCACGGATAGGCACTACATCCTCGACCGTAACCATCCGTATCTCGCGGCAATGGATTTGACCTACTATCAGGTTGTGCCGGGCCATTGGCGCGTGAGATGGCGCGACTTTCTGATGGCCAAACAGGATTGTGATTTTTCGACAGAACAAGAGGCTCGGGAATTTCGCGACGAAATTTGGCTTAATGCTCACCGGATTGACCGGGCGCTCCTCGAAGATGCTAGCACCAGCTTTTCGGAAGCGTCCGCCATGTGGGAAGCGTTGGTCTAACGTCCAATCCGCCCAAGCCTGACACAATTCAAATCCGTTGGAAGCAGTCACCCCGGGGAGAGATGCTCAGCGAGCATGGATCTCGGTACTGAAACTTGCTATCCTCCCGATTGAACGGACGGGAATTTACGCTATGCCATTGCAAATAAACCAATATAATGATTTATCCGCCCATGTATGGCATGGCGACGCGCTTAGATTTCTGAAGGCGCTCGAACCAGAATCCGTCGATCTCATAATGACCTCGCCACCCTACTGCATCGGGAAGGCGTACGATATATCACGATCAAGCGCAGGCTTCCGTGAAGAGGTAAAGAGAGTTATGCCTGAGTTCCTCCGTGTATTGAAGCCGGGAGGTAACCTCTGCTGGCAAGTGGGCAATCATGTAGGCGGATCCTCCATACTGCCGCTCGATGCTGTCATAATCGCGCTATTGGAAGACGAAAAAGATCTTTTGTTGAGGAATCGTATAATATGGACTTTTGGGCACGGCACTCACGCGACCAAGCGATTTAGCGGACGCCATGAAACCATCGTTTGGTATTCTAAAGGCCAACACTCCTATTTTAATCTGGATGCTGTGCGTGTACCGCAGAAGTACCCCGGTAAAAGACATTACAAGGGACCCAGTGTCGGCCAACTCAGTGGCAACCCACTGGGCAAAAATCCTGGCGATGTCTGGGACATTCCAAATGTCAAAGCTAAACATATCGAAAAAACGTCTCATCCCTGCCAGTTTCCAATCGCATTGGCCAATAGGCTGATTTTAGCGTTGAGCCCCGCTAGCGGCGTGGTCGTCGATCCCTACCTCGGTTCTGGCACGACAGCGGTGGCCAGTTTACTTTGCGGTCGATCCTTCAGAGGGTCCGAGAAGGAAGCAGAATATATTGATATTTGCCAGACCAGGATAAAAGAGCTTATCTCTGGAAATCCGAAGGTGCGGGAGGACAAGCCTGTGAGAAAGCCACAAGAAGGTGAAGCAGTATCAATCATGCCTTCCCACTTTGGAAATCCTAACTGGGTAGGAATGGCATAATGGCTCCAATAGCAGCTGACGCGAGTCCCGAAAAAAGACTTTTCATTTCTCTGCTAACGCGCGACATCGCTCTTACCGACGCCTTCCTGGATTTAATAGACAACTCTGTAAATTCGGTCTTGGCGAAATTTGCCGCGCAACTCAAATCGGCGGCCGACTATAGGAATCTTCTAGCAAAAGCGCCTAAAAAATCCCTTCCTAAAATCAGCCTTACGCTCAGCGACAAAGATGTTTGTGTCGCCGACAACTCATCAGGCATCCACTGGGTCTCTGCAAAAGATCATGTATTTAAATTTGGTCGAGTTATTGGCGAACGTGACAAAAATGACCGTCTCAGCGTCTATGGAGTTGGCCTAAAGCGCGCTATTTTCAAAATGGGCAACAAGATTGAGATGGTTTCAAACCACGCTCAGGGTGGATTTCGGCTGTCATTGAATGTCAGCAAATGGGAAAAAAGTAAAGAACCACGTTGGACGATCCCGATTGACCAGTTACCCTCGGTCGAAAGCACAAAAACTGGTACGAGCATTAAGATAACCGAATTGTATCCTGACGTTCTGCACAGAATGAAAGATGGGTTATTTATTTCAGAGCTTAAGGCGAAGATACGTCGAACATATACATTTTTTATTGGACGGTTGCTTGATATTGAGTTGAACGGTGAAATTCTGCAGTCCTATAATTTAGAAATAGGCGAAAATACAGCGACAGATGAATTTGATGAGGGTGGAGTGACTTGCTCCATTAGTGCTGGGATAGGCCAGCCTGATGCGCGGGGGAATTTTGTGACAGAAAATGCTGGTTGGAGCATCTTCTGCAACGGTCGCACACTCGTATATGCGGACAAAAGTGAACTAACCGGTTGGACCGGCACGCCTCAGTTGCCGCTATTCCAGCCTAAACATAGACCGTTTATGGGCATGGTGTTCTTTGTTAGTCAGGATCCAGAAGCCTTACCGTGGACGACAACAAAGGCTGCAATCAATTTGGAAAGCGGCGTTTGGCAGGAGGCAAGGCGAAGAATGATCGCAGTAGGCAAAGAGGTGACATCCGTTCTCGATAAGCGATATTCCAATGATGGTACCGAACTCACCAAGGAGGATGTGCGAGCATTGAGTGGAAAGCCTGTTCCAGCACTGAGTATTACGGGCACTTCTACGCGACGATTTGCGTTACCAAAAAAAGCGCCTCCTACGACGATGAGAATTCAATACGATGCGGACATCGCTCAGGTAGAGCACATTACGGAATTCCTCAGGAAACCCAACATGTCTGGATCGGAAGTCGGCCGACATACTTTTAATTACTTCCTTCGCAATCGAGCGGGCTACGATGAGTAAGCGGTCCACAGCAACATTTATAGAGTATGATCTGCGTCCAGCCAAGCAGGCGGAGCGTAGAATGATTCTAGATATGCTTGAAAGTATGAAGGAGGCGGGACTTCAAATTTCAGACTATCGATACATCGGTATGGGTGGAATTAAATTTTACGATTTTTCAATGGTTTACCGATTCCTTGGTATCAAAGACCTTATAAGCTTCGAGAGAAATAAGGTTGTAGCTAAGCGTGGAGTATACAATAAGCCTTTTGGTCTGATAGATGTCCGAAATGAATCTATAAGTAACTATCTAAAGAGTGATCTGAAATATAAACCAACGATCTGTTGGTTAGATTACGATAATTCTCTTAGCGAGTCCATTATTGATGACATTCGAGATATCGGTACACGGATTCCTGCAGGAAGCGCCGTATTCGTGACGGTTGCCTCTGAAATGCCTCGTGACTTTCTATCTATGTCTGAGGCGGAAAGACTATCTCAGGTCATTGAGGATTTTGGGGTCTTGGCTGCGGATGTTGACGTAGTTGATGTCGAAGAAGCTAACTTTGGTCGAGTGTATTATAAGATATTACGCGCAGCATTCACAAATTCATTTGCTGCTAGAGATGAAGCTGAGTTCCTGCCTTGCTTCCGAGTCGTGTATAACGATTCTCTAAAGATGCTTACCTATGGCGGTGCATTTGTGAGCGAGCACAACGTAAAGCCATTTTTGAAATCCGTTCGCCGTAGAATGCCGTTTCTGTTTAGGGATATTTCGGCACCCTATTCTATACGAACCATCAACATGACGGAACGTGAGCGACATTTAATGGAGTTCTCTTCGACGGCACGGCTGAACTGTGCGGAAGCGAACAAGCTTCGTTCGTTAGGATACAAAGCGGAAGACATCAGCGCGTACCGTGATCTTGTCAGGTTTATGCCCCGGTACGTGGAAACGCTGATGTGAACCATCGTAAGGGGCCTTGGGACGTTCGTAAAGCTGGCCGTTCGTATGGCAGACTCAATCGCATAGAATTGGTCGCATCAGCAAACTCGCATCCCATAGCTGTAGAAGCGATACCCTTCCTCAATTGCGTGCCGACACGCAGCTTGCATGGTTTCCAATCCCATCAGCGCACTAGCCAGCATGAACAGTGTTGGTCGCCAGCCATGAGCCAAACGGCTTCCGCAAGGTAGTGGGGCGTTATCCAGCCAGAAGCCCTTCCAGAAGCAAGGATTCCGCCGCTAATCCCAAAGCCCTTTTAGCTCAGTCAGTGGGAAACTGTGGTTTTATGTGCCCCAAACAGGACCCAAGCCCGCTCCCTTGCGGAAGGGCGATTCAATGGATGTCTTCGGATTGCCTTGTGAAAGGGTGGTGCCGCTTAGGTGACTCGAACACCTGACCCCCGCATTACGAATGCGATGCTCTACCGGCTGAGCTAAAGCGGCCTAACCCTACTAATCCCGTACTAACTTCATTCTCCCCGCTCTAGCCCGTTGGTTTCATTCGGCGTTTGCGAGCGGACCCGCTAATTACGAATGCGATGCTCTACCGGCTGAGCTAAAGCGGCACAGACCGCGCATGGCGGCCACGTCCTGCTGTCGGGCCGGACGTAGGCGGGCGCTTAACAGCCCTGCCGCGCCCATGCAAGCCTTTCACGGCCCCATGCGCGGGCCTTTATAATGTCGGCTACCGGATCGTTGTTCACCGGAAATTTACCAAAACGGCCGAGAAAGCTCAGGAAAGCCAATGTTGAGTCCTGGGCCCATGGATAAGTTTGCAGCGGATCAAGCGGAAGCGGAATTCGAGCGGGACGTCGAGATGGACGCGCCGCCGCTGGTCCGCTTTGACGAGCGGCGTATGCATGTGCGCGCGTATAATTACTGGGCGTCACTGCTCGGTGACCGCAGCTTTCCGAGCATCGAGGATCTCAATCCCGAGGACATCGAGGATTTCGGATCGCACAGCGTCCTGCTGGATTTTACGGCGGGCATTGACGATCCGGTCATCGCCTTTCTGGGCTCCGCGCTGGTCCGGGAGTGCGGCACCGATCATAATGTCCAACGGATCAGCGATGTGCCGCCGCGTACCCTGCTCTCGCGCCTGACCGACCATTATCTGCAGATCATCGCCAATGGCGCACCCATTGGCTTCGAGGCGGAGTTCACCAATCAGCGCGGCGCCGAGATCCTCTATCGCGGGATATTGATGCCGTTTTCGTCCAACTCGGACAAGATCGACTTCGTTTATGGCGTGATCAACTGGAAAGAAGTTGCTGCCTCCGCCGTCACCAACGAGATTGAGCGCGCGATCAGCGAAATGATGCAGGCGCCCAGCGCGGCTCCGGCCGGCCCGGTCTGGGCCGACGGGCCATTGCGGACTCAAGGTGCCGGCCTGGCGGCAGGTCAGGAAGAGCTTGTTCTGGATGAGCTTGGCCGCACTCTGGCCGATGCGCGCGAGGCGGCAGTCGATGCCATCTCGGCCGAGGGACGCACCCGCCAGGCACTCTACCGCGCCATCGGTCTTGCTCATGCCTTCGCCCTTATCGCCCGCACCCGCGCTGACGACTATGACGAACTGCTGGCCGACGCCGGCATCAAAGCCCAGCCGCGCAGTCCGATGACTGCACTCGTCAAGCTCGTCTTCGGGGCCGGGTACGACAAGACCCGGCTTTCCGAATTTGCGGTCGCGATCGAGCAGGGACTGCACGAACATATCGAAGCGGGTGCTTTGGCCGCGCATATTTCGGACTATCCCGGCGGCCTGAAGGCCTATGTGCGCGATGCACGGGCCGCCAAACGCGTAATCGCCGGCATCGCGCCGCGCGAGCGTGTCCTGGAGGCGCGCGTTCGCCTGACTTCGGCGCCATCGATCAACATGGCCGAGGTCGAGACCGACGAATCGGGCCTGGCGGTGGTGGTCGTGCGGCGCATGACCGACGGCACGTTCGAGGCTCTGGGCGGACTTGCGGGCGACGATCAACGGACCAGCGCAATTCTGCGCGCGATCGCAGAGCGACAGGCTTAACGCCAAGGCCATATTGAGGCACAAGGGGCGGCAGGCGACCCCATCTGCCGGTGGCCGCGGACTGGGAGAGCGGCCATGGAGGCAGCGAGCGAAGTCAGCCGGGCGGTGAGCGCGGTATTGGCGACTGCCATTGAGTCGGCCCTTGCGGACATTGGGCAGGACCGCGCCACCAACGGGGGGATCAAGGCAGTCAGCCTGTTTCTCGCCGACGCCGTGCAGCAAAGGGATGGCGACACGCCGGTGGTGCGCATCGACACCATCCCCGACGGCGCCGGACTTGTCGATTCGGGCAGCGAGCGCTGGATGCGTCTCACCATCATCAACAGCGACAAGCCGTTCTTGGTGGACAGTGTCGCGGGCTGCCTGGCCCAAGCCGGGCTTGCCGTCCATGTCCTGGTCCATCCGGTGCTGCCGGTGCGCCGCGACAAGGACGGGCATATCACCGCCATTGGCGAAGGCGCGGCGGCGCGGCGCGAATCGATCATCTATATCGAGGCCGACCGGGCCGACGCACGCGGGCGGCGGGCGCTGCAAGCGATGCTCGAACGCACGCTCGACCAGGTTCGCTCCGCGGTAGCCGACTGGCCTGCGATGATCGATGCCATGAAGAGGGACAGCGATCGCCTCGGTGCGGATGAGAGCGGCGCGCTCCTGCGCTGGTTCCTCGAGGGCAATCTGACCCAGCTCGGCCATGAGGTACGGGAGCGCGACGGCCGGCAATCCGCTGCGCTGGGTATCGCCCGCACCGCCGATGAACCGCTGCTCGCGCGGGAGACGATAACCGCCGCCTTCGCCTGGTTCGAGGCCGGCAATATCTGGCCGCTGATCCTCAAGTCGAACCGCCAGTCGCGGGTCCATCGGCCGGTGCTCATCGATCTGATCATCCTGCCGGTGCTGGAAGGCGGGCATGCCAAGGCCCTGTCGATCCACGCCGGCCTGTGGACCAGCGCGGCACTGGCGGCGCCTCCACATGAGGTGCCGATTCTGCGCGCGGCGCTGGCGCGGCTGATGGACCGCTTTGGCTTTGATCCGGCGGGCCATGCGGGCAAGGGGTTGGTGCATGCGCTGACCTATCTGCCGCATGATGTGATGATCGGGCTAGGCGATGCCGATCGGGAGCGCCTTGCACTTACCGCCATGTCGCTCGGCGACCGGCCGCGTCCGCAACTGGAACTGGCCTCGGGCGCACTGGATCGCCATCTGTTCGCCTTTGTCTGGCTGCTGCGCGACGACATGTCGACCATGCGGCGCCAGGCAATTGCCGACATGCTTTCGACAGCTGCCAATGCGCCGCTGCTCGGCTGGTCGATGGCGCTCGATGAAAGCGGTCTCGCCCTGCTGCGTTTCATATTGGATGTGCGGGGCGAGGGCCGGATGCCCGATCCCGAACAACTGGACGCGAAGCTCAAGAAAATGGTCCGGGGCTGGGGCCCGGCGGTGGAGGCTGCCCTCGCGGAGCAGGGTGATCCGCGCCGCGCCGCCGTCCTTGCCGACCGCTATGCCGCCGGCTTCCCGCTCGGCTATCGGGAGGGCGCGGGCGCTTCTCAGGCGGCAACAGACGTCATGCGGCTCCACCGGCTCGCGAAAGTCGGCGACCGGAGCGCGCGCCTTTACCGCAAGCCGGAGGATGCGCCGGACCATCTGCGTCTCAAGCTCTATAGCCTCGATGCGATCACCTTGTCCGAAGCCGTGCCGGCACTGGAGAATTTCGGATTCCGGGTTCTGGAGGAGATGAGCACGGCCGTGGGCGAGGGCGGCGCGCTCGGTCATATCCAGAAATTCGTCCTTGCGCTGGACAACCGGCCATTGGCCCAGACCACACTCGACCGCGCGGCCACGATCGAAGCCGCGATCGGGGCGGTGTTGGAAGGCTGGGCGGAGAATGACCGCTTCAACGACCTGCTGGTGACTGCGGGGCTCGATCCCGATGCGGTCGTCCTGTTGCGCGCGATCTTCCGGTACCTGCGCCAGACCGGCAGTGCCTACGGCTTGTCGACCGTGGTCGAGACGCTACGCCGCGCACCGCGCATCACCGGCCGCCTCATCGCGCTGTTCCGGGCACTCCATGATCCCGAGCACGTGGGTGGCGTTGGCGACCTGCCGTCGGAGATCGACCATGGGATCGAGGAGGGGCTCGCCGGTGTCGCGGCGATCGACGAGGATCGCATCCTGCGCCTGTTCCATGCCGTCATCCACGCGGTGCTGCGGACCAATGCCTTCGCCCCCACCGGAAAGGCAGCGCTGGCCTTCAAGATCGACAGCGCCGCCGTGCCTGGCCTGCCATCGCCGGTTCCGTGGCGCGAGATCTGGGTCTATAGTCCGCGCGTCGAGGGTATCCACCTGCGCGCCGGACCCATCGCGCGCGGGGGACTGCGCTGGTCTGACCGCCGCGATGACTTCCGCACCGAAATCCTCGGCCTGATGAAGGCGCAGCGGGTCAAGAACGCCGTGATCGTGCCGACCGGCGCCAAGGGCGGCTTCTACCCCAAGCAGTTACCCGATCCGGCCGGCCACCGCGATGCCTGGATGAAGGAGGGCACCGAATGCTACCGCATCTTCATCCGTGCGTTGCTCTCGGTTACGGACAATGTGGTGAAAGGCAGGGTCCGGCATCCGAGGAACGTCGTCATCCGTGACGATGAGGACCCCTATTTCGTGGTTGCGGCCGACAAGGGTACGGCAAGCTTCTCTGACATCGCCAATGGCATCGCCATCGAGCAGGGCTTCTGGCTGGGCGACGCCTTCGCGAGCGGCGGGTCTCACGGCTATGACCACAAGGCGATGGGAATCACAGCGCGCGGTGCGTGGATATCGGTGCAGCGCCATTTCCTCGAAATGGGCGTCGATGTTCGGACCGACTCGATCTCGGTCGTCGGCGTGGGCGATATGTCGGGCGACGTGTTCGGCAACGCCATGCTCCTGAGCAAGACGATCCGGCTCGTCGCGGCCTTTGACCATCGCCATATCTTCATCGACCCCGATCCCGATGCGGCCAGGAGCTGGACTGAACGCGACCGCCTGTTCCGCCTCCCCCGTTCGAGCTGGGCCGACTATGACAAGGCACTGATCTCAACGGGCGGCGGCGTGTTCCCGCGCTCGATGAAGTCGATACCCCTGTCGCCGGAGATGCAGGCGCTGATCGGCACCGAGGCTGCAGTCATGGAGCCCGCGCAGCTCATCTCCGCCTTGCTCGCCGCGCCGGTCGACCTGCTGTGGTTCGGGGGCATCGGCACTTATGTGAAGGCGGCGATGCAGGGCAACGCCGAGGTTGGCGACAGCGCCAATGATCGTGTGCGGATCGATGCCGAAGTGGTGCGCGCCAAGGTCATCGGCGAGGGCGCCAACCTGGGCGTGACCCAGGCCGGCCGCATCGCCTTTGCCCTGGGTGGCGGGCGCATCAATACCGACTTCATCGACAATTCCGCCGGGGTCGACTGTTCCGATAATGAGGTCAACATCAAGATCGCCCTCAACAAGGAGGTTGCGGAAGGCGATCTGGCGGCGGACGCCCGCAATGCCCTGCTCGTGCGGATGACCGACAGCGTTGCTGCCCTGGTGCTGGAGGACAACCGGCTCCAGGCGCTCGGTCTTTCGATCGCGCAGGCGGGCGGCGCGGCCGACCTCGCGCCTTATGTCCGCCTCATCGATTCGCTGGTCAAGCAGGGCCGGCTCGATCGCAAGGTCGAGGGACTGGCGGTCGACCGGGAGCTGCTTCGCCGCGGGCAGGAGGGACAGGGCCTGACCCGGCCCGAACTGGCGGTGTTGTTCGCGACCGCGAAGCTCACCCTGCAGGATGCGATCGAGCACAGTGGATTACCGGACGATCCGGTCACGGTGCACGACCTGTTCGCCG
>Ga0207712_10000671_pt1 | contig 26476 bp, 16 predicted proteins | sample KBSS44metaG_FD_184402 | JGI IMG/M metagenome (GOLD analysis project Ga0207712, IMG submission 184402) | Switchgrass rhizosphere microbial communities from Kellogg Biological Station, Michigan, USA - KBS S4-4 metaG (SPAdes) (version 2) | ecosystem: Host-associated > Plants > Roots > Rhizosphere...
AGCGGGGAGTAACAATGTCGTCGTGAGTCCCGGGCGCTGGCGGGGTCATCCAACGACGCGTGACAAAATATTCCCGCAATCGCCCCGGGGTGGCGTCCGGATCCGCGAGCGCGACATAGCCGTCAGGCCTGACGAGATAGAGCGCCCCGCGCCGCAGTCCCGCTCGCCGCATTTCCGCCCGCCACGCGAACTGGTGCAGTGGCAGCTCCAGTTTGGCGCAGGCCTCAGTCACGCCGCGTTGCGCCTCTCCGTAGACGTGAACCTGCCACGTCAGCGACGCGAGCGGACCGTGGTTGTCTTTCGCCGGTTCGATCTGAACCCACGGCAGGCGATCGCCGCCCTGCACGCCTCCGGCCGTGCCAACGCTCAGCGGGCTGTCACGATAGTTGACACCGATCTGCGAGACGGTGTGGAACAGGAAACGGCGCACCGAAGCCAGTCGGAATATCGGCGGCGCGATCAGGGGGACAAGCCGCGTGCGTACGCGTCGAGCGACTGGGCCTTGCTTCGTCACGACGGTGAACGCGCGATCGGTCGTGGCGACCAGTCGGCGCGCAAAACCGATCCGTTCCGTCTCGTATGTCGCGAGCAGGTCGGCGCCCGCTCCTCCCCTCAGCACGGCGGCGAGCTTCCACGCGAGGTTCACTCCGTCGCCGATGCCGGTATTCATCCCCTGGCCACCCACTGGGCTGTGCACATGCGCCGCGTCGCCGAGCAGGAACGCACGTCCGTCGCGGAATCTCGTTGCCACGCGGTGATGCACGCGATAGGTCGAGAACCAGTTCACCCTGGAGATCACGAGCTTCATGTTTTCGGTCGCGCGTCGCGTGACGTCGTCGACGTTAGGCTCGCGGTGCTCGACATCGGGCTCCGAGGTGATGGGGCCGATCAGACGCAGGCTGCCCGCCCCCTTGAGGGGAAAGACGGCAAGGAAGTCGGCCTCCTCGAGGTCGACATGGATGTCGCCGTCGACGGCCGCGCCGCTCGCGTTCACGTCAGCGACGTAGAACAGTCCGGAGTACGTTCCGCCGGGAAAGCCCGACGCGAGCATCTCGCGAACGGTGGAGTGCGCGCCGTCGCAGCCGGCGACATAGGTCGCTTCGCAGACGTCCTCGGAGCCGTTAGGCGTCTCGAGCACCGCGCGGACGCTGTCCGCGTGCTGCTCGAAGCGCACGAGCGATGTCTGGCGTTCCACTCTCACCCCGAGTGCGTCCAGGCGATCGATCAGCAGGCGTTCGTGAACGTCCTGTGGGCAGGTCAACGCAAAGGGGAAAGGGCTCAATCCCTGACCCATGCGTTCCAGGGAGATGTGCGCGACCTTGCTGCTCCGCGCCCAGAGGGTGGCGCCTGCAACCTTGACTCCCGCGTCGACGACGGCGTCGGCGAAGTCAACCTGTCGATAGAGCTCCAGCGTGCGCGCCTGCACCGCCACGGCGCGAGAAGTCGTTCCCGGCTCGGCAGCCTTGTCGATGATTCGCACGCTCACGCCGAGCTTCGTCAACCAGAGCGCGAGCACAAGGCCGGTGGGCCCGGCGCCGACGATCAATACAGGACCGGCGGCCTCGTGTTGCTCGGTTGATCGACGCATGCTTCGATCCTAGTCGATCGGCAGAGGGGCAGGGAGTAACAACGTCGTTGTGAATCCCGGCACGGGCGGAGTCGTCCACCGACGCGCTCTGCCACGCCCGAACGCCTGTACCTTGCCTGCAGCCGCAAGCGAGTCGAGCGCCCGCTGCACCGTGCGCTGGCTCGCTCCAAGTGCGAGCGCGAGGGCAGAGCTGGACCACGATTCACCGTCGCCGAGGAACGCGAGGACAGACGCATGCTCCTCTTCGACCGGCCGCGCCAGCACGACGACCTCGCTTGCACGCCGCGGGGTCAGCGTAAACCCTCGCTTCGTCGCGCTCACGTCGGCCAGCGTCCGAAGTGCCGCGCGAAGCCGCCCGACTTCGACGCGCAACCGCGCGCGATGCGATTCGTCGGTGAACTTCGAGCCGAATGCGCGAGCGATGAGCACGTCCCTCGGTGCGTCTCCAGGCCACGCCTCGCCTAACGTGCGCGCGAGCGCGAACAATACTGGACGCCCTGCCAGCGAGACCACCGTGTGTGCGTCACGCACGACGTGACGGATCGCGTCCACGATGAGCGCGTTCGACGCCAGCAACGTTTCGACCTCTTCGAGCAAAAGGAGTCGCTCCTCGCCACTCGTAATGAGGCGCGCAGCAGGGGCGGTCAGGACGAGGAATGCGCTTTCGACCTCCGCCGTAAGCGCAGGGATCCCCACGCGGCGCACCAGATGCTCGGCTCTAACGAGCGCGGCGCGTGCCGCCTTCGTCCGGACGCGCCGCACCGCGATCCCGGCGACCACCAGTTCGTGGGCGATCCGCAACGCGGGAGGGAGAGCCGCCGGGTCGAGTTCGGTGAGCGTGCGCTCGGCCTCGTCGATGCGCCCGATCAGGAGGAGGCGCCGGACCTCGAGGTATCGCGCATGCGCGGCGTTGGCTCGGTCGCCGTGCGCTTCGAGCGTCGCGCGCGCCGCGTCGAGCCTCTTCGCGGGCCAGCCCAGGTCGCGCGAGACGAGCGCGATCTCGGCCTCGGCGACCACGCACCTCGCTCGGGCCACCGCCTCTCGCGGACCGAAGGCACGCGCCGCACTTCGCAGGAGCGTCTTCGCTCGAACGAGATCACCGAGCTGCGCCATCGCTATCCCTCGAAGCGCGAGCGCGGGTGCGTCGTCGCGCAGTGCGACGCGCTTCAATGCCCCGATGGGATCACCCGCTGCGAGCGCACGCGCCGCGGCGGTGATCAGCGAGTCCATCGGAATCCCGTCACACTTGTAACTCTCACTCGGTCGATGCCCGGTGCTAAGTCTATCTCGTCAGCAGTACCACCAATCTCGCAACCACGGAACGAAGGAGATAGGAACGATGACGACGATGACGACGCACACGATCGGGACACGAAAGGACTGGCTCACGGCTCGGCTCGAGCTGCTCGCAGCGGAGAAGGAGCTCACGCGGCAGAGCGACGAGCTGGCGCGGCGGCGGCAGGAGCTGCCATGGGTTCGCATCGACAAGGAGTATCGGTTCGAGACCGACGAGGGGAGCGCGTCGCTGGTGGACCTCTTCCGAGGGCGCTCGCAGCTCCTCGTCTACCATTTCATGTTCGGCCCCGACTACGACGCGGGGTGTCCATCCTGCTCGAGCATTGCCGACGGGTTCAACGGGATCGCCGTCCACCTCGCCAACCACGACGTGATGCTGTCGGCGGTGTCCCGGGCGCCGCTCGCGAAGCTGCAGGCGTTCAAGCAGCGGATGGGGTGGACGTTCCCCTGGGCATCCGCCCACGACACCGACTTCAACGCGGACTTCAACGTCTGGTTCACCGAGAAGCAACAGCTCGAAGGTGCAATCGACTACAACTACCGGCGCGAGAAGCGCTGGCAACTACGCAGCAGCGACGAGCCGGTCGTCACGATCGCGTCGCAGACCGGAACGGACATGGCTACGTACACGCGCGAGCGACCGGGCGTGAGCGCGTTCGCGCTGGAGGACGGCGTGGTCTACCACACCTACTCGGCGTACGCGCGTGGGGTGGACAGCCTCTGGGGTATGTACCAGTGGCTCGACCGCGCACCCAAGGGGCGGAACGAGACGGGTGTCTGGTGGCGCCACCACGACCGGTACGACACGCGCTGAGCGACAGGGTGATCGTCGTGAGCGAGATGCCGATGCCGGGCGGCTGGGCAATGTCGACGGTATGGATGCGGATGCCCGGACAGTCGTGGTCCGGCGCGGCGGCGACGTTCCTTGGTATGTGGGTCCCGATGATGGTGGCGATGATGCTGCCATCATTGGTCCCAATGCTGTGGCGCTACCGCCAGGCGATTGGCGGAACAGGCGGAACGCGCATCGTTAGGCTGACCACGCTCGTGGGCGTGGGGTACTTCTTCGTCTGGACCGTGTTCGGCATGATCGCGTTTCCGCTGGGCGTTGTGCTGGCGGCGATCGAGATGCATCAGCCGTCGCTGGCGCCGGCTGCACCGATCGCCGTCGGTGCGGTCGTGTTGATAGCCGGGTTCTTCCAGTACACCCGGTGGAAGGCGCATCACCTCGCGTTCTGCCGCGAGGCGCCGGGGCGCGGCCGTGCGCTGCCGGACGACGCCGGCGCGGCCTGGCGACATGGACTGCACCTCGGTCTTCACTGCGCTTACTCGTGTGCGGGGTCGACGGCGATCGTCCTCGTGCTCGGGATGATGGACCTTCGCGTGATGGCTGTCGTGACGGCAGCCATCACTGCCGAGCGTCTCGCACCGGCCGGTGTGCGCGTCGCGCGCGCTATCGGGGTGGTCGCCATCGGGACGGGATTGTTTCTGATTGTGAGAGGCGGTTAACGACTCATCGTACCGCGCGGACCGCGCTCGAGCCCGCTCCGCGCGCTTCGAAGAGCGAAGGCGGCGCCTCGTTAGGCGCCGCCTTCGACGTATGCCGAGCGCTGTCAGACGGAGGCGCTCAGCGCCTCCTCGAGACCGAGTGTTCAAGTCTCTACCCGTCCCAAGCTTTCGTGCCGCTGTTGCGGGCGGCGACCGGAGAGAATAGAGTAGGCGCGCGGGGAACTGTGCGTAGACCAAAGGGCATCCATGCCGCACTCCCCCCATGCGTCGTTGCGATTTGCGAGACGACAGACATGCCAGCCTTGGGTGTGCGCCATCTCCGGCGCACTCGCGTCACCACGCGAGCGTTCACCAACGCGTACCTCGACTCCGCAAGCGGAGGGCGCGTTCGGCCTGTTCGATACCGCCGTTCTGCCCTGCGGGAACATCCTCCGGAGGTACTGCATGAGACGACCTGACGTGTTCAGCGTCTTCGTGTACACCAGCCCGAGACGCGCGATCAAACGGCTTGGCATCGCCGCACTGTACGGCGCGACCGGCTGCCTGCTCGTGGTCACCCCACGTCCCGCTCGCGCGCAGGATGCACCGGGGACCGGGGTCGTCGCCGGAACCGTCGTCGCTGCGCAATCACTCCGTCCGCTTCCGAGTGCGCAATTGCAGATCGTCGGCACGCAGCAGGGGACGGTGGCCGACAACGACGGCCGCTTCCGCCTCACGCAATTGAGCGGCTCCACCGTGAGCGTCGTCGTGCGGTTCCTTGGCTTCCTCCCGAAGACGACCACGCTTCAAGTCGGCGACCTGAACGCCCGCGTGGAGCTCACCGAGACGGCGACGACGCTGAATCAGGTCGTCGTCACCGGCACGGCGGGGGCAACCCAGCTGCGCGCCGTAGGCAACGCGGTGTCACAGGTCGGTGCCCCCGAGGTGATGCAGGCTGCTCCCGTCGCCGACGTGCAGCAGATGCTCAATGCGCGCGTCACCGGACTCACCATCCTTCCGGCGAGCGGCAACGTGGGGACTGGCGGGTCCGTTCGTGTGCGGGGGGTAGCGAGCCTGTCGCTCACCAACGAGCCGTTGCTCTACGTCGATGGCGTGCGGGCGAACAACGCACCCGACGGCGGACCGAACATCCGCCAGGGGCGTCAGGTGAATCGCCTCAACGACATCAATACCGAAGACATCGAGAGCATCGAGGTCATCAAGGGGCCCGCCGCCGCGACGCTTTACGGGACCGAGGCGTCGAACGGCGTGATTCAAATCATCACCAAGAAGGGGCGTGCCGGTACACCGGGATGGGACCTCGTCGTGAAGCAGGGCGCCAACTGGCTCATGGATGTTGGCGAGAAAGTGCCTACCGTCTACTCACGCGATTCGTCGGGCGCGCTCGTGGGGGTGAACCTTTACGAGCGAGAAAAGGCCGCCGGGCGCGATCCCTTCGAGACGGGACACACGCAAGCGTACCTCGCGAGCCTGCGGGGCGGCCTCGACCGCATGAACTACTACATCTCCGCCGATTGGGAGAAATCCGGCGGCGTCGTCTCCTACAACTGGCAGAAGAAATACAGCGTCCGCAGCAACCTCACCGTCGTGCCCAACAGCAAGGTCACGGTGACGGGAAACCTCGGGTTCAACCGGAGCAATACACGGTTCGGCCAAGCGGCCTCCGGGTGGGATCTATGGGGCAACATCGTCTGGGGTTCGCCCTCCCGACTGAATACGCCCACCCGCGGCTTTCTGCGCGTCACGCCGGAGGCGGCTGGCGAGATCGAGTCGTACTCGGACGTCGACCGCTTCACCGGGAGTCTGCAGCTCAACTACAACCCGGCGTCGTGGCTCGCCAATCGCCTAACGGTCGGCACCGATGTCGGCAGCGATGCGAACTCGATTCTCTTCCCGCGCAATCCAGCCGGCAGCAACTACTTCTTTGGGGCGCTCAGCCTTGGCCAGAAGAGCGTCGAGGAGTTCCGAACCGCCTACAACACGGTCGACTATTCGGCCACCGGCACGTTCCAGCTGCCGGGCATGCTCGAGGGCTGGACCTCCGCGACCTCCATCGGCGCGCAGTACTACGGCAAGCGCACTCACGTGGTCACGGGCGTCGGACAACAGTTCCCCGCGCCGACGGTGACCACCGTCGGCGGCGCGGCCGTCACGACCTCGGGCGAAGACCTCATCGAAAACAAGACGGCCGGTCTTTATCTGCAGGAGCAACTCAGCCGCAACAACCGCCTCTTCCTCACCGCCGCCGTTCGCGGTGACGACAACAGCGCGTTCGGCGAGAACTTCGACGCGGCGATTTACCCGAAGTTCAGCGCCAGTTGGGTCGTGAGCGAGGAGTCCTTTTTCAAGAAGGTACCAACCGTCAGCTCCCTGAAACTGCGCAGCGCGTTCGGTTACGCCGGCAAGCAGCCGGACGTGTTCGCCGCCCGCCGGCTCTACGCGCCCGCGACCGGCCCCGGGAACATCTCGGTGCTCACGCCGCAGGCCATCGGCAATCCCGACCTCAAGCCCGAGGTGGGACAGGAGCTCGAGCTCGGATTTGATGCCGGTCTGATGGACGAGCGCATCGTGCTGAACCTGTCGTACTACAGGCAGCGCACCAAGGACGCGATCGTGCAGCGACTCGTCCCACCCTCCGATGGGTTCCCCGGGTTCCAGTTCGTGAACGTGGGCGAGGTCGAAAATCATGGTTTGGAGATCGGCTCCGAAATCGGATTGATCGAGCGGCCGGCATTCGGCTGGAAGGTCGGCGTGAACTACGCGCGCAACGGGAACGAGGTGGTCGACCTCGGCGGCCTGCCCCCGATTTCCCTGGGAAGTGGTCAGGAGAACCGCGAAGGGGCACCCATCGGCGCTTTCTTCGCCAAGCGCGTCATCGCCGCGACGGTGTCGGCCACGGGGCAGGCGGAGAACATCAAGTGCGCGGACAACGACGGGAGCGCAATCGAGTGCGCGAACGCACCGCGCCTGTACTGGGGAACGCCGACGCCGAAGTGGCAGGGGGCGATCACTTCCACCCTGACGTTCTGGTCGAATCTGCGGCTGTATGCGCTCCTGGATTTCCGTGGCGGTCACATGACGGCGTTCGGCGATGTGGCGGCCATGCACACGACCTTCCGGAATTCCCTGGCAATCAACACGGGGACGGATCCGATCCTGATGGCCTACGACAAGCTCGGGCTCACCGACCAGACCGGATACTTCGACGCTGGCTTCGCGAAGCTGCGTGAAGTGTCGCTGTACTACACGACATCACGCCAGGTTGCGCGGAAAGTCGGTGCCTCGGCAGCGTCCCTCAACCTCGCCGTCCGCAACCTGGCCACGTTATGGGTGGGCCAGAGCGAAATCTTCGGAGAAGACATCCCCGATCCCGAGGTCCGAACGCCGGCCGCCAACCTGTCCGCGTATGTCCAGACAGTCGTGCCACCGCTATCGCAGTTCATCTTCACCGTCCGGCTCTCGTACTGACCGCCTGCTGCGCCCGCAATGTCGGCGCGGGCGTGAGGCCACACGTAACACGTGGAGAACACATGCGAACTCTCTCCAACCAGAAGCGTGGACGGGCGGTGCATCGGGGAGTGACCAGCGTGGTCGCGCTGACACTGCTCGGCGTCTCGGCCTGCAATGACATTCTCAGCGTCGACCTACCCACCCGGGTTCCCGATTCGGCGCTCAACGATCCGGCGATGTCACCGGTGCTCGTGCAGGGCGCGATCGCCGACTTCGAGTGTGCCCTGGCGAACTACACCACGGCAACGGGACTCCTCACGGACGAGCTGATCGACGCGACCGGCTGGATCGCCGTCACGATGTGGGATCAGCGACGAATCTTCCCCGACAACACCAACCTCGGTTCCTCTGGCTGCACCACACTCGGGTACGGAGTATACACCCCCCTGCAGACGGCTCGATTCCAGGCGGCCGACGCGGGCAAGCGCATCACCGCATTTCCTGATGCTGCGGTGCCGAACAAGCCCACGCTTCTGGCGACCGCGGCGGCGATCGAGGGCTATGCCATCACGTTATTGGGCGAAGGATTCTGCGAGATCGCGATCGACAGAGGCCCCGGCCTAACGCGCAACGAGAGCCTCGCCATCGCCGAGGCGAGATTCACCACGGCGATCGATCTGGCGACGACCGCCGGTGTGCAGGACATCCTGAACCTCGCCCGGGTGGGCCGCGCCCGCGTTCGACTCGACCTCAAGAAGCTGACCGACGCCGCGGCCGACGCTGCGCTGGTGCCCGCCGGCTTCGTGTACAATGCGACCTACTCGACGACGAACGACCGCCGGCGTAATCGCATCTTTTTCGATGCACAGACGAACCTCTACCTCACCGTCGATCCGCGCTTCCGGAATCTCACCGTGGGTGGCGTTCCCGATACCCGAGTGAGGGTGGCTGCCGCGACCAGGAACGGGCACGATGGAATCACACCGCTGTGGCTCCAACAGAAGTACTTGTCGGATGCGGCGCCGATTGCGATTGGGAGCTGGAGAGAAGCGCGACTCATCACCGCCGAAATCGCGGGCGCGCAGACCGCCGTGTCCGCGATCAACGCACTGCGCACAGCCGCCGGTCTCCCGCTGTTCTCCAGCACGGACCCGAACGTGATCGCAGCACAGGTGCTCGAGGAACGGAGACGGGAGCTGTTCCTGGATGGTCACCGGCTGAACGACATGCTCCGGCTCAATCTGCCGTTCGACACCGGTGTCAACTTCAAGGGTGTCCCCTATGGGGCCACGACGTGCCTGCCGCTGCCCGACGCCGAACGCCTGGCGAATCCGAACTTCTAGCCCTGATCCGATGCTGAGCGCAGGCTGTGCCCCGGTGCGCTCCAGACCCTCACGATGCTCGCAGAGGACCGATGACACCGACGACGACCCACACGCCCCATCGGCTCAGCTGGGGGATCCGCCGCGCGTCACCGCGCGCAATGTTCGCACTGGCCATCGCGATCGTCGCGAGCGTCCCACTCCGCGCGCAGGATGATGCCGGGGCGGGGAAGTACGCGATGGACATTCGGTACAACATTCCCGTCCAGGCGCGCGACGGCGTGAAGATCTCCGTCGACGTTTTCCGACCGCGCGACGCCAGCAAGCATCCCGCGGTCATGCTCCAGACGCCGTACAACAACGACGGCGACAACGTCATGGACGAGGCCTGGTCCTACGTGAAACGCGGCTATGCGTACGTGACCGTGGATGTCCGCGGGCGGTACGACTCCGACGGCTCGTTCGTGCCATACGTGAGCGATGGGCGCGATGGAAGCGACGTGATGAACTGGGTCGCGCGGCAGGCGTGGTCGAATGGGAAAATCGCGACGCACGGCGCGTCGTACAGCGGCAAGACGCAGTGGATGCTGGCGAAGGAGAACAATCCCCATCACGCGGCGATCGTCTCCTACGTGTCTCCCGCGGACGACTTCCGCGATCAGACGCGGTACAACGGCGTTCCCAAGCTGGACCTGATGTACACGTGGATGATGGGGATGGATGGGCGCGTCAATCAGTCCAGGGCCGGTTGGAACTGGGGCACGGCCATGCGCGCGCTGCCGCTCGTGACCCTCGACGAGCGTGTCGGGCGACAGATCCCGACCTGGCGCGCGGCGATGACTCACGATCGGCTCGACGCGCACTGGGCACCGGGCCAGATGACGGGCCACTACGACCGCTTCGACATCCCGAGCTTCAACGTCACCGGTTGGTATGAAGGGCAGCTACGCGGGCAGACACAGAATTACGTGGAGTCGGTGAAGCACTCGAAGCGCCCGAAGGACCACATGCTGGTGATCGGCCCTTGGCTGCACGGTGTGAACCGGAACCGCGTCATCGGGGAGCGTGACGCGGGACCGCAGGCCATCATCGATCTCAACAAGATTCGGGACGAGTGGCTCGATCACGTCATGCTTGGCGCACAGCGTCCGGAGCGCGACAACTTTCTCTATTTCCTGCCGGTGAAGAACGAGTGGCGGAGCGCCGGCGCATTTCCAATCCCGACGACGAAGTTCACGCCGTACTTCCTGTCGAGCGGCGGATCGGCCAACACGCTCAACGGCAACGGCGTGCTGACCCTCACACCACCGGCAGCAGCGGGGACAGATCAGTTCACGTACGATCCCGCCAACCCCGTCCCGTCAGTCTCGAGCCGTACGGCCGGGGCGCGTGGCGGGCTTCCCCAAGGCTCGGTCGACAACCGGAAGCTCGAGGAGCGCGCGGACGTACTCGTGTACACCAGCCAGCCGTTACGGGAGGGGCTGGAGATCACCGGTCCCGTCACCGCAACCGTGTACCTCTCCACCGACGTCGTCGACACCGATGTCTCCGTGAAGCTGCTCGACGTGTACCCGGACGGCCGCGCCCACAACATCACGGAAGGGATCGCGCGCGCGAAGTATCGCAATTCGTACTCAAACCCCGAGTTGATGAAACCCGGCCAGGCGTACAAGATCGCGGTCGAGCTCTTCCCGACCAGCAACTACTTCGAGTCCGGGCACCGCATCCGGATCGAGGTATCGAGTAGCGATTTCCCGAATTTCGCCCGCAACCTCAACATGGCCAACTCGGATACGGCGTCGGCGATGCGCGTGGCACACACGACGATTCACCACTCGGCGCAGTATCAGTCTTCGATCACGCTGCCGGTCATCCCGTCAGGGAGCAGCGCCGCGTTCATTCCGTAGCCGGCCATCACACCCCAACCAGCGTTGAAGCTCGGGTGATCGGCCTCGAGTCGTCGCGCGATCGCATCGAGCCCGGTCTGCGCGCGTGATCGTGACACGCCCGGCTTGAGACGCGCGACGGTCGTGAGGTAGCGCCCGGTGCGTGTGCGATAGTCCACCGCCGGGTCGAGCCCCATGGGCGTCCACAGCTCGCCTTGCTGCCCTCGATCCCGAAGCCGTTACGCGGCGAAGAGTTGGTCAAGGCCATGCTCTGCGTTCTCCGCGCACTCCGCGGTGAATCAACCACCACTCGACGATTCACCATGGGCCGGCCGGGTGCGCTCTGCGCTGCCGGTGTCGTTGTCCTGACTCACCGCCCCCAATCAGGTCGGCCTCGTTCAGGTGGGCACGGCCGCGGCGAGGCTCGCGTCGGTCAGATCCGCGGACTCAGTAGATGTAGACCCGCCTGTTGAGCGGAATCATCTCCCAGAGCCAACTGATGTCCTCATCACGCAGGCGGATGCACCCGTGTGTCGCCGCGGTGCCGATCGACGACTTGTGCCGCGTGCCGTGGAGGAGAATGCCGTTGCCCGTGTCGAGCGAGTGATAGCCCAGCTCTCCCTCGATGCGGCGATTCCGTGTTCCGAGGGGCGGGATGAACAGCGTTCCGTCGAAAACGATCTCCTCGTCGGTCGGCAGGAAGGAGAATTCGCGAGTCTCCGCGTCCACAATGCCGATCGTGCTGTCTCGCACCTCGAGCCAGCTCCCATCGAGGAGCTTCGTCTTTTTTGCGCTCATCGGAGCGAGCGCGAGCCCGTGCTCCCGGGCCACCTCGGCGTAATGCCAGTCCGGCGGGACCCATACCGGGTTCTCGTGCTTCGAGAGCACCGTGCGCACGCCGCGCGGCGTCTCGAACCGCCACGTCTTGCCGGCGTATTCGAACCCCGCATCCATCGACACCGCCACCGGTGCGGTGAGCAGCGTGTCGGATCCGATGATCGCCCAGAGGAGACGATCGTTGAGCGATATCACGATCCGGAGCTGCGTGTCCGCTTCCGCCGAGGCGAGCGTGCGCACGGACGCGAGGCTGTCGGCGCGGGAGCGATATCGCGACGGTGCCGGCGCTGCGTTCAACGCGCTGGCGACCGTGTCGAATGCCGACGCCACCTCGCCGCTGACGGACAATCGCCGCGGACGATTGGTGCGGCGATGCCGGGCTCGCCTGGTCGAGTCCGACGCCTGCGCGGCGCGCACCGGTTGCAGCACGGTGGGTCGGCTGGCGGGCGATCCGGGCAACGATTGCGGCCACGCCACGTCGCTCGCGGCGAGGAACGCGCAGGCCGCGAGCGCTCGGCGCACCACTCGCACCATGCTCAGCGTTTCTTGGCTCGGTGCTCGACCTTGCTCGCTCGCAGGTGGTCGTGCCGCGTGACACGCTCGTGCGTGTGAGTATCGGTCAACCGCCGCTTGGCATCGCGGACCGCGTACAACCGTATTGCCGGCCTGCTCCGGTGAGTGGTGCGCTTGTGCGGCACGAACGTATCCCCGGTTGCGAGATGGCATTGCGAAATGTGAGTCGAATGCCAACGGAGCTTAGAGTCGGCGAGAGGGGGCGTCAGTTGGTCTTTGGTCTACCGGCGATGGATGAGGTCGTGTCATGACCCGCTCGATGACCGCGATGAGGTCGTCACCGGCGATCGGTTTGCACAAATAGGCGGCGACACCGGCGGCGAAGTAGCGCGCCTTGGCTTCCGGCGCGTCGTCGGCCGTGTACACGATGGACGGGATGCGGACCCCCAACATGACGAGGTGCCGCTGCACCTCGAGCCCGCTCATCTGCGGCATGTGTGCATCGAGCAGCAGGCAATCCGGACGCGCTGCGCCGGTCTTGAGTGCTTCGATGAACTGGCTCCCGGACGCGTAGACGGTCGCGTGGAGTCCGAGTGCCACGCAGAGCCGCCGGAGGCCTGTTCGAACCGAGTCCTCGTCATCGACGATGGCGATCGAAATGGGTGGATCGTCGGAACCGTTGACGCTCATACGTGGGCGACCGGCGATCGGTGAGCGGACCCATTGCCTAACGCGGTGGTCTGCTCCTGCGCGACGGCCGCTCCCGGGAGCAGGCAGTGCACCGTCGCGCCACGGTCGGTATTGTTCTGGGCCCACAGCCGGCCACCATGTGCCGCGACGATCGTCCGGGAGATCGAGAGGCCAAGCCCCAGGCCCTCCGGTTTGGTGGTGACGAACGGCTCGAAGAGCCGGTCGATCAGAGTGGGCGGTATGCCGGTCCCGCAATCGCGCACGGAGAACCGGATATTCCCTCCCGCGTCGGCGGTAGCGGTCAGCGACAGTCGCCGATCCGGCGGGATGCACGAGGTCATCGCCTCGCACGCGTTGAGCACGAGATTCAATAGGACCTGCTGCAGTTGTACGCGGTCGCCAAGCACGTGGGGAAGGTTCGGGGCAACGACGGCGGTCGCGGTAACGCGCCGCGTGATCAGCTCGGCGTGAGCCAGATCGAGCACCTCCTCGACCAGCTCGGCCGTATCCAGCGGCTGGAGACGTGTCTCACCGCGGTTGAGCATCGCCCGGAGGCGTCGGATGACCTGAGCGGCGCGGTGGTTCGCCGCGACGATGTCCGTGACAATCGCCTCGAGCTCCACGACATCCACCGGTGCTCGCGCGAGGAGCCGGTGCGCGGCGTCCGCGTTGCTGGCGATGGCCGCCAGCGGTTGATTCAGCTCGTGGGCGAGCGCACCGGAGAGCTGGCCGAGCATGCTGACACGGGCGAGGTGGGAGAGCTGGCGCCGCTGCTCTTCGATCTCCACGCGCGCCATGTGTCGGGCGGTCACGTCGGAACGCCTGACGATCGCTCCGCCGTCCGCTCGGGCGAGCGGCTCGATGTAGAGCGCATACCGCTCGTGCGCTCCGCCGCCATAGTAGTCGAACTCGATCTCGACGCGCTTCTGCTCGCCGTCGAGCACACTCGTGACCCCGGCGAACACGCGAGCCGCGTCGTCATGTCCATCGGTGGCTGCGATGCGAGCCGCGGTGACGAAGTTATCTCCGATGTCGACCTTCCGGAGCCGGAGTACGTCGGGTCGCTGGACGAAGCGCCGCCAGGAGTCGTTCGCTTCGACCACGACGCCGTCGCGGTCGAGGATCGCGATGTGGTCCTGCGCCGATGCGAGGAGTGCGTGATACAGTTGGACGGTGCGTTGGCGCGACGTGCTGATCGCGGCGATACAGAGCACCGGCAGCGCCGTCAGGACCACGAAGACCTGCAGCGCGAGCACGTTCGAGTCGGGCTCGTACTCGAGGAAGGGGCCGACGCCGCGATCGGCGCCCAGGATCGCGGCGAACGTCACGGCGGTGAGTGCCAGGCTTGCACCGCCGGATCCGAACCGCAGTGCGGTCAAGATGAGGACGGGCAGGGGCGCGTAGAAGTGCAACGTGAGGGGCCCGAAGCCTGCGGCCGGGATCACGAACGCCCATGCGGTCGTGGCGGCCAGCGCGCCGACGAGTGCGAGTGCCTCGGCCGCGCGGCGGCGGCCCATGGGCGGCCAGCGCCAGCGGGCGTGATTGGCGAGGCCGAGCAGGAACGCCGGAAGGATCGTCAGGCTCGTGAGCGAATTGGACAGGAACCACGCGCTCCACATTCGCCCGTACGTTGTGGGGCCGACGTGCAGCACGGCGTTCGCGGCGCCGATCGTTGCTCCGACCGCCGGGGCGATAAACGCCGCGCTGACGACCAACCCCGTGAGCACTCGAAGATCGTCCAGTCGCGGTGGCCCCGCGAACACCCGCCGCAGCAGCACCGCCGCGACGACGGCGCGCGTCACGTTGGCGACGTCGGCGACGAGCACCCACGACACGCTCCAGTGGGCCAACGACATGGCGAAGTGCGTGGCGGACCCGACGAGGATGTACCACACCCAGTGCCGCCGCGGTGATACGACCAGCGCGGCGGTGAGCGCGGCATACGGCGGGAAGAGCACGGCACTGCCGATGTCGGGATAGCGAAGGACCAGACCGATGAGGTTGCCTAACAACGAGACCGGCACGAACAACAGAAGCCCGGGCGCAAGGGGAAACGTCCCCGCGTCCGCTTCGGGACCGGCGCCGCGCTGGCTTATCGTGCTCGTCGACCTGTTGCTCCTTCGCCACGACTCGCCGAACCGGGCGACGGCGTGCAGAACCATAACGCCGGGCCCCCTGCGGCTGGACATCGTCGCGTTCGAACCCGAAAAGTTGATAGTTCGGGCTCTACGTTGCCATGAGACCTTGGGCCTACCTCTACCTGCCGCGCGGCTCGCCATTCGCCCGCGAGGCGGTGGCAACGCACGAGGCCACATCTGCGACGAGCCGACGAAACCGCGGGGCCTCCCACGGGCTCATGTGCGAGATCGTCTCGAGCGCTTCGCGCACGGCCGTCAAAGCGTCCGCTCGCGTGCGACTATTCCGGAACCTCGTCAACTCATCGACGGTCGAGCGACCCTCCATGACCGGCGTCACGCGGGACGGTGCCGGGGGCTCGAACGATTCACATGCCAGACGGGCAACAGCCCCTGTAGCGGTTCGAAGCTCCGTCGCCTCCAGCGCGAGCAATTCGGCGAGGCCGCCGGCATCGAGCCCCTGCTCCTCCACGATTCTCGCGGTGAGACCGAGGACGACGGCAGTGGCGATCGGAAGCAACGAGCTCGCGCAAAACCCGAGCGCGCGATCGAGCCTGTCGCCGACCGCGCTCGCGCGAGCGCCGAGCACGGGCGCGAGCACCGCCCTCGGAACACCGGCGCGCGCGACGAACGCGAGCTCGCCACGCATGGGCGAGCCGGCGGATGGAAGCATCTGGAACACCGTCTCCGGGCCATCGCGCAGCGCGGCCTTGTCCGCGAGGGCTAGCACTACCACGGGCCCCGCGACCCTGATTCCCAATGACGCGAGCTCCAGCTCGAGTCCGGCCGTCTTCGCGGTCTCTCTGATCACCGTCGGCGAGAGCGCGCGCGTAAGGCGCTGGAGAATCGTTGCCATGGCTCGTGCTCCCCTTCGGTCCCGGCCGGCCGAGCCTAACGACTGGCCCACGCCGGCTACTGCCATCCGGTTCGGCCTAGGCTACGTGTCGGCATGCCGAGCGGGGCATTGGACTTTGGTACGCTTCGCGTCAGAGCACGAGGCGCGCGAAGCGACCGAGCCGCCGCTGCCACGTCTTGTATGGCGGGAGCAGTCGATCCAGCTCCGCTTCCGTCTCGATCCAGGTACTTCGCGCCATCAGCGAGTACAGATCGATCAGCCCCACGGCGGCGCTCATCCCCGAGAGCACGAACAGCGCCTCGCCGTCCAGCAGCATGCCGCGAGGGTCCTGGTTCTGCGTGCCGACGGTGAAGTAGAACGTCAAGCGCGCGCTGTCGGCGGCTGGACGGCTGGCGTCGTACGCCTGCAGCAGCCTCCCGACGGCGGCGGATCCGGCGGTCGTCACCGTGTCATCGTAGAGGCCCGTCTTGGTGCCACGCTGCGCCTGGGCGGCACGCGCGATGAGCGTCTGGATCATGACCTCACGCCATTCGGGGCGCGCGGCGAGACGCGCGAGTGCCGCCGAATCGGCGACGAACTGCGTCTTGCGATGCAGTTGGGGAAGTCGGGGTTTCTCGTCCTTCCCGAGGACGAACGGGTGGTACCCCGCGCGCTCGAGCACCGCCGGCGCGCTGTCCAACACCGCCAGCACGCTGGGTGCGAGCGGAACGAGGTCGCGAAGCCAGGGATACCGGTCGATTCCGGCGCGGGCCTCGCGTGCCTGTTGGGCGATGTCGTTCACGTCGTTGGTCGCGGTGTAGAGCCCGACGCGCAGCTCGCCTCCGTCGCGATGGATCTCCTGCATGAACTCGTGTCGCATCTGCAGGAGCCGGAGAAACACCTCCTGCGTGCGCGACATCTGCGGGAAACCCGGGGCCGGTGCGTTGGCGAGCGCCGGGCCGACGACGAAGACGCGGCATCCACGCAAGGCGGCGCCGGCGAGCATTCCCGCCCAATTGCTATCGAGCCAGAGACCGTCGGGCGCGATGATCACGCTCCCTCGAGGCGCGAGCGTGTACAGCATGGCCTTCGCGATCGACGCCTGCTTCCGGCCGAAGCCAGGCTCGTTATGCACCTGGAGGGCCCGGCCCACCTCACTCGAGGCGACGTTATCGCCGTCGGTCGCCCCCGCCGCCCTGCCGCAGTTGCGACACAGGGCGGTTTCGCGAAGCGGCGGCGGGATCTCGTCGTCGGCGAAGTTATTCAGTTTCAGCAGGCGCCGCGCAGCGGCTCGCACCTCGAGCACCGCGGGCCCGCGAACGAGGATGCCGCGGTCCTCCCACGTCGGCGTCGCGTAGTGCTCACCGATCCCCACGCCCGACAGGACCATCCCGCCACGGAACGGCTCCGTCTCCGTGACGTCATAGAACGCGATCTTCCGGTGGTCGCGCATCAGATTGTCGGGGAGCAGCGGCACCCCGGCGATGATGCGGTGGCTCCGGAACGTGAAGTCGCTCGGCTGCGTGATGTTGACGTGCACCTTGATCGTTCGCCGCAGCCATTCCTCCCCGCCATGCCGGGCGGCGAGCGCCTGCAGTGACCGGGACTGAGCGACCGCGTCACGCAGCGCCTGCTGGCGGGCCCGGAGAACTGCCTCCAGCGAGTCGTTGCCGGACGGCAGGTGGATCTTCGCGCCTAACGGGTCCCCCAGGATCGTCATCCACAGCCGCCCGGCCGCCGGCTCGTAGAAGTTCTGGTCGAGGAAGATGAGGAACGTCGTCAGGTGCCCGGTGCTGTCGAAGCGCTGGACCGCCTGGGTGAGCGCCGGGAAGTAGACGTTGGCCGTCTGGGCGAAGCCGATGCGGTCGACGGCGCGCGAGGCGCGCTGCCCGGCGTAGTCGTGGACCCAGAGCACGTGATAGTCGCGCGCCGCCAAGAGGGAGCGTGCAATCTCGATCTGGGTGCGGTCCTCGTGCAGGTAGGTCACCTCGTTGCCGCGGGTGAACGGCCGGCCGACGACACGCGCGATGAGCGCGTCCACCTCGGCCTGATCGTCGTGCTGCTCGGGCGTGAGGCCGAGCTGCATCGGCAGCCAGACGCGGCGCGAGTCGTCGCTCCAGTGCGAACGAATGCGCTCGTGAACCTGGGCCACGACGGCGAGCCACACGTCGTGCACCTTTACAGCGGCCATGCGGCCGTCGCTCGGCACCGCCGATGAGTCCGCGAGCCATGCGCGGAAGTCGGCGCGTGTGACATCGAGGAGCGGCGACAGGTCATCGTCCTCCTCCTTGACGCGCCCGAACAGCGCGTCGTACGGGATCAGGAGGTGCGTGAGCAGACCCGCGCGGGCACGACGAGCGACGATGGCGCCGAGCGTCGTGTCGCGGACGGCGCTGGCGAACGCGCTCTGCAGCGACGCCGCATACACGCGCTCTGCAGCAGGGAACGTCCGCCCGCCCGGATAGTCGGCGGAGACGCGAACCATGGACTCGTGGATGGCATGCGCCCTGGCGCTGAACTTCTCGACGTCCTTGCGAATATCGGCCTCGTGCTTCTCGTCGAAGAAATTGCTGTAGGCGGCGATCAGCCCGGCGGCTTCACGAACGCGCGCGAGCGCGGTATCCGCACTCGGCGGCAGCGGTGTGGTCTTCGCACGCGAGTAGTCGGCGCGCGGCTCTCCCGCTGGCGCGGGTGCGACGTCACGGAGCGAGACGCCGGTGCGACGCGGTCTCGTCCGGCCGGCGTAGCGCTGCCCAAGCGGGACGGTGATCCCGACATCGAGCCCGTTCCCGCGTGCGGGAATCCAGTCCACGCGCAGCGTCGTGCCGTGCCCGAAGATCCCTCCGCGCCGGACCGCCGTGTTCACCGACAACATGAACGCGAAGTTGTTCTCGCGCGCGTCCCAGTCGATCCCGTAGCCGAGATTGATGGCCCGTGTCACGCCGAGGAGGCGAGCCCCACCGATCGCCATGCTGTCGCTCGCGAGCACGTACGCTTCGCCGGAGAAGCCGAATACGCCGGTGATCGGACTGCCGATCGGCCGGAAGAGCCCGAGCGCCAGCCCACCGATCGCGTCGTTGTTTCTCCCGAACGTGCCCACGACCGACGTGTAGGGCTGCCAGAGCGGGGGCTGGCCCATCGAGGTAATACGCGGCGGCGCGATGGTGTCGCGGGGGATTTGTGCACCGGCCCGCTTCGGCGCGGCGAGTGTCAGCGCGGCGGCGAGCGCGATCGAATTCCGGGCAAGGTGGCGTGACGCCCGAGCGCTCCGCGGCTTCGAGGCAGACGAATCGTTAGGCACGATGGCAGCGCGGGCTGACAGGGGCTCGAGGCCACCGCCGCCGTCGGTCGCATCACCGACGCGGGCCGAGGGTATCTCGCTGGCCGATGGCTCCATGAGTAACACGGGCCGCGGGGGTTGAGCGCTCCCACCTAGGTCCAATGGCTGGGGGTGGAGGTTTCCGGCGTGGCAGCGCTCGCATCCTCCCCATGCCTGTGCTATCGCCGGGTGTCGATTCCAATGAGGAATTGGACCAAAGTCCAATGCGGGGTGGAACGGGTCCGCGTGGCGCTCGCGCTGGCGTCTTGCATTTACGAGCCACAACCTTAGGCACGCTTTATCCGTACTCGTTTGTGGAGGTTGCTCGTTATGTAATCGTGGCACACCCGTCCGGGGGGACCATCGGCCACGGGTGAACCGCAGCTGGTCGCTCTCGATGCCGCTCCGTTCGATCTGGAGCGGCCCACGTAACTGCAGTTCACGGCCAATATGTTCGAAGAGACTCCAACGATCGCCATCGTCGACGACGATGACTCCGTCCGGCGCGCTCTGGCGCGACTCCTCACGGCGAGTGGGTACCAGGTGCGGACGTTCTCGTCCGCGACCGAGTTCCTCAACGAAGGATTCCCCCTGGAAGCCAGTCCCGGCTGCCTGCTCATCGACGTCAGGATGCCTGAGCTCGGTGGACTCGAGCTGCAATCGGCGCTGATGAACGCCGGGACACAGGCGTCGATCGTCTTCATGACCGGCCACGGCGACGTGCAGACGGGAGTCCGGGCGATGAAGTCGGGCGCGGTCGATTTTCTGTTGAAGCCGTTCACCGACGACGAGCTGCTCGATGCGGTGAACCGAGCGCTGGTGCGCAATGCCGAGACGCGGGTCGAACATCGCGAGATCGATGAGCTCGAACACCGCTCGGCCAAGCTGACCCGCCGCGAGCGGGAGGTGTGTACCCTCGTCGTCGCCGGCAAGCTCAACAAACAGATCGCGGCCGCGTTGGGTACGAGCGAGAAGACGGTGAAGGTCCACCGGTCGCGGGTGATGGCGAAGATGGAAGCGGCCTCGCTCGCGGAGCTTGTCCGCATCGTCGAGCGACTGAACCGCTCGCGTTCAGCTGCTGGTCCGGGCAGACCGCCGCCGGATGTCCGTCGGGATGACGATGCGCCTCCCGGCGACCAACAACACCGGATGAGTGGAAGCGCCGGCTGAAGCCAACGGCTCGCGGCGGATTCGCGCCGTTGTCGCCGCGCTCGGCGTTGCCCTGGCCTACTATGCCGGCGCGCGTGTCGGGTTCGCGCTGACGCCGGCGTCACAACCCGTCTCCACGCTCTGGCCGCCGAACGCGATCCTCCTGGGTGCGCTGCTGTTGGCGCCAGTACGGTCATGGTACTGGGTGTTGCTCGCCGCGTTCCCCGCCCATCTCGCGGTGGAACTGGGAAGCGGGGTCCCGTTGCCGATGGTCCTGTCCTGGTTCGTGAGCAACTGCGCCGAAGCGCTGCTGGGTGCGGCAGGCGTCCGGTTCTTCATCGATCGCCCCGTGCGGTTCGACACCTTCCGCCGCGTCGCGGTATTCGTGGTCTTCGCGGCGCTGCTCGCCCCGTTTCTCTCGTCGTTTCTCGACGCTGCGCTCGTGCAATGGAACGGGTGGGGGACGGCGGGCTTCTGGGAGGTCTGGCGCGTCCGGTTCTTCTCGAACGTGATCGCGATCGTCACCCTGGTGCCGGCGATCGTCACGTGGGGCAATACCGATATCGCGTCGCTGAGATCCATCGGGTGGCGGCGCATGCTGGAGGCCGCGGCGCTCGCCGGCGGTTTGCTCGTGGTCTGCGCCGTCGTGTTCTCGCGATCGTCGCTCGCGGTCCACGCCTACGCGCCGTTACCGTTCCTCCTCTGGGCCGCCGTTCGATTCGGACCGGGTGGCGCGAGCGCGGGTCTGCTGGTCCTCGCTCTGGTCTCCACCTGGGGGGCGATTCACGGCGAGGGTCCGTTCGTCGGCCGGTCGATAACCGACAACGTGCTCGCGCTGCAGCTCTTCCTGTTCGTCACGTACGTCCCGCTCATGACGCTTGCCGCGGCCATTCGCCAGCGTGACCGGGCGGAGCGCGAAGCCCGCCGCAGCGAGCAGTGGCTCAACCTGGCGTTAGGCGCTGGGCAGGTGGCGGCGTGGGACTGGGACGTCGGACGGGACAGGGCGTCGTGGTCGGAGAACTTTCCCGAGATCCTCGGTCGGGGCGTCGTCGACCGGCGCACCTTTCTCGAATCCGTCGTAGCGGATGACCGGCCGGCCATCGAGTCCGCGATCACCCAGGCCATCGATCAGGTCGCACCGTACGAGGTCGAATTCCGGACGGTTCGGGAGGACGGGGCGGTTCGCTGGCTGACGGGCAAAGGGACCGTCGTGCGCGATGCGGCAGGGCGCGCGGTGCGCATCCTGGGCGTCAACGCCGACATTACCGAGCGGAAGGCGGCCGCGGTTGCCCTGCAGCACGAGGCAGCGCTTCGAGAGAGCGAGGCCCGGCTGCGTGTGCTCGCGGATGCCATGCCGCAGATCGTGTTCACGGCGCGGCCGGACGGCACCATGGAGTACTTCAACCGGAAGTGGTACGAGTTCACGGGTAGGCCGACCGTCGCAATCGATGAAGACGCGTGGCTCGATGCCATCCACCCGAGCGAGCGCGCCGCGGGTTTGAAATCGTGGTCCGACAACGTGAAGGCGAGCCGGCCTCACGAGCACGAGGCCCGAATCTGGAGTGCCCAGTCGCGCACATTCCGCTGGCACCTGATCCGTGCACTTCCGGTGCACGACGAGTCCGGCACGGTCGCTCGCTGGTATGGCACGGCGACGGACATCGACGACCACAGGCAAGCGGAAGAAGCGCTGCGGAAGAACGATTGGCACCTGCGGTCGCTTCGCGCCGAGCTCGAGAACCGGGTCGCGCGACGAACGTTGGAGCTCCTGCGCACCAACGAGACGCTGCGAAACGAGATCGAAGTACGCCGGCGGGTCGAGGTAGCGCTGCGGGCGTCGGAGGAACGTTTCGCGAAGGCGTTCCGCGCGAGCCTCGACGCGATTGCCATCGCGAGCCAGCCGGGGTTCCGCATCATCGAGCTGAACGATCGCTGGGAATCCACGTTCGGCTACGCGCGCGATGAGTCCATCGGGCGCACGATCGATCAGCTTCGGGTGTACGCGTCCGAGCACGATCAAGACCGAATCTCCCAGCTCATGCGGACGCGGGGCTACGTGAGCGAGCAGGAGATCGACATGCGGCACAAGGACGGCACCGCCCTGCGCGCGGTCCTCGCGGCCGAGACCGTCGAAGTCAGCGGCGAGCCGTGTGTCATCATGATGGTTCGCGACATCACGGAGCGTCAGCGGGCGGAGCACGAGATCGCGATGCAGCGGAACGAGCTCGCACACCTTGGACGCGTGGCCCTGCTCGGCGAGCTCTCGGGGGCGCTGGCGCACGAGCTGAACCAGCCGCTGGCGGCGATTCTCGCGAACGCCCGGGCGGCGCAGCGCATGATGGCTCGCGACGACTTCGACCGGGTCGAGGTCCGCGCCATTCTCGATGACATCGTATCAGACGACCGGCGGGCGGGTGCGGTCATCCAGCGCGTGCGGGCGCTCATCCGGAAGGATGAGACCGAGCTGCACGGGGTCATGCCGAACGATCTGGTGGCGGACGTGCTCGAGCTCGCCCACAGCGATCTGATTCAGCGATCGGTGACAGTCGTGACACGGATGTCACCAACGGTGCCGGAGGTGCTAGGGGACCGGGTACAACTCCAGCAAGTGCTGCTCAACCTGATCGTCAACGCGTGCGACGCGATGGCGGACAACCCGCCGGAGCATCGGTCGCTGTTCATCACGACGAAGGCGGTCGCGCCAGACGCCATTCGCATCTCGATCGCCGACGGCGGGACGGGCATCACCGCGGAGCCGATCGATGCAGTCTTCGAGCCGTTCGTGACGTCGAAGCGAAACGGGCTCGGTCTCGGGCTCGCGATCTGCCGCTCGATCGTCGACGCGCACGGCGGCCGGATGTGGGCGGTCAACAACGCCGGGACTGGCGCGACGTTTCACGTGCTGCTCCCGGTGGTGCCGGCGGTTACGGACACGCTCGCCGCGAGCAATGGGGACGACGCTCGGTCCGATACCGTAGCGATCTCAGGATCGCCGAGTACTGCCTAACGGGATGGCGACCATGAACGCGGCACCGCCGACGGCCGGGTCGCTCTCGCACCAGATGATGCCGCCGTGTGCCTCGACGATGGTCCGCCCGATGGACAATCCCACGCCGAGGCCATTTGGCTTCGAGGTGATGAACGGCTCGAAGATGGCAGCCTGACGTTCGCGCACGATGCCGGGGCCGGTGTCACGCACCGTGATGATGGCGGTGTGGGTCGCGACGCGCGTGCTTTCGATCAGGACGAGTCGCTCGGCCCCCGTCGGCAGGTCCGTGAGCGCCTCGAGGGCGTTGAGCACCAGATTCAGGATGACCTGCTGCAGCTGCACGCGGTCGCCGACGACGATGAGCGAGTCGTGCGTGAGCGCGAAGCGAATCTCGGCGTGGCGGCGAATCGTGTCGTGCCTGACGAGTTGGACCGTCTCGCGGAGCAACGCGTTGACGTCGATCGGCCCCCGGTCGACGTCGCCCTTCTTCGCGAACGCGCGCACGCGCTGCACGACCTCGCTGGCGCGACGGCCATCGGCCGTGAGCTGTTGGAGGATCTCACGTACGGCCTCGGGGTCGCGCGGGTGCGTGTCGAGGACCCGCATCGCCGTCTGCGCGTTGATGAGAATCGCGGTGAGCGGCTGACGAATCTCGTGGGCGAGGGCCGCGGCGAGCTCGCCGACGACGGCCGTACGCGCCACGTGTGCGAGCTCCCGGCTTCGCTGCTCGGCGACGTGTTCGACCGCCTTGAGCGCGGTGATGTCGGCGACGGTGCCGACGACGGTCCCGTCGTCGACGTCTGCCGGATGGAACGGCGCGGCGTAGTCCCGGAACCACCGAATGTGTCCCTCGCGGTCGAGCAGCCGAAAGTCGGTGGGGCTCTCGGTGGCGCCGGCGTTGACGCTCCCGAGGCGACCGCTCCACGTCCGCTGCAGGCTCCCGGCATCCTCCGGATGCACCTGCCGCCACCACCAGGTCGGGGATTGGAGCTCGAACGGCGGGACCCGGAGCAGGGTGCCTAACGCCGAATCGGTCACGACGGAACCGGAGGCGGGATCGTAGGCGTACACGAACACGTGGCCGGCGACCGTGGCGAGGTTGTAGCGCGCCTCGGCGGCGACCATCTGTGCCGCCGCGCGCCGGCGCTCATCGAGCGCGGCGGCAAGGACCAGAAACGGCACGGCGACCGTGACGAACACGAGCTGGCGAACGACGATGCCGGTTCCTGCCGGCGAGCCCGGAAACGGCAGCGGTCCGAGCGCCGCGCCGCGCATCGCGCCGCACGCCGTGATCATGAGCGCCAATGCGGCGCCGGGGAGCCCGAATCGAAGCGCGGCGTATAGCACCAGCGGGACAGGCGCGAACAACACGATCACCTGCGCGACGGGGTATCGTGGCATCGGCGTGAACGCCGTGGCGCTGACGAGCGTGACGACGACCGCGAGCACGACCGCTTCGGCGGCCCGCGTCCAGCGGACGACCAATCGCGAATCGCCGGCAAACGCACTCGTCAGTGTCGCGTGACTCGCAAGGCCAACCGGCACAATGGTCAGGTATGCGAGCGTCGTGGCGAGGACGGCGACCAGCCATGAGATCCATGCGATCGACGGCCCGATAAAGCCGTCCGGATTCGCCGGATCGATGGGCGCATCGATCCTGAACAGCGCAGCCGAGCCGAGCAGCGCGATCAGTGGCGCGACGAACGCGATGAGGGTGAACGTGCCGATGGAGCGGAGCGCGCCGAGTCCCCACTGCAGGTCGACATACCGGCGCATCAACGTCGCGGCGACGAGCGCGCACCCGGTGTTGATGGTGAAGGATCCCAGAACGGCCGCGAACGACGCGGGCTGTCCGACGGTGGCGAACCAGTGTCCCAGGAGGGTCGCGGCGAGCACGGTCCACCAGCGACCTGCCGGCGTCAGCAGGAGCGCCGTAAGGACGAGGGCGCCGGGAACGAATACGGTTGGGGGCAGCTCCGCCGTGGAGAGCGCCGCATCCGCGAACCGACTCGCCGCGGCGTAGAACACGGCGAAGGCGGCACCGTTCCGCGCCATGCGCAGGACGTCGGGAACGTCGACGGCCGTCGGGTCGGCGACGTGGGACCGGGGCACGGGCGGAGCGGCGGGCACGCGATCGGCCGCGTTAGGTCTGCGCCGGGCGGGCGGCGACGAGCTCGACGGAGGCATTGACGAACCCGATGCCCATCCAGAACGCCGCGGTCCCAACCGCGAGGCGCAGCCAGTGCTTGAGTTGCTCGAACCGACTCTCCATACGCCGAGCGCCTCACGCTGCTGGTGTCGTTGTGAATCGGCCCCGGGCACGCGGACGACGCAGCGAAATCCGACGTGGCAGGCCGAGAGTCAATGGCTTCCGGGCATCAGTCCGCCAGTCAGTGGCGGTCGCCCGTGACCTTGTTCCTTCGTACGGTGTGCCCGGAACGGCAGCGCGCCGAAGTGCGGAATGCTCCGCGAGCTGACCGCGATGCGCCTGATGTCGCGTTGCCTCGTTACGGATCGGCGCTGACGCTTGACAAAATGCGCACACTGGGGCGCCGTCCCATTGGACCTTGGATTAACGTCGAACAGGCATGACTCGCGCCACGCCCGACCTAACGAGGCTGAGTCACTGCGACCAGACGGCGAAGCTGCTCATGCGCAGCACGGTGGCGACGGTCAGCTCGACGCGCTGGCCCGAGTTCACCACGATCCTGTCGGTCACGTACGTGGCACTGCTGCCGACCGGGTCCACCATGAGCTGGAGGACGCCGTCGGCCACGAAGTCGGACGGGACCGGGAATGTGCCGCGGCTCATTCCCGTCACGAAGCCGACGCGGGTCCGCGCGCCGCCGCGCACGGCGAAGACCGTCACGTCCAGCCAGTTGTCATTTTTCACGGTCACCGCCGTTCGCTCCGGCTGTGGCTGCGCGGACGAGGCGTTTTTCGTCGCGCACGCGGCGA
>Ga0207712_10000674_pt1 | contig 26441 bp, 19 predicted proteins | sample KBSS44metaG_FD_184402 | JGI IMG/M metagenome (GOLD analysis project Ga0207712, IMG submission 184402) | Switchgrass rhizosphere microbial communities from Kellogg Biological Station, Michigan, USA - KBS S4-4 metaG (SPAdes) (version 2) | ecosystem: Host-associated > Plants > Roots > Rhizosphere...
ATCAGCGCGCGCCATCATGGCGTCAAGTTCATGGTCGTCGCGCCGTCGTCGACGGTCGACATGGCGACGCCGGGCGGCGCGGAAATAGAGATCGAGCTGCGCTCGCCGGACGAACTGCTGAGCTTTGCCGGACAACGCACGGTCATCGACGGCGCCGCGGCCTGGAATCCGGTATTCGACGTGACGCCGGCCGAGCTGATCGATGCGATCGTGACCGAACGCGGCGTCGTTCTGCAGCCCGATGCTGCGCGCATGGCCGACGTGTTCGGCAGCGCACGCTGAGCAGAACCGGCGGATCCCGCCATGGCCTTGCGCAGGCAGATCCTGCTGTTCGCGATCAGCGGCGCGCTCGGCTTCGTCGTCGACGCCGGCATCGTCCAGTTCCTCGTACGCGAGTTCGCGCTCGACCCCTACGGTGCACGCGTCATCTCGTTTCTGGCGGCGGCGACGACCACCTGGGCCTTCAATCGCCGCTACACCTTTGCCGGCCACGGCACGAACGGCAGCCGGCGGCGCGAACTGCTGCGCTACCTGATCGCGATGGCCTGCGGATTCGCGCTCAACTACGGCACCTACGCGGCGTGCCTGGCACTGTGGCCGCTGGTGCATCGCTGGCCGGTCATCGGCGTCGCGGCGGGCTCGATCGCCGGTGCCGTGGTCAATTTCCTGAGCTCGAAATACTGGATCTTCCGCGCCCCGGAAAGCGATCCTGCCTGAGCCTGCGTCCGCGTCGTTTCCAGGTGCCCGCCGGCGCGGCTAAGTCGCGCTGAAATCAGGAAAAAACACCTCTCTCGAGGTGCCCGATGTGATACGATTTCGTGTTGCGTTTGCGCATGCCGGACCGCTCCGGCGAATGCGCGTTCCGCGGCGGCGTCGCGGCCTCGTTCGTCCGCCTGGCCGGCGCCCCAGATTTCCCGGATTCGGACGTTTGCAGAGGGTTCCTGATGGCTGAGTTGGCCAAAGAAGTCATACGCGTCAACATCGAAGACGAAGTCCGCAAGAGCTACCTCGACTACGCCATGAGCGTGATCGTCGGCCGCGCGCTGCCGGATGTGCGCGACGGCCTGAAGCCGGTCCACCGGCGCACGCTGTACGCGATGCACGAATCGAATACGGTGTGGAACCGCCCGTACGTGAAGTGCGCCCGCGTCGTCGGCGACGTGATGGGTAAATACCATCCGCACGGCGACTCCTCGATCTACGACGCGCTGGTGCGCATGGCGCAGGATTTCTCGATGCGCTACATGCTCGTCGACGGCCAGGGCAACTTCGGCTCGGTCGACGGCGACGAAGCGGCGGCGATGCGCTACACCGAGTGCCGCCTGGACCGGCTCGCCTCGGAGCTGCTCGCGGACATCGACAAGGAAACCGTCGACTACCAGCCGAACTACGACGAGAAAGAGCAGGAACCGACGGTCCTGCCGACGCGCATCCCGAACCTGCTGATCAACGGTTCGGCCGGCATCGCGGTCGGCATGGCGACGAACGTACCGCCGCACAATTTCAACGAAGTCATGTCGGCGTGCATCGCGCTGATCGACGATCCCGAGATTGGCTTCGACGAGCTGATGCGCCTCGTGCCCGGGCCGGACTTTCCGACCGCCGGCATCATTAACGGTTCGGCCGGCATCGTCGAAGCCTACAAGACCGGCCGCGGCCGCATCCTGGTGCGCGCGAAGACCGAGATCGAGAGCGACGACAACGGCCGCGAGACGATCATCGTCACCGAGATTCCGTTTCAGGTGAACAAGGCGCGGCTGATCGAGAAGATCGCCGAGCTGGTCAAGGAAAAGCGCATCGAGGGCATCTCCGAGCTACGCGACGAGTCGGACAAGGACGGCCTGCGTGTCGTCATAGAAGTGCGCCGAGACACCTCCGCCGACGTGCTCCTGAACAACCTGTTCCAGCAGACGCAGCTGCAGGTCACGTTCGGCATCAACATGGTCGCGCTGCTCGACGGCCAGCCGCGCACGCTCAGCTTGCGCGAGATCCTCGACGCGTTCATCCGCCATCGACGCGAAGTCGTCACGCGGCGCACGATCTTCGACCTGCGCAAGGCGCGCGATCGCGCGCATATCTTGGAAGGCCTCACGGTCGCGCTGGCGAACGTCGACGAGATGATCGAGCTGATCAAGACCTCGCCGTCGCCGGACGAAGCCAAGCAGCGGATGCTCGCGCGCCGCTGGGAACCGGGCATGGTCAGCGCGCTGCTCGCGGCGGCCGGCGCGGATGCGTCCAAGCCCGAGAATCTCGCGCCGGGCGTCGGCCTCGCCGACGGCGGCTACCAGCTGTCCGAGGTGCAGGCGCAGCAGATCCTCGAAATGCGCCTCGCGCGCCTGACCGGCCTGGAGCAGGAAAAGCTCACCGACGAATACAAGCAGCTGCTGCAGACGATCGCCGGCCTGATCGAGATCCTCGAGAATCCCGACGTGCTGCTGAAGATCATCCGCGACGAATTGGTCGCGCTGAAGGAGCAGTACGGCGACGAGCGCCGCACCGCGATCCAGGCGAGCCAGGAAGACCTCGATATCCTCGACCTGATCGAGCCGGAGGACGTCGTCGTCACGCTCTCGCACGCGGGCTATGCGAAGCGCCAGCCGGTCAGCCTCTATCGCGCGCAGCGGCGCGGCGGCAAGGGGCGTTCGGCGACGGCGATGAAGGAAGAGGATTTCGTCGAGCGGCTGTGGATCGCCAATACGCACGACATCCTGCTCGTGTTCACCAGCGCAGGCCGCGTGTTCTGGCTGAAGGTCTACAAGCTGCCGGATGCAGGTCCGAATGCGCGCGGCAAACCGATCGTCAACCTGCTGCCGCTGGAGCCGGACGAGAAGGTGCAGGCGGTACAGCCGGTGCGCGAGTTCACGGAGGACCGCTTCGTGTTCTTCGCCACGCGCAACGGCACGGTCAAGAAGACCCCGCTGACCGAGTTCGCGTTCCAGCTGCAGCGCGGCAAGATCGCCATCGGCCTCGACGAGGGCGATGCGCTGGTCGACGTGCAGATCACCGACGGCGCGCGCGACATCCTGCTGTTTGCCTCGAACGGCAAGGCGGTGCGCTTCGATGAAAGCTCGGTGCGCTCGATGGGCCGCACGGCCACCGGTGTGCGCGGCATGCGCCTGGCCGACGGCGAGCAGGTCGTCAGCCTGATCGTCAGCGCCGGCGACGACGACATCCTCACGGCCACCGAGCGTGGTTACGGCAAGCGCACGCCGCTGGTCGACTATCCGCGCAAGGGCCGCGGCACGCAGGGCGTCATCGCGATCCAGTGTTCCGACCGCAACGGCGCGCTGATCGGCGCGGTGCAGCTCGGCGAGAGCCACGAACTGATGCTGATCTCGAACCAGGGCACGCTCGTGCGTACGCGCGCGAGCGAAATCGCACGCGTCGGCCGCAACACGCAGGGCGTCACCTTGATCCGCTTGCCGGCCGAGGAAGCTTTGGTCGGCGTCGTCAAAGTCGATGCGTTCGGCGAGGACGAGAACGGCGACGTCGAGGCTGCGCCGCAGCCGTCGGACGATTTGCCATCGGTCGAGTGAGGAAAAGCGCGATACCTGCATTCGAAGATCGGCTGTCTTCTGGCAGGGATGACGAAGGGAAAAGAAGCTGGCAGGTTTACGGCGTCATGCTCGCGAAAGCGGGCATCCATCGAGCGTTTCAGAATGGATTCCCGCTTTCGCGGGAATGACGCCGGAACAAGAGGCTTCCGCGTTTGCTGCAAGATCGCTTTCGCGTCGGCGACGCGAAAAGCGGTCGAGATTTTCTTGCCGGTCGCGCCGTGCGATCTACGTGTTCGAAGCGCTCAGCCGATCTCCGCCAGCATCGCCTCGGCACTCGACACCTTGAACTCGCCAGGTGCTTCGACGTTGAGCTTCTTGACGACGCCGTCTTCCGCGTAGAGCGCGAAACGCTTGCCGCGCAGACCCATGCCGAAGCGCGTGGCGTCCATTTCCAGGCCGAGCGCCTGCGTGAACGCGCCGTTGCCGTCGGCGAGCATCAGCAGGCCGTCGGGAACGTGCTGCGTCTTCGCCCAGGCATCCATCACGAACGCGTCGTTGACGGCGATGCAGGCCACGTCGACGCCGTGGCGGCGGAACGCCTCGAAGTGCTCGACGTAGCCGGGCAGGTGTTTGGCCGAGCAGGTCGGCGTGAAGGCGCCGGGCACCGAAAACAGCACGACCTTCTTGCCGCCGAAGATCTCTTCGGTCGTCAGCGTCTGCACGCCGTCCTTGAGCATGTTGAGCGTGGCGGCGGGGATGCGTTCGCCGATCTGGATGGTCATCGTGAGGGTCCTCGGGAGGTGGGGAGCGATCATACGGCGCTGCGCGACGGAGGGCACGGCCCTTGAAAGCCGGATCGGCGGCACTACTTTTTCGCCATCGCAGCGATCATCGCTGCACCTTATTGCGGAGAGAGATCATGCTCGTTACCCATTATTCCCCCTGGCTGGTTCGCGGCAATGCGCAGGCGAAGCAGGCCCTGGACCGCTTCTTCAACACGACCGATACCGAGTCGAACGCCTGGACGCCGCGCGTCGACGTGCGCGAGGAAGCCTCGCGCTTCGTGATCCTGGCCGACCTTCCGGGCGTCGATCCGGCGGCGATCGAGATCCAGATGGACAAGAACGTGCTGTCGCTCAAGGGCGAGCGCAAGTCGGAAACGCAGGAAGAAGGCGCGAAGTTCACGCGCGTCGAGCGCACGCAAGGCAGCTTCGAGCGCCGTTTCACGCTGCCCGAGTCCGCCAATGCGGACGGCATCAGCGCGGCCGGCAAGAACGGCGTGCTGGAGATTTCGATTCCGAAGAAGCCGGAATCGGCGCCGCGCCGCATCGCCATCAACAGCTGACCAGGGCAGGCCGGTGCCGGCCTGACGGCCTGCCGCGCGCCTTATGGCGGCGCGGCGGCTTTGGTACGCTGACCGGCAAGGCGGCGTGCCGATCGAAAGACGAAGGCCCGCGGTCGCGAAACCGCGGGCCGTTTCGTTTGGGACGATACGGGACCATTCGACGCCGGATCCGCGCGGGCGGATTCCACGACGCGCATCGATTCGACGACGGCAACGATGGGGTTGCCGCCCCGATCGGGCACGGCGGAAGGCGCAACGTTCAACCCGAAGGTGTGGGAGACCGATGGAGTTCAAGGATTACTACGACACGCTCGGCGTGAAGGCCGAAGCGACCGATGCCGAGATCAAGTCGGCCTACCGGCGCCTCGCGCGCAAGTTTCATCCGGATGTCAGCAAGGAAGCCGGCGCCGAGGACAAGTTCAAGGCGATCAACGAAGCCTACGAAGCGCTGCGCGAGCCTTCGCGGCGCAAGGCCTACGATCAACTGCGCGCCGGCGGCTACCGCGGCGGCGATCAGTTTCGCGGCCCGCCGCCGAACTGGCAGCGAGAGACCGACTTCGGCGGCGCGGGCGAAGGCGAAGCCGACTTCAGCGATTTCTTCGAATCGCTGTTCGGCGGCCGCGGCGGTGCCGGCCGCGCGGGACCGCGGCGCGGGCGCGATCTGCACGCGCAGATCACCGTCGATATCGGCACGGCCTACCAGGGCGGCCGCGAGCGCATCAGCCTGCGCGACGGCAACGGCGAACGTACGCTCGAGGTGAAGATTCCGGCCGGCATCCAGCCGGGGCAGCAGATCCGCCTGGCGGGCCAAGGCTATCCCGGCATGTCCGGGGGCAAGGCGGGCGATCTCATCCTCGAAGTCGGCCTGCGCGACGATGCGCGTTTCGTGCTCGACGGCCACGACGTGCGGGTCACCTTGTCGGTCACCCCGTGGGAAGCGGCGCTCGGCGCGACGGTGACCGTGCCGACGCTGGGCGGCAATGTCGAACTGCGCATCCCGGCCGGCTCGGACGGCGGCCGCAAGATGCGCCTGCGTGGACGCGGCTGGCCGGGCAAGACGCCGGGCGACCAGATCGTCACGCTCGAGGTGCGCATACCGAAAGCCGAGACGCCGGAGCAGCTCGAACTCTACGAGGCGCTGGCTAAGGCGTACCCCGACTACGACCCGAGAACGTGAGGCGCGCTCGTTGAAAAGTGCGGCCAGGATGGCCGCTCTGGGGCCGATGTGCGTAGGAGCGCGCCAGCATCGTGCTCCCTTCCTACTCAGCGGTCACGGACGAACGCAAAACTAGCCCGCGGGCAGGTATTCCTTCAGCACGCGCGTCAGTTCCGCTTCGTCGATCGGTTTGGTCACGTAGGCCTTGGCGCCTTGGCGCATGCCCCAGACGCGATCGGTATCCTGGTCCTTGGTCGTGACCAGGATGATCGGGATGTGGCTCGTCTTCGGATCCTTGGCGATCGTGCGCGTCGCCTGGAACCCATTGAGGTTCGGCATGACGACGTCCATCAGGATCAGATCCGGCATTTCCCGCTTGGCCACCTCGACACCGGCGGCACCGTCTTCCGCGGTGATCACCTGGTGGCCGAGCTTCTCGACCGTGCGTTTCATTCCAACCAGCTGCGACGGTGAATCGTCGACGATCAATACTCTCGACATGATGGTCACACCCCTGGGCAAGCGCGCATTCTAGACATAGGTCCGGCGAGTCGCCAGAGAACTCGTCAACCGATTTTCACGACGGTGCGGCCGAGCGATCCGCCGGCCAGCATCGGCTCGAAAACACCGGGCAGGTCGTCCAGTGCGACTTCGCGGTGGGCGATCGTCGCCAGGTGCGCCGGCTTCCAGTCGCCGGCCAGATGCGCCCAGACCTGCTCGCGGATCGAGCGGGCAGTGCCGGCGGAGGCGACACCGAGCACGCTGAGCCCGCGGATGATGAACGGCATCACCGTGGTAACCAGATCGATGCTGGCGGCATTGCCGCAGACGGCGATGTTGCCGTACGGCTTGATGACACGCGTGAGCCCTGCGAGCAGGTCGCCGCCCACGTTGTCGATCGCGCCGGCCCAGTGCGCCGTTTCGAGCGGCCGCTGGCCCCAATGCAGGTTGGTGCGCGCGACGCACTGCTTCGCGCCGAGCCCGATCAGGTAGTCGAACTGCTCGACCTTGCCGGTGATCGCATGCGCTTCGAAGCCCGCCTGCGTGAGGACGTCGACGGCGATCGAACCGACGCCGCCGGTCGCGCCCGTGACGACGACCGGTCCCATCTCGGGAGTCTGCCCGTTGCGCACCATCTGGAACAGCGCGAGGGCCGCGGTGAACCCGGCGGTACCGAGCGCCATCGATTCGCGCAAGGTGAGTCCGGCCGGCAGCGCGATCGCCCAGCGCGATTCGAGCCGCGCGTATTCGGCGTAGCCGCCGTCGCGCGTTTCCGACAGCCCGCAGCCGGTGCAGAGGACCTGATCGCCCTCCTTGAACGCGGGATCGGTCGACGAGACGACGTAACCCGCCACGTCGATGCCGCCGTTCAGCGGGTACTGGCGCAGGATCTTGCCCTTGCCGCTGCCGGCGAGCGCGTCCTTGTAGTTGACCGACGAGTACGCGACCTTGATCACGATCTCGCCGGGCGAGAGGCCGTCGACGCGCATTTCCTCGATGCCGGCACGATGGCCGCCGTCGGCGTCGTTGTGGATGCGGAAGGCGCGGAAGGGGGTTGCAGTGCTCATTTCTCTCGCCCGTCATCCCGGCGGAAGCCGGGATCCAGTTTTTGCTGCGTGCTTATGAAAAAAGGTCCGGATACAGATCCTGCCACTGTGGATTTGTCCGCTCGATCAGCTCGATCTTCCAGGCTCGATTCCATTCCTTGATGGCTTTCTCACGCAGAATCGCTGACTCCATGCCTTCGTGCTGTTCGAACCACACCAGATTGTGGACGCGATATTTCTTTGTGAAACCTTCCACAAGATCGTTTTTGTGCTCCCACACGCGCTTGGCGATATCGGAGGTCACGCCGACGTAAAGCGTGCCTTGCCATCTACTGGCAAGAATGTAGACGCAGGGCTGTTTCATCGGCCGCCAAAGCTGGATCCCGGCTTTCGCCGGGATGACGGAAGATCATTTCGCCGCGTCCGCGCGCCGACGGTTGCACGATTGCGCCGTGCCCTCAGTTCATCTTGTGAATAGCCCGCTTGTCCACCGACAGCGCCGCCTCGTGAACCGCTTCGCTCAAGGTCGGATGCGCGTGCACGATCCGAGCTAGATCTTCGGACGAACCCTTGAACTCCATAGCGACGACGCATTCGGCGACGAGTTCCGACACGCCGGCGCCGACCAGGTGGACGCCGAGGATGCGATCGGTCTCGGCGTGCGCGATCATCTTTACCAGGCCCGCAGGCTCGTTCATCGCGACGGCGCGGGCGATCGCCGCAAACGGGAAACTTCCCGTCTTGTATGGAATGCCGGCGTCCTTGACCTGCTTCTCGGTCAGGCCGACCCAGGCGATTTCCGGTTCGGTGTAGATCACCCACGGGATGGTGTCGAGGTTCACGTGGCCGGGCTTGCCGGCGATGATCTCGGCGACCATGATGCCTTCCTCGAAGCCCTTGTGCGCGAGCATCGGGCCGCGCACGCAGTCGCCGACGGCCCAGACGCCTTCGACGCCGGCCCAGCAATGTTCGTCTACGAGCACGCGGCCGCGCTCGTCGAGCTTGACGCCGGTACCGTCGCCGAGCACGCCGTCGGTGTAGGCGCGGCGGCCGACCGCGACGAGCAGCTTGTCGACGACGAGCTGCTTCTCGCCGTCCTTGCCGGCGTAGGTCAGCGTCACTTCGTTGTTCTTGACCTCGGCCTTCGACAGCTTCGCGCCGAGCTCGATCTTGAGGCCCTGCTTGGTGAATTCGCGCAGCGCCACCTTCGTGATGTCGGCGTCGGCAGCGCCGAGGAAATCCGGCAGTGCTTCGAGAATCGTCACGTCGCTGCCGAGGCGCTTCCACACGCTGCCGAGTTCGAGGCCGATCACGCCGGCGCCTATCACGCCGAGGCGCTTGGGCACGGAGTCGAAATCGAGCGCGCCGGCGTTGTCGACGATGGTCTTGCCGTCGAACTTCGCGAACGGCAGCTCGATCGGTGCCGAACCGGTCGCGATGACGACGTTGGTCGCCGCGATCGTCTGCTTGCTGCCGTCGGCCGCGGTCACTTCGACTTGGCGATCCTTCAGCAGCTTGCCCTTGCCGAAGAACGGCGTGATCTTGTTGCCCTTGAACAGCAGGGCGACGCCGCCGGTGAACTGTTTGACGATCTTGTCCTTGCGCCCGACCATCGTCTTGACGTCGATCGCGGCGTCCTTCGCGGTGATGCCGTGCGCTTCGAAGCCGTGCTGCAGGTTCCAGAACTGCTTGGAGGAATCCAGCAGCGCCTTCGACGGAACGCAGCCGACGTTGAGGCAAGTGCCGCCGAGCGCCGCCTTGCCGTCCTTGCCGGCGAAGTCGTCGATGCAGGCGACCTTCAGACCGAGCTGGGCCGCGCGAATCGCCGCGTGATAGCCGGCCGGGCCGGCGCCGATGACGATGACGTCGAATTTTTCGCTCATTTCATTCGCTCATGGGATTCGGGATTGGGGATTCGGGATTCGTAAGAGCGGAAACGCGATGGGCGAACGGTCTCCCGCTCTTCCCAATCCCGAATCTCCAATCCCGAATCCCGAATGCTTCTCGGCTCACATGCCGAGAAGCATTCTCTGCGGATTCTCGAGCTGGTTCTTGATGTCGACCAGGAACAGCACTGCGTCCTTGCCGTCGATGATGCGGTGGTCGTAGCTGATCGCGACGTACATCATCGGCGCGGCGACGACCTGGCCGTTCTCGACGATCGCGCGCTCCTTGATCGTGTGCATGCCGAGGATCGCGCTCTGCGGCGGATTGACGATCGGCGTCGAGAACAGCGAGCCGAACGTGCCGCCGTTGGTGATCGTGAACGTGCCGCCGGCGAGGTCGTCCAGCGTGAGGCCGCCCTCGCGCGCCTTCTTGGCGAACGCGGCGATGGCCTTCTCGATGTCGGCGAAGCTCATGCCCTGCGCATCGCGCAGCACCGGCGTGACCAGGCCCTTGTCGGTCGACACGGCGACAGAGATGTCCTGGTAGCCGTGATAGATGATGTCGCTGCCGTCGACCGACGCGTTGACGATCGGATGACGCTTCAGCGCTTCGGCGGCCGCCTTGACGAAGAAGCTCATGAAGCCGAGCTTGATGCCGTTGGCCTTCTCGAACTGCTCGCCGAGCTCCTTGCGCATCGCGGCGACCTTGGCGAGGTTGATCTCGTTGAACGAGGTCAGCATCGCGATCGAATTCTTCGACTGCATCAGGCGTTCGGCGATCTTCGAACGCATGCGCGTCATCGTCACGCGCTCTTCCGGACGCGCGCCGGGCGCCGCAGGCTTCGCGGCCGGCGCAGGCGCGGCAGCGGGCTTGGGCGCGGCGTCGTTGCGCATGAAGTTGACCAGGTCTTCCTTGGTCACGCGGTTGTCGCGGCCGGTGCCGGCGACCTGCGCCGGGTCGATCTTGTTCTCGGTCGCCACGCGCTGGCCGGCCGGGGAAAGGTCTTCGACGCCCTTGGCCGGAGCGGCGCTCGCGGCGGCGGCTTTCGGCGCTTCGGCCTTGGCGGGCTCGGCCTTCGCCGGTTCCGCCGCCTTCGCGGGAGCGGCGGCTGCGGCGGCGCCTTCCTCGATGACTGCGAGCAGCTGCTGGCTCGTCACGGTCGCGCCGGTTTCCTGCTTGATCTCCTTCAGCACGCCGTCGGCCGGGGCGGGCACTTCGAGCACGACCTTGTCGGTCTCGAGGTCGACGAGGTTCTCGTCGCGCTTGACCGCGTCGCCCGGCTTCTTGTGCCAGGTCGCGATGGTCGCGTCGGAAACGGATTCGGGCAGAACGGGAACCTTGACTTCGATCGACATGGATTTTTCCCTGACAGGTTTTTGCGCTCGTCCATGACCGCGCTCATCAAGAAGCAGCCGTCCGTGGCCGCACTTCTCGGGTTCTATTCGGTGACGTTGTCCGGACCTGCCGGCGCGACGAGCGCCTGCTCGACCAGCGCGGCCTGTTCGGCGACGTGCGTGGAAAGATGCCCGCAGGCCGGTGCCGGCGAGCGCGCCCGGCCGGCATACGCGAGCGACTGCTTCGGCGCGATCAGCGCCTGCAGGTGATGCTTGATCTGGTACCAGGCGCCCTGGTTCATCGGCTCTTCCTGGCACCAGATGACTTCCTTGGCGGCCGCGTACTTCGCCAGCTCCGCGCTGATTTCCGCGCGCGGGAACGGATACAGCTGCTCCACGCGCAGGATCGCGACGTCGACGATGCCGCGCTTGGCCGCTTCCTCGACCAGGTCGTAGTAGACGCGGCCCGAGCAAAGCACCACGCGACGCACCTTCTTCGCGTTCTTCGCGGTCGTATCGGCGATCAGCAGCTGGAAATGGCCGTTGGCGAGCTCGTCCAGCGTCGATACCGCGAGCTTGTGGCGCAGCAGCGATTTCGGCGTCATCACGATCAGCGGCTTGCGCACGTCGCGCAGCATCTGACGGCGCAGCATGTGGAACATCTGCGCCGGCGTGGTCGGCACGCAGACCTGCATGTTCTCCAGCGCGCACAGCTGCAGATAGCGTTCCAGGCGTGCCGAGGAGTGCTCCGGGCCCTGGCCTTCGTAGCCGTGCGGCAGCAGCAGCACCAGACCGGACAGGCGGTCCCACTTCGCTTCGCCCGACGAAATGAACTGGTCGATGACGACCTGGGCACCGTTGGCGAAATCGCCGAACTGGCCTTCCCACAGCACCAGCGTGCGCGGTTCCGAGGTCGAATAGCCGTACTCGAACGCCATCACCGCTTCTTCGCTGAGCAGCGAGTCGACGATCGTCACGCTGGCGTTGTCGCGCACGTTCGCGAGCGGCACGTAGTCGCCGCCGCTGTTCTGGTCGTGCAGCACCGCGTGGCGGTGGAAGAACGTGCCGCGGCCCGAGTCCTGGCCGACCAGGCGCAGGTCGTAGCCGTCGTCGATCAACGCGGCGTAGGCGAGGTTCTCGGCGAAGCCCCAGTCCATCGACTGCTCGCCGCGCGCCATCTTCTGGCGATCGTCGTAGATCTTGGCGACGCGCGCATGCAGCGAGACGCCGGCCGGGATGTCGAGGATCTTGTGGTTGAGGTCGGCGAGCTTTTCTTTCGGCAGGCCCGTCGCGACCTGCTGATCGAGCGTGGCGCCGAGATGGCGCCGCCAGTCGACCGCGAACTCGTCGGTGAAGGCCGGGTCGAGCTCGGCGATCGGCGTGCCCGCTTCGAGCTTCGCGCGGTAGCCGTCGACCAGCGCCTTGGCGTCGCCGTCGGCGATGACGCCGTCGCCGACGAGCTTTTGCGCATACAGCTCGCGCGCAGTCGGGCGTGCGCGGATCAGCTGGTACATCAGCGGTTGCGTCGCGGCCGGCTCGTCGGCTTCGTTGTGGCCGTGGCGGCGGTAGCAGACGATGTCGACGACGACGTCGCGCTTGAACTTCTGGCGATAGTCGAAGGCGAGGCGCGCGACGAACAGCACGGCTTCCGGATCGTCGCCGTTCACATGGAACACCGGCGCATTGACCATCTTGGCGACGTCGGTGCAGTACAGCGTCGAACGCGCGTCGTTCGGATTGGATGTGGTGAAGCCGACCTGGTTGTTGATCACGACATGGATCGCGCCGCCGACGGCGAAGCCGCGCGCCTGCGACATGTTGAGCAGTTCCATGTTGACGCCCTGGCCGGCGAAGGCGGCGTCGCCGTGGATCAGCACCGGCACGACGTGCTCGCGGCTGACGTCGCTGCGATGCGTCTGGCGAGCGCGCACGGAACCGGCGACGACCGGATTGACGATCTCCAGGTGCGACGGGTTGAACGCGAGCGCGACGTGCACGGTACGCCCCGGCGTCTTCACGTCCGCGCTGAAACCCATGTGGTACTTGACGTCGCCGGAATGCGCCGGGTCGTCGGGGTGGTCGAACTTGCCGTCGAATTCCGCGAACAGCTTCTGCGGCGACTTGCCGAGGATGTTCACCAGCACGTTGAGGCGCCCGCGATGGGCCATGCCGACGACCATGTCCTTCATGCCGTCGGCGCCGCCGCGGCGGATCAGCTCGTCGAGCAGCGGGATCAGGCTGTCGCCGCCTTCGAGCGAGAAGCGCTTCTGGCCGACGTACTTCGTATGCAGGTAGCGCTCGAGGCCGTCCGCCTGCACGAGCTTCTCCAGCACGTGCTTCTTGTCATCGACGCTGAGGCCGTAGCGGCCGCCGGCACGTTCGAGCTGCTCGTGCACCCACTGGCGCTGCTCGGCATCGGAGATGTGCATGAACTCGGCGCCGACGCTGCCGGCGTACGTCGCCTTCAGCAGGGCCACCAGCTCGCGCAGCTTCAGCCGCTGCGGACCGGCCAGCGAGCCGGTGTTGAATTCGGTATCGAGGTCGGCATTGCCGAGCCCGTGGAACTGCGGATCGAGATCGGGCGCCGACGGCCGCGGCAGCAGTCCGATCGCCTGCAGGTCGGCCGGCGTGAACGCGTGCTCCATGTCGAGCGGATCGAGCTTCGCGGCCAGATGGCCGCGCGAGCGATAGGCGGTGACCAGCTTCAGCACGCCGGCCTGCTTCTGCGACTGCACCTCGTTGGCGGGCTTGGCCGCGGCGCCGGCATAGGCGTGGCCGTTGAGTTTCTGCGCCTGGCCGATGCGCGCAATGGCGGCCGAATGCGGCACGTCGCCCGCTTCGCGGCCTTTCAGCGCATCGAAATAGCTGCGCCAGTCGGGAGCGACGGCCGCCGGGTCGGCGAGGTACTGCTCGTAGAGATCTTCGATGAAGGCGGCATTGCCGCCGGAGATCGGGGAAGAGGCCTGGAACTGCTGGAGGAGGCTGGGCTGATTGGCGCTCACGCTGACACCGTGCAGACGAAAAAGCGCGCCGGGTGCGCGCTGGGATATAGGCTGGTTGCGGCCGATCTCGAGGCGGCCGATGTAACATCGGAATTATAACGCTTTACGCGGTCTATGTTGCGATGCACCGCGTACAGACTGGGGACTCGGCGTCAAAAGGCAAGCTGGCGCAGCTCCGTGCTCGGCGCCGAGCGCTCCCAGACCTCGTTGAACAGCCCCAGCAGCTGCGCGTGCCGGCCCGGCGCGTAGGTCGAACCCTCGCCTTCGAGGCGGCTGCCGAGCGGGCGGAACAGGTAGCCGCGACGGTCGTTGATCAGGAAAGCGGCCGGATACTGCAGATCGCGCTCGTCGACCGGTGTGCGCAGGACGATGGCGCTCGGCAGGCGCTGCGCCAGCGCGATCAGGCGGTGCCCGTCGGCCAGCGGTTTGCGCGGCTCGTGCACGATGATGCGGATCTGCGCGTGGCGGCCCGACAAGGCGATGCGCTTGATCGCCTCGAGCGCCGCCGGCAGGTCGAACAGCGCGGCATCGAGATCGCGCGTGTAGATCGACAGTTCGTGACGCGCGTCGGCGAGCAGGGCGGCGACGGCGGCCTGGGCCTGCTCGCGGTTTTCCGCGACCAGCGGCAGCGGCTCGGGCTTCGGCGGCAGCGGCTGCGATTCGCGCCCGCCGGCAGGAGCGAGTTCGAGCCGCATCATGCGGTGCGCGATCTCGCATTCGACAAACTCCTCGCCGTAGGCAGCGAAGCCGAACGTCGCGTAGAACGGAATCGCATGGCATTGCGCGTGCAGTTCGATAGCCGGATAGCGCAGTGCGCGCGCCTGCTCCAGCAGCACGCGCATGATCGCCGCACCGACGCCGCGGCCACGCCACTCGGCCAGCACGGCCATGCGCCCGATGCCGTGGTTCGGCGTCAGGCGGCCGGTGCCGATCGGGCGGCCGTCGCGATCACGCGCGATCACATGGCGCGACTTCGCGTCGAGATCGTCCCATTCGTCCTCGGGCGGGATGTTCTGCTCGACCAGGAAGACCTGCTCGCGCACGGCGCGCAACGCCGGTAGATCGATCTCCCATGACGCCGGTTCGACGCTGAAGTCCTCGGGGATCATGCGCCGCTCCGTTTTCTCGGCGCGCGCACCAGGGCGAGGTGACCGGCGGCGACGAGGTCGCGGAGCACCGCGCGGTCGCCCGCGGCAGTCGGTGCCGCGGACAGCACGAACTCCGGCTCGGCCGCCACGAGCCGGGCCAGACGCACCGAGCACGCATGCGCATCGCCGGCGACGAACAGCACCGCGTCGCGACCCTGGCGCATCCAGGCGCAGCGCGACCAGGGATTGCGACGCACGCGCGCGTTCTCTTCGATCGCACGCGCGAAGGCCGCTTCGCTCGGTGGGCGCGGATTCGGTGCGACGGCATGCGCGCTGCGATAGCGCGTGATGAAGCGGCCGAACCACGTACGAAGGAGTAGCGAGTCGAGGATCCCCGAACAGCTGGCGAGGTTCCCTATGCGCTCTGGTCTCCGTGATGACGCATCGGATCGCTTTCGAAGCGAGGAACTGGGTCCCGGCGTTCGCCGGGATGACGAGATGGGGGATGACGAGGTGGAGGAGGGTGAGGTGGAGGAGATGGGGGAGGGCGAGTGATCCCCCCACCCGAACCACGGCATCGCCCCCATCACCCGCGTGATCGCCGCCTCGTCGATCTCGCCGTCGCCGCGCGAAGGCAGCAGGTCCGGATCGGTCAGGCGCGACGTTTCCGGAACGCTCTCGGCCAGTGTCTCGGCGAAATCGACCAGCAGTTCCGCCCGTGAAGGCGCGCGCATGCCGATCGAGTAGGTCATGCAGGCGCCGAGCGCTACACCGTGGTGAGGCACGCCGGGCGGCAGGTACAGCATGTCGCCGGGTTCGAGCACCCATTCGTGCGTCGGCGCGAATTCGCGCAGGAGCCGGAGTTCGACATCGTCGCGGAACGTCTTCGGCGCCTCCGGGTCGACGCTGATCTGCCAGCGCCGCCGGCCGAGTCCTTGCAGCAGGAACACGTCGTACTGGTCGACATGCGCGCCGACCGAGCCGCCGTCTTCGGCGTAGCTGATCATCACGTCGTCGACGCGCCAGCTCGGCAGGAACTGGAACCGCTGCAGCAAGGCGGCGACGTCGGCGTCCCATTTGTCGACGTCCTGCACGAGCAGGGTCCAATGGGTCTTCGGCAGCGTCGCGAAATCGGACTCGGCGAAGGGGCCGTTGCGCAGGAGCCAGCGGGAGGCGGGAGCGGGTGGGTCGATCCTTTTGCCGACGCTCTTTCCGCTTTTATCGACGTTCTTCCCCTTTTGGACAGCGTCATTCCCGCGAAAGCGGGAATCGCTCCGCGGCAATGCGATACGGTTGCCGTTTGCGGGGTCGTCGAACATGGATTCCCGCTTTCGCGGGAATGACGTCGGAGGCGAGCAGGCGGCAGATTCTTCGATGACGATCCGCGCCAGCGCCAGCTCCTCGCAGGCCAACCCGGCCAAATCGTTCGGCGCTACGGGATTGTTGAAATGCGCAAACGCCCCGCGAATCAGAAGCGGCCGCTTCTGCCAGTAGTCGCGCAAAAAGCGCGCCGGCGGCATCCCGAGCATTTGCTTCGCGCGGGCATGGATTTCGATAGGAAACGCCACGGCGTCGCTCAGATCGCGCTCGCGAGCGCGCCGGCCAGGCCGCTGTACGACGCAGGTGTCAGATCCAGCAGGCGCTGTCGCACCGCCGGGGGCAGATCGAGGCCCGTCACGAATTCGCGCAGCGCCTCGCGCGTGATGCCCTGGCCGCGCGTCAGCGCCTTGAGCTGCTCGTAAGGCTCGGGCAGGCCGTAGCGCCGCATCACCGTCTGCACGGCCTCGGCGAGCACTTCCCAGCTCGCGTCGAGATCGGCGTCGAGGCGTTCCGGTGCCGCGTTGAGCTTGTTGAGGCCACGCAGCAGCGCGTCGAGCGCGATCTGCGTATGACCGAACGCGGTGCCGAGTGCGCGCAGCACGGTCGAGTCGGTCAAGTCGCGCTGCCAGCGCGAAATGGGCAACTTTTCTGCAAAGTGCGCAAACAGCGCATTGGCGAGGCCGAAGTTGCCTTCGGCGTTCTCGAAGTCGATCGGGTTGACCTTGTGCGGCATCGTCGACGAACCGACTTCGCCGGCCTTCAGCGACTGGCGGAAGTAGCCGAGCGAGATGTAGCCCCAGACGTCGCGCGACCAGTCGATCAGGATCGTGTTGACGCGGCGCACGGCGTCGCCGAGCTCGGCGATGAAATCGTGCGGCTCGATCTGCGTGGTGTACGGATTCCACGCCAGCCCGAGGCTTTCGACGAAGCGCCTGGAGAACGCCGGCCAGTCGACTTCCGGATAGGCGACGACGTGCGCGTTGTAGTTGCCGACCGCACCGTTGATCTTGCCGCTGATCTCGACCGCGGCGATCTGCCGGCGCTGGCGCTCCAGGCGCGCGACGACGTTCGCGATTTCCTTGCCGAGCGTCGTCGGCGACGCGGTCTGGCCGTGCGTGCGCGACAGCATCGGCTGCGCGGCGTGCGCGTGCGCCAGCTCGCGCAGGCGCGCGACGACGCCGTCGAGCGCCGGCAGCAGCACGCCGTCGCGCGCGTCGCGCAGCATCAGCGCATAGGCGAGGTTGTTGATGTCCTCGCTCGTGCAGGCGAAATGGATGAATTCCTTCACCGCGACGAGTTCCGCGTTGGCGGCGACTTTTTCCTTGATGAAATACTCGATCGCCTTGACGTCGTGGTTGGTCGTGCGCTCGATCGCCTTGATGCGCGCGCCGTCGTCTTCGGAGAATCGCTCGCCGATCGCGAGCAGTTCGCTGCGCGCGGCGTCCGACAAGGCCGGAACCTCGACGACGGCCGCTTCGTCGGACAGCGCGAGCAGCCAGTGCAGCTCGACCAGCACGCGCCGGTGCATCAGGCCGAGCTCGCTGAAGATCGGACGCAGCGCTTCGGTCTTGGCGGCGTAGCGGCCATCCAGTGGCGACAGGGCGGTAAGAGTCGAGCTCATGGCTTTCCTTGGGTGGCATGGCTGCCGGCAGCGTCGTTCGGCAGGACCAGGATGGTTTTCGCGCGCGCTCCCTGCATCGTGCGCACGGCGAGGTCGAAGCCGTCGAAGGCGAGCGTCTCGCCTTCGACCGGCAGGCGTTCCAGGCGGTGAATGATAAGGCCGCCGACCGAATTCACGTCGGCCGGCGCGTCGATGTCGCGCTCGAGCAGGCGTTCCAGCTTGTAGATCGGCGTGCCGCCGGAAATCGTGAACGAGCCGTCCGCGTTGCGTTCGGCGAGGCCGCTGCGGCGCGAGGGCTCGTCTTCGATGTCGCCGACCAGCACTTCGAGGATGTCCTCCAGCGTGAAGAAGCCGGCGACGCGGCCCGATTCCTCGGCGCCGAGCGCCAGGTGAGTCTGGCCGGCGCGGAAGCGCTGCAAGACGTCGAGCACCGGCGTATGCAGCGGCAGCAGGATCGGCGGGCGCAGCAGCGGCACGACGTCGTCGATCGGGGCGTGTTCGGCGATCGCGTGCAGCAGGTCCTTCATGTGCAGCACGCCGCGCACCTGGTCGCCGCCGGCGTCGAACCACGGATAGCGGCTGTAGCGCGTCCGGCGGAATTCGGCCAGCACCTGCTCGGTGCTCATGCCGTCTCGCAGCGAGGCGAGCTGGTCGCGCGTACGCAGAAGGTCGCCGACGACCAGCTCGGGCAGGTCGAGCGCGTATTTCATCATCGTGTATTCGTCGGCCGCGTTGCTGCGGCTGGCGTGCTTGGCGTGCACGATCAGCTTGAGCTCCTCGCGCGAGTAGTGCTGCTCGTCGCCGTGCGTGCCGGCTTCGAGCCCGGCTTTGCTGAGCATCCAGTTGGCGCTCGCGTTGAGCAGGCGGATCGCCGGGTACATCAGCCAGTAGAACGCGTAGAGCGGTGCGGCGGTCCACAGAGACATCGCTTCGGGCCGGCGGATCGCCAGCGACTTCGGCGCCAGTTCGCCGAGCACGATGTGCAGGTACGAGATCAGCGTGAACGCGATGACCAGCGCGGCGACGGCGGTCGTCTCCGCACCGATGCCGAGGCGCGAGAACACCGGTTCCAGCAGGTGCGCGAAGGCCGGTTCGCCGACCCAGCCGAGCGCGAGCGAGGCCAGCGTGATGCCGAGCTGGCACGCGGACAGATAAGCGTCCAGATGGCCGTGCACGCTGACCAGGATGCGGCCGCGCCAGCCGTGGCTGGCGGCCATCGTCGCCGCCTGCGTCTGGCGCAGCTTGACGAGGGCGAATTCGGCCGCGACGAAAAAGCCGTTGAGCAGCACCAGCAGCAGGGCGGCGCCGACGTAGAGCAGGTTCTGCAGCATCACCGGATGCGGGAGGAACGGCCGCACATTCTAGCATCCAGGCGTTCGGCGCCTCGTCCAGGCGCGGCCGGGCGCCGGGACGCGGCTATAATTGCGCCCCCTTTTTGGCAGCAGGTGCAGCATGAGCGAGTATCGGATCGAGCGCGACAGCATGGGCGAACTGAAGGTGCCCTCCGACGCGCTGTACGGCGCGCAGACGCAGCGCGCGGTCGACAACTTCCCGATCTCGGGTCTGGCGATGCCGCGCGAATTCATCCGTGCGCTCGGCTTGATCAAGTCGGCGGCGGCGCAGGCGAACGCCGACCTCGGTCATTTGAAGAAGACCTCGGCCAAGGCGATCCGCAAGGCCGCCGAGCGCGTCGCCGCCGGCGAGTTCGATGCGCATTTCCCGATCGACGTGTTCCAGACCGGCTCCGGCACGTCGTCGAACATGAATGCGAACGAGGTCATCGCGCACATCTGCGCGGCGGCAGGCACGAAGGTGCACCCGAACGATGACGTCAACAACGGCCAGTCGTCGAACGACGTGATCCCGACGGCGATCCAGGTCAGCGCCGCGCTGACCGTTTCGGAAAAGCTCCTGCCGGCCCTCGCGCATCTGAAGAAGACGCTCGACCTTCGCGCGCGCGAACTCAAGAAGGTCGCCAAGACGGGCCGCACGCACCTGATGGATGCGATGCCGGTCACGTTCGGCCAGGAGCTCGGCGGCTGGTCGGCGCAGATCCGTTCGAACATCGAACGCCTGCAGGATGCGCTCAAGCGCGTGCGGCGCCTGCCGCAGGGCGGCACGGCGGTCGGCACCGGCATCAATGCCGACGCCGAGCTCGGTCCGCGCGTCAGCGCCGAACTGACGCGCATGACCGGCGTGAAGTTCGAAGCGTCGGAAAACTATTTCGAAGGCATCAGCTCGCAGGACGCGGCCGTGGAGCTGTCGAGCCAGCTGAAGACGCTCGCCTGCACGCTGATGAAGATCTCCAACGACCTGCGCTGGATGAATTCCGGGCCGCTCGCCGGCCTCGGCGAGATCGAATTGCCGGCGCTGCAGCCGGGTTCGTCGATCATGCCGGGCAAGGTCAACCCGGTGATCCCCGAAGCGATGACGATGGTCTGCGCGCAGGTGATCGGCAACGACACCACGATCACGATCGCCGGCCAGAGCGGCAACTTCCAGCTCAACGTAATGCTGCCGGTGATCGCGCTGAACCTGCTGCAGTCGGTCGAGATCCTCGCCAACGCCGTTCGCCTGCTCGCCGACAAGGCGATCGCCGGATTCAAGGTGCGCCAGGACAAGATCAAGGAAGCGCTCGAGCGCAATCCGATCCTGGTGACCGCGCTGAACTCGGTCATCGGCTACGACAAGGGCGCTGCGACGGCGAAGCAGGCGTACAAGGAAGGCCGCCCGATCATCGACGTCGCGCTGGAGACCACCGGCTTGCCGCGCAAGCAGCTCGAAACGCTGCTCGACCCCGCCGCGCTGACCAAAGGTGGTATCCACGGCGGTTCGGCGGGCGGCTGAGGCTTCGCACCGGCCTGTCAGAGGCCCGCGTTTCGTCGTGCTGGCGAACGCGGGCATGTGTTGACATCGAAGGCATCGATGGATCCCCGCTTGTGCCGGGATGACGTCTCGACGACGTGTCCATTCGATTCCACCTTGGAATCGTCGTGCAAGTGCTCGGCGTCAGTCGAATCCGTTCGCGAAGATCGCATCCGAAGCGGATCGGACGCGAAAGCTGCGCAGCTCGTACGGATACATCGACAGGGCCAGCTGCTGTCCTGCGCCGAGCAGTGTCTGACCGGTCGCCGCATCCTCGATAGTGCCGCTTTCGACGAAGGTGATCGTTGCGTTCGCGATGCTCGCGTCGCTGGTGTTGACGACCGCATAGTAGATGCCGTCCGACGGCGTCGCGATCCGCTGTACCGCGATATCGGCGTCGCTCGCCGCGCCATCGAGCCGCGTCGACGGCAACGCCGGCAGCGCGAGGTAGGCGGCATCGAAGCGACGCGCGTAGGCGGGAAAGCCGCGTGTCATCAGGTTGCTGCAGAGGTAGCCGACGAGAGTCGGATTGCCGTTCGCGACGGCGAGCGCCTCGGCCATCATCGAATAGGGTCCGGCCCGTTCGAAATCGGCGACGAAGTAGCCGAGCGGCAGGTTCGCCATGTCCGTTTCCGGATTGCCGGTCGTGCTCAGCATGTCCTCGTTGAGCGTGTAGTGCCGAACCACGGCGACACCGCCGGGAGCCTCGAACTGCGCGAACGCATTCGCGCTGGCCACGGTGTACTTGCGATTGATGTCGAAACTCTGGAACACACCGCCGGTGTTCGCATAGTTCTGCGGATCGGCCGCCGGCGTCGAATGCCCCCACTCGTTCTGGCTGCCGGTGTTGGCGCGCTGTTCGGTGATGGCCATGAGGTGGTCGTCGTCGGCGACGACTTGATCGATGTCCCACGAGCGCCACCACACGTAGTTGCCGCCGAGCGCGGTCAGGCGCTGGTGCCAGCCGTCCGGATCGTCGGTCACGATGAAATTGTTGTCGACGTCGAAATTCTGCCCGCCTTCGGACGGGTCGGCCGTGAACAGCACGAAGGCATCGTTGCCGACCGCCTGGCGCACGTAGTCGCGGATCGACACGAGGAAATCGCGGCGCTTCAGCAGCCACCAGTCGACGTAGCGGCCATGCAGCGCGGAATCGGACTGCAGCTGCGCCTTGCCGACCGCCGCGCCGCCGTTCGCTTCGTCGGCGAAACGCTCGCGCGCGGTGTCGGAGAAGCTGATCGGCAGGTGCGAAGGGCGCGTGCGCAGCCACGCGCCGGCGAACTGCGCATGCGCGGTCTGCATCGCGATCGTCACGTCGAGCAGGTGTTGCACATCGACCAGCGCGGCCGGGTCCATCACGTCGGCGTTGGCGATCTCCGACCACGATATCCAGGTGTAGGGCGCCTGCGGACCGACATACAGGGGTTCGGCGGTGCGCTCCTTGCCGTAGCTCGCGGCACCGATCGAACCGGCGTATTCGTAGTAGGGCAGCACGTCGAGGCCGTGCGCGGCGGCGCGATCGAGCACCTCGGGCCAGTCGGCCTGGAACTGCGTGCCGTAGTACCAGTCGTTGCCGCCCCACGGCGTCGCGTCGAAGCCCTGGTCGTAACCGAACTCGAGCATGTCGGTGGTGAACGTGTTCATGCCGAGGAATTTCAGGATGCGCGCCTTGAACTCGAACCAGTCCAGCCGCGGCAGGCCGTTGTCGGCGGGGTCGGCCGATTGCACGACCGAATCGAGCATCTCCTGCCGCCAGAAGAGATGGCGTCGCGGCAGCCCTCTCGGCGGCAGGTTCAGCGGCTGCTCGTAATTTGCGGCGTTGTTTACTTTGTAAAGTTTGATACTTGCGACGGCGGCTCCGGCGGAGCCGGCATCCATGCGCGCGTCGAAGCGTCCGATCGCGACCCAGAAACCATCGGCCGGCTGCATCGTGCGGCCGCCGACGTCGCGCGGCAGCTTCAGGTCGGAAAACTGCGAGTGCAGATAGAAGAGCGACTCCCAGCGCTCGACACGGCCGGACAGCGGCAACTGCAGCGATTCGGCGTTCTGCTGCGCGAAGCCGCCCATCGCGTCGCCGAGCGCGATGCCGGTGTGGAAGCCGCGCGTGATCTCGGCGCCGTAGTTGCGCACGATCATGCTGCGCGACTGGTCCTCCGGGTATTCGACGCGCAGCAGGTACGCCTGGCCGGGAACCAGTCCCAGGTTGCGGCCGAGGCGATAGGCGAAATACGACGGCGTGCCGTCGTTCGGCAGCACGCGTGTGACGCGATCGAGTATCGTGTCGGTGTGCGACGCGCCGGCCGGATACTCCTGCAGCAGATGCGTCGCCGCGGATTCGTCCATCGCGACCTCGTCGACCAGCGTCAGGTCGGCGTCGGCGAACGGCGAAGGCAGGTAGGCATCGACCGCATGCGCTTGGCTGCCGATCAAGGCGGCCAGCAACGGCAGGATCGCGAACATTCGGCGGCGCGTGCGCATCATCGTCTCCCTCGAAGCGGGGCGACGATAGCCCAATCGCGTTGCCGCCGCTGCCGACTGCGCCGCGCCGCGCAAGATGAAATTCTCGAAACCGTGGCGAACGGCACATGTCTAAATGTGAACCTCGACGACAATCTGCGGCCTTTGTGCGGCTCGCCGCCGCCATCCTCCGCGTTTCGAAAATCCAGGGAGTTGCACCGATGTTCAAGAGACTGATCCTCGCGTCCGCGCTGTTCGCGGCGAGCGCGTCCGCGCAACAGAACACCGACATCAGCGGTGCGGATTTCTCCAGCGGCAAAGCGGATGCGAAGCTCGCCGCGCTGGCGAAGCAGGCCGCGGCCGAAGGCAAGCGGCTGGTGATCACCGCGCCTGCGGATTGGCACAAATCGCTCTCGGCCAAACTGCATGCGGGCGGCCATGCCGACATCGTGCTGCGCGACGGCTTCTACGAGAATGTGATCGTGCGAGTCGAAGACAAGCCGGAAGAACCCAAGCCTGCGGCCGAGAAGGCACCTGTGCGGTCGACGCCCAAAGCCGTCGCCGCGGCGCCGGCGCCCGCACCGGTCGTGCGCGAAGCGCCGCCGGTCGCGCCGGCCCCTGCGCCCGAGCCCGTGAAGAGCGCGCCGGTGGCCGCCATCCCCGCGCCGGCACCGGCACCGAGCGTGGCCGCCGCCACCCCGGCACGTCCGCCAGCTTCGGCGTCCAAGCCGCCGGCGGCGCCGGTGGTCGACGTCGATGCGATCCGCTCGCGCTTCGAGCAGTCGCTCAATGGCGGACGCAGCGCCCGCGGTACGCTGGCCGTCGCTTCGCTGCAGTCGGCCGACACGATTTATGTCGAGGAGCCGGTGCGTGCCGTCGTCCGTCGTGAAGGCCTGAAGCCGGAACTGTACTGGCTCGATGGCGATCTCGATCTGCGCCGCACCGAACTGAAGGTCGTCGCGGACAATCGCTATCAGGTGATGTCGTCGATCCGCGGCGAAGGGAGCTTGCGCAGCGAGTTCGACACGTCGCGCGTACTCAACGTGCACGTGCCCGCCGACAAGACGCCGGTGCGCGTCGCGCTGGAGCGCAAGCTCAACGAAGGCCGCAGCATCGACGACTCGCTCGCCGCCGACAAGCTGCGCAGCGGCGACATCGTCTACACCGGCGATGCCGCCGCCGTCGTCGTGCGGCGCGAAGGCGCCGACCTGCATCGCTATTGGCTCGACGGCACGATCGACCTGCGCCAGGCCGGCGTGCAGGCGGACGGCGCCAACAAGTTCCGCATCCTCAGCGACACCGTGCGCTGAGTCTTTCGCGGCGTGCACCGCAAGGTGCCGCCGCGATCACCGCGCTCGGCAAGGCGGGTGCGGCAGGGCACGCGCCTGCGCACCGCGCAGTTGCGACTTGTCGTACGGAATGTCGTTTTCCCAGTACCAGGGAAGGCAGACGGGGCCGAGCGCGGCGTCGACCACGTACGCGAAGATGCTCTCCGCATTCGAGCTGTTGCTGAGGATCAGCACGCAGTCGCGCGATGCGACGAGGCAGAGCGCGAAGTTGTTGGTGCCGTCGTCGTGGCCGCTCTTGAACCAGGCGCGGCCGCGCGGCGAGTCGTACACGGCCGCGCCGAGGCCGTAGCCGAGACCGATGCCGTCGTTGTCGCGGGTCGTATCCTCGGACAGCGTCGGAAATTGCTGCACCGAATGGATCGCGATCTGCGTGCGTTTCATCTCGGCACAGGCCGCCGCGGTCAGTCCTTCGCAGCGCGACAGGCCGGCGAGGAATTGCGCGTAGTCGGCGATCGTGGTGTCCATCGATCCTGCCGCACGCACGCTGCCGCGCTGCTTGTGGCCGAGCGGTTTGCCGGCCTCGTCGTAGCCGATCGCCAGATCCGCGGCAAAGTCGCTGCGCCAGGTCATGCTGCTGCGGCTCATGCCGAAGCGATCGAACACGCGACGCTGGATCAGCTCGCCGGTGTCGATGCCGAGTCCGTTGTCGAGTACGAATTGCAGCAGGTTGATGCCTTCGCCAGAATACGCGAAGCGGCTGCCGGGTTCGAATTCGATCGCCAGCTTGCCGTTCGGGTCGTATGTTCCGGCGCGCGTGAAATAACGAAAGTTGGCGAATCCGGCGGTGTGGCCGAGCAGCATGCGCGGCGTGATCGCGCGCCAGCGTTCGTCGCCGGCGAGATCGGCGTACTTCTCGTAGGCCGGCAGCGGCTTGGGCAGGTACTGCGCGATGGAACGGTCGAGATCGAGGCGGTGCTCGTCGACGAGTGTCATCGCAGCGTAGGCGAACAGTGTCTTGGTGATCGACGCGGCGTACATCGTGGTCGAGGTCGTCAACGGCAGGTGCCGCTCGACGTCGCGCTCGCCGTAGGCGCGCAGATGGACGATCCGGCCGTCGCGGATGACGGCGAGCGCAAGGCCCGGCACGTGGGCGGCGGCCATCAGGCGCTCGACGTCCTGGTCGAGCGCGGCGCCTTCGTGGCGCGGATCGGAGTGCGGATGGATTCGGCCGGCGCAGCCGCCGAGCGCGGCGAGGCTGCCTAGGGCGAGACGTGCGATGGTCAGCCGGTCCATCATGCAGCCCTCCCTGCGCGACATCGTCAGGCAGCCGCCGCATTGTCGCTCGGCGGCTGCCTGACGGCCGAAGGTTCGATCAGACCGACGTCTCGACGCGGCGCTGGCGCAGCTGCACCGCACAGAAGAGCAGCACGAGGCCGCCGACCACGCCGATCCACAGATTCGGCGTAGCGAGAAGACCGTAGATGTGGCTCGGATCGAGGCTGCTGACGACATGGTCGTCGTTCATGTTGAACGTCACATGCTCGTTGCCGATGCTGATGCCGTCCGCGCCGGCCCAGCTGCCCGGCATCACGCTGAACAGCAGGCGGCCGAGGATGCTCGCCAGGTGCAGGTTGCCGCCGAAGTGCGGGGCACCGAGCGCGCCGAGCCAGGCATTCGCGATCAAGGCGACGACCGGCAGCAGCACGGCCCAGAGGAACGGCTTGCTGCGCACGTAAGCCGACCAGAACAGCAGCCAGCCCACCGTCGGCAGCGCCCACAACGCGGTGACCGGCACGATCGCGATCAGGCGCAGCAGCATGCCGATCGGATGCGAGCCGAGCACGGCCGGCAGCGGATTGAGGCCATGCGCGCCGATCCAGACCGAGACCAGCACGAGAAACGCGACGTAGGCGAGCGTCGCCACCGCCAGCACGATCAACGGCATCACCAGCATCGCGGTCAACGCCTTCGAAGCGACCGTCTCGGTGTCCGAAATCGGCAGCGACTTCCAGAACAGAACGCTACGGTCGCGG
>Ga0207712_10000677_pt1 | contig 26367 bp, 21 predicted proteins | sample KBSS44metaG_FD_184402 | JGI IMG/M metagenome (GOLD analysis project Ga0207712, IMG submission 184402) | Switchgrass rhizosphere microbial communities from Kellogg Biological Station, Michigan, USA - KBS S4-4 metaG (SPAdes) (version 2) | ecosystem: Host-associated > Plants > Roots > Rhizosphere...
GCGGCGTCGTGCGGCTGACCAGTCCGGTCAATTTCGCGCAGGCGATCCTTGCGCCGGTGCTGGCGGACTTCATGGTCGAATATCCGGACGTCGAAGTCGCGCTCGACATCACCAATCGCGAAGTCGATCTGATCGCCGAGGGCTATGACGTCGCGCTTCGCATCGCGCTCGGCATGCGCGCGTCGACCCTGGTCGTGCGTTCCTTCCTGCTCAAGCGCCACGTGCTGGTCGCGAGCCCGGCGTATCTGGAACGCCACGGCGTACCGCGCGTGCCGGACGACCTGCGCACGGCGGTCAGTCTCGGCGGTCTGCTCGGGATCAGCCGCGGCGGGCGGCACGCGTGGCATCTGACTGCGCCGAGCGGCGAGGTCAGCGTGATCCCGTACGCTCCGCGCCTGGTCACCGAGGACATCATCGTCGTCAAGCAGGCGGCGCTCGCCGGCTGCGGCATTGCCGAACTGCCGCCGATCTCGTGCCGCGACGAACTGGCCGACGGCAGCCTCGTCGAGCTGCTGCCGCAATGGTCGCTGCCGGAAGTGAATCTGTACGCCGTGTTTCCGTCGCGCAAGGGACTGACGCCCGCGGTGCGCTGCTTCATCGACTATCTTTCGCTGCACATGCGTTCGGCGCTCGACACGGCGAGCGCGAGCACGATGCGTTTCAGCATGGTGCCGCAGGATGCGGCAGCGGCGCCGCGGCTGCGGCGCGTGTCGTAGAGCGATTCGAACGCGCGTCGCCGACCGGCCCTGCGCGGTTATTCGGCCGAAGGCGCCGGCGACTCGCCGTCTTTCGCCGCATGCGCGGCCTTCGCCTTCGCGATCGCGTCGGCGACTTCCTTCGGCATGTAGGTTTCATCGTGCTTGGCCAGCACTTCGGTGGCGACGAAGCGGCCGCCCTGGATCGCGCCGGTGGCGACGACGCTCTGACCCTCGCGGAACAGGTCCGGAAGAATGCCGGTGTACTCGACCGGCAGTTCCTTGAAGCGGTCGGTGACGATGAAGTCGACCTTCAAAGAATCGGTCGAGCGGCGGATCGACTGCTCGAGCACGACGCCGCCGATGCGAAAGCGCGCGGAAGCCGGAGCGTGGCCGGCATCGACTTCGCTCGGCGAATACAGGTAGGTCATGTTCTGCTGCAGCGCGAACACGGTCAGGCTGGCCGCGACGGCGACGGCGGCGAGGATCAGGCAGATGACGATCAGGCGGCGTTTGCGGGTCGGTGTCATGAAGAAGTTCCGTTGCGGTCGCGCGAGGCGCGCCGTTGCAGGCGTCCGCGCAGTTCCTGCAGCAGGCGGCGTCGCTGCAGGCGCGGCGCCAGCGCATCGATGGCCAGCACGATGAAGAACACCGCATAGGCAGGCCAGACGAAGCCCGCATAGCCGCCCATCGCGAAGAAGCTACTCATGGTTGCGCGCTCCGTCGGCGAGTGCGATCGTGCGCACCCAGTCCTTGCCGCCGTCGAGTTCGAGCAGGCCGACGCGCGCGCGCGCGAGCAGGCTGCCGAAGAACCACAGGTGCGTCGCCAAGGCCATCAGCAGCAGCGGCCACAGCATCGCCGCATCGATCTTCGACGGTCCCATCAGGCGCACGGTCGATCCCTGGTGCAAGGTGTTCCACCAGTTCACCGAGAAATGCACGATCGGGATGTTGACGACGCCGACCAGTGCCAGGAAACCGGCCGCGCGGGCGGCCTGGCGGCGATCCTCGATCGCGTTGTACAAGCCGATGATGCCGAGATAGATGAAGAGCAGCACGAGCTCGGACGTGAGGCGTGCGTCCCAGGTCCACCAGGTGCCCCACATCGGCTTGCCCCAGAGCGACCCGGTGACCAGCGTGATGAACGTGAACGCGGCGCCGACCGGCGCGCTCGCCACGGCGAGGATCTCGCTCAGTTTGATGCGCCAGACCAGTGCGACGAACGCGTTGGCGGCCATGAAGAAATACGCGAACAGGCCCATCCACGCGCAGGGCACATGGATGAAGATGATGCGGAACGCATCGCCTTGCTGATAGTCGGCCGGCGCCAGCACGAGGCCGCCGTACAAGCCGACCAGGCCGAACAGCAGGCCGAGGCCGAAGCACCACGGGCCGAGCCAGCCGGCGATGCGGTAGAACGTCGGCGGCGAACCGATTTTGTGGAACCAGAGCGTCAGCGCATTCATGAGAGGGAAATCCTGAGCGCCGCCGCGCAGGCCAGCGGCGCGAGTACCAGGGCGAGTACCAATGCGGCGCCGAGCCAGAGCAGCGGCGCAAGATACGGCAGCGCCGCTTGCGCGGCATTGCAGGCGCCGGCGCCGAAGATCAGCACGGGCACATACAACGGCAGCACCAGCAGGGCGAGCAGCATACCAGAGCGGTGCATGCCGACCGTAAGCGCTACGCAGACGGCGCCGAGCAGGCTCAGCAGCGGCGTCGCCAGCAGCAGCGCGAGCACGAGCACCCAGCGTACCGGTTCGGCCAGATGCAGCAGCTCGCCGAGCAGCGGTGCGATCACGATCAGCGGCAGCGCCGTGGTCAGCCAGTGCACCGCGATCTTGCACGCGAGCAGCAGCGACAACGGATGCGGCGACAGCACCAGCTGTTCGAGCGAACCGTCCTCGTAGTCGCCGCGAAACAGCGTGTCGAGTGCGAGCAGTCCGGCGAGGAGGATCGCCACGAAGACGACCCCGGCGGCGATGCGGCGCAGGTTTTCCGGCTCGGGACCGAGCGCGAGCGGAAACAGCGCGACGACGATCAGCGCGAACAGGATGGGATTCAACGCATCGCCGCGCCGGCGCCAGACCAGGGTCAGGTCGCGGCGGATCAGGGCGGCGCAGGCGGAGGAGGTCGAGCCGGGCTTCATGGCGAACCTGCCCGTCGCCGCGTGGAAGCTGCAACGTTGCCCGCCGAATGAGTACCCATTTCACTCGTCATCCCGGCTTTCGCCGGGATGACGAGGAAGGGGAATGTATTCACGGGAAGAAAGCGACGCGAAACGAGCGATCCCGCGATCGCATTCGTCTGCCGATGAAATGCCGCGGCCCTCATGCGCGTTCCGCCCGCAACGGAATCCGCCGCGGCGTTCCCGAGGTGTAGGCATACGCGCCATGCGAAGTGATCAGCGCGGCGCCGCCGCCGTTGGCGTGCCGCTCGAGCAGGCGGTTGACCAGGCGGATGCCATCGAGGTCGAGATTCGCGTATGGCTCGTCGAGCAGCCACAGCCCGACCGGCGCGAGCAGCACGCGCGCCAGTGCGACACGTTTCTTCTGGCCCGCCGAGAGTTGCCGCGTGGGCACGTCGGCGTAGCCGTCGAGGCCGACGCCGGCGAGCGCCGTAACCGGCGACATGCCGCTGCGCTGGCCGTGCAGGCCGGCAGCGAAGCGCAGGTTCTCCAGCGCGGTCAGCTCGGGCTTGAGACCGGTCTGGTGCGACAGCAGCGCAACCTGCGGCGAGAGCCGCGCCAGCGTGAGCGTTTCGCCGTTCAAGCGGATTTCGCCGCCGCCCGGCGCCAGCAGGCCGGACAGTACGCGCAGCAGGGTCGACTTGCCGGCGCCGTTGTCGCCCTCGATCAGCACGACCTCGCCGGCATGCAGCGCGAAATCGAGCGGCCCGAAAATCGGCTCGTCGTTGCGCGCGAACGCGAGCGCGTGCGCTTCGAGCAGGGCGGGGCGGTCGTGGGCGGCGGCGGGCATGGCGCGCGCATGCTAGCGGCATGCGCGCGCCGATACCATGAGCGAAACGTCGCGCGGAGCGCCGGGTGTGACGTCGGCCGTGAATTTTCCGTTGCGCACCGGCGGGGACGCCAGGTGATCTGCCTTGCCGACGATTCGCTCGGAGGAATGCGATCAATCCATCGCTCGCACGGAGATCTCGCGGACGAGGTCGGGATCGGGCGCTTCGATCGTCGCCAGCAGCGTCATCGCGGCGCGTTGCTCGCGGGCTGCCTCGCCGCCGCGCTTCTGCGCCCGTGCGACGCGCGCCAGGAGCGCATGCGCGGCGGCAATGGCGGCGGTGTCGTCCGGCGTGCGTTCGCTGCGCTCGCGCAGCACGCGTTCGGCCAGCGGACGGGCGTCCGACTCGCGGCCGAGCGCGAGCAGTGCATCGGCGCGGATCGCCAGCGCTCGCATCATGCGCGGATCGGTGCCGGCACCGGCCCGTTCCAGCATCGCGGACGCTACATCGGCTTCGGCGATCGCGTCGGCGGCGTTTCGGCCGCGCAGCAGCGCGATAGCCAAGGTCAGGTGGACGGCGGCGGTGTCGCGACCGGGGCCGAGCACGGCATCGGCGATCTTGACCGCCCGCCGCGCGTGAGTCTGCGCGACGTCCGTGCGTCCGCGGCGCAGTTCCAGCAGGGCCAGTCCGTTCGCCGCGCTGAGCACGACCGGATGACGCTCGCCCAGCATGGCCGTATGACGTTCGAGGGCGCCGCGCAGCAGTGGCTCGGCCTCGTCGTAGCGACCGAGCTGCATCAGCGCCTGTCCCCAGTTGCTGGCGGTGGTCGTTCCCGCGACGCTGGTGTCGAATCCGCGCTCGCGATAGATCGCGGTGGCTTCGCCGAGGCTGCGCTCGGCGTCGGCGTAGCGGCGGCGCGAGATGGCGAGCAGGCCGAGCGAGTTCAGCGTGTTGGCGACTTCGATATGGCGCTCGCCAAGTGTGCCGCGCTGGATCGCCAGCGCGCCGTCGAGCGCCGCCTGCGCCTCGTCCAGACGTCCCTGCTGGCGCAGTGCGGAGCCGAGGACCTGCAGCGATTCGGCGACGGCCGTATGGTTTTCGCCGAGCCGCCGGCGCCGCGCGTCGAGGGCTTTGCGCACTTCTCGCTCGCCGTCCTTGGCGCGGCCTTTCTCGACCAGCATGACGCCGTAGTCGTTGTGCATCTGCGCGGTGCGCGTGTCGTCGGCGCCCCAGGCCGACTCCGCGGTCGCGATGGTTTCGTCGAAGGCCTCGATCGCGGCCTCGAAATGGCCCAGGCGCGACAGCATCAACGCCTCGATCTGGCGATCGCGCGCACGGTCGGCGCGCCCTTCCGCACCGCGTTCGGCGTCGAGGCGCGCAGCAGCGCGTGCGTCTTCCAGCGCCGATTCCAATTGGCCCTGCTTCTCGCGTTGCAAGGCGCGTTCGGCGAGGGCGCGTGCGCGCAGTGACGGCGCAGGATGTTTCGCCAGTACGGCATCGAACAGCGGGAGGGCGCTGTCGGCGTGCCCGAGTTCGCGCTCCACGATCGCCGACTCGAGCGCGGCGCGTTCGGCGGCATCGCCGCCCGCCGGCAACGCGGCGAGCGTGGCGCGCGCGTCCGTCAACAATCCCGCCGCTTGCTCGTACTGGCCAAGCTGGCGATACAGCGTGCCGAGCGTGAGCAGCATTTCCGCGCGCAGGCGCGGCTGGTCGGCGAGTTCGCCGCGCACGCGCTCGCTGCCGCGATCGAGCAGCTCGCGCGCGGTGACGCGCGCCCCGGCCGCCGTATCGGGTGCGGACGCGTCGAAGACCCCGCTGAGGAACGCTTGCGCGGAGCGCGCCAGGCGCGCCTCGGCCGCCGCCTGGCGAGCCTGCCAGAGCGCCGCGCCGGCGCCGCCCAGAGCCGCCGCGAGCGCCAGCGCACCGAGGGCGACCGCGGTGCGATGGCGGCCGACGAACCGGCGCAGACGATAGGCGCTGCTGTCCGGTCGGGCGAGGATCGGCTGTCCGCGCCGCCACCGGCGCAGATCGTCGGCGAGGGCTTCGACCGTGGCGTAGCGCCGCGCAGGGTCGGCATCGGTCGCGCGCGCGATGACGATGCCGGCGTCGCCGCGCAGTTGGCGTGCGCGCACCGCCATGGCCGGCGCCGCGTCGCCGGCGCGTTCGCGCGCCAGCGCCAGCCGCTGCGAAGGGCGTGCCGCCGACTGCGCGGTGTCGGCGAAACGCGTGCCGCCGAGCAGCTCGAACAGCAGAACGCCGAGCTGGTAGACGTCGGTCGCCGTCGTGACGGCCCCTCCGGCGAGCTGTTCGGGCGCGGCCCATGCGCGCGAGACGAAGCGCGCGACGGTGGCCGTGCGGTCGGTGGGGCCGGTGTCCTCGAGCACCTTGGCTATGCCGAAATCGAGCAGCTTCGGCTGTCCGCTCGTGTCGACCAGCACGTTGCCGGGCTTGATGTCGCGATGCACGACGAGTTGGCGATGCGCGTAGGCGACGGCGTCGCACAGCGGAAGGAACGCGCCGATGCAGGCGTCGATGCCGGCGTGCGTGCGCCGCGCCCACGCTTCGAGCGGCTCGCCGATGACGTATTCCATGACCAGGAACGGCCGGCCGTCGTCGGCGAGTCCGCCGTCGAGCAGGCGCGCGATGTTCGGATGCGCCAGGCGCGACAGAATCTGTCGTTCGCGCCGGAAGCGGGCGAGCACTTCGTCCGAATCCATGCCGCGCTTGATCAGCTTCAGCGCGCCTTGCTGCACGTAGCCGTCGCCGTCGCGCTCGGCGAGGAAGACCGACCCCATGCCGCCGCGGCCGAGCTCGTGCAGTACGCGCCATGCGCCGACCTGCGTTCCGGCGGGCAAGCCGCCGTCCTCGCACTGGCCGACCAACTGCGCAGCGAGCTGGCCGATGTCGCGGTCGAGCAGCGCGCCAGCTCGGCCATCGCTCGCGAGCCGCTCGCGCAACCAGTTCGCGAGCGCGGTGTCTTCGCCGCATCGCGCGGCGACGAACGCCTCGCGCAGCCCGGCGTCGAGCGACAGCGTCTCGCGCAGGAGAGCGAATGCGTGCCGCTTACGGCTGCGGTCCACGCGCGGCGCCCTGCTGCATCTCGAGTGCGAGCAGCGCGCGCGCCGCCTGCCAATCGCGCTTGATCGTGCGTTCGTTCAGTCCTTCCAGTTCGGCGATCGCGCCGAACGTGAGCCCGCCGAAGAAATGCAGCTGCACCACGCGCGCGGCACGTTCGTCGATCTGCTCCAGCTCGACGAGGGCGCGATCGAGCGCGAGAACTTCCAGCGCCTCGCCGCCCGCGCCGGGCACATGCTCGTCGAGCGTGACGAACGCAGCGTTGCCGCCGCGCTTCTCGGCATTCACGCGGCGTGCGTGATCGACCACGACCTGGCGCATCGCGCGCGCGGCGAGCGCCATGAAATGCTGCCGGCTCTCCAGGCGCAGCGACTCGGCCGCGACCAGCTTGACGTAGGTTTCGTGGACCAGCGCCGTCGTCGACAGCGTCTCGTGCGCGCCGGCGAGCTGGCGATGCGCGCAGCGGCGCAGTTCTTCGTAGAGCAAGGCGAACAGCCGGTCCCGCGCATCGTCGTTGCCGCCATCCGCCGCTGCGAGCAGATCGGTGACGCAGTGGTTCATGCACATCCCTGTCGTGGCCGCGCCGGTGCCATCCAGCATCGCCGCGGCTCGCGCGAGCGTCAATCGCGGGCGCGCCTCTGGATTCGCAATGGCGGAACCCCGCCAAGTCCGTGTGCGAATCCTCGAAAGAGGAACGCGATCGCGCGCGACGCGGGAGCATGCCCGCGTCGCGCGCGGCGTCGCCTCAATCGCTGTACGAACCACCGAAGCGGTCGGCGAAGATGCTGTCGAGCGGGATGAAGCGCGCGGCCGTCATGTCGTCGTCGCGCGGCGTGTCGGCGTAGTGGCGCGTGCCGGCGCCGACGACGTCGTCGCCATCGATGAGCAGATCGGCGCCGGCAGCGGCCGGCGTGACGCCGGCTGCCGCGTCGAAGTCGATGGCGCTGACATCGTGCAAGACGTGTCCGCTCGCCCCGTATTGCGCGAATTGCATGCGCTGCCGGCCGGCGAGGGTGCCGCTGTAGTCGATCGTCGTCAGTCCGACCACGATGTCGCGATTGCCGGGTCTCTCGCCGATTCCGAAAGGAATGTTCGCATCGGTGAGCGCCAGCGTGTGGACGATGCCGTTGGTGCCGAACGACGGATCGCGCGCGCCGTCGGCGCGATAGGCCGTCATCAGCAGCTCGGCGCGCGCGCTCGTTCCGCTCGGCGCGTGTCCGATCGGAGGCGTGTCGTCGAGCGCGAATCCGGCCGCGACGAAGTCGCCATTGGCGCGTTGGATCACGCGCGTCAGATAGTCCTGCTTGCCGCTGCCGAGATCGGCGTAGACGGTGGTGTATCCGCTCGCCGAGAACAGGGTTTCGTCCGCGCCGGTGATGCCGTCGATGCTGCCGATGAAGCCGTCGACATCCGCGGCGGCAGCGCGTTTCACGTCGCCTACGATGACCAGGCGGACCTGGAACGGCGCGGGCGAATAGGCGAGCAGGTCTTCGATGCGGTCGGTGCCGTCGGGGCCGAGATCGAAGTTGCGAACATACTTGCCGGCGTTCGCGAAGCCGCTGTCGAGCGTGCCGTCGGCCGCGCTCATCTTGGCGGCGCACAGCGCGAAATTCGCCGAGCCGGCGCTGCCGGTATCGCACGAGCCGCCGACGTACAACGCACTGTACGCGTAGACGATGCGGGTCGGAATATCGTCGTGGTGGGCGCTGTCGCCCTGGTCGAAATAGACGCGCTTGAAGCCGCCGATGCCGAAGCCGCTGCAGGGATCGCCGCCGGAATCGACGCAAAGCACGCCGAAGTCGGTGTCTCCGGCCGTCGGGTCGACGTAGTTGCCGAGAAAGTAGAGCGACTCGCCGGGCCCTTTCGCCACGTCGACGACGGTGCTCATCGTCGTCGCTGCCGTCATCTTGCCGGTGCCGCGGTAGCCGCCATCGGGCGAGCCGTCGGCCAGCACCTTGGCAACCGCGATCTTCATCGATCCGCTGCCGGTGCTGCCGTGCAGGCCGGCGATCCAATAGCCGCCGTCGCTGGCCGGAAAGATGCGTCGCGCCTGATCGGCCTGGCTGAAGGCATCGTTGAAGTCGACGAAGCCGCTGCCGGAGTCCATGAAATTCGGATCGAGGTCCAGATCGCCGGGCAGGTACAGTTGAGGCGACAGCGGCGACAGGCTGCGCGCGATCTGCGCCACCGGCGGCGCGGCCGCGACGGCGGCCATCGGCAGCAGCCCCAGCATGGCGGCAACCAGAAGAATCGGTTTTTTCACAAGCTTACCTCGACATCCAGGGAAGGGTGCCGGGGAATACGCAACGGCGGCTCGGATCGGGACATGGCGGCTATCCGCCACGTCAGTTTGGCTGGACGCACGCGGAAGGGGGTGCTCTTTACGGGGCCTCGACCAGATGCGCCGGCCAGTCCTGCCGGCGGACGCGCAGACGCGCGGGCGATGCGATGTCGACGACGACGGTCGCGTTCTGTTCGAATCGATCGGCCAGCGCGTCGCTTCGAGCGAGCGGCATGCCGGCAATCAGCACGCTCGGCTCGGACCAAGGTTCGCCGGGAATGCCGGCGCTGCCGTCGAGCCAGCGCGCGCCGTCTTGGCGCAGCAGCAGACGCAGTTGCGCCATGCGCCCTTCGTTTTGCCGATCCGTCAGCGGCGTCGAGTAGGGGTTGCACGCAGTCAGATAGACGGCGAAGCCGTCGATACCGATCCATTCGCGGACGGGTGCCGGTGCCATCTCGCCGATGCGAATCGCAGCGCCGCTCGCATCCGGCAGTACGACGGCATAGTGCGTCAGGCGATAGAGCGCGACGAGCTCGCGCACACGCGGTGGCGCGTCGAACGGCCGCGCGCTCATGCCAGCGGCGTCAGTCGCTCCGCGACCAGCCGGTCTGCCTCGGCGAGATCGATGTCGTCGAGCGATCGCTTGCCGGCGGCCAATTCGTGCAGCAGCGCTTCTTGCACCGCACCGCGCGCGAACGCCTGCGCGTACGGCATGCGCGTGAACGTGACCATCGAATAACGCGGCACGAAACGCTGCGGATGGCGCTCGCCGAGCCGGCGGCCGAGCTCGCGGCGCAGCAGGAACGCGGCGTCGGCGACCGAATCGCGCATCTCGACGTAGTTCTCCAGCGCCATCGCCGCGATCGCCTCGGCGTTCGGCCGGCGCCGGCGCTCGAACTCGGCGAACGTCCAGGCTGGATCGCCGGCGTGCGCGTCGAGCAGGTCGGCGAGCTCGACGGCGTCTTCGAACCCGCAATTCATGCCTTGTCCGTGGAACGGCACGATCGCGTGCGCGGCATCGCCGAGCAGCAGTGCGCGGCCGTCCAGGTGCCAGCGGTCGAGATAGAGCGTCGCCAGCACGCCGACCGGGTTCGTCTCGAAATCTTGTTCGAGCTGCGGTATGAGCGGCAGCACGTCGGCGAAGTCGCGCTCGAACAACGCGCGCGCGGACGCGGGCGTCGCGATCGTCGCGAAGCTGGGATCGCCCTCGCTCGGCAGGAACAAGGTGACGGTGAAGCTGCCTTCGGCATTCGGCAGTGCGATGCACATGTAGTTGCCGCGTGGCCAGATGTGCAGCGCGTTCGCCTCCAGCGCGAAGCGCTCGCCGCGCGCCAGTGCCGCGGCGGCCGTCGGCGGCAACGCCGTCGCGGCGAAGTCGGGCAGCGCCGGCACTTCCAGTTCCTTGTAGCCATGGCCGAGTGCCTCGATGCGCTCACCGAGCGGCTGCGCGGCATTCATCGCCGCTCGCAGTGCCGAGCCGGCGCCGTCCGCGCCGAGCACGAACGGCACCTCGCACTCGTGCACGCTGTCGTCGGCATCGTCGCGGAAACGCAGGCGGGCGCCGTCGCCGAAGCGAGCGGCCTCGAGCCTGCGCGAGAAATGGAAACGCGCGCCGGCGCGCTCGGCCGCGTCGATCAGCGCGATGTTGAGGCGCCCGCGGCTGATCGACCAGATCACTTCGCTGTCGTCGCGGCCGTAGCGCAGCAGGTCGGTGCGGCCGTCGCGGTGATGCACGCAGCGGCCGCGCATCATGACCGCGAGCCGCATGACCTCGTCGGTCAGGCCGGCGACGCGCAGCCCGTGCAGACCGCGCTCGGCGAGCGCCAGGTTGATCGAACGCCCGCCGGCGTAGCCGGCCTTGCGCGGATCGGGCCGGCGCTCGAACACTTCGACCGTGAAGCCGCGCTGGGCGAGCAGGGCAGCCAGCAGGCTGCCGACGAGGCCGGCGCCGATGATCGTGATGGGTGGCTTCATGTCGCGCGCAGTCGGTGAAGGGATGCAGATTGTGCATGTGCAGCTGCGCGCTGCGAACCCCGTTCGTTCACGCGGTCGATATCGACGCGCCGATCGGCCAGGCCACCTTCGGATTCAGCAGCGACTGGATCGGCTGCGGACTGCCGAGCACGAATCCCTGGCCCCACTGCACGCCGAGTTCGCGCATACAGTCGAGCGTCGCCTTGTTCTCGACGTATTCGGCGACCGCCGCCGCGCCGAACGCGTGTGCGATCGTGACCGAGGCCTGCACCAGCTCGTAGTCGCGATGATGGCGGCTGGCGTTGCGCACGAACGAGCCGTCGATCTTGAGCAGGTCGAACGGCAGCTGCTTGAGGCGCTCGAAACTCTGCACGCCCGTGCCGAAATCGTCGATCGCGATGCGGCAGCCGAGCGCGCGCAGTTCGTCGAGGCGCTGCCGCGTCGAGGCGACGTCGCTGATGATCGCCGACTCGGTGACCTCGAAGCAGAACACCTTCGGCGGCAGCGGAGGATGGCGCATCATGCCGAGCAGTTCGCGCATGAAGCTGGCGGAGGTCAGGCTCTGCCCGGTCAGGTTGATGCCGATGTGTTCGAGGTGGCCGAGCGCGCGGCGATGCAGCGCGACCCAGGTGACCAGCTGGCGCACGACCGCGCGGTCGAGCTCGACCAGACGGCCGGCCGATTCGAGCTCGCCGATGAACAGCGCCGGCGAATGCAGCTCGCCGTTGCGCAGGCGCAGGCGGCAGAGCACTTCGCCGGCGTTCACGTCGGCATCCTTGTCGCGATCGAGCCGGCGCATCGGCTGGAAGTGCAGCACCAGCTTGTCGTTGCGGATCAGGCTGAGCACGTCGGACGTGCGCGTCAGCGCGGATTGCGGCGTCTGGTGCTTGCTGACGGCGCGATGCGCCACCAGCTGGGCCGAACTCAGCGGCTCGGTCTCGCGCTGCTGGCGCGCCTGCATAGCAGCCTGCGATGCGGCCGCGATGGCTTCGTCGAGGCTGTCGTCGTCGTCCGCGCGCAGCCGCGCGATGCCGAGGTAGGGCGCGACCCGGTAGGCGCTGCCTTCCCAGGCGAATTCGAAGCGTTCGAGCTGCTCGACGATCTTGCGCCATTTCACCACGCCTTCGCCGCTGTCGACGCGCTGCAGGACGAACTGCGCGCTGGTCAGGTAGTACGCGTCGGCGACGCTCGCCAGCCGCGAGCAAACCGCCGTCATCAGCGCGGCGTAGGCTTTCAGGCCGAGGCCGCCGAGCACGCCTTCGATGTTGTCGAGCAGCAGGTAGCCGAGTTCGCGATCCGCCGGCGGCGCATCGTGGATGCGTGCGCGCAGGGCCTTGAGGTTCTGCAGCCCGGTCAGCGTATCGGTCATCGCTTCGGTGGTGAGCTGTTCGTGCATGCGCCGCGCGTTGCGCGCGAGTACGTAGAGCACCAGCAGCAGGCCCTGCATGACCATCAATTCGATCGCCAGCAGGAGCAGCCGGAAAAGGCTGTCGGTCCTCGACAGGCTGTTGATGGTCGCGGCGACCGAGTAGACGAGGGCGAGCATCGCCGCCGCCAGCAGGGGCATCGACACGCGGGGCGGCAGGCGCATGATCGCCCAGGCGAGGACGGCGGTCAGCAGCAGCCGATATTCGAGGATGCCGCCGGCGAGCGTATTGCCGTCGTCGCCGCGGATGCCGCGCCAGAGGACGCTGAGGCAGGCCAGTATGACGGTCACCGCGAGGAACGGCACGACCCAGTCGCGCTGACGGCTCGGCTTGATCCAGGCCTGGCCTTCGGTCGCCAGCAGCAGAATCGGAACGGTGACGATCGAAGCGCCGAAATGCTTGGCGAACAGCGTCTGCAGCGCCGCGTTCAGCGTCATTTCGAGGCTGCTCGGGCGTACCACGCCGACGATGGCGGTACCTACGATCGTCCAGGCGACGGGAAACACCAGCAGGCCCACGAACAGCGCACGCAGAATATCGGTCGAACCGAGCGGGCGCGGCACCGGCAGCGGCAGTCCCGCGAGGCGCGCGCAGCCGACGGTGACCGCGTATTCGGCGAGAAACAGCGGAACGCCGACCCAGGCCGCAGCCCCACTGTCGAGCGCACTGGTGACGATCCAGGTCGCGGCACTCGCCGCCATGCACGCACGCAGCAGGAGCCGGCTGCGGTCGATCATGGCCATGACGAGCAACAGGCCGGCTTGCAGATGCACGAGCGATCCGCTATTCGGCGGCGATTGGCCGAGATAGTCGGCCGCATACGGGATGCGGAAGACCTGCAGCAGCACGCAAGCGCCCGCAAGCAGGATGGCCAGTGCGATCCGGTGCATCTTCACGGCCCCCTTTGCGTCCGTGAAGCAATCGGTGATTCAGACGGCGACGGAGTGGCTACTGTGCCACAAAGCGATAGCACCGCGGTTGCAAAAAAGCCTGTCGGAACAAGATTCGCTGCCGGCAGGGGCGGCAGCGGCGTCGCAGCCGTGCCGCCGGCGCGAGAGCGCTACTGCCGGTCGCGCCAGTCGGCGATCGCCCGCGCCAGTCGCAGGCAGTCGGTGCGGCGGTTGTACAGCGGCGTCGGTGCTGCGCGGATGACATCGGGCTCCCGCCAGTCGACGACGATGCCGTGGGCGTGCAGGTGGTCGTAGAGCGATCGTCCGGCCTCGCGCGCCCCGCGCACGCGCAGCGACAGCTGGCAGCCGCGACGCGACGGCTCGCGCGGCGTGGCGATCTCGAGCACGTCGGCGAGTTCGCTGCGGATCAGCGTTTCCAGATAGCCGGTCAGCGACTCGGATTTCGCGCGCAGCGCGGCCATGCCGGCGCGGCGGAAGATCGCCAGCGAGACGCGCAGCGGCGCCAGCGCGAGGATCGGCGGATTGCTGAGCTGCCAGCCATCCGCGCCCGGCGTCGGCACGAAACCCGGCGCCATCTCGAAACGCGTGTTCTGGTCGTGTCCCCACCAGCCGGCGAAACGCGGCAGGGCTGCACTGGCGTGGCGCTCGTGCACGAAGCAGCCGGCGACGGCGCCGGGACCGGAGTTGAGATACTTGTAGCTGCACCACACGGCGAAATCGCAGCCGCTGTCGTGCAGTTGCAGCGGCAGGTTGCCGACCGCGTGCGCGAGGTCGAAACCGACCACGCAGCCCTTGCGCTTCGCCGCCGCGACGATCGCCGCCAGATCGAAGGCCTGGCCGCTCAAGTACTGCACGCCGGGCAGCAGCACCAGCGCGATGCGATCGCCGTGTTCGTCGAGCGTGCGCAGGATCGATTCGTGCGAGATCGCGCCGCCGGCCTCGTCCCCGGCCAGTTCGATCTTCGCCACCGCCGGATCGTAGCCGTGGAAGCGGATCTGCGATTCGACCGCATGATGGTCGGACGGGAATGCGCTCTTCTCGATCAGGATCGCCGCGCGCTCCGGCGTCGGCCGGTAGAAGCTCACCATCATCAGGTGCAGGTTGACCGTCAACGAGTTCATCGCGACGACTTCGTGCGGCAGCGCGCCGACGACCGCCGCCAGATCCTCGCGCACGAACTGGTGATACGGCATCCACGGGTGCTTGCCGCGAAAATGCGCCTCGACGGCGAGGTCGCGCCAGTCGTCGAGTTCGTCCAGCAGCGCCTGGCGCACCGCGTGCGGCTGCAGGCCGAGCGAGTTGCCGCAGAAATACGCCTGCTCGCCGCCGTCCGTGTGGCGCGGGATCAGGAACTCATCGCGCAGCGGCGCCAGTGCATCGCGCGCGTCCAGCGTCAGCGCCTCGCTCTCGGCGGCGCTCCAGTGCTTGGCGTCCATCGTCAGTGCGGCTGTTTCAGCGACGCGGTGACGCTGTTGCAGGCGGTGTCGAACTGCGCGGTCCACGCGGCCGGCGTCTTTTCGAGCAGCGGGCGCTGGCAGCGCACGTGCGCCACGATGTTGCCGATCAGCGCGAAGCTGTCGCGCACGACGTAGCGCGTCTGGCCGCGCTGCACGAAGTACTGCAGGAACGATTCGTCCTTGTTCGACGCATCCTTTTCGTAGCCGGCCTGCGCTTTCGCGCGATCGAGTTCTTCCTGCACGGCGCCGGTGAATTCGGCCGAGCCGCCGAGCACGCGCGTCTTCACCGTGACGTTCGCGCTGTCGTCGCTGCCCTGCGCGGATTCGTCCGGGACCTGGAACGCCACGGCCTGCGGATTGCCGTCGGCTTTCTCCATGATCGCGGTCCAGCTCGGCGGCACGCGGAAATGCACCTTGCCGTCGTTGAGCGTGTAGTCGGTCTTGCCTTGCGCGAAGGCGCTGGAGGCGATGAGCAGGGCGAGGCAGGGAAGCAGTTTCACGTGGGGGTCACTCCGTGTCGTCGGTGAAACGCGCAAGGGGCAGGCCGAGCCATTCGAGCGCGGTGCCATGGAAAAGACGAGCCTGTTCGGCCGGCGGCAAGCCGAGCGAGTTGATGCCACTGCCGGGCTCCTGCTCGCCGAGCGGGAAAGGATAGTCGGTGCCGAGCATGACGTTGTCGCTGCCGACCACGTCGATCAGATAGCGCAGCGCGGCCTTGTCGTGCACGCAGGAATCGAAATACAGCCGATCGAGGTACTCGCGCGGGTTGCGCGCGTTGTCGGTCGCGACCAGGTCCGGCCGCATGCGGAAGCCGTGCTCGATGCGCCCGATCGTGTAGGGGAACGCGCCGCCGCCGTGCGCGAAGCAGACCTTCAGCTTCGGCAGGCGTTCGAGCACGCCGCCAAAGATCAGGCAGCACGCCGCGCGCGACTGCTCGGCCGGCATGCCGACCAGCCACGGCAGCCAGTACTTGGGCATCGACGGGCCGCCCATCATGTCCCACGGGTGCACCAGGATCGCCGCGCCGAGTTCGGCCGCGGCCTCGAAGAACGGGAAGAGCTCGGGCGCGTCGAGGTTCCAGTTCTCGATGTGCGAGCCGACCTGCACGCCGCTCAGGCCTAGTTCGTCGATGCAGCGCTCCATTTCCTGGATCGCCAGCGTCGGCGACTGCAGCGGCACCGTGCCGATGCCGGCGTAGTGGCGCGGGTAGTCGCGGCACAGGCCCGCGGTGTGGTCGTTCAAATGACGATGCAGTTCCAAGGCCTGGTTCGGCTTGGCCCAGTACGAGAACAGCACCGGCACGGTCGAGACGACCTGCACGTCGACGCCGAACTTGGCGTAGTCGTCGATGCGCACCTGCGGGTCGAACGCGTTCGCCCAGACTTCGCGGAAGAACTTGCCGTCCTTGTAGATCCGGTGGCGGCCTTCGGTCTCGACCATGACCGGAAAGCGGTCGTCGCCGTACTTCTCGGCGAAGTTGGGCCAGCTCGAAGGGAGGATGTGGGCGTGCGTGTCGATCTTCAGCATCCGCGAAGTTTAACCGGATGCGACGCGAACGCCGTCATTCGCATTCGAGGCGCAGTCGACGAAACCTCCCCGTCGCCGTGAATGGTTCCGTCGGACCGGGCGACCGCATCGTTCGCTCGCCGCGCCGCCTGCAGCACCAGCCCACGCGCTGCGGCCCATGGCAGAGCGGGCCTGCGTGAAGGCGCCGGGAGCCTTGCGCGAATGGTCCGCGAATGCTGCGCGAATGTCCTGCGAGTCCGCTGCCGCCCCCTGCCGACTAGGTTGTTCCGGGGTTCTGCGGTCGGTTCCCAGGGGCGGCGACGCTGCGCCGGAAAGGGGTCGCGAAGCTCTGCGCGAACTGGTTTCGCGTGCCACCTACAGCTGAGGAGTCAGAATGCGTCCTTCCTTGTTTGCAGTCGCCATCGCCACGGCGTGCTGCGGTACCGCCCATGCGACAGGCAGCTTCATCCCGCTCCAGACCCCCACGGCGCAAGCCACCAAGTTTTCGCAGAACGGCGAATACCTGGCCGCGTTCCTCAACGGAACCGGCGGTGTCCGCTGGACGCGCGCGACCGGCGCCGAAGAGCTCGTGCCGGGCATGGTCTATTCCAATGGCATCAACAATCTCGGCACGGTCTCCGGCGCGATGTCGACCGATGGCGGCAGTGCCAACGGCGGCCACGACCTTCCCGCGCTGTCGCCCGTCGGCGCCACCGCGCCGCAGGCGCTGCCCCTCCCGGCCGGCATCGACAACGTGGACGTCTACGACGTGTCCGACGACGGCAGTGCGGTCGGTCTCGCCTGGACCGACGACTTCAGCGTCGCCAAGGCTTACTACTACTCGTCGGTCGACGGCGTGATGGACCTGCCGGTCGACAATACGACCTCGGCTTCGCGCGGCAATGCCATCAGCGCCGACGGAAGCGTGATCGGCGGCTGGAGCGATGACCCGACGACCGGCTTTCGCCGTGGCGTGGTCTGGATCGATCGGGTCGCCACGTACGTGCAGGACGCCGACGGCAATCCGGTCGGCGAGGCGGACGGCGTCAGCGGCAACGGCCAGTTCGTCGTCGGCGGCCAGTACGCGGCCGGCGGCTGCTGGCTGCTCAACGTGGCGACCGGAGAAGTCACGCAGATCCCGACGATGCCGTTCGCCTTCGGCGTCAGCGACGACGGCAAAGTCGTCGTCGGCGCTTCCGGCTTCTTCGACAATCCGCCGCGAGCCGCCTATATCTGGACGGAAGCGGGCGGATCGCAGCTGCTGTCGGACTACATGGCCGCCCGCGGCATCGAGGTTCCGGCGGGCTGGGATTTCTCAGGCGGCCTGACTGCGGTATCGGGCGACGGCTCGATGGTCGCAGGATGGACGCTGTTCGGCGCTACCGGCATGCAGTCGTTCATCGTGACCGGCATCAATGATCCGCTCGACAAGATCTTCGCCGACGGATTCGACGGAGCGCCGGCAGAGAACCCGGTGCAGGATTCGAGCTTCGAAGCGAGCGTCAGCGGTTCCGGCCCCTGGGCCTCGACGTCCGACACTTTCGGCACGGCGCTGTGCGCGATTGCCACCTGCGGCGACGGCGGCGGCACCGCAGGTCCGCACACCGGCAGCGCATGGGCATGGTTCGGCGGCGTCCCGGCGGCGGAAGACGCCACGGTGTCGCAATCGATCACGATTCCGGCCGGCGGCCCGGCCTATCTGAACTTCTGGCTGTGGATCGGCGCGGTGAACGGCGGCACGTCGACCCTGGACGTGAGCGTCGACGGCACCGTGGTCGCGTCGTTCCCGGAGCCGGTCGATGCCGAGGCCGACTACACGCAGCGCGGCGTCGACATCGGCGCCTATGCCGACGGTGCCGCGCACACGATCGAGTTCCACTATGTCGAGACCGATGGCCTCGCGTCGAACTACCACCTCGACGACGTGACGATCGACAATGCTCCGACCGCTCATGTGCCGGCCAGCCATCCGGCGCGACCGCGCGCGGCCGGTAGCGCCCAGCTGCGTCGCCGCTGATCGCGGTTCCGAGTCCCTCCGCTGGGAGGGACTCTTGTCGGGCCCGCGCGTCCGGGCCCGCGAGAGAGTTCCGCCTCCGTCGACGGCTCGACCCGAGCCGTCGACCGAGCCGCCGGTATGCATCGACAGCCCGCGCCTGGTGCGTGCGGCTTCTTCCGGTGCGGTCGTCGATCGACGCCGCCACCGACGTGCCGCCGAGCTGGACGGCCGACCGATTGATCACGATGCGCACGTGCTCGGGCCATGCCGCGGCGGCAAGGCGCGCCTCGGCGACGACCACGGGCCGACGACCACGGGCCGATCGGCACGATCAGATCCGATTCCTGCGCGGGGCTGTCGATGGGCTCGACGCGCGCGCAAGGGCGCTGCCTCGCGCAACCGGCGCAGGGTGAGCCGAGACGAGACAGATGCAGGCCTTGGCATCAAAGAATGCCCGATAGCGCCGCCTCTCGAGCGAACGATCGCTTCACAATTCTTGACGAGTGTGTGATGTCGATGAGCGGCGCATTCGAGCCAACACGAATGCTGCGCGAATGGCGCGCGAATCAGGATTTGCCGCGCGGCGCCTAGGCTCGCGTGCAAATCGCGCCCGATGCGGAGGGTGCGCGAGCGAACACCGCGCCGATGGCATCGCAAGGCGAGCGTGCATGTCTCCGGTCGTCCACTCTTCTTCCAGGAATCACTATGCGTCCTTCTTCGCTTGCCGTCGCCATTGCCATGGCAGGCTGCGGTACCGTCCACGCGGCCGGCACTTTCATCACGCTGCAGACGCGCGGCGCGCAGACCACCAAGGTTTCGCAGAACGGCGAGTACTTGTCCGCCTACGTCCGCGGCACCGGCGGCGTTCGCTGGAGGCGCTCGACCGGTGCCGAAGAACTCGTGCTGGACATGGACTTCTCGAACGGCATCAACAATCTGGGTACGGTTTCCGGCGCTGTTCCGGTCGATGGCGGAGTCGACAACGGCGGTCTCGACATTCCGGCGCTGTCGCCCGTCGGCGCGTCCGCACCGCGCGTGCTGACGCTGCCGGCAGGCGTCGCCAACACCGAGGTCTTCGACGTATCGGACGACGGCACCGCCGTCGGCATCGCCTTCGACAGCGACTATGTTACGACGGCCGCGTACTCCTGGACGGCGGCAGGCGGTGCGATCGAACTGCCGGTCGACAACGCGGCGGGCGGCACGCGCGCGAACGCGATCAGCGCCGACGGTCGCGTCGTAGCCGGTTTCAACGACGGCACCACCGGCTTTCGCCGCGGTGTGGTCTGGGTCGATCGCATCGCAACCTATGTACAGAAGCCCGACGGCGCGCCGCTCGGCGCGGCGAATGCGGTCAGCGGCAACGGCGCGTTCGTCGTCGGCACGGACTACCCCATGGCTGACGGAAGCAAGGCGAGCTGGCGCTGGAACGTCGCGACCGGCGAGGTCACGCCGATTCCCGGTATTCCGTCCGTCTTCGGGGTCAGCGACGACGGCCGGACCGTCGTCGGCGCGACGGGGCAGTTCGACAACCCCTCGGTGCGGTTGTTCATCTGGACGGAGGCCGACGGTACACAGCCGTTTTCCGACTACCTGACCGCGCAAGGCGTGAACATCCCGTTGCCGCTGCCGTTGAAAGGCTCGCTGACGGGCGTTTCCGGCGACGGATCGACGATCGGTGGCTGGCTCTACACCAGCGCCGGCATCCGATCGTTCGTAGTCCTTCTGAACCTGCCCGATCGCATCTTCGAGGACGGCTTCGATACGGCGCCTTGAGAGGATCGCGCATGGGCGACAGCGCGCGGCGTCGAAGCCCGTTCGGATTCTGCGGGTAGAAAGCCGGAGTGCCGTCGGAAACGGCCGCCCTCTGCGAAGGTCGTTTCTTTTCGCGCCGGTAGGGCGCCGGCGAGCGAACGGCTTCAGGCCGCCGGACGCTCGGCAGGCCGCAACAGATAGGCCAGCGTATCGATGCTGTCGGTGATCCGATCGAGCGCCTGCGCGACGGCATCGGCGATGACGCGCGCCTCGTCGTCCTTCGCGGCGGTGTCGAGGTGCGCGGCGAGTTCGCGCTCGGCTTCGCGCAGCGAGACGATCTGCGGCGGCGAGCCGGTGCGCAGGTTTTCGACGAGCGCGGCGAGACTGGCGTCGACTCGGCGCCCGAATGCGAGCACGCGCTCGCGCTCGGGCAGCGCCTGGGTATCGAGCAGCACCGCCTCCAGCGCCATGCCGGCGCGGACGAAGCGGTTCGCGTTGGCGAACACGCCCTCGGCGAGCGCGATCAGGGCGAGATCGCGCTTCGGTTCGCCGCGCAGCCGCTCCAGCGACGCCTGCGCGTTCGTGCGCGCCGCGCGCGCCTTCGTGCGCGCGATCATCCGCGCGTCGCGATCGCCGTCGAGCAGCGTCTTCAGGTAGACGGCGTAGGTATCGATCATCGTCGCCAACGCCGGCCGCACGCGCAGATGTTCCCAGGTCGGCCAGACCAGATACGCGGTCAGCGCGAGCGCGCTGCCGATCGCAGTGCCGACGCCGCGCGCGTAGAGCAGGTCGCCGGCGGGCACGCCGTCGAACGAAAACAGCAGCACGACCAGGCCGGTCAGCATGGTCACGCCGATGCCGTAGTGCACGGTCGTGAGCAGGCGGAATGCGAAAGCGAACAGAGCGACGAGGGCGACGCGTTCCCACACGCCGCCGAACGCGTAGTGCACCAGCGCCGTGACGAGGACCAGGCCGAGCATCGTACCGATCACGCGCAGCAGGCCGAAGCTGAAGGTGCCGGCGAAGTCCGGCTTCAGCACGATCGCGGCGGTCATCGGGATCCAGTAGCCGTGCGGCACGCCGGCACTGCGCTCGCCGACGATCGCGATCGTCAAGCAGACGCCGCAGCGCAGCGCATGCCGGAAGGCGACCGAATCCAGGCTCAGGTTCGCGCGCAAGGTCTGCAGCGCGCTGCGCGGACGCAGTGCCGGCGGCAGGCGTTCTTCGGCGGCATCGGCGCGCAGCTCGCCGCGGCTGCCGGCGAAATCCGCATTGCGGATCGCCGCGCGCAGCTGGCCGCCGAGGCCGTCCGCGCGGGCGAGCACGATCGCCAGTCCGCGCGGCGCCGCCGCGTCGCGCGCATCGTTGCGCAGGGCTTCCATCGCGGCGTCGAAGCCTTCCATCGCGGCCGCCGCGGCGTGCGGACTGACGCCGCGCTCGAGCGCCGCGCCGATCGCGTCGAGCGCACGCGCGGAGTACTCCAGCACGCGCTCCAGCGTGCGCTTCGCGTCGCCGTCGGGCAGCGTCGCGTGCAGGTCGTTCAAGGTCAGCAGTTCCACTCGGCTGCGCTCGACGATCTCGGCGAGCACGCGGAAGGTCTCCATCACGCTGCCGCGCGCGCGATGCGCGCCATGCAGCAGGTTTTCGACATCGAGCAGGGCCTGCGTGACCGGCGGCGCGGCGTGCGGATCGGCGTGCTGGCGCGCGCTCGCGGCGAGCTGCCGGCAGACGTCGGCGAGCGACTGGCGTTCGGGCCGGTAGCGCTGCAGCGGCCACGCGGCGATCGCGAACAGCATCTGCAGCAGGCCGCCGGCGAGCACCAGCGCGGCAGGTCCCAGGGCGCTCAACGGATCGCGCGGCGCGGCCCCGCTGATCACCAGCAGGATCATGCAGGCGAGACCGGCTCGGCCGGCATTCGGACCGAGCGCGACGAGTAGGCCGCCGCTGACGCCGCAAATCAGCGCAGCGAGTGCGAACAGCGGCGTATCGGCGCCGAGCAGGTTGCCGGCATAGGCCGAAACGCCGGAGGCGAGGGCGGCCAGCAGCATGCGTTGCATGCGCAGGCGGTACGGTCCCGGCTGGTCGATGAACATCGTGTTCAAGGCGCCGGCGGCCATGCCGAGGCCGATGCCGACGTGTCCGCTCGGAATCGACAGCGCGAGCGGCGCGACGATCGCGACCGTGTTGCGCAGCGCGACGCTGACGGGAACGTCGCGCGGCTTCAGTTGGAACAGGCTGCTGAGCATCCGGGCAGGCGCGGGCGGCTCAGCGGTATTTCTCGGGCGCCGGATTCACATGGCCGCAGGACGCGCAGGTGCGCGCCGGCAGCGAGCGGTAGAAATGCTCGAACACGACCTGGAAATCCGTCTCCACGTTGTTCAGGTGGAAATACTCTTCGTACAGCTTGTGGTTGCAGCGCTCGCAGAACCACATCAAGCCATCCTGCTCGTGCGCGAGGCGCTTGCGTTCGATGACCAGGCCGATCGAATCGGGCATGCGCTGCGGCGAGTGCGGTACGCGCGGCGGCAGGTAGAAGATCTCGCCGGCGCGGATCGGAATGTCGCGCACGCGGCCGTCCTCCTGCACCTTCAGCACCATCTCGCCTTCGAGCTGGTGGAAGAACTCCGGACCTTCCTCCCAGTGATAGTCGGTGCGCGCGTTCGGACCGCCGACGACCATCACGATGAAGTCGCCGTCGATGATGCACTTGTTGCCGATCGGCGGCTTCAGCAGGTGGCGGTGCTCGTCGATCCAGCGTTGGAAGTCGAAGGGGGGCGTCAGGCTCATCGAAACATCCTGCGGACGGCCGCGTCGCGGCCGGGACGGTCGATGATAACGCGCCGCGTCGGCGCGAGGTCTTCAGCGACTCGCGGGCGCGAACGCCGCGATGCACTTCAACTCGATCGCGATCGACGTCGGCAGCGCGGTGATGCCGAGCGTGGTGCGGCACGGCGCGCTCGCCGGATCGGGAAAGAATTCCGCGTAGATGCGGTTGTAGACGGCGAAATCGCGCGCCATGTCGGTCAGGAACACGGTCACGTCGACGAGGTCCTGCCAGCGCGCGCCGCTGGCTTCGAGCACGGCGTGCACGTTGGCGAACACCTGGCGGCATTGCGCTTCGATGTCGTAGCCGGCGAGCGTGCCGTCGGCGCCGTAGACGTTGCCCGGGATCGCGTTCGAGCCCGGCATGCGCGGCCCCACGCCGGAAAGGAACAAGAGGTCGCCGACGCGGCGCGCATGCGGATAGGCGCCGACCGGAGCCGGGGCGGAAGCGGTCTGGATCGAAGCAGTCATCGAGTCATCGGGCATTGCAGGTGGCGGTCGATTGCAGCGAAGGCGGGACCGCCATTGTGGCAGCACAGCCGCGACGGCGAGAACCATCGACTTGCGCACGGCCATCCTTGCCCGGCTCGCCGACGCCGGTGCTTTTTTCGTCGATCGTGACGTCCTGGCTGTAGACGGTGCGGTTGGAGTCGTTCGTCGCGGTCAGGCGATAGCGGCCGGGACGCAAGTACAGGTCGCCGTGCGCGTCGCCGTGACCGGTGATCAGGCGGCCGTCGAGGCCCGCATTGGACTCCACGACCGTCAGCACGAGACGATCGGCCGGGATCGCGTCGGTGCCTTCGTTCGCGTAGCGCGCCTCGATCAGGCACGGGAAGTCGCCCTGGCAGAGGCCGCCGTTGACGTAGTACGGCTTGCGCAGTCCGCCGAGCTCGAGCCAGGTCGGACGTTCGTCGCGGATCTGGTCGGGCGGGAACACGACGCTGACGTCGTAGGCCTTCGGCTTGAGCGTCCACGGCTCGCCGTGCTTGTCCTCGAAGACGATCGGCGCGGCCGGATGCAGGCTCTGGATCACGGCGGTGTAGTACGGATGGTTCTCGGTGCCGGGCGGATGGTCGATCAGCATGGTCTGCTCGATCGTCAGCGGGTCGATGTCGGCGAGGCGCCGGAAATGCTGCGCCATGCTCTTGCCACCGAGGTAGCGGCCGTTCTCCTGGATGTGCGCGTAGCCCGCGTTGACGACCAGGCGCGCGTTCGGATCGGTCTTGAACACGCGTTCGTACAGGTTCTTGGCCTGGTCGTACTCGCGCACGTCACCGTTGCCTTCCTTCTCCGATTCGTAGGCGACCACCTTGAAGCCGAGCTTGATCGCCGTGCGCACCATCTCCGCCGAAATCGGCTCGAGCGTGTAGAAGCCGCTCTTTTCGTTCGCATAGCCGCGCTTCTGCAGATCGGCGTCGCTCTGGTACAGGGTTTCGGCGGCGAAGTGCGTGTAGCCCTCGGCGCGCAGGCGCGGCAGCAGTTCGAGTGTAAGCGAACGGGTCAGCGGCACGTTGTGCGCTTCGTTGAAGAAGACCGCCTTGCGGTCCTTGGCGAGTTCGGCGATCGCGTCGAGCGCGGGCTTGGCGGTGTAGCTGCCGGCGAGCGGCGAGGGAGCGTCGTCCTTGGCCGCCAGCTGGCGGATCGAATAGGAACCATGCGCACCGACGTAGTCGCCGACGAAGCTTTGGTACCACGAAAGATACTGGCCGAACACGATGCGGAACGCCTGGTTCTTGTCGCTACGGTAGGCGTCGCGCATCGTCTTGTACTGGGCGAGCAACCCGTTTCGCTTGAGCGCATCGGCGTAGATGCGTTCGGAGGCCTCGAACGCGACTTTCTGCTGCTGCTGCCACTGATAAGGAGTCAGCGGCTCGGGCGGCGGCGTCTGCGCGGAGGCGCCTGCGGCAAGGCAGGAAAGCAGGACGATCGAGACGGTACTGCGCATCGGACTTCCTCCAGCAGGCGTGGCGCCGGCTTGTTCGCTAGGGACGGTCTTGCGTCAAGAGTCGTCGCCGCTGCCGGCTCATTCGCGTTCGTTCTGGTGGACGCGGGCCAGTGCCGCGGCGGCGGATGTGTCCGTGTCCGAAGCAGCGTCGACGTGCATGCCGAGGTCGCGCACGCGCCCGTTGCGCAAGCTGTAGATCCAGCCGTGCACGCTGAGCGTCTGTCCGCGATCCCAGGCGTCGCGCACCACCGTGGTCTGGCAGACGTTGACGGCCTGTTCGATCACGTTCAGTTCGCAAAGTCTCGCATGCCGCAGCTGCGGGTCGGCGACGCGGTCCAACGGCTCGGCGTACTTGTGCCTCACGTCGGCGACATGGCGCAACCAGTTGTCGACGAGGCCGAGCCGCTTTTCTTCGAGCACCGCCTGCAAGCCGCCGCAGCCGTAGTGGCCGACCACGAGGATGTGTTCGACCTTGAGCACGTCGACCGCGAACTGGATCGCGCTGATGCAGTTGAGGTCGGTATGCACGACGACGTTGGCGACGTTGCGATGGACGAACACTTCGCCCGGATCCATGCCGATGATCTGGTTCGCCGGCACGCGCGAATCCGAGCAGCCGATCCACAAGTACTTGGGCGCCTGCTGCTCGGACAAGCGCTTGAAGAATTCAGGGTCGGCCGCGCGCTGCGCTTCGGACCAGAGCCGGTTGCGTTCGAGCAAATCGTCGAGATCGGGCATGATGTCCTCAGCCTAGCAGCAGACACACATTCTTCGCTTCGGTGAAGAAGCGCAATGCCTCGACGCCACCTTCGCGGCCGACGCCGGAGTTCTTCACGCCGCCGAACGGCGTGCGCAAGTCCCGCAGCAGCCAGCAGTTGACCCAGACGATGCCGAACTCGAGCCGCCCGGACACGCGATGCGCGCGATCGAGGTTGGAGGTCCACAGCGAAGCGGCGAGCCCGTAGCCGGTGCCGTTCGCGAGGGCGACGGCCTCGTCTTCGCCGTCGAACGGGATCAGCGTGACGACCGGGCCGAAAATCTCTTCCTGGTTCGTCGCCGACGCGTTCGGCAACCCTTCGATCACGGTCGGCGCGACGAACCAGCCGCCGGCGCAGCGACCGTCGACGCGAACGGCATCGCCGCCCGCGAGCACGCGGCCGCCTTCGGCGCGTGCGCGCTCGATGCAGCCGGTGACTTTGTCGAAATGCGCCTGGGACACCAGCGCGCCGAGATGGCTCGCCGGATCTTCAGGGTCGCCGACGCGCAAGGCTTGCACCTTGGCGAGGTAGCGCTGCTTGAACGTCTCGTAGATCGAGCGTTCGACCAGCAGGCGCGATCCGCACAGGCAGATTTCGCCTTGGTTGGCGAACCCGGAGCGCACGATCGTGTCGAGATTGGCTTCGGACAAGTCCGCGTCGGCGAACACGATCGCCGGGTTCTTGCCGCCGAGTTCGAGCGACAGTTTCTTGAACTTCGGCGCCGCCGCGGCCGCGATCGCGGCGCCGGTCCTCGTGCTGCCGGTGAACGAAATCGCCTTCACCTGCGCATGTTCGACCAGGGCTGGCCG
>Ga0207712_10000685_pt1 | contig 26202 bp, 23 predicted proteins | sample KBSS44metaG_FD_184402 | JGI IMG/M metagenome (GOLD analysis project Ga0207712, IMG submission 184402) | Switchgrass rhizosphere microbial communities from Kellogg Biological Station, Michigan, USA - KBS S4-4 metaG (SPAdes) (version 2) | ecosystem: Host-associated > Plants > Roots > Rhizosphere...
CCGAAACATGAACCCGGCTGCGCTGCGCCATCTACACCCGCAAGTCCACCGAGGAGGGGCTGGAGCAGCAGTTCAATTCCCTCGATGCCCAGCGCGAGTCCGGCGAGGCCTATATTGCCCGACTGCCCCGATGGTTTTCATGGAAAAGGACGGTCGCCAGAACATCGAAGGGCCTTTCCGGAAGCCAACACAGCGCGAGGTGTTGGCCGTCCAGCACCGCCACGTCCAACGCCGGGATGACCGCCCACACTGCCTGCAAGAGCGCTATTCGTGCTGCGCGCCTTCCTCCAGCATCACCAGCACGGGGGCTTCCTTTTCCTCGCGCGCCGCCTCCAGCCAATCACGCGCGCGGATGCCGCGAGCTTCCAGCGCAGCGAGCGGAGCGGCGCGGGTGGCGGCGGCGGCTTCGCGCTCGCGAATCTTGCGCACGGCCCCCCGCGAGGTTTCGCTCGCCGCTGCGAGTGCGAAGGTCCATTCTTGCGAACCTGCGCTGGCTTCGCTCGAGGTGAGTTCGTGGCGGGCGAGGTCAGCCAGGCCGATGCCGCCGGTCAGCCGCTCGATCGTGCGTGCTCCGTCTGCGCCGCGTTGCCAGTTCCCAGTCCGTCGCCCCATCCTGTTTGCCGGGCCGCCTGCACCGGGTTCGTGAAAACATCTTACTCTCTGGGGCCTCCGGCGACCCCTGCTGGGGTCATCGATTCTACACGGAGATGATCACCTTCAACGCCTGGGTCTCGGCGGCCCGGCCAAAGGTGTCATAGGCCTCGAGAATGTCGTTCAGCTTGAAGCGATGCGTGATGAGGCGGGACGCGTCGATCTTCCCGGACTGCACGATTTTCAGGAGCATGGGCGTTGTAACCGTGTCGACCAGGCGCATCGTGATCGCGATGTTCTGGGACCAAAGCCGTTCGAGGTGCAGGTCCGCCTTTTGGCCGTGCACGCCGATATTGGCGATGATGCCGCCCGGACCAACCAGATCTTGACAAAGCAGGAAGGTCGCCGGCACGCCGACAGCCTCGATCGCTGTATCGACGCCGCGGCCCGCGGTGAGTGCCTTCACCGTCTCAGCCGCCTTTCCGTCAGCATTGTTGATCGTGTGCGTGGCGCCAAACTGCCGCGCCACAGCCAGGCGGGCGTCGTCCAGATCGATCATGATGATCTCGGCGGGCGAGTACAGCTGGGCCGTGAGCAGAGCGGCGAGCCCGATCGGCCCGGAACCCACGATCGCCACCATCGAGCCCGGGGCGACCTTCCCGTTGAGCACACCGCATTCGAAGCCGGTCGGCAGAATGTCGCTCAGCATCACCAGAGCCTCTTCGTCCGCGCCTTCGGGTATCGGATAGAGGCTGGTGTCGGCGTGCGGGGTGCGAACATATTCGGCCTGCGTGCCATCGATCTCGTTGCCGAGAATCCAGCCCCCGGTCGTGCAATGGGAATACATGCCGCGCCGGCAGTAGTCGCACCTGCCACAGGACGAGATGCAGGAGATGAGGACGCGATCGCCTGGGCGCAAGGTTGTAACGCCAGCGCCAACGGAATCGACGATCCCGACGCCCTCATGCCCGAGAATGCGCCCGGGAGCGCAGGTCGCGACATCGCCTTTGAGAATATGAAGATCAGTACCGCAAATTGTCGTTTTCACGATTCTCACGATCGCGTCGCCGGGCGCCTGTATCTCGGGCTTAGGCCGATCTTCGATCGCCTTCAGACCCGCTCCGCGGTAAACCAATGCCTTCATCGCATTATCCTACAAATCATAAGGTGATTGCTGCGGGCCTAATGCGAGGGGCTTGGGCGTTATCTTGGCAGCTCTAATGCCGATGCATCGGTGATTTCCGCGCGAAGAACATAGCCACGCCCCGCCGGTATGCTCCGGCGGGACGTAGCGGCCTTTTAGCGGCAGCTTACATTGCTGCCGTCGCGATCGATCGAGCGGCCGAGCAGCGCGCCCGCGCCGCCACCCAGGATCGTGCCCAGTGTCTTCGAACCGCCCGGTGCGATGGTGTTGCCGAGCAACCCGCCCGCAAGCCCGCCGATGATCAAGCCGGTGGTGCCGTCGTCGCGGCGGCAATAATAGCGGTTGTCCTGACCGCGATAGATCCGGTCATCGGACGCGAGCCGGCGAGGCTGATATTGATCGCCGGCGATATAATAGCGATCCGCACGGTAATTGCCGTAGCGTGGATCGGGACGGTTATAATCATAGCGGCTGTAGGCGCGGCGATCGTCGCGACGGTCATACCGGCGATGATGCTTGCGGTCGTGGTGATCATCGCGCCGATCCGCGTTGCGGTCGTGGGCTTCGTCATTCTGCGACCAGCGCGGCGGGTCGGCCAGCGCAGGGGCGAGCGGCACGGCAAAAGACGCGAGCGTCGCCGCGAGGATGAACTTACGCATGAGATTATCTCCAGAACCTCGGATGAGATCTCAATACAAAACGCCGATCGGATTGAATGGTTGCGTGAACGTAACATAACGGCGGATTCAGGTACCCGCCCCTTTGACCTGATCAATCTCCTGGCCGGCGGGCCAGTGGACCGGCCATGCCGGGCTTGCGCCTTATCCTTTGGGGCACTGCGGCGCTCCTGATTTGATCCAGCTCCGAATATATCGTGTTGTCGCGGTGAGCATTGCGTCACCCGGCAACAGCTGGAACCGCTGGCTCAGGCACCGGAAAGCGGATCGTCCAATGCGTGCCATCGACCGCGTCCATGGCAATGGTCCCTGTGGCCTGCTGTACCAGGCGGCGCACCAGACCAAGCCCATGCCGCTTGCTTTCGGATGAAGGCTCAAATCCACGGCCGTCATCGTCGATCGTCAGCCGTGCAAAGCCCGGATCTTCAATCACATGATGTAGCAAAATGCTGATTGAACCCCGTCCCTCCGGGAAAGCGTGATCGTAGCTATTCGTAACCAGTTCGGCGACAACGATGCCCAGCACGGTTACGATATCAAGATCGAGGATGACCTCCTCGCACAGGCAATAGAGCTGGATGGCCCCATTCGGTACGGCCTGAACCGCCGCGATATTGTGCGTCAGCTCCTTTACATAGTCCCCAAAATCGATGGTTCTGGTCATGTTTGTACCCAGCAACTGATCGTAGACCTGCGACAAGGTAGATACACGCCGGGCAATCGCCCTGAGCCCGCGTTGCCCGCTCTGATCGGTGGTCTCCGCAAGTTGTGTGCTGAGCATGCCATAGACAAGCTGCAGATTGTTGCGCACCCGGTGGTGCAACTCCTCGGCGAGCACTTTCTTCTGGTCGAGCAGCCGATCCTTCTCCTCGACCAGGTCCTTCATTCGTTCAATCGTGGCCTGCAGCACCAGCGTGCGCTCGGACGTCTGAACCGCCTCCGCCAGAACATTCGCAAATCCCGTCAGGAAATCGATGTCGTGCTGGTCATAATCCTGCTGCACGTCATTATCGATTTCCAGCACGCCATAGGGCAGGTCCCCGACACCCTTGATGACGACGTCAATGGTGGAGATGATCCCGTGCTCGGCATAGAAGGGCGGCAGTACGAAGTCGCAATCGGTGCGCAGATCATTGCAGATCGACGGCTCGCCAGTGACGAAAGCCCGGCCTTGGGGCGAGCTGATATCAGCGCGTGACACCACGTGCCCGACGACGCCGTCCTGCCAGCCAAAGCCGGCTTCGATCAACAGGTCATTCTCATCGGGCCGATAGCGGCACACCTTGGAAAAGCGAACGCTCAGACCTTCCGCGCAGACCCGCGCTGCTTCCGTCAATACTGGCAGCAGGACATCCTGACGAAGCGCAAAACTGCCAAAGCGCGCGATCGCAGCTTGCTGACGCAACAGTTTGCGAACCTCTGCCTGTTCCTCGCTCATGAGACTATCCCTTCGCTGCTTGTCGATGCCGGGAGGAGAATATGAAATCCGAGAGGAAAGGGCGGCACCGCTGTACCAGTCGCCACAATCTGGGTGACCAGTTGTAGCCCGCGCAGGAGATCTTCGGCGGAATAGGGCTTATTGATGCAGGCATGGCCGTCAGCGGCCGTCAGTGCGACCTGTGACCTGTTCCCGGTTGCATAGAGGATGCCGAGCTTGCCAAGGGGCACCAGTTGGGCCGCCATTTTGGTACCCAATTCACCATCCGCCAGCCGGAGGTCGACGATAGCGAGATCAGGATTGTGAAGGCGGCAAAGTGCCACCCCTTCGCTGACCGTGGCGGCAAAACCGCAGACCTCATAGCCATTGGCCACAAGAATTTCCTCGACCATGTCGGCGATCATGAAATCATCCTCGACGATCAATATTTTCTGCACGAAGTCCTCCATCGACCCCGCGCTAAGAAATTCATTGCCCCACCGGCATGATACCATAAATGTTGTAAAATACTGACGATCATCGCGATTAAAATCATCTCGGCGCTGCTGGCCACGGAATGTCGGCGACGGTTCACCAGATAGACCGCTTGGATCGTTGGAGTCGTTCCATTAGCTGCGTACCATATTTTCCCAAGATTGAAGAAGGCTCCGCATCTTGGCTACAACATGCGGGACCAGCGCAATCCACACCCTACGCGCGTCCCGGGGATCCTGGCGACGGACGAGTATTCCTTGCGCAGTCATGGTAGTTATCCACCGCAGCGCGGTCGACGTTGGAACTGCCGCGGCAATACACAGACTGGAAACAGAGACATTGACCTGCTCGTCGTGCGCGACAAACAGGTCCAACAGGATATCCCAGGCGGGTTCGCCGAACAGGCAGCCATCGAATATCTGCTCGCGTTGCCGACGCGCCGCGAGAAGCCGTCGTGCAAGGCGGCTTTCCGACGATCCATTGGTCCGCAGCCGATTCGCCAGCCGCTCCAGATCCTTGAGATGATCCTTGATCAGCCCTTCGATACGATTAATCTCTCCAGTCATCGTCCCGAAAGAAGGTGCGATGTCATCGTCTTCCAGGAACTTTCGGCTATCATGGGCTATTCCTGTGCCCCGCTCGTTGTCTGTCGATGCCGGGAGGAGCGTTTGAAATCCGGGAGGAATGGGCGACAATGCTCTGCCAGTTGCCACGATCTGGGTGACCAATTGTAGTCCACGCAGCAGATTTGACGGGGAATAGGGCTTGCTGAGGCAGGCGTGGCCATCAGTGGCCGTCAGCGCGACCTGTGACCTGTTCCCGGTCGCATAGAGGATGCCGAGCTTGCCGAGGGGTGCGAGTTGGGCCGCCATGCTCGTACCCAGTTCGTCATCCGCCAGCCAAAGGTCGATGAGGGCGAGATCGGGATTGTGAAGGCGGCAAAGTGCCACCCCTTCGCTTACCGTGCGGACAATGCCGCAGACCTCATAACCATTAGCCAAAAGAACGTCTTCGGCCATGTCGGCGATCATTAAATTATCCTCGGCGATCAATACTTTCTGCACACAGTCCTCCGTCGGCCTCGCGCTACAACCTCACCCCGCCGGCCAGGTTGCTTTGATAGAGCCTCCCGGCCAGCATAGAGTTCATCTTGCAGTAGTGAGCCGATCTGGCACGCGTTTGTGGTGTTGGCCTAGCCCGCCCTCAGTTGAAGGCGACGCCGATATTTGGCCGTCTGCGCATGCCCAACCCGATGGCACCTATGCCCAGGATCATCATCATCCAGGTTGCGGGTTCAGGTATAGTCGGCACACCCACAAAACCTGCCGAGAAGACGTCGGTGCCTACCCCAGCCAGGCCCGTATTCTTGACAGTCAAGGTGGAGAACCCATCGAGTCCCACGCTGCCAAAAATGGAACGAGCTGTCAGACCCCCGAACGCGATAGGAGCATAAGGTGAGCCGATCGGTGCTGGCGTGGTCTGAAAGTTGGGGCCAGTATAAGTGAAGATCAAGTTGAAAAGAGAGGGGTCGTCCGTCACTCCCGGTGCCAGCAACAAGCCCGGGCTGGTGAGGGCGACGCTTGCGGATATCAGCGACGACAGGCTTGCGATTGAACCGGCAACATAGCCGACGAAATCATAAATGACCAGTTGCGACCCGGATTTTACACCCTCGGTCGGTGCAAGAGTGCCTCCATAGGTGAACGCAAAATCTGTCCCGTTACTAGTTATCGAATCCAGCTGAATCGTCGCGGCCGACGCCATGGAACTCGGAAATGCGAGACAGCAACTCGCAACGGCTAGCCTGATTATTGGATTCACGTGGATCTCCCCAATCTGAAGCAAATGGATGCAGCATGCTGCTGAGATGATTAATGCATCGTAGCAACAGCCCTTCTGACAAATGCAAATATTGAGGAATTGTTCCTGGAAAATTCTACAATCCGCTAACAATATTCCCGATTAATTTTATTTAATCGGATCAGATTTTTGTTTTTATTGGGTTATAAAGTCGTACGAAGAAGTGATCCTAGAGCGTTTTCGAAGCAGAAATAATCATCTGCCGACTCGGAAAACGCGTTAAATCAAAACATTAGAACAGCCGAGCCGATGCAATCGGGTCGGCCCCTGCTCTAGACAGGCAGAGATGCGCATCTCAAATACGAATCGGTGATAGGCGATATTCCGATTATCGGACCAGTTCCCTGTCAATGAATCACTTTATGTCTATAAAATATTTTGGCAGCGTCGCCTTGGCTTTTCTGATTTTGTCGATTCCGACGGCAGGATCAGCTCGCTCGAATGGTAGCATTACCTGCTCTCTGGCCACAACGCCGCTCCTGTTCGGCGAATATATCCCGCATCTTGGTACTCCACTGGATTTCACTGCCACAATTACCGTGACCTGCACGACCTCTGGCGTGGCAACGGAGCGCTGGGACGGGACCATTTCGCTGACCGGTACTGGTGCGTCATCCAGCCGCCAACTCAAACAAGGATCCCATCCTCTTGAGTATCAGCTCTACCTCGACCCAGCGAGAACTCTGGCCTGGGGAAGCGGTGGTGGTGAACGCAACGGGCTCCCGGTCTCGGGTGTTGTCGGGCCCTCCGTGCCCTATCGGCAGAGCATCGTGGTTTACGGTCGCATCCCGGCCTTACAGATATCGGCAACCGTCGGTCGTTATACCGATCAGATTACCGCTGTGCTGGACTACTGACAGCGACTGCAGGAGGACACTAAGCCTTGTCGGCGTAGAGCAGCCGACCGGGTCCCAACCGGGTCAGGACCTCATCCAGGCTGTCATTCGACACCGCAAAGCATCCCTCACTTCGCCCGAGCTTTCCCGTGCTGCGTGCAATTTCGGGTGTGACGTACCAGGCCGCGTGAACGACAATCGCGCGCGCTTGGGCATTACTGTTATCCGCGTCCAGCCCCATCAGGCGCATCGAACGGCCATGCCCGCCTGTGTAAAGATTGCTGGTTGCATAGGCGCCGTCCGAAGTGGCCAATGATCCCGGATCATTGGAGAACCGCCGGACCCAGCCGGTGTGAGCCGGATCTGAGCCGCGTCCATGTGCGACAAGATGCCCTGACGTTCGTCCGTTGAGCAAATCGACGATGAACAGACGAGGACCGCTTGATGGGCGCGAGAAGTCCGCGATGCCGATCCGATCGACATGAGCAAAACGGTGCCGATGCCGCATCATGGCCGCGTATGCTCGCGCCAATACATCGGCGCCCAGGCGTTCTGGGGTGGCGGGTGTCGCCCATGTGGGCTGGCTTGCCGCAAGCAGGGCGGCGGCGCCGGCTTGCATAAGGAATCGGCGTGAGATCAGCTGGGTCATGAAAGATCAATTACGGGGAAATCTCTAAAAGTTCCATTTACATTCCAGCCACCGAGCATAATTTTTGCTTTTAAACTGGAAACATAACTTACATCAGCAAATTCATTTCGGATACGAGATGCATTTAATTCAATATCAACTCGGTAAAAGCTGCGCGAAAATGAGTATATTCCGAAGGATATTATCGAACATTTTTATATGAGTTCTGCGCTATCAACAATCTTTGTCGCCTTGGAATGCGAAAATCGAGACAAAACCGGATGTCACCATCTGCTCATCAATAGGGTTGAATAAATTGAAAACCACCCAGACGTGCCTTCTTGCCATCCTCCTGCCGCTTGGCCTTCCCCTTTCGGGATATGCGCAAACTCCGCCACCGGCCGTTGATGGGGCCATCGAACGGCTCAAGCCCGGTGAATATCTCTGGGCACCAGAGATCGCGCCGGAAGGCCCTGTCAGCATCATTGTCAGCCTCAAGACCCAGCGGGCCTATGCCTATCGGAACGGCGTACCTATCGGGGTTTCCACCGTATCGACCGGAAAACCGGGCCATGAGACCCCGGTCGGAATATTCGTCATTCTGCAGAAGGCCATTTATCACAAATCGAACCTCTATGAGGACGCCCCGATGCCTTACATGCAGAGGCTGACATGGGACGGTATCGCGATGCATGCCGGCAAGCTGCCTGGGTATCCCGCATCGCATGGCTGCATCCGGCTTCCGGTCGCCTTCGCCAAGCTTCTCTTCAGCGCCACCAAGCTGGGCCTGACAGTCGTTATTACAGACGACCCCCTTGCCCCGGAAACCGTCTCTTCGCCGCCCGTTCTGGAAAGTCCGAGCACCGATGACTACCAGTCGCCCAAGAGCTTCAAATGGCAACCGGAGAAATCGCCGTCGGGCCCGGTCTCCGTGGTCATAAGTGGTCGGGACAAGCGCGTGGTTGTGCTGCGCAATGGCGTCGAGATTGGTTCCGGTGCCGTGCGTATTGATGGCGCGGTCGCGGCAACCGAAGCATTCACCCTGCGCGCCGTCGATGCAGAAGGTGCGCATTGGATGCGCCTGCCACTTCCTGGAACACAAACCGGCACCGGCGAGATGACGAGCAGCGAGCATGGGCGGGTGCATATGTCGGAAGCTTTTCGCAAGGCGATCATCTCGATTCTTCAGCCGGGGTCAACGCTGCTGGTCACGCGCGATTCCTTACGAAGCAGCGGGACAGGCAAGCGGGTGACGGTAATTGTCGCGGGAGACGAATAGAGGTCTCGGCCAGAAGCGCAGGACGACGGGCGACGCGTCAATGTCCTTCACCCGCAATAAGGATTAGAGTGCCCGGCATCCGATCCAGCTTCGACACCACTTCCAGCTTCCCCTCGGGCGTGATGCAGGTCTGGGGCGTGGTTCCACACTAGATCGATGAGCCAATAAGGTGCTGTCTGTTTCAGTCAGCCATGAAGCGCCGGAGGCTTGCGGTATTCAATGTCGGCTAGCCACACTGTCGCCTCTTGAGCGGGCGCAAAGTTCTCCGGCCGCTCAGTCTGGAATTGGGAATAGTGTTTAACCTAAGCGAAGGACGGTTTCCGCCAGAATTGGTATGGCGTGGCCCATGCTGTTGCTCATGAACCTTGTCGAACCCGAGCTTGAGGTTTTCGATGAAGAGGGCGTTGACCTGCCGGACCTTCAGACTGCGCGGAAGGTCGCCTTGTGCGCAGCACAGGACATATTGGCAGCCGACCTTAGGGCCGGGCTACCGCTCTTCCTGGATCGCCATATCGACATAGCGAACGCTAGCGGGAAAACCCTGCTTACCGTCGAGTTCAGTGACGCCATCGAGATCGTGCATTAGGCGGGTTCACGGGTGAGCTTGCCCCAGAAACAATGCCGATTGCGGCCTAGATCGATATTGGGCTTGATTTCGCCGACACGTCGAGCATCAGTGCATTCGCGGATCGCGGCACTTAGAAGTCGCGAAACACCTCGACCGGCGGACCGGCGGGGCTCTGGGTGGTGGGAGCGGCAATCCCGCCAACACCTCCCGGAGACCAGCCATGACCAACGAAACCCAACAAACTCCAGCCCTCACGCCGCCCCGGTCACACTCCAAAGCCGAGCGCCTAGTCGATCTCCTGCGCAAGGGAACCGGGGCCAGCCTCGATGACATGATCGAGGCGACGGGTTGGCAAGCCCATACCGTCCGGGCCGCCATGACCGGCCTGCGCAAACGCGGCTATCAGGTCGAGCGCCATGTCGAGGGCAGCGTCACTATCTGGTCGCTGCCAAGCGTCGCGCAATGAGCAAGGCCTCGAAACGCGTATCGCGCGACATTGCCGCCATCGCGGCGATGTCACTGGCCGAGCTGCGGATCGAATGGGAGCGGCGCTACGGCGCGCCGCCCCGGCATCGCGCGGGGGATCTGATCCGCCGGGTGCTCGCCTGGCGGATCCAGGCCGATGTCCATGGCGGCCTGGACGCGTCCACCCGCCGCATGCTCGACAAGGAGGATGGCGAGGTCAAGCTGTCAGCCACGCCCGGCATGCGCCTCGCCCGGGAATGGGCGGGCCGACGCCATGAGGTGGTCGTGATCGAAAGCGGCGTGGTCTACGAGGGTCGGACCCATGGCAGCCTGTCCGAAGTGGCGCGCCACATCACCGGCCAGCGCTGGAACGGCCCGCGCTTCTTCGGCCTCCGGCAGGCCAATGTCCGATGACCGAAACACGAACCCGGCTGCGCTGCGCCATCTACACCCGCAAGTCCACCGAGGAGGGGCTGGAGCAGCAGTTCAATTCCCTCGATGCCCAGCGCGAGTCCGGCGAGGCTTATGTCCTCAGCCAGGCCGGCGAAGGCTGGGCGTGTCTTCCCGACCTCTATGATGACGGCGGCTGGTCAGGCGGCAATATGGACCGGCCAGCCCTCAAACGGCTGCTCGAGGATATTGGCCGGGGACGCATCGATGTGGTGGTTGTCTACAAGGTCGACCGACTGACGCGCAGTCTCATGGACTTCGCACGGATCGTCGAGACGTTCGATGCCCATGCCGTGTCGTTCGTCAGCGTCACGCAAGCGTTCAACACCACCAGCAGCATGGGCCGGCTGACGCTCAACGTCCTCCTCTCCTTTGCCCAATTCGAACGCGAGGTCACCGGCGAGCGCATTCGCGACAAGATCGCCGCGTCCAAGGCGCGCGGCATGTGGATGGGTGGTAATATCCCGCTCGGCTATGATCTGGGCGACCGCCTGCTCCTGATCAACCAAGGAGAGGCCGAGGATGTGCGGTTCATGTTCCGCCGCTATCTGGAGCTTGGCTCGATTGTGGCCTTGGCCAGCGAGCTTGCGGCTAGCGGCATTCGGTCCAAGCGCTGGACGTCCCGGCGCGGCAACGCCCATGGCGGCCTGCCCTTCTCCTGCGGCGCGGTGGCCCATATTCTCAAGAACCGGATCTATGCCGGAGAGATTGTGCACAAGGGCAAGGCGCATGCGGGTGACCATGAAGCCATCATTGATCGCGCCCTGTTCGAGGCGGTGCAGGCCAGGCTGGCCGGTAACCGGCATCGGCGTGCAACCCGCAGGACCCGTGCTGCTGGCTGTCCATTGACTGGCAAGCTGTTCGACAACGACGATATGCCGATGCGGCCCAGTTTCGGCTATGGCCGCGGCCGCAAGATGTATCGCTATTATGTCAGCGAGACACTGCTGCCCAAGGGCCGGATCGGCCATGCCGGCAACATGCGCGGCGACCGGCTGTCGGCCGAACGGATCGAGCGGCTCCTGCTGGATCGCCTGTCCTGTCTGCTCCCGACCGGCACGCTTCCTGACGACCTGTTTGCCATCATCACCCGCATCACCGTCACGGGCGAGCGCTTGCGTGTCTCGCTTGCGGCATCAGCGCTGACCGCGGACGGCATCTGCCACGACATGCTGCTGGGGCGAGCCCAGCATCTGGTCGATCCGGCTGCGCGGCTTGAGGGCGACGAACTTCAGCTGGCGATCGATGCCCGACCGACGCGACGCGGCAAGACGGTCCGCGCCAAGGTTCATCTGCTCGACGACCCGGAGCAGCGAGCCCTATTGGCCGACCTCGTCCGGATATCGCATCGCAAGCTGCGGGAGCTCCATGCCTCTCCGCTGCATCCCGACCAGCACGGCGGGATGGTGGCGCCCACCAACGAATGGACGCGCGCGCGCATCGCCATCGGCCTGCTGGCCCCCGACATTCAGAAGGCGCTGCTGCAAGGGACAGCGCCACCGAATCTCGATCCCGAGCGACTGCTCTCGCGCGATATCCCGCTCGACTGGGACGCGCAGCGACGGTTCCTGGGAATGATGACCTGATCGCGGATTGGCTGCCGATGACGGTTGCCCAATCGCGGCATTCGGACGCCTGTAAGCTGGCGCTCCGTCGAGCACGTTTGAACCTGAATGTCCGCATCGTCGGACACTCCGGAAAGGCTGGTTTTGGAGCGAGGTCGAGCATAGCTGACGTTCGCCGTGACTATGTGACGCAACGTCGGCTTCGATCCGCGACTTGGTCTGGCGGGCGATCTTGTAGATGGTTGGCGCACCGCCACGCCGCGGCAGTCTTAAATTGCAGTCTTCGTTCGCGACGTTACCAGCATTCATTGGCGAAAACGCTTGGACGGTCAATGTGTGACGATATAGCTCAACGGGTCGAACCGGTCCTCGATCTCGTAGAGCATCGGATCGGCTGAGGGCTGGACATCGACGGCACGATAGGAGGCTGGGGTGCGGCACACGACCTCGACCCGGGGATCGGCGAGTGCCGCCAGTGCCATGCCGATGGCGTGCGGTTTCGAGCCAATCGCCATCATCGTCGTGCCGCGAGCGATCGACGATTCGATGAAGCCAATGGCATGCCGCGCTACGCCAACCGCGTCGCAGAGCTTGATATCCTCCTGCATCGCGTTTGGCTCGCGCAGCAATTCCTCATAGGCCAAGCGCTCGCTCTCGAGCATCGGCGAGTCACGGCTCGGAGACGTCTCCTCGATGCAGATCAGCCCAAGACGCCGCGGCTCGAAGCGCTCGATGAAGGGCAGGGATAGGCCGAGTTCGCCGCCAAGAGTCACCAGGAGGTCGGCATCGTTAGCGATGTATTCGCTCGCCTCCAGATAGGGAATCTGCCGCGAATGCCATTCGCCTTCGGATAGGAGCGAACGCGGACCGGTGAGTGCCGGAGGCGTCGCGGCGGCGCCCGACACGAGATCATATTTTCCTGGCGTGTAGAGACAGTCGATCCGGGCGACGAGTTCATCGGAAAATCCAAGCCCGATCATGTAGAGGACATAAGTCTTGGGAATGCAGGTGATGTCGAGGAGGATCGACAGCGGACGCTGCGCGGCCGCGTAGAGATCCTGAAGCCAGGCCTTGATGGCAGGAAAATTCTTTTCAGTGTCGGTCGAGGAATCGAGCTCCTTCACCGCAAGCTGCGGCAAAAAGGCGCGAAACTCCTCCAGCTGGGTAACCTTCGCCGCCTCGGCCTCGCCCGAGCGCGATCTGAATTTGAACAGGGTCAATGGCGGTGCGATCCCGCTCAGCCGCGCGAGCGCGGTAGGCCCGCGCGATTCCCAGCTGAGGCCCGCTATAACTGCGTCATAGGGGCGCGTTAGCGCCTCTTTCTTCTTCAGTTTTCGCTGCCGGAACACGAAGTCCCCAACGGCCAGTTCTTCAACCATGATCGGAATCCATGATGCTGAGAAGCTCTAGCTGGGAGCTCGAAGCAGGAATCCTCGCGGCGAGATTCTCAGCCCAGTCCCTCGTAGTCACAGTTGCACCGCCGAGGCACAGAATTGCAAGCTCCTGTGGGTCGAGCGCGACTCCTTCATAGGCGCCGCGAAACGAGAAACGGAATTTCGGTGAGAAGCGACGGTGGAGCCGGAAGGCGACCGACCGGAACTGACCATCGATATGCTGCGTCTGGTGGCGCCGAATTTCGACGGGGCGCAGATAGCCCGCGAGCTCGGCTTGGCGTATAGCGGCATTTACGAATTTCGCGCTGTCGGGAAGCCCTCCGCTTCCCATCAACGACATATAATCGACGAAGAAGACGCCGCGTTCGGTTGTGCTGAGCGTCCTCGGATCGTTCGGATTTGTTTGAAGCATCGACGTATACTCGCCGAGCCCGGCAAGTAGCCGCGAGATGACGTCGGTATCGATTTCTGACCGGAGACTCACCCCCTCAAAATAAGATTCGCTCGCCGAATAAATGCCGTGGGTCTGGATCGAATTGGCGATCGGCGTCCGGCTTGTCGCGAAACGGCGGAGGTTGTTTGGGTCCTTCGGGTCCCATTTCTGAGCCCCGACATAGGCTTCGTAGATTTCTCCCATGATCTCAAGGAAGTCGCGGATCGAGCCGTCGGCAAGCGAGACAACAACGTTGGCCCCGACCAACGGCAAGCGCCGGATGCCGAGCGAGGTGGCGAAGTGCAGGAAGGCGCCCCGCTGCTTGCGTCGCAGCCAAGCCTCAAACGCAGGCTGGCCGAAACTGTCGACAAAGGTCGCGAGCTTCTCGACGTCGGTCGATTCTAGCGTCGTCTTGAAAGCTTCTTCGCGGCCGCGCCACAGCATGAGGATGTAGGCCTCATAGAAGGGGAGGCGGTTTTCCTCGTCGCCGTAGCGCGGCGGCACCTTCTTCTTTTTTTTGCGCATCAGCGCGAGCAAATGTTCCGCGCCCTTCTGAAGGAGCAAGGTGGCAGGACGCGCCGACCGGCGGACCAGCGCTCCCATCATATCGTTCACATCCCACCGCCCGAGACGCTGCTGAAGGTCGAAGAAAGACGACACCTGTGCCTGGTTGAGCATTGGCCGTGCGGCTTCAGGGAGCGAGAAGATGAGCCGCAAGCTCACGACCGACTGACAGAGTTTTCGAAAAGCACTCTCGTCGCGCACGTCGAGTGAAATCACGCGGCGATCCGCATCTGTGAGCGGCTGGGACTCGATGAAAGTCTCGCTGTCGTCGCGCCCGCCGCCCACTGAACTGACAACCCACGAACAAGGGGCGCGGCTCAGCCGTACGATGCTGTTAAGGCTTTTCCTTTGTAACCGGCTCAGGACCTCGCAATCGTCAAGACAGAATTTGAAGCCCACGGTCTGCGGTCCAACATTCGTTTTCAGCCGAATCGCCGCACTGGCGCGCTCGACGAAATAGGCGAGCATCCGGTACGGTTCGCGATCGGGGAGTTCGTTGACGAGCTCACCGACGGTCCCGCGGCCGCAAGCGCGGTTCATTGCGCTCACCATCAGCCTCAAGCAGCGCGCGAGATCGAGGAAGGTGACGGGAGTGCGTGGACCGAAATTATTGATCGCCGGAAACTCGCTCGCGAAATCGGCGATGAGCTGCAGCTCCTGCGCCGCGGTGATGGCGATCTCGCCCATCTCGCGGAGATTGTGGCAAGCATCGGCCACCCGTTCGATGCAAATCGCCTCGACTGCCGCCGAGAAGAAGGAATAGAATTCATACTCGGGGTTCTGCACCTTAGGGAAAATTGCCGTCCAGTCGGTGAAGGACATTGATGCCGAAATATGGTCGGGAAAGCGAATGTAGATCCCGATATTCTTGAAGTCGGCGAGGCGCCGTTGCATCCTCAGCGAGTCGTTGAAGCACAGATCTTCCCAGCAGATGCCCTTGAGGAGCGTCGTCTTCCCGGTGCCGCGCGTGCCATGGATATAGGTCGACTTGTCAGCCGATAGCTCTTCGGCCTCCTCTGTGAACCAGATGAGCGGTCGCCCATCGGTATGATGTTCCCACCGCGTCGGACGAAAGGGGTTGATCGCGCCACCGGTCATATCTTGGCTTCCAATATCCAGCTGTCGGATTTCCTATCGTAATTTTCGACCGCGATCGATTGATCCGCCATGAGAAGTTCGATGCACTCCTGCAATTGTTCGTCGATATCCGATTGGAAATGCTGCCCGCATTCGCGCAACAGGTCCGACCAATAGCATTGCCGGGCGCTCAGGAGATAGGCATAGACTTTCGCCAGCCCGCCATCGAGTGACCGCCGCCGCCGCCCGATGAGCGGCACTGTCAATCGCTCGCCTTGACGGAGGACGCCCGACTGGTCGAATAACCAGGGTAGCACATGCCCGACGAGCGGATTGCCTGATCGAGTAAACACGATCTCGATGACGTTGAAACCGGCTTCAGCAGCCGGCGCAGAAATGCAGACGAGGACATCGCCGCCAGGAACCGACAGGACTTCGACCGGGTCGGTGTGGATATGACCATGCAAATAAAGGATCGGGCGGCGGGCCTCCATCAGCGATGCCCGGACGGCTCCCGAGTTTACGAGTTCGGTGTAGGGCGCAAGGCGGGTCAGGCGCTGAGGCAAGAGATTATGATGGGCGACGACGACGAGTTGCTGCTCCCGCGGCAGCGAGCCTGCAAGCTCGACGAGGTGTGAGATACTGGCGTCGGAGAAGGCGGGCGTATCGAACTGGCGATCATAATAGGCGCTGAGGACCTTGGGGTCGCCCGTTGTGATCGCGGCCTCGATAGCCGCCCCCACGCTATCGCGAAACTCCGCGGGAATATATTCGACCGCGCCGCAGCCCCAGCAACTGTTCATCAGAATGACGGCACAGCTTGCATCGGCGGGGCCGACATGGCCGATGATCGACTTCTCGACCGGGATTTGCTCGAGGCCCGCGGCGCTGAGCGCGGCATTCAGCGGGCCAAACTTCGCGGTCATGCTCGGTTTTTTCGCCAAACTGCGATCGATGTCGTGATTTCCGGGTACTATCCCGCAGAAAGTCGAGGCATTGCGGCGGCCGGTGCCGAGTTGGAGGGCGTTCGCGACATAAGCGAGGCCGGCTTTATAGCCGTCGAGCTTCCCGAAATTTGTCATGTCTCCCATCAGGAGCACGCCGTCGACTTCCCCGGCTTCGCACATGCGGTAGATGCGCCTGAAGACAGTCTTGATCGGCTGGCGGGAGATAACGTTGCGTAGCTCTACCGAGAACGTGCGATCCTTCTGGTCGACCGTTCGTTCTGTCAGCGCCGCGGACGGCAAGTGCAGATCCCCAATCTGCAGCAACCGGACGCGCGGCAATCCCAAATCTATTTCCCCCTTGCCCCAGCTAGTGTTGCGATGTTTTGCACGCCGTCCGCATTCCCGCAAGACAATGCTCAAATGGCGGCTCATCCCGTTCCCAGTGACACCACCGGCACGCTGAAGCAGATTTCTTAAATGCTAAGGCCTATCGGCACTAGCGTTGCCAAAGAAACGTGCATTTACTTTCGTTCAGCGCAGCGATGAGTGCCGTACTCGCGTGTGTCCAGATCATAGACCTCGGCGATACAGCGATGGCAGACCTGTTTTGCCTCGGGTCATCAAATTCCGATTGGCTCGCCGTTCTATCCTCAAACGCCCGGCAGAAGCCGACATGGGTCACGCGATGGCGTCATGATGGTGACAGCCGTGCGCACGCGGGTTAGCGTGCGAACGTCCGCTACGTCGGCGTAAACTGTGAAATTCTCACAGTTTATCTGTCCGATCAGCGCTCGACCCCTCAACGGATGTCAAGTCGATGATCCAGTCGGCGAGAAGCTCGCGGCATTTGGGATGATCATAGATTCCATGCGTAAGCCGACCTTCAACTGGATCGGGCAGAAGAGGGGCTGGAGGAAGGTAGGTGACTTCCCAAGAGCCTGGCGGCGCGGCTTCAGTTCGGACCTCCAACAGCATCGGAAGCAATAGGTTGGGTAGCAGCCGTTGCAAAGATGAGGATCCCCAACTATCAGGGATTGCAGATCCAAACCAGCTCTTCGTGAAGACGGTCGATCCAACCGATAATATCGCAAGCAGGCCGAGCGATAGGTTGTCGAGCCAGTGCGTCTTCATCATAAACGGCCCCAATATCGCGACAGTACCGATGACCGCGAACCAAGGACCGCCAGCCTGTTGCGAACCTTCCACGCTATAGATTCCAAACGACAGGAATAGTGCAGTCGCCGCGCACAGGGCCCAGAGCCCAATAACGGCCGTCCAACGACCTGATACGATCGTGCCGCGCGGGCGTCCCGCGCGCATAACCACCCTGCGATGCATCGAACTGCATATCCAATCCACCATTTGGCCAAAGCTCAGCGCGAATGCCGCCTCGTCGCCGGCCCCGCGTAGATTAAGGAGAGGCATGCGGCGACGTGGCTGCGCTCCGGCGACAAACTCGCGCGCTGGCGCGGCAATCGCTGAGAGTCCTCCGCTCAGAAATGCTCCGACAGACGAGCCGACGAACACACAACCGGCAATGACAATAAACTGTACCCACCAATTCAGGTGTACCATTTGAGCGGTGATAAAGGCGCAGAGGGAAAGGATACCTACCCAGGAGCGAGACAGAAGCGTTTGGTCTAGCGCCTCCTCCCGAAACCGTAGATGAAAGAACGGCGTCGCCAAGCAGGCGATCCCGGTGACGCCAGGCTGCCGATCGCCGGTGAGCAGCCCACTTGCGATGTTGCCGCCGTGGCTATGTGCGACGACAAAATGCTGGGCGTCGGGGAAGCGAGAATGAATGCGCGAAATGTTGCGGCGTAACGCGATCTCCGCGTCAAACCGGTCGAATAGATTGTTGGCGCCTGACCAGGTAAAGCGCCGCAAATGCACGTGACCCAGCCCGCTAAGCCTGTCAGCTAGCTCAATTCGGAAACTCGAGCCTCGCCGCGTCCACTCCGCATCTGGCGAAAAGGTGCCGTGGACGAGCGTTACGATAACGAGATTTCGCGTTGGGCCTATTGCAACCTTCGCCGCCGATTCATCGTCATTTAATTTGGAATGACCGGTTGCCCGCTGCCCGCACGAAGACGCGTCGTCCCGCGCTTCGAGCGAAACTCCGATATGCACAGAACAACGTTCGACCATTGGTCAGGCCCCCCATGCTCAAGCCTGGCGTCGATAGCTATTGGCCGTACGTCGCAAAGCCCTTCCAACGATCTTTACCCGCACCCTCAGGCTTAAAGCCAGTTTACAGCTGAGTTCGCGAGGTGTCACTATACACAATTCGACAGCCTGCCACTGGTCCACTTTCGACAAGTATTTGCCGAATTATGAACGTGAATGAGCGGCTGCTTTCAGGAGAAGCTTTTCGTCCCGGGGCGACCGAGATGTCGGCGGCTGCCGGCCAACATGCGCCGTTCTCCGGCAGGGGCGGGAACGGCGGCTCGTTCCAAGACCCGTCGTTCACCTGACATAGATCTGCCGGGCAGCAATGCGCCCCAATTTCTGCCGGCCGGGCAACCCAATACCGGTCCCATAAGCCCATATCCGTTCACGTCACGGCGATGAAACGGGTTGGAGGATTACGGCCGGGACCGCTTTGGAGCGCCAAACCGGCGTGTGCGACCCTTCGTTCAGGGTAAGGTTATCGTCAGCTAGTCGTCGCCGTAGTTCCTGCTCGTCGCTATAGCCAGACCATCAGCCATCGTCGAAGGATGGGGACCCATCCGGCCATCCGCCCGTTTGCCATTCGAGGAGCAGCCGCTCGCGGGGGTTCCTCATCTTCGGACCAGCCAAGTGCACGAAGATGTCTCACGTCCGTAGCGCGGAATCTGGGACTTGTTCTTGCCTATGAAGTCATAGTGGTCTTTCCGTCGGAAACGCGTGCCAGACTTGTCGGGCCGCACTGCATTATGGATTCGAACTCGAATCCGGGTAATGTGCAGGCACCGGGGGTAATTCGACGATGTTCATACCAATTCTTACTATCGCAGGCCTGCAGGCGGACTTCGCGAATGCCAGCTGAAGTTTCCCCAGCTCCAACTACGGCTCCACCAGTGGGCCAAGTGCCGCCACTGCCCCCAGTCCCCGTTGCCCCGATAGCACCACAAGCCCCGCCAGCACCGGCGGCGCCTCCCCGCACGTTTCGCTTCCTGCGCGCCTCGGATGTCCCAACCGCTCCGCTGGAGTGGGGCAAGGCCGAGGAGCAGGTGCGCAAGGCTGTCGGCGAGGCGCTGAACGCGCGCAATGTCGCGTTCCTTCTTGGCGCGGGCTGCTCGTCGCTATACGTCGACGGCAGCGAGCGCGGCATCCCCACGATGGGGCCTCTGGCCAAGACGTTCTGCAGCTATCCGAACATCATGTACGACGACGACCTGAATGTTATCGAGCCGCCGAAGTGGGCGCTGGTTGCGGATGACGTCACCTTTCTGACGAACCTCGGAGCGAAACTCGAGGGCACCGAATACGCGAACAATCTCGAGCGCCTTATGGAGTTGCTCTACAGCCTACGGTTCGTCTTCTCGCGTAGCGACAAGCCCGAGCACGTTGCGCGAAAGGACAAGGTCGAGGGTCTGATAAAGAAGATTCAGGACTTCCTCTGGGAGCGTTGCACCGATGGCGCCTTCGCGCACGGGGACGGCTCGGTGCTCGCCTTATACGAATCTTTTTACCGCAAGCTCGTCATGCGCGACCGATCGCTGCCAAGGCCGTGGGTGTTCACGACCAATTACGATCTCTTCAACGAGCGCGCGATGGACCGGCTCGGCCTGCCCTATGCCAACGGCTTCTCGGGAGTGGTTGAGCGTCGGTTCAATCCGACAACTTTTCGCTACGCCCTTGCGGAGCAGCTCGACCTCTCCAACCGCAAGTGGTCGGCGGTCGACGGGTTCGTCTATCTCTGCAAGTTGCACGGCTCGATCAGTTGGACGGAGGACGACCACGGCCTCTTCCCGATCAGGGAGACTATGCCGGCGGACGTCCCCGGCAAGGTCATGATCTATCCGACCCCGGCGAAGCAGAATTCCAGCCTCGGATCGCCCTATGCCGATCTCTTTCGCGAATTCCAGTCAAGGATCGTGCGCGAGCAGAGCGTGCTGATCACGGCGGGTTTCGCCTTCGGCGACGAGCACCTCAACAACATCATCTACCAGGCGCTCACGATACCGACGTTCAGGCTGATCGTGTTCGCGGACCCGGCCTCGACGGGGGAGATCGCAAAGCTGGTCGCCCTCAATGACCCGCGCATCTGGATCATCGGCGGGGATGGTCCCGTCGAGGGTTCGCGCGCGCACTATTTCGACACCATAGTGGAACGCTTCCTGCCGCAGCGGCCCGCCGAGCGCATTGACGATGCGGTAAGGCTCGTGCTCGAGACATTTGGCCGCAAGCCTGCCGAGGTCAACGATGAGCTCTGATGATCGCCGCCGGGCGATCGGCAAGGTTACATCCGTCGCCGCTGACCGGTTCGTGATCGAGATGCTCGGCGGCACCGACAACTTTACCGTCGTGGGCTTCGACGACCTGCACTACGTCGCGCGCCTCGGCTCGTTCCTGATGATACCAGCCCAGTCGGAATATGTCGTCGTGGAGGTCGTTGGCCTGCGCGAGCGGGACGTGGCGGGCGGCGGCGATAGCCAACTCGACAAAGCGAATTCGGCCAAATACCTCGACGTCGTCCCGGTAGGCATGCTTCCTGTTAACGGCGACGGCAGATTCCGGTTCGGCGTCTCGGTCTTCCCCTCGCTCTACGCCGACGCGCTATACGCGCTGGACGGCGAGCTGGACCGCATCTTCGACACCGAGGCAGACGCCGTCCCAGGGATCGGGCACGCCGGGGTGGACTGCGTTCCGGCAGGAGCGACCCGGTACCGCAACCTCGGCATCGGTCAATCGGTCGTGTTCGAGGACTATGAGGTCAAGGTCAGGATCGACGATTTCTTCGGTGGACACGTCGCCGTTCTCGGCAACACCGGGAGCGGGAAGTCCTGCACCGTGGCGTCCGTCCTTCAGGCGCTGTTCGAGAAGCCCGACGAGCACCACGCGCGCGGCGCCTCCTTCCTCGTGCTCGACGTGAACGGCGAATACGCCCGGGCGTTCGGACGTCTGCCAGAGGCCGCCGACATCGGGGTGAGCCGCCTTGTACTTGACGGATCGGCAGAGGATGGCCGCTTTCGCCTTCCGCACTGGTATCTCGACCTATCGGAATGGGAGCTGCTGCTGCAGGCCAGCGAGCGCACGCAGGTCCCCATCCTGCGCATGGCTCTCGGGCTGGCAACGCTGTTCGGCGCCGCAAACGCCGGACAGCTCAACGATGTACGCAACCACATGCTGGCCACGTGCATCACGCTGATCCTGAGTGACGAGACGCCCCCCGGTGCAAAGCAGACCAGGATCCGCGGCATTCTGCAGCGCTTCCGGACCGCCCAGATCAATGCGAACGCGATCCTACCCATGATCGCCATTAACTACGGCAACATGCCGGGGCTGGACGCGGCATATCAGTTTTTAGCCGGCGGCGGTCAGAACCCCGGCTTCCTTATCCCCGAGCTGAAGCTACCCGAATATGACGGCACGCCGTTCGACTTTACGGCGCTCGGCGATGCGATCGACCTTGCCCTGCTTTACGAAGAGGCGCACGGCAACCGGCAGATCCGCGACTACTGTTCGCAGATGGTCACCCGCTTCAAGGCGCTTGAGGAGCGCGGCGACTACCGGTTCCTCAGGCATGACGCTGCCGCGGGCGGTGATCGGGAGACGTTCCTGTCGACCCTGCTCGGTTTGAAGCCGATCGATGACGGTCTCACCAAGGCAGCGCAGATCGTCATCCTCGACATGAACGCGGTGGAGGACGAGGTCGTCGAGCTGGTCAGCGCGGTGGTCGCGCGCATGGTTTTCCGCCTCCTGCGCCAGGCCGAGCCGCGCAACCGCTTCCCGGTCCATCTCCTGCTCGAGGAGGCCCACCGCTACATTGCCTCGACGCCGTCGCGCCACGCAGTCGATGCAAGTCGTGTCTTCGAGCGCATATCCAAGGAGGGGCGAAAGTATGGGCTGTTCCTCCTGGTCGCGTCGCAGCGGCCGAGCGAGCTTTCGAAGACGGTGCTGTCGCAATGCTCGAATTTCGTCGTCCACAGGATTCAAAATCCGGACGACCTCTCCCAGATACGGCAGATGACGCCCTTCATCTCAGACAGCGTGCTGAGTAGGCTTCCGTCCCTCCCCAAGCAGCATGCGCTCGTCTTCGGCAATTCGGTCAACCTGCCGACGACCTTCAAGGTGCGGCGTGCCGATCCGCTGCCGGCGAGCGACGATGCAAAGATCGTGGACCTGTGGTTTCACGAGGCTGGGCGTCCCACCACTCTCCGCTTGGCCCCGGTCGCCGCGGTGATTGCGGATGACTAGCGTTCGCCCGGACGAAATGATCGCGGCGCTCGAGGCGCACGGAGACTACAGGGTGCTCCGTCGTCTCCGCCCCCCCGAACCGATGCGCGAGCCTCCTGCAGGCGCCCGCCGCGCCATTCTTGCGGACGTCGAGACGACGGGTCTCGACTGCGAGAAGGATGAGATCATCGAGCTCGCGATGGTCCCCTTCTTCTATTCGCTCGCGGGTGAGATCTTGGGCGTAGGCACCCCGTTCGACGGCCTCAGGCAGCCCGCCGCACCGATCCCAGCCGAGGTGACAAGGCTTACGGGCATCGACGACGCCATGGTGAAAGGCAGATCCATCGATTCTGCGCAGGTCTCGGCCTTCGCCGGCAATAGCCTAGTCATCGCCCACAACGCCGGCTTCGACCGTCGTTTCCTCGAGCGGTTCTGTCCCGCGGTTATGGAGAACCCCTGGGCATGTTCGTTGAACGAGGTGCAGTGGTCTGACGAGGGCTTCGAGAGCGCCAAGCTCGCCTATCTCGCAATGAGCAGCGGCTTCTACTACGACAAGCACAGAGCGGTGCATGATTGCCACGCGACGATCGAGTTACTGTCGCGCCCGCTGCCGGTGAGCGGTGGACTGGCGCTTTCGGCCCTGCTCGCTTCAGCAAGGGGCACGACTCTGCGGTGCTGGGCGGAGAACTCGCCCTTTGAGTCCAAGGACGAACTGAAGCGGCGCGGATATCGCTGGAACGGCGGCGAGGACGGCACGCCGCGCGCTTGGTGGATCGACGTGGCGGAGGCAGACATCGATGCCGAGAAGGCCTACCTTTGCACAGAGATCTACAAGCGCGACGTAGCATTTCCGATCGCGGAAATCACGGCCTTCAACCGGTATTCCAATCGCGTCACGCCGGTCGTCGCCGCAGATCGGTCATGACCGCGGTGCTCGCGGTTTGTTAGGTCTCCTGTCCCGCTCCGCGACCAGCATGCTGGCGATTGCCGATCGGATGCCGGGGCCCGTTTTCGCGGTGTGGATTTTTCTGCGCCTGCGTCGCAAAGGCTTGGCGCTGGCGGAGACTACAAGCGTACTCGGCTTGCGCGCTAGCATCCTATTTGGGCTACATAGAGTGGAGTGGTGGCTGCCTTCATGGTCAGCGATCGCTACCGACTGACTATTCGCGACGCAGCCAGCACGCACGCGATCTGCGAACAGCAAAGGGGGAAATCAGTGAGCGGAACGATATCGGCAGATGCACTTGGGCGTCTGCGCGCCGCCAGGGCCGCGATGCAGAAGGACGCGGAAATTCGCGAGATTCTCGAATCGCGCGATAGTGTCGTCGATCGTTACGGCCCGCAATTCCAGCCCGGCCAGATTGAGCAGATCGACGAGAAGGTGCTGCGCTCGTTTCTCCTGATCGAGAACAACAAGCACTGGTCCGGGCTCTTCCGGCAGAGCAACCGGATCTGCGCCGACATGGCCGCAACTCGCGCCGCCCTCGGCGCGCTGGTCGATGAAAGCCGGCCGATCGAGGAGCGTACCCGGCTCGCGACCGAGATAAAGGGTCTAGGCAAGGGGATCATCACCGCGATCCTGATCGTCGCATACCCGAACAAGTATGGGGTCTGGAACAACACCTCCGAGAGCGGACTGGTCGACCTCGGCCTGATGCCTGAGTGGCCGCGCGGAGCGAGCTTTGGCGTTCGCTATGCTGCGATCAATGCCGTCCTCAATGAGCTAGCCAGAGAACTCGACGTCGACCTTTGGACCCTCGACACCATTTGGTGGTACCTGTCAGACGATCAGGAGGGGCTCGAGGATCATGATGAAACCTCGCCGGTCGCCGAGGTCCGAACCGCGCAAGTCGCCGCCCGCTTCGCCATCGAGCGTCACCTGCAGGACTACCTCTTCGACAACTGGTCTCAGCTCGAACTGTCTAGGGACTGGGAGTTGTTCGTTCGCGACGGGGAACCGGACGCGGGATACGAGTTTCCGACTCCGGTCGGCAGGATTGACCTATTGGCGAAGCATAGACGTGAGGCCAGATGGCTCGTGGTCGAACTCAAGCGTGACAAGTCGTCTGACGCTGTCGTCGGGCAAATCCTGCGTTACATCGGATGGATCAAGGCCCACCTCGCTCTGGCGGGTGAAACAGTCGAGGGGCTGGTCATCGCCGCACGCGGGGAGGACAAGCTTCACTATGCGCTTAGCGCGGTGCCCTCCGTCTCCTTTAAAAGCTACGAGGTTGAATTTCGACTGAATGATGGACCCTCATTCGAAGAGTTCGCCCGCCCATAGCCCCGACTAACGGCCGGTCGTGCGGGCTCGAAGCACAGGTATTAACGGCGGCTTGGGAGCCAGCTCCCGACATAAGCGCCCATGTCTGCAGCAATCGTGAACGGCAGCAAAGTCCCAGTTAGCGCCGTAACAAGCCACATGAACTGATGGCGGCTTTCAGGATGCGCACGCGGCGGTCTGCACGTCCGAGAAGTCGGCGCCTCCGGCCAGCCCTGCTCTACCCTTTAAATGTCGGGCGCCTCGGCGGAACCACATCCGCGAAGATATCGAAGTTTTTCCAGGCGGGTTCCGGGGGATCTGCGCCCGCACGCGGCGCATAGGCCGACGGTTCATCGAGTTCCAGCGCAGGAATGTAACGCGGGCAATTCGGAAAGATGGCTATTGCTCGCACACGAACGATCAATTGCGCGCCAACTATAGAAGCGAGCAGCGAATCGTCGTTGCTGACCGTCGCCGTACCGTTCACCCGCAGGCGCTGCGGCTTGCCATGCATAGCGACAAAGAGGAGGCCGACATTGTCGTTGGCCAGGATATTTCCCAGGCTCCTGAACATGCCGTTCCCGTCGTAATCAGGGAACGCAAGCTCGTTGGGTCCCGTGACCTGGACAAACCCCGGCATGCCGCCTTTGAACGAACAGTCTGGCCGCCCCTTGCTGTCAGCTGTCGCGAGGAAGAAGTAAGGCAGGCTTACAATGAACGCCCGATCATCATCGGTGAACTCCGTTCGATTGAGTCGTTCATCCAGCCGATCGGCCAATGCGCGGCTGCCGAAATCATCCTGCAGCTGCCGGTTACCCTCGTGATAGAAGTCGGACTCATCCATCGACGGTCTCCGTGAACGCCGGGCATCATGGCCGTAGCAGCCTTATACCGCGAATCCAGCCAAGCGACAGTGCGGGTGTGTATGCGCCGAGAGTCGCCGCAATATGCGAATGAATGGAAGACCGCTGTTAAGACGGCCAGAAATCAGTGCGAATGGCAGGTATGTCAGCGGTTCCCGAACAGTTTCATGTGGGCTCACTCGGGCCGAGCACCTTGATGATGCGACACTCGGCGATGGTGCTACCGCGGTAATTGCTCCGCGTTGGTGTAGGCGCCAGCAGCAAGCCGGTTTGTTCGTGGTAGCGGATCGTCTCGACCTTAGTGC
>Ga0207712_10000699_pt1 | contig 25897 bp, 24 predicted proteins | sample KBSS44metaG_FD_184402 | JGI IMG/M metagenome (GOLD analysis project Ga0207712, IMG submission 184402) | Switchgrass rhizosphere microbial communities from Kellogg Biological Station, Michigan, USA - KBS S4-4 metaG (SPAdes) (version 2) | ecosystem: Host-associated > Plants > Roots > Rhizosphere...
GGCGGGTGGCACCGCGATCCTCGCGTCATGGCTGATCGTCGTCGTACTGCTGATGAGCGTGGGCAAGCTCAAGGCCGATCAGATCGGCGGCATCTTCCGCAAGACCTTCCACCAGATGTGGGGCGCCCTGCTGGTCGGCTTCTTCATCTTCGGCCTCGCCTACATCTTCAACTTCTCCGGCATGGCTTCGTCGCTGGCCAGGGGCTTCGCCTCGCTCGGCACCGCCTTCATCATCGTCGCGCCGATCCTCGGTTTCATCGGCGTCGCCCTGTCCGGATCGAATACGTCCACGAACGCGATGTTCGGCAAGTTCCAGGCGCTGGTCGGCGCGCAGCTCGGCATGCCGCCGCTGCTGCTGCCGACGCTGAATTCGGTCGGCGCCGAGATCGGCAAGCCGGTGGCGCCGCAGACGGCGAGCGTAGGGGTGTCGACCAGCCAGTTCGTGCGCGACGAGGGCACGGTGATCCGCCACAACATGGGCTGGACGCTGATCCTGCTGGCTTACCTGATCGTGATCGCCGTGGCGTTCTACTGGCTGCGTCCGGCCGTGATGCAGATGCCGTAGACGCGCTACCGCGACGCAAAAACTGCACCGCCGGCGCTGGGCCGGCGGTGCGCGCGCTGCATCAGAGCGCGGCGTCCTTGAGCTTCTTCAGCGGACGCACCTTCAGCTTGACCGTTGCCGGCTTGGCGGCGAACCAGCGTTCTTCCTTCGTGAACGGATCCACGCCCTTGCGCTTCGGCTTCGCCGCGACGGCAACCGCCGTGATCTTCAGCAGGCCGGGCAGGGTGAACGTACCGGCGCCCTTCTTGTGCACGGAGCCGGCGATCGTGTGCTCGAGCGCTTCGAGCACGCTGCGCACGGTCTTGTTGTCGGTGCCGGCCTGGGTCGCCAGGTGGCTGACGAGCGCAGACTTGGAGAGGACTTCGGCAACCGGCTTCGGCGCCTTCGGTTTCGCGGCAGATGAGGATTTGGCCATTTAACGGGTTTCCTTGGCAGTAGGTACGCCGCACGACCGTCGTGCGGCGCATGCCAAGCGTAGCCTTATTGCGCGCCGCTTGCAGCGTTCGCGGCAATTGTTTGGAAAATTCACTTCCTTGGCTCGGACGGCTTGACCGCATGCCCCGGTTGTCAGGATGATCGAAGGTTGAAGTTCGCCGGGCGAACTTCGGCCGTCCCGATCCCCGTAACCATTGACACCGTGCCATGTCGGAATCCCTGCGCGACCAATTGTTGAAGAGCGGCCTCGCCGCAAAATTCAAGACCGATTCGCGCGCGCAAGCGCCGGCGCGTCCGTCGCCGCAGAAGCCGCAGCATTCGCAAAAGCCGAATTCGCAGAGACCGAATTCGCAGAGGCCTGCGCAGCGCCCGTCGCGTCCGCCGCAGCGCGAACCGTCCGAAATGGACCTGGCGAAAGCGTATGCGCTGCGCGAAAAGACCGAGCGCGAGCAGCGCGAGCGCGAGCAGCGCGCCGCCGAACAGCGCGCGCGCGAGAAGAAGGAGCGCCGGCAGAAACTTGCCGAGCTGCTCGGCGGCAAGGCCTTGAACGACGCGGCCGCGGAAATTCCGCGTCACTTCCCGCACGCGAACAAGATCCGCCGGATCTACGTCACGGCCGAGCAGCTGCCGCGGCTCAACGGCGGCGAACTCGCCGTCGTGCAATTGGCCGGCCGCTATCTGCTGGTGACCAAAGAGGTCGGACTTGCCGCGCAGGCGGTCGATCCGGAAGTGCTCGTGCTGCTGAGCGATGCGCAGGCGAGCGACGAGGACGATGTTCCTTCCGATCTGGTCTGGTAGGTCCCAATCCGCAGCATCTATCGCCGCTAACGCGAACCGGGTCACACGCCGATTTCCCATCCGGAGACCTGGGTCGCAGTTTGGGCCGGCAGTGGACGTGAGGATGCGCGGGTAGTCTTCAGTTGGTTGTATTGCTCATGCGTTATTTACTCGTTATTGCCGCGTTGGCGGCGTTCCCCGCAGCCGTATCCGCCGATCCGCTGCCCCGTTTTCCCGCTGGTGCGGTCTGGAACCAGGACATCAGCGCCGCTCCGCTCAGTCCCACCTCGGGCTCGATGATCGACTGGCTGCAAGGCCAGGGCGGTTGGGGCACCGGCAGCACGCATTTCCAGATCGATTTTTCGATGGTCGTCGTGCACGCGGATGCGTCGTCGCCGACGGTGCCCGTGGTCGGCTATCCCGAAGGCGAGTACTACTCGCCCGATTGCGACGATCCAGGCTTCGCGTTTCCGGTGCCCGCCGGCGGTGCGATCGAAGGTTCTTCGAACTACAGCTGCGACAACGACGGCGAGGATTGCCATCTGCTCGTGGTGCAGGGGACGCAGCTGTTCGAGGCCTATCGCGCCAATGTCTCCTCCGGTCAGCTGCAGACGCAATGCGGTGTGCGCTGGGACCTGACGCGCGTGTATCCGGCCGAAGGGCGCGGCGAGCAGTGCACCAGCGTCGACGCCGCCGGCTTCCCGGTCGCGCCGCTGCTGTTCAACGCGGACGAGGTGTATGCCGCGATCCAATCGCAGGGCGACATCGGACATGCGATTCGCTTCATCCTGCCGAACAACCGCATGCGCGAAGACGTGTTCGTGTATCCGGCGACGCACGCCGGAGGCCCGTCGAGTTCGAGCGCGTCTTCGATTCCCTATGGTTCGCGCTTCCGCTTGAAGGCCGGCTTCGACATCGACGGCTTCAGCAGCAACGAAGGCGTCCGCGTGATGCTGCGCACGTTGAAGAAATACGGCATGGTGCTCGCCGACGGCGGCAGCGTACCGCTCACCGCGGAAGTCGACACGCTGACCACGCACAAGTGGGACGAAGCCGCGATCGACATGGATTCGCACTCGCTGTTCGGCGTCCAGGCGAGCGATTTCGAAATCATCGACCCGGGTCCGTTGATCGACCTGACCTACGACTGCGTGCGAACCCCCGATACGCCGCCGGCCGATCCGCTGTTCAGCAACGGCTTCGACGACTGAAGCTCGCGCACCCGTCAGCGCGTCAGCGGCGTGCGCACGACCTCGTTGTAGGTACAGACGAACTTCGTCAGCAGCGCGAGGAACTGCCGGCGTTCGGCAGCGGTGAAGGGCGCCAGCGCTTTCTCCTGCGCGCGCCGGGCGGGTTCGGCGAGCTTGCGCATCGCCGTCTCGCCCCTGCGGGTCAGCTTGAGTTGCTTGCGCCGGCGGTCGCTGTCGGCCGCGCTGCGTACGACGAGGCCGGCACTCTCCAGCTTGCCGAGTACGAGGCCGGTGGTCGAGCGGTCGAGGCCGCTCAGCTTCGCCAAGCCGATCTGGTCGAGCCCCGGCATCGCGCGAAGGATGACCAGCAGTCCGTACTGAGTGGTCGTCATGCCTTCGCAGGCTTCGTCCATGAACAGCGAAACGCTGATCTGGTGCGCGCGGCGCAACAGGAAGCCGGGCCGCCTGTAGAGCTCCTGCAGCTCGGCGACGCCGGCCTCGGTCGATTTCGCGGAGCGCCGTTTCATCGGCTTACTATACGCGCGGATCGCGTGTGCGCCTTGTGAGCGCGACACGCGGGGCGTACTCGCAATGCCATCGATGCGAAGGCCGCTTCTGGAATCTCCATTCCTAGGGGCAGCGCGTGCCGGCCACGCGCGTCAACGGTTCCAGATGCATCGTTCCGAGCGCCGTGAAGCCGGGGTCCGACGACGTCCAGTCGACGGTGGCGTGGCTGCAGTCGGAGAAGACGAACGTCAGCGTCCCCCAGAGACTGTGCTCGATGGCGGAGGCATCGAATCGAGGCGGGAAACGTCCGCCGCGAACGACCATGGCTGGGATGGAAACGCGATTGCCAGCGATTTGCCCGACCCCTTCGATCCAGGCGGCGTTGCCGGCATTGTCGAACGTGAACCACGTCGCCAGGAGGCTTCCCGCCGGCGACGACAGCACCTCGATCATGAACCCGTGACCCGACTGGTCGGGTTCGTACCAGCTTCCCGAAAGGCCGGGCACGATCGCAAAATTACCGGTCGTCGCCCGGCATTGCCCGTTGGAAAGCGCCTGGCCGGGCGGGCATACGCAGAATCCGCCGCTAAGAATTTGTCCATCTGTACACGTTTGCGTCGGAAACATGCACGTCCCGTTCGAATAGATTTCCCCGCTGGGACACACGCACGCCGAGCCATTCCATATCTGCCCGCCCGAGCAATTCGGCGGCGGCGGTGGCGTCGATACTCCGCACGAGGAACACGAGCAGGACGGGCTGACTGAGCCGTCGTTGCAGTAGATGCGGCCGTTGCCGGCGCAGGCATTCGAAATGCCGCCATGCGACGAGCAGCAGCCCGAGCAACCCTCGACGACGGCAGGCGTCGACGCGGTTCCGTTACCGACGGCGTCCTGCAGTGCCGCGCGCAAATCGACGGGCGGCGCCGAGTCCCCCGGCTGCGCATGAGCGCCAGTCATCGAGCCTATTGCCGTCAAGCCGATCAGCCACAGCGCGAGCACGCGCTGCCGAATCAAGGCGGAAAAGCGTTGAGTGTTCACGATGTCGTCCTCCCCGAGGATTGTCGCGAGGGACGCGAAGCACCGTTCGTGCCATCGAGCTCCGCGCAGCCCGGGGTCATGACACCGGAGGCCGCTCAGCGAGACGTGAGCCGGACCTCGTGAAAATCGAGATTCATCGAGCGGAGGTGGATTCCGCTCAGAAATCCATGAAGTACCCGCCATTGACGGGAATGTTCGCGCCGGTGATGAAGCCGGCGTCGTCGGCGGCGAGGAAGTCGACGACGCGTGCGATCTCGCGCGGTTCGCCGAGTCGGCCGACGGGGATGCCGGCGATGATCTGGTTGCGGATGTCTTCCGGCACCGCCTGCACCAGCGCCGTGTTGCAGTAGCCCGGCGAGACGCTGTTGACGGTCACGCCCTTCTTCGCGACTTCGCGCGCCAGCGCCATCGTGAATCCGTGCATGCCGGCTTTCGCGGCCGAGTAGTTGGTCTGGCCGAACTGGCCGGTCTGGCCGTTCACCGAGGAGATGTTGACGATGCGGCCGAAACCCTGCGCGGACATGCCGTCGACGACGTGGCGGCACATGTTGAAGACGCCTTCGAGGTTGACCTTGAGCACGTCGATCCATTGCTCCGGCGCCATCTTGCGCAGGCTGGTGTCGCGCGTGATGCCGGCTGCGTTGACGAGGATCGAAACCGGGCCGTGGTCTTTCGCGACGCGCTCGATCAGCGCGGCGCAAGCGGTGAAGTCGGCGACGTTGAGCGACTCGAACGCGACGCTGTCGGCGAACTCGGTCATTTCCTGACGGAATGCCTCGATGCGCTCACCGCGGCTGGCGAGGTCGGCGGCGACGACGAAACGCCCGGAGCGGGCGAGGTACTTGCAGATTTCGGTACCGAGGCCACCGATGCCGCCGGTGACGATTGCGACGCGCTTGCTCATTCGACAGACCCCGCTCGTGCGCTGCGTCAACGGACGCAACAAAAGTTTGCTGCGACGCAGCGGCGCGCGATGCTAGGAATGTGACGCAGGCGTGTCAAGCCGGAACCGGCTCAGGACTTCGGATCTTTCTTCTTGGTCGGATCGATCGTGCCGTTGCGCACGCTGTTCGCCGCCGAGGTCAGGAAACCCTGCTGCAGCGACTTCCAAAGGTCCATGTTGCGCTCGGTGAGGTCGTTGAGCATGGACCACGGCGTCTGGCCGAGGATGTTGTTGAGCTGCCCGCGAAACTGCTGCTGCTGGTCCAGGAAGATCTGCAGGCTGCGTTCCAGATAACCGCCCATGAAGCCCTGCAGCGAATCGCCGTAGAAGCGAATGATCTGCGAGAGCAGCTTGGTCGTGAACATCGGCTGGCCGCGATCTTCGTACTCCGAGATGATCTGCAGCAGGACCGAGCGGGTCAGGTTCTCGCCGGACTTGGCGTCGCGGACTTCGAACTCCTCGCCGTCCAGTACGAGCTGGCGGACTTCCTCCAGCGTGATGTAGCTGGAGATCTCGGTGTCGTAGAGACGCCGGTTCGGGTATTTCTTGATGATGCGAAGGGCCATTCCTGCAACGCTAGCAGAATGTGCGGCGGCGCACCAGTTGCGGATGTTGCGCAGCAAACTTTTGTTACATGGGCATGCTGCACGGGGTGACGGGGGTGTTGCGGCGCGAGTTTGGTAGGTTGAGACAGCAGTTTGGCGTCACTCGCCTCGACGCTTCGCGAGTCGAGAAAGTGTCCTTCTGCGGTGCGATCGCCGCTTGGGATCCAAGCCTCGTCTGATAGACGCCGCAGCCGATACCCGAGGGCATCGGTCGAGCACGGTGAGGGGGGCAAGCAGCCGTCCATGGAGCGGTCACCGCTCGCCATCCATGGCTCGCCTGGTAAATGCCGCAGCCGATGCCCGAGGGCATCGGCCGAGCGCGGCGAAAAGTGATCTCAAGCAGCCGTCCATGGCGCGTTCCTTACGCCATCCATGGCTGGCCGTCCGTGGCGGACCCGCCCATTCGGCATCCATGCCTCATTTGGTAGACAACGCGCGAGATGCGCTTCAACGCATCTCGCAAGCGCGTTGCCTACCAGCCCATATACTGCCCGCCGTTGATGGCGAGGTTGGCGCCGGTGATCCAGTTGGCCTGTTCGTTGGCGAAGAAGCCGACGGCGTAGGCGATTTCGTCGGGTTCGCCGAGGCGGCCCAACGGGATCTGCGCGACGATCTTTGCGCGCACGTCTTCGGGCACGGCCATCACCATGTCGGTGCCGACGTAGCCCGGCGATACGGTGTTGACGGTGATGCCGAACTTGGCGTTTTCCTGCGCCAGCGAAATCGTGAAGCCGTGCATGCCGGCTTTCGCGGCGGCGTAGTTCGCCTGGCCGTACTGGCCCTTCTGGCCGTTGATCGAGCTGATCTGCACGATGCGGCCCCACTTGCGGCTGCGCATGCCGTCGATGACAGGGCGCGTGACGTTGAAGCACGAGCCGAGATTCGTGTTGATGACCTCCGCCCATTGCAGCGCGGTCATCTTGTGGAACGTCGTGTCGCGCGTGATGCCGGCATTGTTGATCAGGATGTCGATCGGTCCGACCTTGTCCTCGACGGCACGCACCATCGTCTCGGCGCCGGTCGGATCGGCGACGTCGCCGGGCGCGATCGCGAAGTCGAAACCGTCCTTGCGCTGCGCGTCCTGCCACGCCTTGGCGCGGGCTTCGTCGCGATAGTTCGTGGCGACCTTGTGGCCGAGTTTGGCCAGATGCCGGCAGATCGCGGTGCCGATGCCGCCGGTTCCACCCGTGACCAGGGCGACGCGTGTCGTCATGACTTTTACTCCCGTTGATTCGTTGCGAGCGACGCGGTTGCGTCGCCCCGATTGTGCCCGCAGCCTCAGCAAACGTCCTTCCGCAGCGCCGCATACGGCGCCGGCGTGCTGGCGCCGCGCGGCACTTTTGCCGCATCGAACTGGTGCAGCGCCGCGGAGAGTAGGGCGCTTGGATGACGCCCGTCCGACACGGGCTGGCCCAGGAAGGCAAGCGCGGCGCGCAGCGCGGGCAGCGGGTCGGCAGCGTCCACCGGCAACGCGTGTTCGTGCTTGCTCAGCTTGCGCGCGTCGGCGCCGAGCGCCAGCGGCAGATGCGCGTAGTGCGGTTGCGCCAGGCCGAGCCGGCGCTGCAGGAGAAGCTGGCGCGGCGTCGAGTCGAGCAGGTCGGCGCCGCGCACGATGTCGGTGATGCCCTGCGCGGCATCGTCGACGACGACGGCAAGCTGATAGGCCGCGTTGCCTTCGACGCGCCAGATCACGAAGTCGCCGACTTCGCGGCCGAGGTCCTGCCGCTGCGGTCCCTGGATCGCATCGTCGAAGACGACGACTTCGCCGGGCACGCGCAGGCGCCAGGCTGGCGCACGAGTGGCCTGTGCAGAGGCGATGCATCGCGGCGGATGGGAGCCGCCGAACGGTTCGAGATCGCTGCGGCTGCACCAGCACGGGTAGGCGTCGCCCGCTGCGGCCAAGCGCTCCAGGGCGGCACGATAGATTTCGCCGCGTTCGCTCTGGTAGACGATCGGCTCGTCCGACTCCAATCCGAAATCGCGCAGCGTCGCCAGAATGCCTGCGGCGGCCCCGGGGGCCTCGCGTTCGCGGTCCAGATCCTCCATGCGTACGATCCATGCTCCGCCGGCGGCGCGAGCGAACAACCAGCTGCCGAGCGCGGCCACGAGGGAGCCGAAGTGCAGGCGGCCGCTCGGCGACGGGGCGAAGCGGCCGCGGTAGCGCGTCATCGGCGCGGCGTCCGTGCCGGTGAACCCATGGCCGCCGGCGCGGTCCAATAGCCGACTCGTGCGCGCAATCGGAACGGCGTAGGCTTTAAATCCATGCCGGGAAGACGCATGAAGGGGAACGTCGGGGCGTTGCGAGGACTGCCGTCACGACGACTGCACCATCGCATTGATATCGGACCATCGAGGTAGGCCATGCTGCGCATCGTTCTGTTCGTTCTGACCAACCTGGCGGTGATGGCGCTGTTGACCATCGTCGTCAAGCTGACCGGTATCGATATCTACACGCAGACCCGCGGCGGGATCAACCTGCAGGGCCTGCTGATCATGTCCGCCGTGATGGGCATGGGCGGCTCGTTCATCTCGCTGGCGCTGTCCAAGTGGATGGCGAAGATGTCGGTCGGCGCGCAGGTGATCGCGCAGCCGCGCAATCCGACCGAATCCTGGTTGTTCGACACGGTGCGCCGCCAGTCCGAGAAGGCCGGCATCGGCATGCCCGAGATCGCGGTCTACGAGGCCCCCGAGATGAATGCGTTCGCGACCGGCATGAGCAAGAACCATGCGCTGGTCGCCGTCAGCACGGGCCTGCTGCAGAGCATGGACCGCGCCCAGGTCGAAGCCGTGCTCGGCCACGAGATCACGCACGTCGCCAATGGCGACATGGTCACGATGGCGCTGATCCAGGGCGTGTTGAATACGTTCGTGATCTTCCTCGCGCGCATCATCGGCACGGTCGTCGACCGAATGCTCAGCGGCAATCGCGACGGCGGCGGCGGGTTCGCGTATTTCGCCATCGTATTCGTGCTGCAGATCGCGCTCGGCTTCCTCGCTTCGCTGATCGTGCTCGCGTTCTCGCGCTGGCGCGAATTCCGTGCCGACGCCGGCGGCGCGCACCTGACCAGCAAGCAGTCGATGATCTCGGCGCTGGAGCGGCTGGCCGGCAATCATGGCGAGAACACGCTGCCGAAGGCGATCCAGGCATTCGGCATCTCCGGCGAAGGCGGCCTTTCGCGCCTGCTGATGAGCCATCCGCCGATCGCCGAGCGCGTCGCCGCCCTGCGCGCTGCGGCGTAGCCGATTCGCTGGGCGCCCGTCTTGGCCGGGCGTCCAGCGCGAGTTCGACAGGCGAAGATCGAAGCCTTTCAATCTTTCGATTGGGCTTTTGACTGCCCCCGACGGCGGCAAGCCTGTCTCGAGTGGATGCCCGGTTCAGGCTTTAGTCGCAGATCTCTAAGCCGCCGCACCCTGCGAGATGATCTTCTCCGGCTCCTGCAGGAAGTTGCCCTGCACGAAGTTGACGCCGCAGCTGAAGAGGATCGACATGCTGGCCGCGTCCTCGACGAACTCGGCGACGGTCAGCTTGCCGGCGTGGTGCGCCTGCTCGCAGATGTCCTTGATCTTCTCCTGGTTTTCCTTGTGCTTGGGCAGGTCGGCCATGAAGCTGCGGTCGATCTTCAGGTAGTGCGCCGGAATGTGCTTGAGCAGCTGGAACGAGTTCAGGCCCGAGCCGAATTGCTCCAGCGCGAAACCGCAGCGCACCTGTTCGAGCCCTTTGACGAATGCCCGGGCCGGCTTCAGGTTCGTCACGACCTTGCTTTCCGGCATCTCGAACACCAGCGAATCGCCGCGCTGGCGCGCGTTCTTCAGCTGCTGTGCGATCCACGGCAGCAGGGTCTGGTCTTCCAGTGATTGCGGCGTCAGCTTGACGAAGAACGTCGTGCGATTGCCCGCGCGTTCGCGTTCGGCCAGCGCGCGGATCGCGGCGGCGATGACCCAGCGGTCGATCGCCACGAGCTTGCCGTGCTGCTCGGCGATCGGCAGGAAATGGTTCGGCGCGATCTCGCCCTTGGGGCCCGTCATGCGCAGCAGGATTTCGTAGAAATCGCCGTCGGCGCCGTGCAGGCTGACGATCGGCTGGTAATAGAGCACGAATCCGTTCGTCGCCAATGCGTTGTCGATCAGCGCGACCCAGCGCCGCGAACTCTCCGCCGCGGCCTTGTCCTGCTCGGACGGATCGACCAGGCGGATGCGATTGCCGCCGTCGCTCTGCGCGCTGCGCAAGGCGCCCTGCGCGAGACTGAGCACGGTCGCCGCGCTGGCGTTCTTCTCGCCGATCAGCACGCCGCCGACGCTGACGGTGAGGTTGATCGACTGCTTGCCGACTTCGAAGATGCGCTCGCTGAACGCGTTGCGCAGCGTTTCGGCGAGCTGGCGCGTGGCTTCGCCGGTGCGCGAGGTCAGCAGCACGCCGAAGGTGTGGTCCGCGATGCGGCCGGCGACGTCGGACTCGCCGATGTGCTTGCGCAGCAGGTTGGCGAGGTCGCCGAGCAGCACGTCGGTATGACCGAGGCCGATCGCGTCGAGCACGCGGCGGAAATCGTCCGGCTCGATCAGCAGCAGCGACTGGTCGGTCTTGCCGTTGGCCGCTTCGGCCGCGCTGGTCTCGATCTGCGCGATCATGTGCTGGCGATTGGCGAGGTCGGTGATCAGGTCCTTCGAGCGCAGGGCGTCGAGTTCCTGTTCGAGCGCGGCGTCGGCGATCTGACGGCGGAACGTGATCTGCTGGCAGGGCTCGCCTTCGTAGCTGGCCTCGGCGAATTCCATCGTCGCGTCGAAGGTGGTGTCGTCGCCGCGCTTCGCCTTCAGGTTCAGGCGCTGCGGCGGCTTCTCGCCCTTCGACAGGCGCTTCAGCAGCGCCTTGAAGTCTTCCGCGTCTTCCGCGGCGATCAGGTCGAGGATCGACATGCCTTCGATGTCGTCGAAGTCGTCGAAGCCGAACATTTCGAGATAGGCCTTGTTCGCGCGCACGTGCATGCCTTCGTGCACGAAGGCGATCGGATCGCGAGAGGAATCGAGCAGGGCTTCGCAGCGGCGCTCCGATTCGCGCAGCGAGGCTTCGAGGCGGCGCACGCCGCGGCGCATCGTCAGCGATTCGAATTCGCGCCGGGCGATGATCTGGATGAGTTCGTCGGAATCGCGCAGCATCAGTGCATGCGCGCCGTCGCGGAACGCCGCCACGACGACGGTTTCCGTCAGCTCGCGCCCGCAGGCGATCAGCGAGAAATCGCGACCGCCGCGCGAGGCGGCGTCGCGCACCTGCGCCAGCTTGAGGTCGCGGCAGTTCAGGTCGAACAGGATCAGGTCGGGCTGCTGTTCGAGCGCGGCCTCGAGTTCGGCCTCGTTGCTCGCCCGCGCCGGTCGCACCGCGATGCCGCCGTTGCGCAGGACGCTGATGACCTGCTCTGCGTCGTCGGCCGAATCGTCGACCAGCAGCAGCTTCATGATGTTGTCGGATCGGCTCATCGGGCGGTCGGTCTCAGGGGTTGGTGCGGGTGGAAACGTCCACGGGTTGAATGGGGCGCCTCGCGCCGGAAGCCCCGTTCGCAGGCGGGACCCGTCGAGGAGGCGTGGGCGGCGGGATGGCGGGATCGTGTTGCGAGCATCGATCCCGGCCTGCCTGCCGGATATTTACCGGATTCGCCTGCTCTTTTCCATGAAACAATCTATTCATTGCGGCAGTTTGAAGGGGGCGCCGGCGACTTCCCGCACGAGGCGCGGCACCAGGTAGCCCGGCAGGCGCACCCGCATGGCCTCGACCAGCGCGTGGGCGCGCCCGTCGTCGACCTCGAAATGCGCCGCGCCGGCGACGCGGTCGAGCTGGTGCAGGTAGTACGGCAGCACGCCGGCGTCGAACAGCCGCTCGGACAATCCGATCAGCGCCTGCGCGTCGTCGTTGACGCAGCGAAGCAGCACTGCCTGATTGAGCACGGTCGCGCCGGCGTGGCGCAGTCGCAGGCACGCCGCGGCAACGCCGGCGTCGATCTCGTTGGGGTGATTGGCGTGCAGCACGACGACCTTCTGCAGCGGCAGCGCGCCCAGCCAATCGGCGAACTCGGCATCGATGCGCTCCGGCAGCACCACCGGCAGGCGCGTGTGGATGCGCAGGCGGCGGACGTGCCCGATCGACGCGAGCGCATCGCCGAGCTCGGCCAGCTTCGGCGTCGAGAGCGACAAGGGATCGCCGCCGGAGAGGATCACCTCGCCGATCGACGCGTCCGCGCGCAGGTGTTCGAGCGCGAGCTGCCAGCGATTGGCCGCCGCGGTTTCTTCGGCATACGGAAAGTGCCGGCGGAAGCAGTACCGGCAGTGCACCGCACACGAGCCGGTCGCGATCAGCAGCGCGCGGCCGTCGTACTTGTGCAGCACGCCGCTGGCGGCGCGGGCGGCCAGGTCGCCGACCGCATCGCGCGTGAAACCGGGCACGTCGCCGAGTTCGGCCGCCTGCGGCAGCACCTGCAGCAGCAGCGGATCGGCCGCATCGCCGCGGCGCATGCGGTCGACGAAGCCGTGCGGCACGCGCAGCGGGAACCCGGTATCGGCGGCCGGCAGCAGTTGCGGCGCCTGCGCCGAAAGGTCCAGCAGGCGCAGCAGTTCGAGCGGGTCGGTGACCGCCTCGCGCCAGAGTTGTTGCCAGCGGCGCGGCTGCGCGACCAGCGGCATTGCGGTTATCATTCGGCTCTTGTGTCGGCTCGCGCCGGCCGGAAAGGTTGCACCCATTCTAGCCGCTGCGCGCGGCGTCCCGATCGAGTTTTCCAGGAGTACACATGGCCAGCTATGGCATGAACGACGTAAAGAACGGTCAGAAGATCATCGTGGACGGCTATCCGTGCACCATCGTCGACACCGAATACGTCAAACCCGGCAAGGGCCAGGCCTTCACGCGCGTGAAATACCGCAACCTGAAGAACGGCCGCACCGTCGAAATGACGATGAAGTCGACCGACTCGGTCGAGGCCGCCGACGTGATGGACACCGACATGGAGTACCTCTACTCGGACGGCGAGTTCTGGCACTTCATGCATCCGGACACGCACGACCAGATCGCCGCCGACAAGGCCGCGGTGGGCGATGCGGCGCAATGGCTGAAGGGCAACGAGGTCTGCATCGTGACGCTGTGGAACGGCGCGCCGTTGCTGGTGACCCCGCCGATCTTCGTCGAACTCGAAATCGTCGAAACCGACCCCGGCGTGCGCGGGGACACCTCCGGCGGCGGCGGCAAGCCGGCCAAGCTCGAGACCGGCGCGACCGTGCGCGTACCGCTGTTCGTCGGCCAGGGCGAGAAGATCAAGGTCGACACGCGCACCGGCGAATACATGTCGAGAGTGAAGTGATTGATTCGCAGAAATCCGTGCAGCGGATTTCGTCGCGAATCAATCATCCTCGCGAAAGCGGGGATCCAGGTTTGCTTCGGGTCCGACGCAGAAATCCGTGCAGCGGATTTCGTCGCGAATCAATCATCCCCGCGAACGCGGGGATCCATTCGCTTGATTGCCCATCGTCATCCCGGCGAAAGCCGAGATCCAGCTCCTGACATCGGGACGGCACAGCGACACTGGATCCCGGCGTTCGCCGGGATGACGAAGGTAGTGAAAAGCAGCAAGAGCCAGGATCCATGACCGATCCACAGCAAGCCATCGACCTCCTGATCGCCCCGCGCTGGCTCGTTCCGGTCGAGCCGCACGGCGTCGTCCTCGAAGACCATGCCGTCGCGATCGACGGCGACCGCATCGTTGCCGTGCTGCCGATGGCCGAGGCCGCCGCGCGCTATGCGCCGCGCGAACGCGTCGATCTCGACGAGCACGCGCTGATTCCCGGGCTGGTCAATTCGCACACCCACAACCCGATGACCTTGATGCGCGGGCTCGCCGACGACCTGCCGCTGATGCGCTGGCTGCAGGAGCACATCTGGCCGGCCGAGGCGAAGGCGATCGGGCCCGAGTTCGTGCGCGACGGCGTCGAGCTGGCGGTCGCCGAGATGCTGCGCGGCGGTACGACCTGCTGCAACGAGAACTACTTCTTTCCGGACGTGCAGGCGGCGACCTATCGCCGGCTCGGCTTCCGCGCCATGGTCGGGCTGCCGATCATCGAGTTCCCGAGCGCGTGGGCGAAGACGCGCGACGAATACTTCGACCGCGCGCTCGCCGTGCACGACGAATTCGCCGGTGAATCCCTGCTCGGCACGGCGTTCGCGCCGCATGCGCCGTATACCGTGTCGGACGAAAGCTTCGGACGCATCCGCATGCTCGCCGACCAGCTCGATCTTCCCGTGCACCTGCACCTGCACGAGACCGCGCACGAAGTCGAAGACGCCAAGCGCGAGCACGGCGCGCGCCCGTTCGCGCGCATGCAGGCGCTCGGCCTCGTCAACGACCACCTGATCGCGGTGCACATGACGCAGCTGACCGATGCCGAGATCGCCGCCTGCGCCGAGTCGGGCGTCTCGGTCGTGCACTGCGTCGAGTCGAACCTCAAGCTCGCTTCGGGCTTCTGTCCCGCCGAGAAACTGCGCCGCGCCGGCGTCAATCTCGCGCTCGGCACCGACGGCTGCGCCAGCAACAACGACCTCGACATGTTCGGCGAAATGCGCACGGCCGCGCTGCTCGCCAAGGCCGTCGCCGCCGATGCTAGCGCGCTGGACGCGGCCGGCACCCTGCGCGCGGCCACGTTGGCCGGCGCCAAGGCGCTCGGCTGGGAAGACCGCATCGGTTCGATCGAAGCCGGCAAGCTGGCCGACCTCACGGCGATCCGCCTCGATGCGATCGAGACGCAACCTTTGTACAACGTGATTTCCCAACTCGTATACGCCGCCGGACGGCACCTGGTCAGCGACGTGTGGATCGCCGGCGCGCGCAAGCTGCGCGAGGGCGGACTGGTCGATCTCGACGTCGCCGAGCTGCGCGCGGCAGCTCGGCGCTGGCGCGAGCGCATCTCGGAGCATCGATGAACGCGGCAAACGTCAACCCTGCCGAAACCGCCAAGTTCGACCGCCTCGCCTCGCGCTGGTGGGATCCGGACGGCGAATCGCGTCCGTTGCACGATCTGAACCCGGTGCGCCTCGGCTACATCGCCGAGCGCTGCACGTTGAAGGGTGCGCGCGCGCTCGACGTCGGCTGCGGCGGCGGCCTGCTCAGCGAGGCGCTGGCGCGCAGCGGTGCGCAGGTGACGGCGATCGACCTGGCGCCGACGGTGCTCGACGTCGCCCGCCTGCACCTGCACGAAAGCGGGCTTGCGGTGGACTACCGCGAAGTCAGCGTCGAAGCGCTCGCGGCGGATATGCCGGCCGCGTTCGATGTCGTCACTTGCATGGAAATGCTCGAGCACGTGCCCGATCCCGCCAGCGTGATCGGCGCCTGCGCGCGCTTGCTCAAACCCGGCGGCCGCTTGTTCCTGTCCACCTTGAACCGCACGCCGCTCGCGTTCGGCGCCGCGATCGTCGGCGCCGAGCATCTGCTGCGCCTGCTGCCGCGCGGCACGCATCACTATGCGCAGTTCCTCAAGCCGAGCGAGATCGCGGCGGACCTGCGTTCGGCCGGCCTCGTGCTCGGCGACCTCTCAGGTCTTGCCTACAATCCATTGACACGCAAGGCATGGTTGAGCGGGAGCGTCGCGGTGAACTATCTCGCGTGCGCGTCGAAGCCGTAGCATGAGGAAGGCCATCGAGACGTGCCCGCGTTTCCCGAAGCGCCGCGTTCGCGGGGCAGGGGGCATGTCGGTGCGATCGCCGTGAGCGCCGTTCCGCGCGCCGTCTTCTTCGACCTCGACGGTACCCTGGTCGATTCCGCGCCCGATCTCGTCGCCGCCGTGCAGGCGCTGTGCAGCGAACTCGGCGCCCCGCCGCCGGACGCGAACGGCGTGCGCGAAGTCGTTTCGGCGGGTGGCCGCGCGATGCTGCGCCGAGGTCTCGCCGGCGCGGACGACGCGATGATCGACCAGTGGCTGCCTCGCTTCCTCGATCTCTACTCGGTAAACATGGTGCAGCACACCCGACTGTACGACGGCATGCCCGAGGTGCTGGCGCGATTCGAAGCACAGGGCATTCCGTGGGGCATCGTCACCAACAAGCCGGGCTGGCTGGCGCGTCCGATGCTCGACCAGATGCACTTGAGCGACCGCTGTGCCGCGCTCGTCAGCGGCGATTGCCTGGCGGTGAAGAAGCCCGATCCGGCGCCGGTCCTGCACGCCTGCGCCTTGGCCGGTGTGACGCCGCAAGGCTGCGTTTTCGTCGGCGACGACCTGCGCGACGTGCAGGCCGGACGCGCCGCCGGCTTGCTGACGGTCGCCGCGGCGTGGGGGTATCTCGACGGCGGCGACCCGCAGGCCTGGGGCGCCGATCTCGTCATCGACACGCCGAGCGGACTGCTGCCGGCGCTCGGCTTCGTCTGATGGACAGCGAAAGCGGCACGCCGCTGGCGAGCTTCGAGGCGAAGTGGACGGCGGCACACCCGGAACTCGATCTGGCGCTGAAGTTCGTCGCGGAGCCCGATCGGTCGGCGCAAGCTGCATTCGCCTGCCTCGTTTTCGAGCTCGAACATGCCGCCTTCGCCACGCGCGATGCGGAACCGGCCGCGATCAAGCTGCAGTGGTGGGCCGAGGAATTCGTGCGCGCCGGCAAGGGCGAAGCGCGCCATCCGCTGACGCAGGCGCTTGCCACGCATCCGGCCTTTGCGAGCATCGCACCGGCCGGCTGGTTCGCGGCCGTGCGCGGCGCGCTCGCGCAGCGCGACCCGGAACCCGCGGCCGACCGCGCTGCCTTGCTGCAGGGCTATGAACAACTGTATGCGCCGCTGTCCGCGATCGAGGCCGGCCTGTTCGGCGTGGATGCACAGGCGAGCGCGCAGGTCGCGAGCGCTGTGCGCGCCCTGCACGAAAGCGCGTCGCTGTCCGACAGCTTGCGCGCCGGCCGGCTGCCGTTGCCGCTCGACCTGCTCGCACGGCACCGGCTCGCGCGCGGCGATCTTGCGCGCACGTCCGCGCCGCAGACCGCGGCGTTGAGCGACTGGCTGCAGGCGGTCGCCACCGAGCTGGACGGGGTGCGCAAAGCCCGTTTGACCCCCCTGCGCGCCGCGATGGCTGCGGCCCATCGCGTCCGCGCACGCCGGGCAGCACGTGCGGACGATCCGCTGGCGGCGTTGAACGGCAGCCTCGGCCAGCTGCCGTTTCCGGCGGTCTGGGCGGCGTGGCGCGCCGGGCGTCGTTCGCCCGCCTGAACGCTGCGTCGCGCCGATTCGCTGCACCGGCCATTGAGGATCGGCGAGAATGGCCGCAGTTCGTTGCGGTCGCAAAGCGGCCGTCGACGACGGCAGAGCCTGCAAGCTTTCCGGAAATGCGAGACATGAACCCGAATCGAGACAATACCCAGCGCGCGATGCCCGATGTCGCCAGCGACCCGCAGGCGGAGCTGGCCGGTCCGCTCGACTGGGTCGGCATGGACGAGATCGAGATGCCGGTGCTGCTGGCCGGCGCCGACGAGCACGTGCAGCGCGTCAGCGCGCGCGTCGCCGCCTTCGTCAACCTGACCCGTCCCGACGTGCGCGGCATCCACATGTCGCGCCTGTATCTGCAAGTCGATCGCCATCTATCCGCCGAGGCGCTGACGCCGGCCTCGCTGCGCCGCGTGCTGCGCGATTTCCTCGACTCGCACGAAGGCTTGTCCGACCGCGCCCTGCTGCGCGTGCGCTTCGATCATCTTGTGCGCCGGCCCGCCCTGGCCAGTGCGAACAGCGGCTGGCGCTCGTATCCGGTCGAGATCACGGCGCGCATGGACGGCGCGGAGTTCCAGGTCGAGCTCGGCGTCGAAGTGCAGTATTCGAGCACGTGCCCGGCCTCGGCGGCGTTGTCGCGCCAGCTGATCCAGGAGCAGTTCGTGCGCGATTTCGGCGCCGGCAGGAGCGTCGATCGCGAGGCCGTGCTGGCCTGGCTCGGCACGCCGGCCGGCATCGTCGCCACGCCGCATGCGCAGCGCAGCATGGCGAAGGTGCGCGTCAAGCTTGCGGCCGGCTTCGATTTCCCGATCATCGACATCATCGATCTCGTCGAAAAGGCGCTGCATACGCCGGTACAGACCGCCGTCAAGCGCGAAGACGAACAAGCCTTCGCGCTCGCCAACGGCCAGAACCTCATGTTCTGCGAGGACGCTGCGCGCCGCATCCGCCGTGCCTTGAACACCGACGAGCGCCTTGCCGACTTCTGGCTGCGTACGGCGCACTACGAAAGCCTGCATCCGCACGATGCGGTGGCGGTCGCGACGAAGGGTGTGCCTGGCGGCTACGGACCCGATCGCGAATAGCGAGCAACGTCAGGGGGCACAGGCCGCCGCTTGCGTATCGACGAGGTGCGACAATCGTCCGACGTCGGCCTCGTGCCTCGCATCGGTGCCGGCGGTGCACCGACAAGAGCCGGTTCGAGAAAGGACCCCCGATCGATGATTCGCGACGCAGTACCGGCCGATTTCCAGGCGATTCTGGAACTCAATGCCGAATCGGTGCACTTCCTGAGTCCGCTGACCGCCGAGCGCCTGCATCGCCTGCATCGGATGGCCGCGTACCACAAAGTGGTCGACCACGACGGTGCCGTCGCCGCGTTCCTGCTCGCCTTCCGCGAAGGCACGGACTATGACAGTCCCAACTACGCCTGGTTCGCGGAGCGCTATCCCGAGTTCCTCTACATCGATCGCATCGTGGCGGCGCCGGCTGCGCGCGGCCGCGGAGTCGCCGCGATGCTCTACGAAGACATCATTGCGTTCGCAGCGCGATCCGGCGCGTTGCCGCTGACCTGCGAATTCGATCTCGATCCGCCGAATCCGGCATCGATGCGCTTTCATGAGCGCATGGGGTTCCATGAGGTCGGAACGCAGTGGCTGCATGGCGGGACGAAACAGGTCTCGATGCAGGCGAGGCGAGCAGACGATCTCGTCTGAGGTTGCGGCGCAGTCGTCGGCAGATCGCTGAATCCGTTCAACGCTGCTGTCGATCCCATCGAGTGGGACGTTGCTCGGCCTCGACGTGCGCATCTGGCCAAGGTGCCTTCTGCAGCGGGTCCAGTTCGGCTATGCGCAGATGCAATCTAACCGGCGCCGCAAGCAGGCTGCTCGAAATAGTCGGCTGCCGCCTTTGCGAGTGCTTCTCCGAACGTGTCGGTGTCGTTCGCGACGACGCTGCGGCCAGGTTTCTTGCCCGGCCAGAACAAATAGGCACCCACGGTGCCCGGCAGTACAAGCTCGATATCCGGTTGCCCCTTTTCACGCACGAGCAGCACGGGACCGCCCACAGTGGCTACGTCGAGCGGGAATCGATGCGACTCGGCGCAGTGCGTCAGATTTTCGACTGCGCTCAGGTATCGCTTTTGCTCTCGCACGCCGGTCGTCCGGTTGATACTTTGTTGCGACGCAGGATTTGCGTAAGCGACAGCAGTCGGCCCCAACAATTCGACCACCGGATCGACTAGGCCGACTCTGCGCTGCCCTTCGAACAACAGCAACGGATCGATCCGCACGTCGAACCAATTCATCCCCCAGTGCAGATGCGGCCCGGTCGCTCGCCCGGTGTGGCCGACGGCGCCGATGACCTGGCCTTGCTCGATGCGGTCGCCGACCTTCACGTCGATGCGCGACAGGTGCAGGAAGTTCGAGCTGACACCGTGGCCGTGGTCGAGCAGCACGGTGCCGCCGGTGAGGTAGAGGTCGCGATCGGCGAACGTCACGATGCCGGCGGCCGGCGCCTTGACCGGCGTTCCTTCGGGTACGGCGATGTCCATGCCGGCGTGCGGCGATTTCGGCACGTCCTTGCCCTTGACGACGTAGACGCGCTGGTTGCCGAAGCGCCCGCTGATGCGTCCGCTGACCGGCCACGCGAAAGTTTCCTCGAAGTCGGTACGCGAATCGTCGCGCGCGCGCGCGGCGACCACGCGTGCCTGTTCGCGCTGGATGCGCTCGGCAATCTCCGGCGGCGGTTCGACGGTCGCCGGCGGCACCCCTTCGATGCGTTCGATCGGCCAGTCGCGCGGATCGACCGCGATCGTCGCGACCGTCGCCGCGCCGCGCGGCGGTTTCACGCTGACTCGCAGCGGACCTTCCTCGTCGCGGCCGACGCCGAAAACGACGGTGCCGTCCGCGGCGATGCGCAGGGTCTTGCCGGCGTATTTCACTTCGCTGCCGGGCACGACCTTGGCGATGACGAGCGCGCCCTGGGAGACGCGGGCGGGGAACGGGGAGGTTGTCCCGCCTTCGGCAAAGGCGGCAGGGGCGGCGGTCAGGCTGGCGAGCAACAAGAGGAGCCAGCTGAAAAACATTCCGACGTCATTTCCGCGAAGCGTTCGGCCCAGGCGGGAGCCGCTTTTCAGCGGCGGACGCCGATCCCCGGCATAGCGCTCACGAAGCCATTTGGATTCCCGCTTTCGCGGGAATGACGTCGAAAAGATCTGCGGATGCTGTTCCTCGCCAGCCGCTGCCACGCTCTGGTCGCTGTCTGCGCAAGAAATCGCTGTCCACGCAACAAGAGACTGTCTACGAAGCAAACCGACGTCATTCCCGCGAAAGCGGGAATCCATTGTGCTTCGGAAGTCCCGGGCAATGGATGACCGGCGTTCGGTGTTGAAAGGCGGGTCCCATCTTGGCGGGAATGCGGGACAAGGAATCCGCGAACGCCATTTCTGACCCGTCACCGCGCAAACTCCAGCCTCTGTCCGCGCACGCTGTCGTCGAGCTGGCCCTCATGCCACGCCAGGTGGCCGTTTACGAACGTCGCCGCGATGCTCGATCGGAACGTGTAGCCCTCGAACGGCGTCCAGCCGCACTTCGACAGCACTTCGTCGGCGATGACGGTATGCGGCCGGTTCGGATCGACCAGGACGAGGTCGGCGTGGAAGCCCTCGCGCAGGTAGCCGCGCTCGTGCACGTCGAACAGCGTCGCCGGCGCATGCGTGACCGCCTCGGCGACGCGCTCGAGCGTGAGGACGCCGTCGAATGCACGCTCCAGCGCGCATTGCAGCGCGTACTGCACCAGCGGCAGGCCGGAAGGCGAGCGCGGGTACTTCGCCGATTTCTCGGTGACCAGGTGGGGCGCGTGGTCGGTGGCGAGCACGTCGATGCGGCCTTCCGCGAGCGCGCGCGTGATCGCTTCGCGGTCGGCGGCGGTCTTGATCGCCGGATTGCATTTGATCAGGTGGCCGAGGCGCACGTAGTCGGCATCGGAAAAATGCAGGAAGTGCACGCACGTTTCCGCGGTGATGCGCTTGCCGGCGACCGGGCCCGGCGCGAACAGCGCGCATTCGTCGGCGGTCGAGATGTGCAGCACGTGCAGGCGCGTGCCGTGGCGCTGCGCCAGCTCGATCGCCAGCCGCGTGGACTTGATGCAGGCCTCGCGCGAGCGGATCAGCGGATGCTGTTCGGGCGGGATGTCCTCACCCCATCGCTCGCGCGCCTTTTCCTCGTTCGCGGCGATCGTCGGCGTGTCTTCGCAGTGCGTGATGATCGGTGTCGGCGCGTCGCGGAAGATCGCGTCGAGCGTGGCCGGATCGTCGACCAGCATGTTTCCGGTCGAGGCGCCCATGAACACCTTGATGCCCGGCGCGGCCTTCGGATCGAGCGCGCGGATGTCGGCGAGATTGTCGTTGGTGGCGCCGAGATAGAACGCATAGTTCGCGCGCGAGACATCGGCGGCGCGGGCGTATTTCGCCTCCAGCGCCTCGCGGTTCGTCGCCGGCGGCTTGGTATTGGGCATTTCCATGAAGCTGGTGATGCCGCCGGCCACGCAGGCGCGCGACTCGTGCTCGATATCGGCCTTGTGGGTCAGGCCCGGTTCGCGAAAGTGCACCTGGTCGTCGATCATGCCGGGCAGCAGCCAGCGGCCCTTGGCGTCGAGCACGCGCTCGCCCGGCCGCGCGGCGAGCTCGGGCCCGATGCGTTCGATACGGCCGTCCTTGATGCGCAGGTCCGCATGGAACCGGCGGCCTTCGTTGACGAGTTCGGCGTTGCTGATCAACCAGTCAGTCATCGGGGTGTCCAGGGTGGGAGGCGGGCGCACAGCGCGGCCAGAAGTGGAAATGGAACGGCACCGGATCGTGGCCGCCGCGGCAGAGAGGCTGGCAGCGTACGATGCGGCAAAGACCGAGCCAACCGCCGCGAACCCCGCCGAACCGGGCGACGGCGACCCGCGTATAGTCCGAGCAGCTCGGATGGAAACGGCAGCGCGAGCCGAGCAGAGGGCTCAGCCAGCGCTTGTAACATCGAATGAGCAGAATGATCGGCCGTGACATCGTGCAGGCCGCGGCGGCGCGCTTAATTGCGCGTCGCGACAAGGTTTTCGGCGGTTGCCGGGGGTAGGGACTTAGGCTATAACACGCGACCGCCGAGTCACAAGATGGGCTTAGGAATGGCGAACAGCAAAGTAAAGCCGGGCAGCAAGGCGAAAGCCGCGAAGGCGCCGGCGCGGGGCAAGACCGTGGCGCGCGCGGCCGCACACAGCGCGCGCAAGGTGCCGGCGAAGAAGAAGCCGGCGGCCAGCGTGCCCAAGAAGGCGGCCAAACCCGCCGTCAAGAAGGCCGCAGCCAAGCCGGTGTCGAAAGTGGCCGCCAAGCCGATCGCCAAAAGTCCCATTGTGAAAAAAGCGGCTCCCGCGAAACCCGTGAAAGCGCCCGCCAAACCGGTTGCCAAGCCGGCCCCGGCGAGCGTCAAGGCGGCACCGGCCAAACCGGCCGCCGTGTCGAAGGCAACCCCAGCGCCGTCTTCGGCATCGAAACCTTCCACCAGCAGCTCTGCAGAACAAGCCAGGAATTTCGTGACTACCAGCAAGCCAGAAACGAACACCGCGTCGAAGGGCGCGAAAGCACGTGCGACACCGCCGCCGCCGTCGGACAACGGCGTGACCATGCAGGACGGCCGCTACGCGCTGCCGACCACGGTCAGCATCGAACTGCCGAACGGTTACAAGCCGACCTCGAAAGAGGAATACATGAGCCCGCGCCAGTTGCAGTATTTCCGCAACAAGCTGTCGAAGTGGCGCGACGAGCTCGTCGAGGAAAGCCGCCAGACCATCGAAAGCCTGCGCGACGAAGTGCGCGACGTCGGCGACGAAGCCGAGCGCGCGACGCGCGAGACCGAGAATTCGCTCGAACTGCGCACGCGTGACCGCTACCGCAAGCTCATCGCGAAGATCGACAAGGCGCTCAAGCGCATCGAGGAAGGCCGCTACGGTTTCTGCGAGGAAACCGACGAGGAAATCGGCATCGACCGCCTCGAAGCGCGCCCGATCGCGACGCTCAGCCTCGACGCGCAGGAGCGCTGGGAGCATCGCCAGAAGCAGATGGGCGATTGAGTGGAGCGGGGATTGGAGATTCGGGATTGGGGATTCGGCAAAGCAGCGCGCGGCCAGCTCGCGACGCATCGCCGATCTTGCATCTTTGACGAATCCCCAATCCCGAATCCCGAATCCCGGCTCCCATGAAGCGCTACTTCGGCACCGACGGCATCCGCGGCCGCGTGGGCGAGTGGCCGATCACGGCCGAGTTCATGCTCAAGCTCGGTCGCGCCGTCGGTAGCGTGTTGGCCGGCACGAACGGCAAGCCGGTCGTGGTGATCGGCAAGGACACGCGCGTGTCCGGCTACATGTTCGAATCGGCGCTGGAAGCCGGCCTCGTCGCTGCCGGCGCCGACGTGCGCCTGCTCGGCCCGATGCCTACACCGGCAGTCGCCTACCTGACGCGGTCGCTGCGCGCGAGTGCCGGCATCGTCATCAGCGCCTCGCACAATCCGCACCAGGACAACGGCGTGAAGTTCTTCTCCGCCTCCGGCGAGAAACTCGACGATGCCGTCGAGCACGCGATCGAAGCCGAACTCGATGCCCCGTTCGTCACCGTCGATTCCGAAGCGATCGGCAAGGTCGTGCGCATCGAGGATGCCGCCGCGCGCTACGCCGAATTCTGCAAATCGACGATCCCGGCATCGCTGACCTTGCGCGGCCTGAAGGTCGTGCTCGACTGCGCGCATGGCGCGACCTACCAGATCGCGCCGAAGGTGTTCACCGAACTCGGCGCGAACGTGATCGCGATCGGCAACCGTCCGGACGGACTCAACATCAATCGCGAATGCGGCTCGACCAGCCCGCAGGCGCTGTCGCGCGCGGTGCTCGACGCCGGTGCCGATCTCGGCATCGCGTTCGACGGCGACGGCGACCGCGTGCAGATGGTCGATCGCAGCGGCGCGCTCGTCGACGGCGACGAACTGCTCTACGTGCTGGCGAGCGACTGGCATCGCAGTGGCCGCCTGCACGGTCCGCTCGTCGGCACGCTGATGAGCAACTACGGGCTGGAACGCGCGATGCGCGAACTACAGGTGCCGTTCGTGCGCGCCAACGTCGGCGACCGCTACGTGCTGCAGCAGCTGAAGCAGCACGGCGGCGTGCTCGGCGGCGAGACGTCCGGCCACATCCTCACGCTCGACCGCGCCACCAGCGGCGATGCCATCGTCAGCGGCCTGCAGGTGCTCGAAGTGCTGGTGCGCAACGGCCTGCGCCTCGACGAGGCCGTCTCCGGCATGCGCAAGGTGGCGCAGACGACGGTGAACATCCGCGTTCCCGGCGGCGCCGCGCTGGTCGCCGACGCCGGCGTGCAGCGCGTATTCGAACGCGTGCGCGCCGAGCTCGAAGGGCAGGGCCGCGTCGTGCTGCGCCCATCCGGCACCGAGCCGCTGGTGCGCGTGACGGTCGAAGCCGGCGACGACGCGCTCGTTGCGCGGCTCGCCGAAGAACTGGCCGATGCGGTGAAGTCGGCCGCTGCGCGCAGCGAAGCCTGAGCCATGGCCTCGTCGCGCATTCCGACGCTCGACATCCGCCGCTACCACGGCGACCGCGACGCCTTCGTCGCCGAACTCGGCGCGGCCTATCGCGAATGGGGCTTCGCCGGCATTCGCGGCCACGGCATCGCGCAGGATCTGATCGACGGCGCCTATGCGGTCTTCCAGCGATTCTTCGCGCTGCCGGACGAGGTGAAGCGCAACTATCACGTCAAGGGCAGCGGCGGCGCGCGCGGCTACACGCCGTTCGGCGTCGAGACGGCGAAGGATTCGAAATACCCGGATCTGAAAGAGTTCTGGCACATCGGCCGCGAGATCCCGCGCGACTCGGCGTATGCCGAGGTGATGGCACCGAACCTGTGGCCGATCGAAGTGCCCGAATTCCGCGAGTACGGCTACGGCCTGTTCGAGGCGCTCGATGCGCTCGGTTCGCGCGTGCTGAGCGGCCTCGCGCTGCACATCGGCCTGCCCGAGAACTGGTTCGGCGACAAGACGAACGTCGGCAACTCGATCCTGCGCCCGATCCACTATCCGCCGATCACGGCGCCCGATATCCCGAACGTGCGGGCCGGCGCGCACGAAGACATCAACCTGATCACGCTGCTGGTCGGCGCGAGCGCCCAAGGGTTGGAAGTGCGTTCGCATGCCGGCGAGTGGGTGCCGTTCACGGCCGAGGCCGACACGATCGTCGTCAACATCGGCGACATGCTGCAGCGCCTGACCAACCACGTGTATCCGTCCACGACGCATCGCGTGGTCAACCCGCCGGGCGAGCAGGCGCGCCAGCCGCGCTATTCGGTGCCGTTCTTCCTGCACCCGAATCCGGATTTCGTCATCGACGTGCTGCCCTCATGCGTCGACGCCGCGCATCCGAGCCGCTACCCGCAGCCGATCACCGCGCACGAGTACCTGCAGGAACGTCTGCGCGAGATCAAGCTGATCTGAGCGCCGTGCCGTCGAAGGCGCGCGCACGAAGCGGCGCCGGCGACAACGAACGAATCGCACGGCCGCCGTGCCGAAGGCGACACCGGGGAGGAGCAGCGTGAC
>Ga0207712_10000700_pt1 | contig 25879 bp, 24 predicted proteins | sample KBSS44metaG_FD_184402 | JGI IMG/M metagenome (GOLD analysis project Ga0207712, IMG submission 184402) | Switchgrass rhizosphere microbial communities from Kellogg Biological Station, Michigan, USA - KBS S4-4 metaG (SPAdes) (version 2) | ecosystem: Host-associated > Plants > Roots > Rhizosphere...
GTCAGGGTCAAGATCTATACCCGCCAATAGCAATCCATTTTCGAGCCAGAAGTCTGTTTCGACTTCCCCCGCTGGGCCAAGAACCTCAAGTCTCGTGGGACGCATGTTGTTTCGTTTGCTGAAGGCCGCCAAATCAGATTGCCACGACAAAGGTTCAATATTCTTTCGCATACTATTTCTCTCCATTTCCAGCAGTTAAGTCGTAAACGATCACTTCGGTCCCAACGGGTGTGAGCTCACTAAGTTTCTTCGAAGCGAACATTGGTATTCGAATACATCCGTGGCTGGCAGGATAGACCGCCATCGCCGTGCTGCCGTGAATCGCGATGCCGTTGTGTATGTAGTTGGGGTAGTAAAGCAGACCAAGCGAACTTAGCCGCCATCCGGCAATCTTTCGCAAGACTCTAAATCTTCCTCTCGGTGTATGTGCTCGATGGATCTCGCCGTGGTCTCTATAGGTTTTTTCATTGCCGGTGCAGACCGGAAGAATGTGCGTAATTGTGCCACTCGCATCGACGATGAATAGAACCTGACGGTTAAGATCGATCTCAACGTGTGCGTAGCCACTGTATTTTGGAAGCGGTCTAATGGCTGACAGCAAGGCTTGAAGATCGGCACGCCTCAGTTTCCCCGTGCGTTGTCGCCCTTCAACCTTTTGAAACGCAATCAAAGCGTGTCGAGATCCCGAGTCAAGAGCGCCATCGACTGGTCCAGTCCAATATCCCAGTTCCGATAAGCGCCTTTCTGCTGTCAGAGTTTCTTCGAAGGAGACTTCCGTCGCCGCAATTTTTTTTGAAAGGCTTCTGGCTTGTGTCACTTCACCCGCGAATGTGATGAACGCCAGGGAACACAGAATGAGGAAGGTGATTTGCGATCTCAACTCCACGAATCGGAGCGCTTGAATGTTCCGCTTCTGATTAAGCATCCTGCCCCTAATGGGGTGGCCGCAATTGCCGGCCAACCAAGCCGTCAGTCATCTCGGGCAACATCGGAGAGAGAAATCGCAACAGCGCCATAACGCCGTCGGCCGATTTGATCGCCAGCGCGACATCAGCCCCTCCTTCGGTCTGCTCCAAACTCACCTCAGTCGCATGCCCAATACTGTGTGTCATGTGATCGTTGGGCTTCTCACCGAACATGATGACTATTCGATTGTCGTGAATCTCGTCCCTTTCATCGACAATTCCTGCGAGCGCTAGTTCACGTTCCTGAACTTGCGCACCGAGTTCAGTTCCGAAGATCTCGAGAGTGACCGACCAGCCTTGGTGTTTACTACTAAAATTATCAAAGAACTTCGGCCATTCGTTTTTCGGAATTTCATTGGTCTTCATTGCTCAATTTCTCCTTCATCTCTAGTGCGCGTCTTCGCATAACATCACCTATCACCTTAGGCAACGACTGTGCCTTCTTCTAACCCAACGAACGGCAAGCAAACAGGTGTAAGAGGGTCTAAAAACATTGATTCGGGAGCGAGGGTTATCGAGAGCAGCGAGCTTTAACACAGTGTATGCGTGAGTTTCCCCACCGCCGAATAATTCGCCAAAGTCAACGTCATGAATCACTGACGAAAAGCCGCCGGCGCAAAGGAACAACGATTGCCAGATTTATATTCGTTGCACCGGTAGCTCAGGATTAATTGCTATGTTCATTCACGAGATGACTGGAGACGAATGTTCCGACGCCTTGAAGGAAATGCGGCTGGGCAGGCTGGCGTGTGCCCAGGACAATCAGCCTTATATCGTGCCAATCAACTTTGCTTTTGATGGCGCCTACCTTTACGGGTTTACAACACTGGGGCAGAAAATCGAGTGGACGCGCTTAAATCCGTTAGTGTGTTTCGAGGTTGATGAAGTAGTGAGTCACAATGAGTGGATGAGTATTGTTGTATTCGGTCGGTATGAGGAACTACCTGATACGCCCGAGTATGAGAGAGAACGCATTAGGGCGCACGCATTTCTTCAAAAGCGGGCAATGTGGTGGGAACCCGCTTACATCTCGCAAGAGCACCGCGATCAACCGCATTCTTTGACACCAGTCTTCTTTCGTATACACATCGAGAAGATGACTGGCCACCGTGCAACCTTTGACAAGTCCCAAACTTGTCGACACCCGCTTACATGAAAGCCTGGATTCTAAACAAACCGGCGCCCGTCAATGAACATCCGCTCTATCTAAGTGAGAGGGCTGTGCCCACACCCTCAGATGACGAACTCCTGTTACGAGTCGCTGCTTGCGGCATCTGTCGTACGGACCTCCATGTAGTCGAGGGCGATTTGCAGGTTCGTCGTTCACCTGTAATTCCAGGTCACCAGATAGTTGGAAGCGTGGCTGCTTGCGGTAGTCGTGTCGAGGGTTTTGACTTTGGAGCTCGCGTTGGAGTGGCCTGGCTAAATCGAACTTGTGGCGTCTGTGAGTTCTGCGTCGCTGGTCGAGAAAATCTGTGCGACGCAGCGATGTTCACTGGATGGACTGTTGATGGCGGCTATGCAGAATACGCAGTCGCGCCCGCAGCCTTCACCTATCGTTTACCAGATGGCTTCAACGACATGCAGGCGGCGCCACTTCTCTGCGCCGGCATCATCGGTTACCGGTGCCTGCGTCTGACCGGACTCACTCATGACGAATGGAAAGGGGCGCGGCTTGGTCTCTATGGCTTCGGCGCTGCCGGCCATGTCTGCATTCAACTCGCGCGTGCCCGTGGCGCGGAAGTCTATGTGTGCACTCGCGACCGTGAACGCCATCAGGCGCTCGCTAACGAACTCGGAGCAACGTGGGTTGGGGATACTTTTGAGCAGCCTCCCGTAAAACTTGACGCTTCAATTGTTTTTGCACCCGCGGGAGAGATTGTTCCCGTTGCGCTCAAGGCAATTCGAAAGGGAGGCACAGTGGTCCTGGGCGGGATTCACATGAGCTCGATACCGTCGTTTGACTATTCACTTATCTACGGTGAACGGATAGTCCGAAGTGTAGCGAACAACACACGCGCAGATGGCCGCGAATTTCTGCTTGAAGCCGCTCGCATCCCGGTGCAAACCCACATCCAAACCTTCTCTTTCAATCAGGCGAACGAAGCGCTGATTGCTTTGAAGAATGATTCGATTCGTGGCGCCGGCGTGCTTGTAATGGACTGAGGCTCGGCATAGATATCCTGCGCTCCAACTTTCGGTCTCCCGTGCCCGACAACGATTTTTACTTTCTTCATGGCGCTCTGGACCAGCCGCCGAGTTCCTCTTCACATTTTAGCTATATCACTAGCCTGGACGTTCATCGGAGTCTGGGCCGCGATCTCGTTAGGAATGATTGAAGACTTGGGATTGTTGGCGGGATTGATAGGATCGATGCTAATCATCTTCCGAGGCACATCTATCCCGGAGGCGAGCTCGAAACCCACGCGCTAACCAGTTGCTGACTTATCCGCTGCCGCCATCGCGGAGTACAACGCGTCTCTCAATGCCACATCTCGCGGGTCACCGCCCATCATTACGCCCATCCGGTTAGTAACGTATGCGTAGCCGATTTGGGCTTGGGGGTCGGCGAAGCCGATCGAGCCGCCCGCTCCGGGTGCGCCGAACGAGCCTGGATTTCCAAACGAAAAGCCTGCACAGGTTTTCATGAAACCAAGCGAAAACTGCGCCTCGCCTTTTATACACTCGTCATAAAAGCCGTGCGTCGATGGTGTTGCTGGCGCCGTCAACTCCCTTAGAGTTTCGGGGCGCAGTCCTAGTTCCTTGCCTCCCGCAGCAAAAACGCTGTATGCATGCGCGATGGCTCGCGCCGTCCCCACTCCTCCGCCCGACGGTACTTCGAGGTTGCGGGCATAGATGTGTTGCTCGTCCACTGATATCGCGGCGCCCGGATTCTTGATGAGCGACCTGTAAAAGTTTGAATTAGGATTCCACAATGCCAATGTCAGGCGAATGGGGAAACCGAGCAGCATCTCGAACAAACTGGCATTCTGAATCTTTGCCAATCTGGAATCGGGGATTGATTCCGGCAAACGAATATAGAAATCCAAGTTCAGTGGCGTAGCGATTTCGTCCTGGAAGAACTGTCCGAGGCTGCGGTGCTTCGGATCAATCCGCCGTAGCAATTCGCTTTCATAAAATCCGAGAGTGATAGCGTGATAAGCCTGCCGCGTTCCCGGCGCCCACTCCGGTTTCTGTCGAGCCATGACGGCGGCCAGTCGATCTAAGTCGGCGACCACGCTTCTGTCAACCTTCTCATCGAAAGCAAACAGCCCCGCCTGGTGCGCCAGGAGTTGCCGCACAATAATTTTTTCTTTTCCATTCTGGGCAAATTCGGGCCAGTATTTACAAACCGGCGCGTCGTAATCGAGCCAGCCGCGTGAGTGGGCCAACGCCAAAGTCATCGCCGCGAGGCCTTTGGTTGTGGAGTGAACGATAACCATCGTGTCCTCTTCCCAGAGATCGCCCGTGGCTTTGTTCCGTATACCACCCCACAAGTCAACCACCTTTCCACCCTTGTGATAGACACAACAAGCCGCACCCAATTCACGTCGTTTGGCGAAATTCTCGGCGAACGCCTCGCGCACCGCCTCATAACCGGGGCTCACCAAGCCGTGTATTTCGACCGGGTGCGCGACCTCAACGGACGTTGGGTTTTTTCTCTTTTGAACCCAAACGTAAGCTGCACCAGCCGCTGTCATACCGACAATCGTCTTTGTTAGTGGACTTACTTTCATTTCAACTCGTTTTCAATTGCGCCAAAGCCTCAGCTCGGTGTGAGACTGATACTTAGAATGTGGTATTCCTGCTCTCGCGGCTCCACGCGAGCGCCATCAGTGATTTCGTTAGCTGGGTGAACAATCACCACCGCCTCTGCCTGAACGCCGCTTTTGATTTCGGCTGTAACGGGCGTGCGCTCGCCTACTTCAACTGTGCGCAGCCGTGCTCGCCCATCTTCAACGACAAACAGACTCCAAACATCGCCGCGTCGAAAGAGTGTGCTCACGGGAACTTGCAACACACTGTCTGAGTGCCACACGACGATACGCCCTTCAACCCGATAACCATCGCCCAGTACATTCGACGGTTCCGTTAGGTCCGCAATCACATTGACGCGTTGTTCTTCGATTCCCAATGCAGAGACTTTCGTGAAAGCCGAGGGTTCGATCAATCTCACTCGCGCCTCGAGGGCTTCTGGCCCACCCCAGGCTTCAATAAATACCCTCGCCCCAGGACTTACCTTTACGGCGTCTGTTGATAGCAGCTCGATCACGACCTCGAGGTTTCCAGGATTGCTCACTTCCACCAACGGAGCGCCCGCAACGATGACGCGTTCACTCTCTTCGACAACCCTTAGAACTCTCCCGCCCGTAGGAGCGAGAACCTTAACCGACGCCGCCGGAGCACTCTGGTTGCTCGCCAGCAGCGCGGCGCGCGCAACCTCGACTTCATGTGCCGCACCCTCGGCTCTGGACCGCGAAGCTTCATATTCTCGCAAGCCAGTCGATACCGCAGTTTGTGACCTTTCCAACTCCTGACGCGAAATGATGCCGCTACGCGCCAAATTCTCACCACGTTCCAATTCACGCCGCGCCTGATCATATGTAGCTCTGTTCCGTTCGACCATCCTGTCGATTTCGCGTTTTGCATCTTCTGCCGCATTTACGCGACCAATCGCCTCGGCGCGTTGTCGCGGATCGAGCGGACTCAACGGCAAGGGATCGATCTGCCCGATCAGTTGTCCACTCTTAACCGTATCGCCACGACGAAGAGCGATCCTTCGCAAACGCCCGGCAACTGGCGCAGCAACCACATAGCGGTCACGTACACGGGTCTTCCCTTCACCATCAACGGTAACCGTCATCGCTTCGCGCGAAACTGCAGCCACATCGACTTTCGTCGGCGTGGGACGCAGCCACATCGTCAAGACCCCCACGACAACCGCAGCAACCAGTAATAAGAGAATGGTGTTTAAGATTCGTTTCATTGTCATTTCACTCCCGCGTCTTCAAAACCGCGACCAGATCCAGATGCCGGAGCCGCCACTGGACCAGATACCCCGACAGAAAAGCTGATCCGGCCACTACCAGAAACGCCAAAGCGTAAGTCCTGGCGCTGATAAAGAGCGGAAACCGGATCAGTTCGGTGTCGATAGCAACGGTGATCAGTCCTGCTATTCCATATCCCAGGGCGAACCCAACCGGGATTGCAATCATCGTGAGAATTGCCTGCTCGCCCAGCAACATGAAGCCAATCTCGCTGCGGGTGAAGCCAAGAACGCGAAGCGAGGCAAGCTCGTGCCCGCGCTCAGAGAGCGCAATGCGTGCGCCGTTGTAGACCATTCCGAAAGCTATGATTACGGCAAAGCCGATCAGGATCACCGTTGAGACATTAATAGTCCTGGCAATAGTGTCGTTGAAGCTGGCTAAAGCAACTTGGGGAATCGAGACCGAACTGATTGCCGGTGTCTGCTTCAACTGTGTGTATAGGTCTGGAATTCGCGATGATTCGACCATCAGAAACGCGCCGCTGCTTGTTTGTCCCTCCTGCATTAACCGGTTCAACGCGCGCTGGTCCATGTAGGCGGACAGTCCGACCAATTCATCGACAGTTCCGGCAACGATAACGTCGCGCACGGGCCGCGCTCCTTCGAGAACTTCAACAGTGACAGTTTGACCCGGCCTGACACCCAGAATCTCCGCGAGATGAGACGTCAGCAACAGACCATCTGGCGGGATCGCGACCGTCTCAAAATCCTTGCTGACGACGCGACGCAGATCGGCAGTACCTTCCAATCCAAGCAGGGCGATGCGGCGCGTTCGGTGTGCAAATCGAAGCTTCGCCGGCGCCGCGCGGTAGGATTCAACGCGGATCACACCCGGCAGGTGCGCGAGATCGTACTTGACGTTTGCCGGTCGTGGTTCATGGAACGTAACTGAAACGTCCTCGCGTTGGACCATGTCAAACTGGACCTGGATGATGAGCTCGATCGTGTCGAAGTAAAGGAAGAACCCGACGACCAGCAAGCTTGCGGCGAGGGCGATACCGAAGATTGACACCATTGCCTTCGCCGGCCGTCTCTCGAGATTGCGAAGAATGACCCGCACGGAGGTGGGGACAAGTCGATGAAAACCCAGGCGCTCAACGAACCCGGCACGGAACCGCGCCGGCGGCTCAGGACGCATTGCTTCGGCTGGCGGCAGTTCAACTGCGCGTCTCAGAGCGACAAGCGCTCCGATCGCTGCCGAGCCGAGACTTATTAGTACCGCGCTGGTGACGACCAATGGTCCAGGTTGATAGACCAGCACCGGGAACCTGAAGAACTCCATGTAGAGTTCGGTGATCTTCAGACCAAAATACCAGCCAACGCCAATTCCGAGTGCAATCCCGCCCAGGACAACCACAAACGCGAGCTTCAAATAATGAAACCCGATCGAGTAGTTTCCGTAGCCGAATGCCTTTAGCACCCCGATCTCCTGACGTTGTGTTGCAACCATGCGCGACAAGACGAGGTGTATCAGGAAGGCCGTGACCGCGAGGAAAATTCCGGGAATAAAGGAGCCGGTCACCTGCAGTTCACCAATCTCGTTTGAGAGAAAACGATTAGAGACCTGGTCAGCGCGGTTGTATGAACCCAAGCCCCCGTAGCTTGAAAGCAGATTGTCCAGTCGCTGGATTACGTCTGCTTCAACTGCGCCAGGCGCCAATGTGAGAGCAACATCATTGAACGCGCCTTTCATGTTGAAAACTGGACCAAGCGCTTCACGACTCATCCAGAGCACACCAGACCGCCGGTTGTCGGGAAACATCTCACCGCTTCTGATCTCATAAACGTATTCAGGGGAGAGCGCTACTCCGACGATTTGCAGCTTCTGCCATTTACCGTTTATGACTGCCGACAACGTACTTCCTGGCTTCAAACTGTTGGCGGTCGCAAACGCACCGCTGATAAGAACTTCGTCTCTCCGTCCAGGTTCAACATATCTTCCATCCCTGAGATAGAGATCATTCAGCATCTGCCGGCGTTGTTCGGGAATAGAAATGATTTTGCCCTTGGCGGGTTCGTTCAGCCCTGGCACGTCGAGGGTTACATCGGCCACCACGCGAAACTCCGCGGTACCCACTCCGGGAATCTCACTGATACGAGTCGCAATCGAATCGGGCGCGCGTTTGAGTTGGGCAAATACTTCTGCAAAGCGATAGCTTTGATAGTACGACTGCTGCGACGTTAGCAACGAGTCATACGTGCTCCGCATTGCGACAAATGAAGCAACTCCACATGCCACTACGAGCGTGATGGCTAGTACCTGCCCCCGCAAGTGAAAGACTTCGCGTATCAATTTTCGATCAAGCGTCTTCACCAGACTAAGTCCTTTGGTGAGGCTTTCTTTTCGTTGCGATGCACCTCCGCAATTTGACCGCTGCGCATTCGCAGCACGCGGTCAGCCATGTCGGCGATCGCAACGTTATGGGTAATGATTGCAGTTGTAGTGCCTAATTCCCGGTTGACTCGCTCAATTGCCTCAAGGACCAACTTGCCGGTCGCGTAATCGAGTGCACCGGTTGGTTCATCGCAGAGCAACACCTCAGGTCGTTTCGCTACGGCACGAGCAATCGCGACTCGCTGTTGCTCACCACCGGAGAGCTGAGCAGGAAAGTGATGCATTCGGTCACCGAGCCCAACTAGCCGCAGAGCCTCGTCCGCGGGCATAGGATTTTTAGCGATGTCTGTAACGAGTTCGACGTTCTCAAGCGCAGTCAAACTCGGAATCAGGTTGTAGAACTGAAAAACAAATCCGACGTGTTCCCGGCGGTAACGCGTTAACTCTGCGTCATCATCTATGCTCAGATTGTGATCGCGGTAAAAGACTTCCCCACTGGTTGGAACATCCAAACCACCGAGAATGTTCAGCAGGGTCGACTTGCCGCTCCCAGACGCGCCTAGCAACACCACCAACTCGCCTTTGTAGAACTCGAGATTGACAGATCGCAACGCATCGACGTCGATATCCCCCATCCGGTAAGCCTTCGAGAGCCCGCGCGCGATGAAGACTGCTTCAGTGATTTTCGTTTGCTGGAAGAGTTGCGTCACATCTCTTCGAGGTGCAAGAGTCATACCCTCGGAGCAGCGAAGATTTGCGGACGATAAATCGTAGAGGAATTGAACTTACTGCGTTTGGCTGCGAGCTTTCGCGCAGAAAACTGGGAACTTTCCGCAGCGGCCGCTCACGCCTCCGCAACGTTTGCAAGATTCGACTGAAAATCAGGTCTTCGGCTCGGGCACAAGCGTTGCGAACCAATTTGTGAAGGAGAGCTACATGATTGCTATTCAAAGAATTCTCTGTCCCACAGACCTGACGACGGAGTCGGACGAGGCCTTGCGTTATGCGGTGGCGCTGTCATCCGTCTACAACGCGAAGCTCTTCGTTCTCTACTGCAAGAAAACAGAAACGAATCACGACAACAATGGCCACAACGAACAATCTGCTGACACGAATTCAGTGTTTATCACTTCACTCGCTCCACATCTGGGCTTGAAGAGTCTTTCCGAGCTGAATTGGGAAGGCCTGGTCGCTGAGAACACAGACGATGTTGGCGAGACCATCGTACGCGAGGCAGCGAAGCATGAAGTAGATTTGATCGTGATGCGTTCTCGTCGTCGACCACGCGCGGCCGCACTGCTTGGCTCAACTGCCGAAACAGTATCCCGTACCGCTCCCTGTTCAGTGCTGATAACACATCCACAAGAACGCGAATGGGTAAGCTTCTCAGCCGGCGAGATCGATCTCAACCGGATCCTCGTCGCGCACGATTTTTCGGCCCACTCAGAAGTAGCATTGAGATACGGCGTTTCCCTGGCCCAGGAATACAAGGCAGAGTTATACCTGCTCCACGTTCTAAGCTCCGAAGAAGCCAACGAACCGGAAATCGCATGGGCCGATGCAGGCTCCAAGAGCAGCTACAAGAGCGCTGCTCTTCAATTGCAGTCAGCCGTCCCGAATGAGGTATTTCTCTGGTGCAGGTTTGTTAACGCCGTGCGTTGCGGTAAGACATACGAGCAGGTGCTGACCTATGCGAAGGAGCACGACATCGATCTCATCTGCATGGGCGCCAGCGGTGCGCGCTTTCTTCTCGGGAGACTCTTCGGTTCGAATACCGATCGCGTTTTACGACAAGCTCCCTGCCCGGTGCTGGTCGCGCGTCCGGCAAAGACAAGCATGGCTCAATTAACAAATTGAGAAAGATCCGAATTGGCGAAAGCTGTCATTAACGGAAAAGTTCATGAGTTTGAGCCTGGCGTTTCGATTCTGAATGCGTGCCGCGCTATTGGTGTCGATATTCCCACGCTTTGTCACGACGAACGATTGAAACCGATCGGCAGTTGTCGCATGTGCCTGGTCGAAATCGAGCGGAAGCCACATCCTCTAACAGCGTGCGATAACCAGCTCACCGACGGGATGGTGATCTCAACACACACTCCCGCGCTCGAGAATGAGCGCCGCATGATTCTGAAGATGCTGGCACAGGATCATCCTGGAGATGGTCTACAAAAAACTCCTGAGAAACCGTTCTACCGTTACGCACGAGCATACGGATTATCCGCAGGCGACTTCACCGGATCGTCTGAGCCGCACTTGTTTGACGACTCACATCCTTACATTCACGTCGACATGTCGCAGTGCATTGTTTGCTACCGCTGTGTGCGCATTTGCGATGAGGTGCAGGGCCAGTTCGTTTGGCGAATCGTCAATCGAGGCCATGAAACACGGATTGTTCCCGATTCAGGGACCACCTTGCGGGAGAGCTCTTGTGTAAGCTGCGGCGCTTGCGTGGACACCTGCCCAACCGGGGCTCTGGAAGACAAGTCACTTCTCGGGTATGGAATGCCGGCAAGCTGGACCAGAACGACGTGTCCCTATTGCGGCACAGGCTGTGAGATGGACGTCGGCACGCAGCAAAATCGGATCGTCTCGATAAAGCCTCGACATGATGCACCGGTGAGTCGTGGTCATCTCTGCGTAAAGGGACGCTATGCGTTTGATTTTGTCTCCGCTCCGGATCGGATTACGCAACCAATGATTCGTAAAGCAGATGAGTGGCGGCAAGTAACGTGGGACGACGCCATCTCCTTCACCGCCGACTCCCTGAAACGTATTTCCGAAACGCATGGACCAGATAGCATTGCGGTGCTCGGCTCCGCGCGCGGAACGAACGAGGAGAATTATCTCGCACAAAAATTCGCGCGCCTCGTGATTGGAACGAACAACGTAGACTGCTGCGCACGAGTCTGCCATACGCCGACGGCCGCGGCGATGAAACTCATGCTGGGCACGGGCGCGGCGACAAACTCCTACAACGACATCGAGAAGGCCCGAACGATTCTCGTCTGTGGGGCGAATGCAACCGAGAACCATCCCATCGTCGGCGCACGAATCAAGCAAGCAGCTTTGAAGGGTGCGAACCTGATCATCATCGATCCCAGACGAATTGAGCTTACGCAGTACGCCGCGATTTACCTCCATCCACGACCTGGCACAAACATTCCGCTGCTAAACGCAATGGCTTGCACGATCATTGAGGAGCAACTGTTTGACCAGCAGTTTACGAGTGAACGCGTGGCCGAGTGGGATGAGTTCTGCCACTTCATCAAGCAGTTTTCTCCTGAGAAGGTTGAGGCTGATTGCGGAGTCAAAGCAGATCTGATCCGCAAAGCCGCTCGACTCTACGCCAGCGCCAAACCTTCTATGTGTTTTCATGGGTTGGGCGTGACCGAACACACGCAGGGTACTGAAGGAGTCATGTGCCTGGTGAATCTTGCTCTGCTTACCGGAAACATTGGCAAGCCAGGCGCCGGCATTAACCCGCTGCGCGGCCAGAACAATGTCCAGGGAGCGGCGCATATGGGCTGCGATCCAGGCATTCTCACCGGCAGTGTTTCTTTGAACGATGCGCGGCCGCTGTTCGAGAGTGTTTGGGGCGCATCGATTCCGCGGAAGCAAGGCCTCAACCTGCTCGAAATGATGGACGCTGCCGCGGCCGGCAAACTGAAGGCGCTATGGGCCATTGGTTACGACATTGCCCTGACCAACGCAAATACCACTGCAACTGAGCGGGCGTTGCGATCTCTTGATTTCGTCATCGTCCAGGACATGTTTATGACTGAGACCGCGCGCCAGTTTGGGTCAGTGTTTCTGCCTGCTGCTTCTTCGTTTGAGAGAGACGGAACCTTTATGAACGCCGAGCGCCGCATTCAACGCATCCGTAAAGTGATCGAGCCTGTCGGTCAATCGAGGTCTGATTGGGGAATCATTTGCGCGATTGCTAAAGCAATGGGCAAAAGCGAAAGTTTCAGTTACGGCTCAGCTGAAGATATTTGGAACGAAATACGTTCCGTTTGGCCCGCCGGTCGTGGCATCACTTATGAACGGCTGGACGATGGTGGTTTACAGTGGCCTTGTCCAGACGATAGGCAATCTGGAACTGAAGTAATGCACACGGAGAGCTTCCCAATCGGAAAAGCTGCGCTTCGCCGTGTTCCTTATCGTCCAACCGATGAAATTGTCGACGAAGCGTTTCCTCTTCTGCTGATTACCGGAAGAACTCTCTACCAGTTCAACGCGGGAACGATGACGATGCGTACGGCAAATGTGAAACTGAGACCCGTGGATTTGCTCGACATATCCTCCGATGACGCGAAACGACTGGACCTCAACGACGGAGAGTGCGTTCACATCCGTAGCCGGTACGGTGACGCGATACTGCCCATTCGTATTACATCGACTGTAAAACCAGGAGAATTGTTTGCGACGTTTCACACTGCAAAAGTATTTCTCAATCACGTGACCAGTCCTCATCGAGATCGATACGTAAAGAGTCCTGAATACAAAGTTACCGCTGTAAAGATTGAAAAAGGAATAACCAGGAAAGGTGAAAGAAGATGAGCGCTCAACAACTACAACATTCAAAATATGGATTCAGCAAGACAGTTGATCTTCCCTACAATGTGGCTGTCGAAAAGACGCGCGCTGCTCTCAAGGAGGAAGGCTTTGGTGTCCTCTGTGAAATCGACATCAAGGAGAAACTGAAAGAGAAGCTCGGCGTGGATTTCCGTAACTACGTGATCCTCGGCGCCTGCAATCCACCTCTGGCATACAAGACTCTGCAACAAGAGATCGGCATCGGACTGCTGCTTCCCTGCAATGTCATTGTTTATGAAACCGACGAGGCCGGAAAATCCGTCGTTGCGGCGATCGATGCAGAAACGATGCTGTCCGTGGTAGGAGCCAACAATGCAACTATCAACGCAGTAGCTACCGAGGTAAATGAAAAGCTCAGGCGTGTGGTCGCCCAGCTTTAGAAGAGTCACAAAGAGGCACAGAAAGCTTAAATGCCGACCTCCGGGAATCTGGAACAGTTCTGGAGTCTCGCTCCGAACGATTTAATGGCCCAACTGGGAGCAACTCCCGGCGGGCTAACTTCGGCGGAGGCTAAACGCAGGCTCCTCCTCTCCGGTCCAAATCGTCTACATGCGCGCAAGCGCACCGATGTCTTAATCCTTCTAATCGCCCAGTTCAAAAGCCCGCTGATTCTGATTCTATTAGGCGCTGTAATTCTTTCGTTCTTCCTGGGGGAAACGGTTGATGCGGCAATCATCATCGCGATAGTTCTGTTAAGCAGCGTGCTTGGATTCTGGCAGGAAAAGCGCGCCACGGACGCTGTCAGAAGCCTCCTGGCAATTGTGAGAATCGAAGCGCGTGTCGTGCGCGACGGTGTGGAGATCGACGTCCCCGCAGAAGATGTAGTGCCGGGCGACATTTGCGTGCTCAGCGCCGGCGACATTGTTCCTGGTGATGCAGCAATTCTCGAATCCAAAGATCTATTTGTGCAGGAAGCAGCCCTGACTGGAGAAAGTTTCCCCGCAGAAAAGGAACCGGGATCGGTCGCCACTGAAGCGTCGCTCATGAAAAGGACGAATACACTGTTCCTGGGCACACACATAGTGAGCGGTAGTGCGCAGGCACTCATTGTATTCACTGGGTCGGCAACTGAATTTGGCAAAGTATCAGAGCGGCTGCGCTTGAAGCCCGCGGAAACGGAGTTTGAACACGGCGTTCGGCGCTTTGGTTATCTTCTCACCGAAGTAACCTTGATCCTCGTGATCGTAATCTTCGGCATTACGGTTTACCTCGAGCGACCGGTGATCGATTCGTTTCTTTTTGCATTGGCAATTGCTGTCGGAATAATCCCCGAATTACTTCCCGCCATAATCAGCATCAACCTCGCAGTCGGCGCCGTACACATGGCTCGCCGGAAGGTAATCGTCAAGCAACTGGCTTCGATAGAAAATCTGGGCAGCATGAATGTCTTATGCGCCGACAAGACTGGGACTCTTACGGAAGGAACCGTAAAGCTTCGGGGAGCGGTCGACGCGCTTGGCGCACCAAACGAGAAAGCTCTCTTCTACGCCTATCTGAATTCGTTTTATGAGACTGGTTTCACCAACCCGATCGACGAAGCGATTCGCACTCATGGCCAGTTTGATCTTAGCGGTTATCGCAAAGTCGATGAGGTGCCGTACGACTTCCTGCGCAAGCGATTGAGCATTCTGGTGGTGAAAGATGAGGCGCACTTGATGATTACCAAAGGCGCCATAAGCAACGTACTCGACGTTTGTTCGTGCGTTGAGTTGACCAACGGCTGCCAGGATATTGCCACCGCTCGCGCAGACATCGAGCGCCAATGCAAATCACTGGGTAATGATGGCTTTCGCACTCTCGGGCTTGCGTATAAACGTTTAGACAGCACTTCTCAGATCAGCAAACAGCACGAATCGGAAATGACATTTCTCGGTCTGCTTGTCTTTTTCGACCCACCCAAAGCGGGAGTGACAGAGGCTTTGGATGATCTGAGAAAGCTCGGCATAACTCTGAAGCTGATTACCGGGGACAACGTTCACATTGCAACCAGCGTGACGCGAAGCGTGTTGGGTTATGAGCCAAAGGTTTTGACGGGCGCTGAGGTCCATCTACTGAGTGATGATGCTTTGCGAGCACGTGCAAATGTGATTGATGTCTTCGCCGAAATCGAGCCCAGCCAAAAGGAACGCATCATTCTGGCTTTGAGAAAATCCGGCAATACCGTGGGATTCCTCGGCGATGGCATCAACGACGCTTCGGCGCTTCACGCCTCTGACGTCGGAATCTCTGTGAACAGCGCCGTTGACGTGGCCAAAGAGGCCGCGATGATCGTTTTGCTTGAGAAAGACTTGAGTGTGTTGGCTGCGGGAGTTCGTGAAGGCAGGAAGACGTTTGCAAATACGCTCAAATACATTTACATGACCACCAGCGCCAACTTCGGCAACATGTTCAGCATGGCCGGAGCAGCGTTGTTTCTCCCTTTTCTGCCGCTGCTTCCCAAACAGATCCTGCTGAACAATTTCCTTACTGACTTCCCCGCAATGGCGATCGCGACCGATGCTGTGGATCCGGAGTTAGTGGAACGACCGAGACGCTGGAACATCGCATTCATTCGAGACTTCATGATCGTTTTTGGCATCGTTAGCTCGATCTTCGACTTTCTCACATTCGCGGCGTTAGTGTTCATTCTCAAAGCAACGCCGGAAGTCTTCAGAACCGGCTGGTTCGTCGAGTCGGTAATGACCGAAGTTCTTATCATTCTGGTCATGCGAACCTGGAGACCATTCTACACAAGCATGCCTAGTCGACCGTTGTTGGCGGCGATGATCGTCGTGCTCCTCATTACACTCGCATTACCCTATAGCCCGCTAAGCGGTCTGCTCGGTCTAACACCGCTGCCACTCTCATCACTGCTACTGCTGGGATTCATCACAATTCTCTACGCAAGCGCTTCTGAGCTCACAAAGAAGTTCTTTCATGCGCGAGCTTTCGTCCAGGGAATCTGATGGAGCAAACAGCGTTTGAGTAAAGTTCCTCAGCGGGTTGGGCAAAAGCGCGCATTGCGAGGAGAAATTCCAGCAAATTCGACGCTATTTGGCTGGCACAATCATTGCGGAAATCGTACCAGAAGTTCGCGTCTTGCTCTTTAGACACCTCTCATTGAGCAAGTGCGCGCGCCATTTGAATGTGGGTGGTTCAGGTTTTAACGAACTGCCACAGACAGGAGATTGTCATGAAAAGTGTAGCGTTCTTTTTAATGGTGCTTTGCGCTTTGATAATCGGCTCTGTGTCATGGGAAACCAGGGCATCGGACACCGCCCGCAAGCAAAGTGCGGTAACTAACTTCGATCGAGCTGTGGTCCTCCATGGCGTAACCTTGAAAGGTGAATATCTCTTCGTACACGATGACGCGGCAATGCAACGCGGTGAGGCCTGCACGCACGTGTATGAAGGCAATGCGCCGACTCCCAAGAAGCTGGTCGTTTCCTTCCACTGCGTTCCGATCGAGCGCGCGAAGGCAAAACAGTTCATGATTCGATCAGTCGAGACTTCGCCCGGTGTCACTGAATTGCAAGAGTTCCAGTTTGCAGGAGACACTGAGGGGCATGCTGTACCGACTTCGATAGACCACCATCTGAATGTAAAGAGATAGCTGTTACTGGTAGTGCCCTGATTTGAGTTCTTCTCGGTGCAACCTCTGTGTTCTCTGTGTCTCTGTGGTTGTTGTATGCGGCATTACCAGGTACCACAAAGACACAGAGAACACAGAGGTTGCACCGAGAATCAAATAAGGACCGTCACATGAAAAAGCAGCATCGCACGGCGAAAGAGAGCTACCGCATACGCACTCACCTGATCCACGGTAATCACGAAAGCAAGCATTGGGACTTCGATCACCACCTGGTTCCGCCAATCTCAGCTTCGGCCGCTTACCGGCTGGGTTCAGTGCACCGGGGCGCACAGGGGTTTGTCGAATTTGCTTCCGACGAAGCGGATGTCAGAGGGCACGTCCCGATTTATATTTATGATCGTTTGGATGAACCAACCCGCGGGATGCTCGAGGAACATCTGGCCTATGCCGAAGGCGGCGAAACCGCAGTTACATTTGCCACCGGAATGGCGGCTATAAGCGCAGCCCTGGGTATCACCAACAAAGCCGGCACTGAGATTGTCGCGCATCATACCCTCTACGGTTGTACCTACAGCTTGATCACAAACTGGCTGCCTCGGTTCGGCATAACCACGAGATTTGTTGACCTGAGAGATGAGCGTAGCTTCAAAGCGGCCATCACGAACCGCACGCGTGTGGTTTATTTTGAAACTCCTGTGAATCCCACCCTCGATCTGATCGATATCGCGTTGGTCCGTCGCTGGATGGACGAAGCCAGACCCGACGCGGTAGAAAAAGATCGACTATTGATGATTGTCGATAACACCTTCGCCACGCCTTTCTGCCAGAGGCCGCTGGCGCTCGGAGCCGATATCGTGGTCCACAGCCTGACGAAAGATATTGGCGGCTTTGGCACCGACATGGGAGGCGCAGTGATTGGGCCACTGAAGTATCATGCGCCGCTCTTGATGTATCGCAAAGATTTTGGCGGCGTGCTTTCATCCAAAAGCGCCTGGTCGATTCTCGTCTACGGATTACCTACCCTGGCGACACGCATGGTGAATCAGCAAAAGTCTGCGACCCGAGTGGCTCAGTTTCTGGACCGGCACCCGAAAGTAGCGTCCGTTTACTATCCAGGACTGGAGACATTCCCGCAGCACCAGCTCGCTCGCCGGCAGATGACAAGTTATGACGGCAAATTTGCACCCGGAAGCATGGTCTATTTTGTGTTGAAAGGTGAGGAAAAGGCGGCCACAGAAGCTGCCGACCGTTTCATGGATTACATTGCAAACCATGCCTATAGTGTTACGTTGGCGGTTAGTCTCGGACAGATCCGTACACTCATCGAAGAACCTTACTCAATGACCCACTCGGCGTTACCGGCGGAACTGAAGCACACCCGAGGACTCGAGCCAGGGGGCATCCGACTCTCAGTCGGCCTGGAGGACTGGCACGACATCATCAACGATTTAGAGATCGCATTGGAGCAGATTTGATGACGAGAGTTCTCAGCGAGGTGCAAGCTCATCATTGCCAAGGGGAGTTAATCGAAAGAAGGGACGTATCAGCGAATCTCGCGATATTCCGTTTTCGGGTTGCGGAACGACCCTCCTTCACCGCCGGTCAATATGCAACTATTGGCATCGCCATTGATGGTGACGTGGTCGAACGTCCTTACTCGATCGTCTCGTCGCCTCATGAGCCATTCCTGGAGTTTTTTATCGAATTAGTACCAGGCGGCGACATAACACCAAAGTTGTGGGAGTTGAAGTTGGGATCTACCCTTTTGGTCCGGCGGCGCATTGTGGGCCAATTTACTTTGGACACGGACGTCACACACCACTTGATGCTCGCTACAGTCACAGGAGTCGCGCCGTTTGTCAGTATCCTGAGAACTCAACAAATTGATCGGGAGCGTGGATCGATCTCCAACCATCGATTTGTCGTGATACATGGCGCCAGCCAGTCTGCCGATTTTGGTACTTACTGCAGCGAGCTCGAAGAATTGTCACACGCCGGATGGCTGACTTACATACCCACCGTTAGCAGGCCCTGGGCAGAACCAAGTTGGAAGGGCGAAACCGGTCGAATCGAGGACATTCTGCGCAAGCATGCCGACCAGCTTGGCTTTGATCATAGTAACTCGGTTGCTTACGCGTGTGGTCACCCGCAGATGGTTGCGAAAGTCAAAGAGGTACTGGCGCGCGCTCGGTTTCATAAAGAGCAAATCAAAGAAGAAAAGTTCTTTAGCCTTGACGCCATCGATCACTGATTTGGCTTTTTATGAAAGGCGATCTTTACCGTTGTTCCTGATGCCTTTTCTGGTCCGCATAAAGAAATACTGTCGCTATTGCCAACCAAAAAGCAGCTCTTAACCAGTTACCAGCTTGGAACACTTCCAGCAAAGAGAGCCCGAAGAAAAGCGCAAACACAGCGAAGTTGCCGCCAAGTCTCAAACTGCTCATTTATCACCTCCCCAGGTTATTGCCTGCTTGCGTGCTATTTCGTCAAAGGAGGATGAGACTGGCTCCGATTTGTCGGGTTCTGTTGCGGCGTCCTGACAACCTCGACCGAGCACTTCGCGTGATGGACCACCGCATTCGATACTGAACCGAGCAATAGTCGATTCCAGATACCTAACCCCCGTGAACCCATAATGATGAGATCGGCTCCCCAATGCTCCGCCTCGTCAACAATCACTTGCGCCGGTGAACCTTGAATAATTTCACTGCTGATCTTCAACGTCTTGTCCGTGATTGCTTTCAGTTTGAGCAGCGTGCTGTCCAAAATGGCCTGTGCCGCTTGACGAACCGCTATCTCAAGGTTTTCGAAGTAGTCAGGTGACATGGCCCACGGTTCCATTCCCACCGGTGCGGGAATTTCTACTGCGGTAATAACCTTGACTTCACTTTGAGGCGGCCACGGTCGCTTTGCGAGTTCCTCCGCTGCTGCATCGCTACAATCCGAACCGTCAACTGCCAATAAGATTTTCATTTTTCGAGACTCCTTCACTTTCCACCGGGGCAGAAAAGAACCAGGACGGCCGATCGCCTATGAGCGCAGAAACTATGCCAGCCTCTTCCCAGGGCCTGCTGCTCCGCCAAACGCTCCAAATTGTCTATTCGAGGGCGTCGTGCTTTTCATCAGCGTCGAGCAAACCCAGTGCAGCAGAAACAGGAAACCAGGGGACGCGAATGCGATGAATGCCCAGCCGCCAATGTGGTTCCTCAGGAGATAGCCGTAGACCAGATAGAAAGCCACCAGGCTCAAGAGCGTAACCGCAGATCCCAGGCCTTCCTTCCACCATGCGACAATCATTCCGATCATTACGCCGATTGGAAAGAAAAGAAGCCCAGCCCATTCGTTGGGTGATATCTCAGCTGGATGAAAAGCGTCACCCATGAAAAGCAAAATCAATAAAGTGATGCTGGCGATACTTCCGACTCTCGCTAACAGCTCGATTACCGCCAGCGGCAAACCCAGATCAATTCTACTGGTAGACATAACGCCTCCTCGTGGCGATAGTGGTCGATGGACCACTGTTAACCACTTTGTTCAGTGCTCGCCAAACACCGGCGCTTACTTCATGGTTCCAATGGTGATCGTGACAACGGGCGTCACGGAAGCACTCTTGTAGTACGACACCCAGAAGCGCTCCGAGTCATAGAGCGTCATCCTGAACCAGGATCCGTCAGGTTTCTGTAGAAGGCCTTCGCTGATCACACTTTTGTAATCAGGCGCTCCAACTCCACCGAGGTAGTCGGTGGAAATAGTCACTACTTTTTGCCCGGTGTAAACGATCTGCGCCGTTTCGTTCGGTGAGAGCACATAAAAATCCTGTTCATCGCTCTTCATCACCGGCTCGCCAAGTTTTGCTCTCGTTTCCGCTACCGTCATCCCGAGACGAACGCCACGATACTCCTTGTAAAGCGGCTGCTGGACTTGTGAATATCCCTTCGCAACTTTCATTGCCTCAGTTTTGGTTTGTCCACTGGCAATGGAGCCCAATAACAAAAGCAAAATTACACCAATCACAAAGAAAACGATTTCAACAATGCGTGGTCTGAGTTTTTCTGTGTCGTATGTCATTTCAATCACCTCCTCCGAGGGCCTTGCGCAATCATCTCTGTGTTACTTCCAAAGCTCTTGCCGACGGCCCAAACCTGTCCACCTGCGCGTATCTGCAGAACAATCTCATCCAGCGGTCTTCGCGGCGGTCCAAACATGACATGGCCCATACGGGCGTCGAATGCTCCATAATGGCAGGGGCATTTTAGACATCGACGCGGAGCATCGAATTCCACCGAACACCCAGCGTGAGAGCACCTGCGGCTGTACGCCGTGTATTCGCCCTCGTTTGAGCGCAGCAGCACAGCCGGGTCATTTCTGGTTGGATAGTTGAAGTAGACGCATGATCCCGATAGGAGCGTCTCGGCTCCTTCGATCTTCCTCGGTGGATAGGCAACCATCGAGTCTTGCGCAGCCACCACTTTCGTTACAGTGGGCGCGCCCAGGACCAACGCTGTAGAAGTCAACAGAAGATCAGTGCAGAACGCGCGTCGAGTGGCATGTGACAGTTTGTTTGCGTCATCTGCGGATGAATCCATTTTGAATCGCTCCTCTCGCCTGGACACTTCCCGTGCCCAGCCAAATAGAAACCATCATCCTCAAAAGGCGCAATGTACGTGCCGAGCATTGTTCGACGAATCTAATAGGGAAAAGAAGGTTGGGAAGGAGATGACTGGGGAAAGTTCACCAATCAAAGCGTGAAAGCCCGCAATGGTTAAAGGGTTAAAGAAGCTTTGCACGAAAAGTAGTCCCGGCCGGGATTTGAAGCCTTCTCTGCGGTCTCTGCGTATCTCTGTGATCTCTGCGTTAAATATTTCTCGCGACTACAGTTACGCAGAGATCACAGAGATACGCAGAGACCGCAGAGAAGAATCAGTTAGTCTTGAGTACGGAGCGCAGTGCTCCGATCAGCTCTGCGGAGTTAAATGGCTTTCCTATGTATCCTTGTGCGCCCGCTAGAACTCCGGCTTCTCTGTCGGCCTGCGTAATTGCGCCAGAGCAAATCAATATCGGGGTGCTTTGATCAAAAGTGCGAATCTGGCGACAGAGGTCAATTCCTGTCGCTTCCTGCATCCAATAGTCCAATATTACGGCTTCAAAGCTTTCCGTCGCGACCCGTCGTAAAACATCGGCGGCATTGTCGCTCGTAGACACACGAAAGCCAGCCGCCTGCAAGAGCGTTTGGACCAGTTCACAGATGTCGGGGCTATCATCCGCAAAAAGTATGTGCGGTTCCATTACCATCACACGATCTCTACACATGACAGCAACGATCGTGCCTATGTATTCGAAGCCACAGTATTCAGGCACACCCCCGTTGCATTCGCCCGATCAACTAAGCTTCACTGACGTGCTTCGCCTTCAATGACAAAGAAACCAGTCTCGCCACCACCTGAGGTGACGTTAACCACCGGTGAATCTGACAAGCGGACCATCGCACCCTCGACGCGTCCTTCGAATAAAAACGGGTTCGTATCAACGTACATCGGCTGCAAGGCCCAACCGCTTTCGGTGAAGATTGGAAAAACCTCTGTTCGCAGCTCTACCTTCTCCTGCACCACGTAGTCGCCGGCTAATGCCTCCGACAAGGCGGCGTCCCATTCCGATGACGTCAAGCGATCGCCAAACGCAATGCCACGACCGCCGTAATCGTCATTGGGCTTGAGGATAAACTGCGCCCGGCGCCTCCGGACGTGTTCAACCAGATCCACTGCGTGCGCTCCGTACTTTATTCTTCGCTGGATGAGGCGTCTTGTCCAGGGCACTGTGCGCCGGATGACTTCCTTCTCACGTGCAGTGAACCAGCCTGCGTTTGCTTCGTCAGTCAATAATTCAAATGACGCTTTCTTATGGACCAACTTGCAGCGAAAGGAATTCACAAGGCAGACATCGCCCGCGAGGTAAGCGCGTATGAGCGGATGAGAATCATCGCAGGCAGCAAGTAATTCGTTGATGATGACACGCTTGTAGACAAGGTCGATCGGGAAGGAGCCACAACGTAGTTTTCCGTTCTCGTATTCAAGTTGTTCCGGTGTGCAAATGATTGTTGAGATCCCTTGACTGGCAAAGAACTCTTCCAACATTACAAACTCATTGGCAGTCGGTAGGCCATTCCAATCAAGTATGGCCACACTTGGCGCGCCCGCGCCACCCCACTGGCGGAAGGTGTTGAGCAGCGCGCTCAGCAGTTGTTTCTCTGGCGAGAACTGCCGCAGTTGATAGCGCTTCGCGACGTCTCGCATTGCGCCAACTTCGAGAAGAATCTCGTTGAGACCCGTCTGGTCCATAAGACTCGAGGGGTTTTCCGCGTTGTATTCGACGAACTTCACTCCGTGGCCGTGAACGAAAGCATCGAGCCGCGAAGTCACTGTTGAGGCCGAATGCTTCGGCTCAACGAGCGCCAGTTTGATCTCTCGTTCGGTGAGTCCGACAGTTTCCATTCGAGACGGCTCACTCAGTAACGCCGAAGCTATTTTTTCAAAGGCTCCAGCGAGGACCTCAGACGCGTGGGCCAGGATGGCGTACTGGGTTCGCGTCAGCAAGTGTGGTCGAAGGGCAATGCCGATTTCGCGAGCGCCGTATAGCAACCGGCGCGTCCGCATCATTGTTTTAAGACGCGCGAAGAACTCCGTCGTCAGACCTTCATCGCCCGCGAGAGACGTGTGATATTCAGCAATCAGCGTTTTGCGCATAGCTGTATGACCTTCGCGGATGGTTGGTTAACAATCTTTTCTGCGTCATCCACAATCGGCGCAAGGTACAATAAGGAGGCCCTCCTATGCCAGGAGACTTGGGCCAGGATTGACGCTGAAATAGAAGCCTTCGTAATATTTCGTCATGCATTTTTTCTCGCCGCAGACCACCGCCGCACTTCTCGTCTTTACTTTTTGGACCAACATACCGGTGAGTGAAATGCTCACTCCACGTAAGCAACTGGATACGCCGGGGGCGCCAGTGAGTAACAATAATCCTTACGCACAGCAGCCCATCCCTGCCGGCTGGCGCAAGATCGACGCTCATGGGAAATTCACCTTTTATCTGCCACCTAATATGCGAGACACACGAATCGGCGGCATGGAAAACATTCACGGCGAGTACACTAGTGGCCGAATGTATTTGAGCTATGACTATCACCCCTATGGTTCTCTTGGATACGAGAAACGAGAGTTGAAGTTTGGTAAGGGCTTTCAGGAAACACAATTGCAGATCGACGGTAAGAAGTCTTTTTTATTCCTGCACCAGTACTTAGATAACAAAACCCGGCACGTGTATAACGCCGATTTGTATGTTGGCGATTTACCTAACGGCGAAGTGATCGTGCAGATGTCGGTCAGCAGCAGATCTCCGCTGGACATAGAGAAGGCAAAAACCATCTTTCAAACAATCAAACTCTTAGCCCCTGAATAAGTTTTCTCAGACTGCCGCACGCCCGGCGGCCATGAAGATGTCGTCGCTCACCGAAAAACTTCCCATTTTCACACTTCTTTTGCAGCCCGGCCTGCGAAACTGATCCGCGTTTTCTTACTTTCCAGGTGGCGGCGGATCGCGGCGATCACCGCGCTCTCGGAGTATGAGAAGCGGTCCAAGTGGAACAGTTGGTCTATCCAGCCGGCAGCTTGCGCCACATCTTCGCACGCCTTAATCATGGTCGCGATCCGTTGTTCCGATTCGTCCGACGGAAGGACGGAGAGGCCGATTCGGATCGCTTCCAACGCCGTCTGGAAGACTTCGTCGGATGGGCGGTGGGCGAGCCAGTCGAGAAGCTGATGATAATCGGCAGACCCCGGCTCCACGCCGTGTTGCTTCGCGATGCGCAGAATGGTGTCGCGCTCGGCATGGCTGACGTCGCCATCGATCCAGGCGACTTCGACCAGCGGCGCCAGGATGAAGGCCGAACCCGTGTGGAGCGTCACGCCGAGCTTCTGGATGCGCTCGAGAAGCGCCGGTTCGTCCGCGTGAAGTTTCTCCGCCAGCGCGTGAGCAATCTCGCTCAACTGGGCCTTCTGACGTAGCTTTGCGATCAGCTCAGCATCCTGCTGGCGGAAATAGGCGGCCTCCTCGCCCCGCCCACGGTCACGGAATATGTCGTTTGTCATACTATCTCCAATCGATGCCCAGTGGCGGCCGCCAGGTCACATAACCATAACGAGTTTAAGAAGGCGACTTCCTTAAACGTTCGGTTTTGCATGCCCGCTGTACCATGAAAGTCAATTCGCGTACCACCTACGATGTGGAATTGGCTCGCGCCATTTTCCTTTGTTAATGGCAAATACAAAAGTATCGTTTTGTTCTAAAATCGGCTTTGCACGAAAAGTCGTCACACATGCTCTTCTCTGTGCAACCTCTGCGTACTCTGTGCCTCTGCGGTTGAAGATTGCTTAGGAAAAACAACCACAGAGACACAGACAACGCAGAGGTTGCACAGAGAAATCAGACTGTCGGACTTGAAGTCTTCTCTGCGATCTCTGTGTATCTCTGTGATCTCTGCGTAACTGGTAGTCGCGAGAAATATTTAACACAGAGATCACAGAGATACGCAGAGATCGCAGAGAAGAATCAGTTAGTTGTAAAAACCACTTTTCGTGCAAGGCCTTTAAAACCTACTTATCGAGAAAGCCGCTGCTGGGTGTTATTTCTTACGCCGTGGGTAATAGTCCCCAGCGAAACAATGGCTTAGACCACTTGTACGTGAGTCGGTTCATTGTGTGCGAGCCTTAAGAATCCGCACTTTCAGACAGCAAATCGTAGCCCCCCACGAAGGTCGAGTTTCGAGCGAAAGGCTGGAGTAGTCCATCATCTTTGCCTCATCGACGTATGGACGTCAGGATCTTGTTGTTTTAGGAAAAGCGAAAAGCCGGTAGAATTCGGTTTTCGGACAACATGCCGGGTGGCGGAATGGCAGACGCTGCTGACTTAAAATCCTCCATCCGGCTTCTTACCTATACCAAGCAATACTAAGCAGTATTTATCGACGTTTCAGCCGTCAAAGTAAGCTTTACGTCCCGCTTGGTATCATAAGGTGAGTCCCGCATCTTTCCCGCATCTCTCATAAGAGAAAACGAGAGAACTCGCCTCCGGCTAAGGTTGGCCCTCCTGATCATCAGGTGGCGCATCTTTCCAACTGAGAACTTCTGTCACCGGCACTAGGCCCATTTGCGGTTTTGCCGCACCAAGACTGGCCCTTATTGTTCTGATTTCTTCAGGCAGAAACGCGATCCGCATTGGACTCTTAAAGTTCTCCTCCAGTATGTATTGGCCATTGCTATCGGATGAAAACACTTTCCCCTGCGCCGTTAACTGCTCTCCGACCGACACCT
>Ga0207712_10000701_pt1 | contig 25878 bp, 24 predicted proteins | sample KBSS44metaG_FD_184402 | JGI IMG/M metagenome (GOLD analysis project Ga0207712, IMG submission 184402) | Switchgrass rhizosphere microbial communities from Kellogg Biological Station, Michigan, USA - KBS S4-4 metaG (SPAdes) (version 2) | ecosystem: Host-associated > Plants > Roots > Rhizosphere...
CCAGTTCGCGCAACAGGCTGGCGGAGGCTGGCTGGTCGTTGATGAAGGCGCGGCTGCCGCCATCGGCCTTGAGCTGGCGCCGGATGACCAGCGCCTCGCCCGGCTCCGCATCGAGGCCGTTTTCCGCCAGCAGGGCGTGGGCCGGATGGCTGGCGAGCAACTCGAAGCTCGCGCTCACCACCGCCTGCGCCGCACCCTCGCGCACCAGGCCGCTGTCGGCCCGCACGCCAAGCGCAAGACCCAGGGCATCCAGCAGGATGGACTTTCCCGCGCCGGTTTCGCCCGTCAGCGCGGCCAGGCCGGCGCCGAATTCCAGATCGAGCGCCTCGATCAGCACGACATCGCGAATGGCCAGCAGGGTCAGCATCGCGTCAAGCTCTAACCGATACGGGGCTGCGGTGGGAGAGGCTAAGCGAACGCCGTGCTCTCGAATTTCACGGGCTGGCCGATCGCGGCGTTGGCAAGGCCGCCGTCCCACATCACCCGGTTGCCGCGAACGATGGTGCCGACGGGCCTTCCGGTCAGTTCCATGCCGGTGAACGGCGACCAGCCGCAGCGCGACGCCAGCCAGTTTTCCTCCACCGTCCAGCGCTGTTTGAGATCGACGATCGAGAAGTCGGCATCGTAGCCGACGGCTATGCGCCCCTTGGTGACCAGGCCGAACACGCGTTGCGGCCCCGCCGAGGTCAGCTCGATCAGGCGTTGCAGGCTGGTTCGCCCGTTCGCCACATGGTCCAGCAACAGGGGCAGCAAGGTCTGTACGCCCGGCATGCCGCTGGGGGAGGCGGGATAGGGCTTGGCCTTTTCCTCGCGGGTGTGGGGGGCATGGTCCGAACCGATCACGTCGGGCACGCCCTGATTGAGCCAGTGCCACAGGCCGTCGCGGTGGGCGCCGGATCGAATGGGCGGATTCATCTGGGCAAAGGTGCCGAGGCGGGGATAGGCATCTTCCCCGGCAAGGGTAAGGTGCTGGGGCGTGACCTCGCAGGTCGCGATATCCTTGTTCTGCCCGATCAGTTCCAGTTCCGCCGGGGTCGTGATGTGCAGGATGTGGATACGGCGCCCGGCCTGCCGCGCCAGTTTCAGGATGCGCTTCGTCGCGAGCAGGGCGCTTTCGTCATCGCGCCAGACGGGATGGGACGAAGCGTCGCCTTCCACCCGCTTATCCATCCGCGCCTGCATGCGCGCCTCGTCCTCGGCGTGGATCGCGACGCGGCGATGGCCGGCTGCCAGCACCCGCGCGAGGTTCGAATCCTCGGAAACCAGCAGGTCGCCCGTTGACGCGCCCATGAAGATTTTCACGCCCGCCGCGCCCGGCAGCTTTTCCAGCTCGGCCAGCCGCTCGGCATTGTCGTTGGTCGCGCCGACATAGAAGGCGTGATCGCACCACATGCGATTATTGGCGCGGGCCAGCTTATCGTTCAACGCCTCGGCAGAATCGGTATTCGGCTTGGTGTTCGGCATTTCGAACACCGCCGTGACCCCGCCGAGCACCGCGGCGCGGCTGCCCGTTTCCAGATCTTCCTTGGCCTCCAGACCCGGCTCGCGGAAATGAACCTGACTGTCGATCACGCCGGGCAGGACGGTGAGCCCGGTACAATCAATCGCTTCCCCGCCATCGCCCGAAACACCGATGCCCGCGATCTTGCCGTTGGCCACGCCGATATCGGCCTCGATCGGACCACCCGGCGTCCACACCGTTCCGTTCTTCAGGATCAGGTCATAGGTCGAGGCAGGCATCATGCACTCCGTTGGTCCGGGTGAAGTCGAAGGATAGGCCACCGCCAGCACCATGTCTCGACTTCGCTCGACATGAACGGGTTTCTTTTGGCCGCGTGACTTCCTACCTGTGGAGCATGGCTGGCACCACCCTTATCGACCGCGCTGTGGTCCGTCTTGCGGGGGACGATGTAAAAGGCTTCCTGCAGGGGCTGGTCACCAACGATGTGAGCGGGCCGCTTCCCGTCTGGGCCGGGCTGCTCACGCCGCAGGGAAAAGCGCTGTTCGATTTCATCATATGGAGCGACGGCGATGATCTGCTCATCGATTGCGAGGCGGATCAGGCGGATGCGCTGATCAGGAGGTTGAGCATCTATCGGCTCCGCCGCAAGATCATGATCACGCGCGATGAAACACTCGCCGTCCATTGGGCACGCGATGGCGTGGCGGGTGTTCCCGATCCTCGCCTGCCGCAACTCGGACGGCGCTGGATCGCGCAGCCGGGTGAACCAGCCGAAGGATGGCGTGCGCATCGCCTGTCGCTCGGGGTCGCGGAAGGTGTGGCAGAGCTTGGATCGGACCAGAACCTTTGGCTGGAAACCAATGCCGACCTGCTCAACGGCGTCAGCTTTACCAAGGGCTGTTATGTCGGGCAGGAAAACACCGCCCGGATGAATTATCGCCAGAAGGTCAATCGCCGGCTGGTAGTCACGCCTGATAGTCAGGTGGAAAGGCGAAACATCGCGTCCATGGGCGACGCGATCGTGCCGGACTGGATGAAGCCGGCGCTTTCATAACATTTACTGGTTTGGACGATTTTCCGGAGCGGGGCGCCGCGCGCCGCGATTGAGCACGCCGTCCAGCCATTGCTGGTCGAGCTTCTCGCCGCCGGGCTGCGGCGCGCGCTCGGCCGGTTGGGTCGGCGTTTCATATTGCTCGTCGGCCAGGCCTGGCTGCTCGATCGGCATCCCATTCTCGTCGACCTGCTGCGGCGTCTGTTCGCTGTTGGTGTAATAGGCCTCGTCATCGGGTTCGAGCTGCCAGTCGGGCAGCTTCACCTCCGTTTCGAATTCCTCGACCGGACGATCCGCGACGGCGCGGATCATGAAATCGTGAAACGCCTGCGCCGGGGCATGGCCGCCCGACAGGCCCGGCACCGCGCGGCTGTCGTCACGGCCCATCCAGACGCCGGTGGTAAGCCCGCTGGAAAAGCCGAGGAACCAGCCATCCTTGTTCGACGTCGTCGTGCCGGTCTTGCCCGCAACCGGGCGACCGATCTGGGCCGCCCTGCCCGTTCCGGTGTTCACCGCTGTCTGAAGCAGGTCGGTCATCTGCGCGGCAACGGCCGGGGCCACCAGCACGCGCGAGTCGTCGATTTCGTGTTCGTACAGCACGCGCCCCTTGCCCGCGGTGACCTTGAGGATACCGAACGGGACGACGGCGATCCCCTTCGCGCCGACCGCTGCGAACGCGCGGGTCATGTCGATCAGGCGAACGTCGGACGTTCCCAGCACCATCGAGGGATGGACGTTTACGGGGGTGGTGATGCCGAACCGCCGCGCCATGTCAGCCACGGCCTGAAAGCTGACTTCCGATCCAAGCTTGGCGGCGACGGTGTTGATCGAAAATGCGAAAGCCGTGCGGATATCGATCGGGCCGGAGAAGCGCCCGGAACTGTTGCGCGGGCTCCATCCTTCGATGTCGATGGGTTCGTCGACAACCGGATCTTCAGGCTTGTGGCCCGCTTCGAGCGCTGCCAGATAAACGAACAATTTGAACGCCGATCCGGGCTGGCGCACTGCCTGGGTCGCACGGTTGTAGATCGAGGAAACATAATCCTTCCCGCCCACCATCGCGCGGACCGCGCCACCGCGATCGATGGCGACCAGGGCGCCCTGAGCGCCCGGCGGGGCATTGGCGCGGATCGCTGCATCAGCCGCGCGCTGCATCTTGAGGTCGAGCGTAGTCCAGACGTCGATCGGTTCGGCGGTTTCGTCGATCAGTGTATCAAGCTGCGCGAGCGCCCAGTCGGTAAAATAGCGGACGCTGTTCTGTTTGGGCTCGGGTGCCAACTTGACTGATGCGGGATCGGCTTCCGCGGCTTCCGCGGCGCTAATCTGGCCGGTATCGCGCATGGTGTCGATGACGACCTTGGCGCGATCGATCGCTGCCGCGGCATCGGCCGTCGGGCTGTAGTGTGACGGAGCCTTTACGAGGCCGGCGATGATGGCGGCCTCGGGCAGGCTGAGCTTGTCGGCGGTATGACCGAAGAATTTGCGCGCGGCGGCATCGATGCCATAGGCGCCCCCGCCGAAGTAAACACGATTCAGATAAAGCTCGAGGATTTGCTCTTTGGTGAATTTGCGCTCCATCGCCAGCGCAAGGATGATTTCACGAAATTTGCGGCCGAACGTGCGCGTATTGGTGAGGAATATGTTGCGCGCGAGCTGCTGGGTGATCGTCGAGCCGCCTTGTGCCCAATGCCCGCGCTGCACGCGAACCCAGGCCGATCGGGCGATGCCGACGGGATCGACGCCGGGATGCATGTAATACCGACGATCTTCCACGCCCACCATGGCATGCACCATTACAGGCGGGATACGGTCATAAGGCAGCCACTCGCCGTAACTGGGTCCTAGCGAGATGATGACGGTGCCATCGCTGGCATGCACGCGGACCATTTGGCCATTGGGTGAGGACTGGAGCTCGCTATAGGCCGGCAGCGATGCCTTGCTGATGTAGACGGCGATAACCAGCGCGCCGATCAAGGCAACGACGGTGAATATCCCCAGCTTGAACGCGGTGATTGTCCAGCGCGCGGCGCGGCTACGGGAAGAGCGGGAAGAAACGGGCATCAGTTGGTTCCGGGATTAACCTTATTCGAGTCCGCTCACAAGCGGGCCTGTTAGGGTGGGCTGTTGTGCTCGATATCCTCCGATGCGCGTAGCGCGCGAGGCAATCCGCGCAAGCGATGGCAGCCGCGCGAGCAGCGCTACGCCAAAAGCGGCGGATGCGCGATGTTCCGCCAGTTTACGCAGGATCTGGGCGATAAGGAGGGGCCGTCGGGCCGCGCGCGAAAAATGCCCCTGATAGGGATCCGCCCCTGTCGGGCCATAGTGAAGATAGTGCTCGGCGGCGCGCTGGCCGCTGGTCAACGCGATCGCCAGACCGTCGCCGGCCAGCGATGCGATGACCGCCGCTTGATCGCCCAGCCGAAAGATGCGCGCGTTGGTCGCACCCGTCAGCCATCCATATGGGATGCGCGATATCGTCGTCCAGGAACCAATGGAACACGCCTGCCCGACGCGGTCGGCGAACGGTGGGGACTCCCGGAACAGGGCGGAAAGCAATGTTTCCGGTGTCGCTCCGGCTGCGGCAAAGCGGTGTTGGGCGATGCTGATACAGAGATTGGCGGAACCATCTTCCTGCAAGACAATGCCGGCATAACCGCTGTCGAACAGGAAAAGCTCGATGTGGCCCTTGAGCGATTGCGTCATTCTCGACGAAGGTTCGAGCCGGGTACGGAGGCCCAGCGCGAGTTTACCATTGGGCATGTCTTCCCGCGAAACGCCGCGCAGTTCGTGCTTGCCGGTCGCCAGGAAGAGCGCCTCCCCGGCGATCTTTGCGCCATCGGCGAGCGACATCTGCAGCGCGCGCCGATCGACTTTACGGATGGCGGTGCCACGTTCGACACCCGCGCCCGATCGCACGGCATGATCCAGCAATGCTGCGTCGAGTGCCAGTCGGGAAAAGCCGGCGGCGGGAAAAGGCAATCCGATGGTGGCGGTTTGCTTGCCGGCGAAAAGCCGAAGTGCCGAAACCGGGTGTCCGCCCCGCGCGAGGACGTCGATTCCGAGCTGATCGAGCGCGGACAGGGTGTCCCCGCTCAGAAAGGCGCCGCACACCACGTCATGAGCGCTGCGCGTCCGTTCGATAATAAGCGGGCGGGCTGCGGCGCGGCCGAGCACGATCGCCGCCGCCGCTCCCGCGGGGCCGCCGCCTGCGATCAGCGTATGCGTTCGACGCATAATCGGTACGGGAGCCGGCGGACCACCTTGGCCTCGGGCCCGATGCTGGCCTGCTTAAGGTAAGATTGCCACTCGGCAGGCCGAAAGGACCTCGCAATCGACAGCTGGCCGTCCTCGCGAACGATCCGGTGCCACCCCATGAGGCGCGCGATCAGCGGAAATCCCATATAGGCGATCCGATGCCGATGGAGGTCGTTGACGATCCAGCCCAGACGGGCATTCCGCTCCATGAATCCCAGAAAATGCTCGAGTTCGTTCGCGGGCATATGATGCGCGACGAGGCTGCTGATGATAAAATCAAAGCCATCGGCGTGATCGCGATAGTCGCCTGTCAGATAGCGGATCGGCAAATCACGGTCCGTTGCGGCCCGCGCGACGCTTTCGCTGTTCGGATTGAGATCAATGCCCACCAGATCGGCGGCTATGGCGCGTTTGGCCGACCAGCGCGCAATCGCCCGCAGCATGTCGCCTTGCCCAAATCCCACATCGAGCAGGCGGAACTGCTTGCGGCCTTGCAATGCCCGCCCGATGAAATTCAGGGTGGGACGGGCGCCCATGGTCAGCCGGTTGACGCTGGCGAGATCATTCAGGACGTGCTGATATGTTTCCGCGGGAAGATCCGGCGCATCCATCTGTTCGTCTTCGCTCGCGCGCTGGGCCAGGCTTCTCATGAGGCCGATCCGAAATGAAAGCCTTCGGCTGCAAGCCCCGGTCCAAACGCCAGCGCCGCTCCGTGCGTCGCGGCCGGACCCGCCTGCAACTGCGCCAAAACGAACATCAATGTCGCGGAAGACATGTTGCCGTAGCGCCGCAGCACATCGCGCGAGGCATCGAGCGCGGTAGCCGGCAAATCGAGGCCATGTTCCACTGCGTCGAGGATGGAGCGGCCACCGGCGTGGACCGCCCATGCCTCTGGCATTTCGCCGGCGATGAAGAGTGTGTCGCGCATCGCGGGGTCGAGCAGGGCCTGTCCGATGCGTGAAGGGACTTCGCCTGACAGGTGCATGGCAAATCCCGTGTCGCCGACGCTCCATTGGATGAGATTGGCGCTGTCGGGCAATGTCGCCGCGAAGAAGCCGTGCATGGCGAACCCGGCGGGCTGCGCGCAAACAAGCGCCGCCGCGGCGCCATCGGCAAACTGGAGCATCGCCAGCAATGGCTCGATCTCCGTCGCCGGCTGCAGGTGCAGGGTCGAAAGCTCCACCGTCACCACCAATATGCGCGCTTCGGGCTCCGATCGGGCGATGTGATGCGCGACGCGCAAGGCCGCCACGGCCGCATAGCAACCCATGAAGCCGACGAGCGTGCGCTCGATATCGGCCGACAGCCCCAGCCGCGCGGCGATGATCTGGTCGATCCCCGGCGCGACGAAGCCGGTGCAGCTCGCCACGACGAGATGGGTGATCCCATCGATCGAAACGCGCTCCGCAAGATCCGCGATCGCCCGCAGCGCGAGCGCCGGAGCATGCTCACCATACAGCTTCATCCGCTCCGATGTCGGCGGCATCCGGCCTTCGGCATAGAAGCCGCCTCTGGCTACCGGCGATCCGCCATCCGCCGCCCTGGGAAGAACAGACCAGCGATGGTCTATCCCTGAACGCGCGGCCATCCGCTCGAACACCGCGCGCACGCGGTCCTCCGCGATCCGGCCACGCGCCCAATCGATGAAAGGCAAATGAATGTCATGATCGGGAACGGCGGTGCCGATGGCGTGGATATGGGCAGTGGGCTGGTGCAATACTGGTCTTTCGCCTGGCGGAACGCGCCATCGTCGCATCCTATCCCTGAACGGCGGCTGAGGCGAGCGCGCTCTGTCATTCGTCGGCGCTGCCTGCTATCGGCGCGCGCATGACTCCTCTCGACAAGATCCGAAACTTCTCGATCATCGCGCATATCGACCATGGCAAGTCGACGCTTGCCGATCGCCTGATCCAACAGACCGGCGGGCTGACGGCCCGCGAAATGTCCGAGCAAGTGCTTGATAACATGGACATTGAGAAGGAACGCGGGATCACGATCAAGGCGCAGACGGTGCGCCTCAACTACACGGCGAACGACGGCGAGACCTACGAGCTCAACCTGATGGACACGCCGGGCCATGTCGACTTCGCCTATGAGGTCAGCCGCAGCCTGGCCGCATGCGAGGGCGCGCTCCTCGTCGTCGACGCGGCGCAGGGCGTGGAAGCGCAGACGCTCGCCAACGTCTACCAGTCGATCGAGCACAACCACGAGATCGTGCCCGTCATCAACAAGATCGACCTGCCCGCCGCCGAAGTGGACAAGGTGAAGGCCGAGATCGAGGATATCATCGGCCTGCCCGCGGACGACGCGGTGCTCACCTCCGCCAAGTCCGGTATCGGCATCGCCGAGGTGCTGGAGGCGATCGTCACCCGCATCCCGCCGCCCAAGGGCGATCGCGACGCCCCGTTGAAGGCGATGCTGGTGGACAGCTGGTACGATCCCTATCTCGGCGTCGTCATCCTCGTCCGCGTCGTCGAGGGCGTGCTCAGGAAGGGCCAGCAGATCAAGTTCATGGCGACCGGCACCCAGCATCTTGTCGATCGCGTCGGCTGCATGCGGCCAAAGATCGAGCAGCTGACCGAGCTGGCCGCCGGCGAGATCGGCTTCATCACCGCCCAGATCAAGGAAGTGTCGCAGACCGCGGTCGGCGACACGATCACCGACGCGAAAAAGCCGACCGCTGAAGCGCTGCCCGGCTTCAAGACGGTGCAGCCGGTGGTGTTCTGCGGCCTGTTCCCGGTGGATGCGGCGGACTTCGAGAAGCTGCGCGACAGCCTCTACAAGCTGCGGCTGAACGACGCGTCGTTCAGCTTCGAGGCCGAAAGCTCGGCCGCGCTGGGCTTCGGCTTTCGCTGCGGCTTCCTCGGCCTCTTGCACCTCGAGATCATCCAGGAGCGGCTGACCCGCGAATATGACCTCGACCTGATCACCACCGCGCCGTCGGTGGTCTACAAGATCCAGCTCGCGCACGGAAAGGGCGCGATCGAGCTGCACAACCCGGCCGACATGCCGGACGCGATGCAGATCGACTATATCGAGGAGCCGTGGATCGAGGCGACGATCTATGTGCCCGACGAATATCTCGGCTCGCTTTTGAAGCTGTGCCAGGACCGGCGCGGCATCCAGAAGAACCTGACCTATGTGGGCGGCCGCGCGCAGATCACCTACGAACTGCCGCTCAATGAAGTGGTGTTCGACTTCTACGACCGGCTGAAGAGCATCAGCCGGGGCTATGCGAGCTTCGACTATCACCAGATCGGCTATCGCGAGGGCGACCTCGTCAAGATGAGCATCATGGTCAACAGCGAGCCGGTCGACGCGCTCAGCATGATTGTCCATCGCGGCACGGCGGAAAGCCGCGGGCGCGGCATGTGCGAGCGGCTGAAGGACCTGATCCCGCGCCACCTGTTCAAGATCCCGGTGCAGGCGGCGATCGGCGGCAAGGTGATCGCGCGCGAGACCATCGCGGCGATGCGCAAGGACGTGACGGCGAAATGCTATGGCGGCGACATCAGCCGCAAGAAGAAGCTGCTGGAAAAGCAGAAGGAAGGCAAGAAGCGGATGCGCGAATATGGGAGCGTGAGTATCCCGCAGGAGGCGTTTATTGCGGCGCTGCGGATGGGGGAGGAGTAAAATCGCGGGATTATTATTAACCAATAATGCTATTTGACGTCAGGCTGTTTCTTGGGCATCCCGTTCTTATAAGTGGTCGCGACACTTTACGAATGGGGCAAGAATGTTGAAGTTGTCGCAGCGCGCATTGCTTATGCGCAGCACAGTCATAGCGGTATGGTGCGTACAATCGGCCGGAGCTTTTGCCGCATGTGAGCCCGATCCAACCTCATACTATAATTTAATAATTTGCGATGACACCACGTCTGACGGCTTGGAATTGCCGTTTGCCGAAACGACCGTCCGAGTAACAGAAAATGCCAGCGTTCATGCAGGGCACCGTGATGCTGGTATTACGGTGCCATTAGTGGGAGCCATTGAAGTTGCGGGCAGCGTCCTAGGCGACGACAAGCCTGGTATTAAAATCTACAATGGCAGCATACGTATTGGTAGCGCAGGACTTGTTTCTGGAAAAAATGCAATAACTACGATAGGCCCAGATGGAAGATTCTCCTTAGATAACAGTGGAATGATTATAGCGGGCACTGGGTTTGCGATATTTTCAGACACACCATATCCGTCTGTTTTCATAGTAAATCAGCCCGAAGGAACGATCGGGAGCATTTCGGCAAATATCTACAGTTTTAGAAACTTTGGTGTCATTGACGGGGAAGATGCAACTGCACTGACGGCGCTTTATTCTGACGGTGTAGCATATAGTTCCGGTATCATCCGTTCGGCAGCTTTAGGCTCAGCAATTGATCTCGGATATGGTACTTTTCAAAATGAAGGCTTGATAGAGAATCGCGATAACGGTGTTGCGATATCCGGCAATGCCCTTTCTCTCATCAATGGATCTGATGGAGTGATCCGCACTGCGGGTCCAACGGCGGTTCGTGCTGCAAATCTGACACTGTCCAACCGGGGAGTGATTGATGGATCTGTCATTGTGTCCAATTCAAGCGACCCAAGCTCAATCGATTCAACAAACGGTGGCTCCATAAATGGAGATGTATTGCTGGGCGACGCCGACGACATGATTGTCGCTTCATTTGCAAACAACACATTGGAAACCGGAGTACACGGAATATTGGATGCCGGAGGCGGCATCGATACACTGCGCCTGAACTTCTACACCGACCAATCCATTGGAACCGAGACTACGCTGCCGGCAACGATAGAACAACTTTCTCTGGGAATCTACTACAATGCCACAGTAACCCTGGAAAGAAATTTCCGTATTGGATCAACGCTGCATACGGCGCCTGCCAGCTACGGCACTTTACTCAACCTAGCAGATATTACAACGGTGGGGCCTGCTATCATCGCAGACATTTTTTCGGGTGTCACCGTCAACAACCAAGGGACAGTGGTAGCGAATTTGGCAGACTCCAATGATGCCGCCATCAGGATCAACGCCTACGGCCATCTGATCAACGGTGGTGCGATCGATGGCCGTGGCGGACTTGGCATCAAGTCCAATTCCGGCACATTTGACAACATGGGAACGGTGATGGCCGATCAGACGGCCGTAACCTTGTTCGATGTCCAATCTTCTAACAGCGGCGTGATTTGGTCGAGGGGTGGCGCCGGTTTGGAAACGAACGGTAGTGTGGGCATTACTTTTGCCAATAGTGGGCGAATTGAGGGCGCGACAGCGGGGGCAATAACGAGTATTTTCATCGACAATTCAGGCATGATCGCAGGCGAAGATAATGGCGTAGTGCTGAACCCCTATGGAGGTCTCTATAACCGGTCCACGGGCGTCATTACCGGTGGAAACCGCGGGATTGGCCCAGGAATATACGGATACACGTTCAATGCCAAAGTGTTCAACGCAGGTACTATTAACGGCAATGTAGATCTCGGTACTTGTCCATCGTTCTATGGTTCAAACAACGTTTTTGCTGCTTTGCCTGGCGGAACGCTCAATGGTGATCTGCACTTAGGTAGCGGTAACGATACGCTGCTTGTCAGCATCAATAACACCGGGCTGGGCGAATTCGCCGGGATCACCGGCTCTGTTTCCGGCGGTGGTTTTGAAACGCTGCGGTATATTGTCGATCAGGACTTCACCGCGACGTTAGCCCTGACTGGCATTTTCAGCGCGGTCGGCTACGAGCTGACCGACGGAAAGACACTAACACTGAACGCGCCGTCACCCCAATCCTTGAACGTGGACTTCGCGGGCCATGGCAAAGTTAATCTGATGGCTGATCTCAACGGAAGTGGAGGACGACCCATTGTCAACCTTCAGGCAGCTCCGCTGTTGATCGATCCTCTTCAGCCCTATCCTGCAGGTGGGGTCGAGATGACGAATTATGGAACATTGTCCGTGATTCAAAGCGATCCTTTCGAATTTACAGCGCCTGCGGTCGTCCTAGGCAAAGACGATATCTTTACTAACAATGGCATTATCACTGTTCAAGATTTGGCACCGGATGCAGCGCATCCATTAGTAGCTGCGATGGGCAAGGGAACCATAATCAACAATGGAATAATTCGATTGGACAACGCCAATGCGATCGTCGCAAATGGCTACGGCCGCTTATTTGTCGATAATTCAGGCACCATTGAACAATTGGAAAACGATTCTCTCAGTTTAGGGATAATAGGCGCCCATTCAGTCTTAAACACAGGGAAAATAAAAACAGGCGGCATTGCTGTCTACATTAGCGGGGATAGCGATGGCTTTGGGACACTTATTAATTCTGGAGCTATTCAAAGCCTTAATGGACCAGCGATATATGGCACATCGGTTTTTATTATCAATGAAGACAAGGGTCTAATTGCAACCTCAACGGACGGTACCTCTATCCAAGCTGTTTCGGGTTCTGTCGTATCCAATGCGGGTCATATCGAAGGCGATGTTATCGTCTCAGGCTATTATATAAACCGCGGCGGCACGCTCGACGGAAATCTTACGCTGACTCAGGGCGGTAATATTCTTGTTACCGATGGACTGGAAACCGGAATTAGCGGAGAAATCTCGACAAATTTCGATTCTAACATCGTGGTTAGGTCATTTTCTTCATCTGCATCTATCGAAGCCGATGACCTCTCTTTGGCTGGCTTTCAATTTCAAGGCGTCGAAGCGCTAGGAGAAGAGGCTGAGGTTCTTATGAAGGGAGAGGTGTCATCGCTCCAGCTTTTTGGTACGGGAACCATTTATAATCACGTCACGGTAACGGGCGCAGCGAGCTTCCCAGGAACTATATGGTTACGGCCGTCCATTAGCGAAGAAAATCAAGGCGCCCTAAGCTTCATAAATTATGGGATGGTAGCAGGAAATATAACCGGCCCTGCGCGAAATTTCGATAATCACAATACGGTTGGCAATATAACAGGAGATATAACCAGCGTCTTTTTGCGAGCGTCTAGTGACCAATCTTTCCATTTTTCGAATTCAGGTGTCATCAGCTCGACGGGACGATTGACAGTTGAGGGTGAAATCTCGAATCGATCTGTTCAAGATGCTGTTGCGGTCCGCATTGAGCCAAGTTTGAACTATAAAATACCCACAGCAGCTATTATTGATAATACTGGAGAAATATCTGGTGGGATTACAGCAATACTTTATTCAAATGAAATATCATTTGAAAATCATGGGGTGATTAATCGATCGTCAAGTGATGCTTCAGCTGTCAGCGTCAGCGTATTTCTTCCATCCGACGAAACATATTATATGACTGTCAAAAATAGCGGACGGATCGATGCGCTAGGAAACAATTCATCAGCACTAACGCTTGGTTCGATATTTCCGTTGACGTCATGTTGCGGCGGTGGTGGCATAGTGATTTCCCCCACTCGCCCGCCAACCATTTTCACACAGGAAAATCAACAGCAATCCCTTTCGTTCGAAAAGTCTGCGATCAATCTCCTGAATAGCGGAACGATCTCGGCTATCGGCGAAAACGCATTTGCCATTGATACGGAGGGCGCCGATCTCGCACTCCGAAATGAAGGCTCCATCACAGGTACGGTCCGAACAGGGTCTTTTAATGACACTATTCAGAATTTCGGCACAATTAACGGAAACATAACGTTAGGCGATGGCGACGACCGTTTCGATTTCCACATCGGATCGTCCTTAACGGGCAGCGCCGATGGCGGAGCGGACAGTGACCAGATTGCTCTTTATCTCGACAGCGGCGATGGTCTCTCCCAAAGAATTGATCTGGCGCCGTACAGTAACTTCGAGCGTCTGTCGGTAGAAGCTGGCGTTGGGACTATTGATGGAACTATCAATTTCGACACCATCACGGTCAACACCGGCCGGCTCATCGGCCTCGCCGGCTCGACGATCAACGCCCCCGGCGGCATTACCGTTGCCCCCACCGGCACGTTTGGCAGCGCCGGAACCGTCAACGCCGACATCAGCGTCGCGGGCATGCTCTCTCCCGGCGCGTCCCCCGGCACGATGACGGTCAACGGCGACGTTACGCTGGCGAGCGGATCGACAGCGCTGTTCGAAGTGACGCCTACTGTAAGCGATGCACTCATCATCAATGGCGCGCTCACGATCGCCAATGGTGTGACACTGACCATCACCGGGTCGCGCCCCCTAACGCCGGGAACTACGCTCGACCTGATCGCTGCATCGGACGGTATCACGGGCGACTTCGACACAGTTACGAGCTCGCTCGGCTTCGTCCGGCAGTCTGGCAGCGGGGTATCGTTGCTCGGCCAGTTCGTGCTCCCGACGACGGGAACGGGCTCGCAATCGACGAACACTGCCCAGTATATCAATGATTTAATCATCAACGGCACCGCAAGTGCAGGACTGCTCGCAGCGGCGCCCGCCCTTCTCCTACCGTCCGGTTTCGCAAATCCGGCCGCGATCGCACGTCTCAGCCCCGAAGCCTATGCCTCGGCCTTGCAGATCGGCCTCGAGAACGGGCTCGCACTGAGCACGGCAACACGCGCGGTCGCGCTTGGCGAAAATATCGAGGACAAACGCTTCTTCGGCTTCGGTCAGGTCCTGGGTGCGTGGCGGCGCTTGCCGGGCAACGCTGATATGGGAACCTCCGGCGCGAACGTGCGAAGCAGCGGCTTGCTCGGCGGGATCGGCTTCGGGTCGGAGCATTTCGCGATCGGCGCCTTCATCGGCCGTATCGATGCGTCACAGACGTTGAGCGAGCTCGGCGCGAAGAACGATGTCGATGGGACGGTTTTCGGCGCGCTGGCGACGGCGCGGTCAGGAGCGCTCGATCTCAGCGTCGCTATCGCCCGCGACGGCAGTTCGGGCGAGGCAACACGCGAGGGCATCGCGGGCCAGGCGGCATCGGGCGCCTACAGCCTGCACGGCTGGGTAGTGGATATGAGTGCCGGCTATCGGCTTCAAGTTGGACAGGATTGGTCAATCCGCCCGCAGGTGAGCTTCACCCGTGTCGAAACCCGGCGGAGCCGTGTTACCGAGACAGGCGCGGGGCCATTAGATCTGGAAGTAGACGCGCACCGCACGAAAGCCGACTTCATCGGCGGAAAGATCGCGTTTGGGGCTTCGCCTTCGAAGACGATCCGTCCCTGGGTCGGAATCGGCTTGCGTCACCAACTCAACGGCCGTCGGACCACCGCCACCGCCCGGTTCCTCGGTAATGCCGAAAGCTTTACCGTTGCGGGTGCTACACGCAGTGCGACCTTGGCGACAATTGATGGCGGGATATCGGCCGATATCGGCCACAACGTCACGCTCTTTGCGAACGGCCACAGCGAATTCGGCGCCGACAGCAGTGGAGAGAGCGCTATGATTGGAGCAAAGCTGGGGTTCTGATCTGACGACTGTTAGCCAAGTCGGAACCCTGGATCCTTTCCGTTCTGCTCAATAAAAACCATGCAGCTTTCGCCCGAAGGGCCTGTCCTACACGCCCTCAAACTGCCATGCTCCGTGCCTGCTCTATCTTGTCCCGGAAGCCCCATGCAGATCGCCCTCACCCACCGCGTTTCGTTTGACATTCCAGCACGTCAGAAACTCGCAAATTCGTCGCCTCCCGTTGCCGCGTTCGGGGCAGCGGGCATCCGCGAATGCGACTACGGACACAGGTGATTTTGGTGTGAACCATGTGTGAACTTTGGCAGGCCGATTGAGGCACAAGGGCATGTCTCAACTTCCTCAACCAAACCCAACGACAGGCCCACCAACTATCACCAACGACGGCGCGACCGCCTGACCCTCGATTTTCAAGTAGTGGATCATCAACATTTCGCTTTGGTCGCCCGTCTGTTACAAATACTCCCATGTACGTTTTCCCCGTCAAACTTGGAAAGAAGTCCCGCGGTTTGCTTTTTAAGCAGCCCTAAATATTTCCCTAACGAAAGGGATTAGTGTTAGATGGTAGAATGTCTCGTACACGGGCAAAAAGGTCGCGCATGGGTAGCTATATTATTACCCATAGCTGCATTATCTTTGATACTTTATCAGCTATTTATTCATGGATATGGAATATTCGACATATATTATTTAATACAAACTGGAGAGCTAACTATTGGTCGCCAGCTTGCATTGGCTAGTGCGCTAACCCTTTGGATATTGATCTTCTATCCGCCCGCAATATTTGTACTGAAGAATAAAGAGTGCATTTTAGAGTCATATAATGGGAATATATCATTATCAGAAACGAAGATATGCAATTTAAAAGATATAAAATCAGTTGAATCAAAAAATGGAATTTTAAAAAAGGGCGTGATCATTTCAACTGATAGCTCTCGACATTATATAAATACCTTGTTTGCGAGCGAAAAGAATGACGAGATTATTGCAGCCTTATTTAAGCTAAAATCGGAGGAAGGAAGCAGATCAAAATAATCAGTGTCACCGTGAAAGGTGCGAAACCCCCTAAATTGCCCGCTCCCTCCGTCCAAAAACCATGCAGCTTTCGCCCGAAGGGCTGTCCTACACGCCCTCAAACTGCCATGCTCCGTGCCTGCTCTATCTTGTCCCGGAAGCCCCCATGCAGATCGCCCTCACCCACCGCGTTTCGTTTGACATTCCAGCACGTCAGAAACTCGCAAATTCGTCGCAGCCCATCGCCGCGTTCGGGGCAGCGGACATCCGCGAATGCGACTACGGACACAGGTGATTTTGGTGTGAACCATGTGTGAACTTTGGCACGCCGGTTGAGACGCAAGGGCATGTCTCAACTTCCTCAACCAAACCCAACAACAGGCCCACCAACTATCACCAACGACGGCGCGACCGCCTATGGCTATGATGGCGACAACCTCATGACGTCTGCCGGAACGGCGACGCTCGGCTATGATCCGCTCAACCGGCTCTATCAGTTGAACACCGCCCGGTTCCTCTACGATGGCGACGACATGATCGCGCAATATGATGCGAGCAATGTTCTGCAGCGCCGCTTCGTGCACGGTCCAGGCGCAGACGAGCCGTTGGTCTGGTATGAAGGCACGGGGACGGCAACGCGCAAGTGGCTCCATGCCGACGAGCGCGGCTCGATCACCGCGATCAGCGGCGACTCCGGCGGCATGCTCAACATCAACAGCTATGACGAATACGGCATCCCGCAAGCGACCAATGTCGGGCGGTTCCAGTACACAGGACAAGCCTATCTATCCTCGCTCGGCCTCTACTACTATAAAGCCCGCATGTACTTCGCCACCCTCGGCCGGTTCCTCCAGACTGATCCCATCGGATACGGCGATGGCATGAACTGGTATAATTATGTCGGTGGCGATCCAATCAACAATGTGGATCCGTTGGGCTTGGCCTGTGCAACTGACGGCAGCTATGATGGCTGCGAGATCCGGGTCGAGCTGCGTGACACCTACACGCCTTTCCCCAACGGCGCCGGCTCGCTCTCGATCAAGCTCGGCGCCGGCCGGTTCGGACAGCCACAGGCCAGAAGCGCTACGAGCTATGGAAAACCGTATAAGCCGCAAAAGGAAACGCAGTGTCCTCAAGGGAGCGGTTCGATATTTGGCCAGATCGCCGATGGTGCAGGCACGGTTGGTAATTATGCCGATGGTGTCGCTATAGGGTCTGCCGCGCTGGGTCTCGCGACGGCACCGACAGGCGCCGGCGGAGCCATCTTTGGGGGAGCTGCCATAGTGGCAGGCCTCGTTGGGCGCGGAGCCTCCGTCGTGCAAACCGGCGCTTACCTTCTCGACGGAAACTATACAGCAGCCGGCTCAAGTGCTCTCGGGCTCATAGGCGGCGAGGCCGTTGGCCGCATCGCCGGCGGTCTTGCAGGCCGATTCATGTCTCGTAACCGTATGTTTGGCGATCTGAGTGCCGGACAGGAGAGGCGAGCTGGTCTCTTCGGGGACACGGCTGGAGCGGCGGGAAGCCGCGTCGCATCAAGAGTGGTGTGTAATTGAGATGCCAGATATTCTTTACATCCTGATTGTATGCGCTGCGGCGTTCGGCATTGATTGGGCTCTCTACAACGGGGCGTATCGATCCATACAGGCGTTCTACAGAGTGCCTGATGGCATTAACTATCAACACTTTCTGTTTCCGCGCGTTATCCTCACGCTGTGTGCTGGCGCCATCATTTCGATCTCCACGTTGGACGGTAAGCCTAATATACCTTTGGCTATGACGGGGTTTGCCATCTTTCTAACGGCGTCGGTTTATGCGCAAATCCGAACATTCCTGAAATCCGAGCGGTACAAAGATGACAACGAGGTCTGAGCATTGCCGCAAAAGGAACAGCCATCGACGCTGAGTTGTGCGGGTAGTGCCTTGTACAACAATAAGGGTGTCTTAGCGCTCGACGCCTTGAGTGTGGGGGCCTCGTTTGTTCCCGGTGGAAAGGGGCTGGTCAGCGCAGGTGCGGCTGTGGTTGGTTCATATACCGGTGTGGCAGCGCTCGGCCTCGGCATAGCGGGCAAGGATGTTCCCGGCGCGGCAATAGGTGCCGCTGGCCATTATGCCTCGGTTGGCGCGGGACTTCTCGATGGTGCCAAAGGTCTCGCTGGCAATCTTCCGGTTGCAGGCCAAGCACTCGCGATCCTTGGCGCGGGCTATGACGTATATAATACTTTGAGTGAGAGCGGTTGCTTCGGAGGGGGCAAATGAGCGATGCCGCCGAAGAAGGCCAGCGTATATCGCTGCTATGGGCCTTGATATGTGCTCTGGGTAGCTTGCTAGTTGGAATAGCGCTCAATGAAACCGTGGCTCATGGGCATGGAAAGGCGATAGCCTTTGGGGTATTCGTAACGGGGTTCATCGCCAAGACTTTCCAGAAATCGTTGGGACAAAGCTCCGTGGCAGCATTTTTAGCAGGCGTGGCCGCCTTCCATGTTTTGTTGGTCTTCATCATGCCAGATGATAGCCGATACCCTGGCGGCCTACTTTTCCCCGCAGGAGTTGCTGACATAGCGATCTTCTATTATCTGTTTGGCCTTGTCGCGAAGCGGCGTTAGTCGCCGAACTCCATCTCGATGTCCTGCCCTAGCGCCTCATTGAGTGCCCCGACCTGCGCGCCGTCGCGCAAGTCGGGCGATGGTAAGGCCGGCCCGGCTACGGTGTATGCGGCACGAATGGAGTGCGGTCAGGCAGGAAACGGGCGATTTTAGCGAAAGCAAGATAAAAGCAGTGGCTCCCCCTATGGCCCGGGCGTCGACGAGCCGCTGGTGTGGTATTACGGCGGCACCGCCCGGCGCTGGCTGCACGCCGACGAGCGCGGCTCGGTCATCGCGATCTCGGGCGAGAGCGGCGGCATGCTCAACATCAACGCCTATGACGAATACGGTGACACGTGCAATAACCCCTGAACTCTCCCTTAAACCGCGCGAACTTTCGCATGAACGCCCTGTCCTACACGCCGCCAGCCTGCCATGCTCTCTGCTCTCCTCCATCTTATCCCGGAGCCACCGTGCAGATCGCCATTGCCCCGCTCGTTTCGTTTGACGTTTCAGCGCCTCGAAACTTCCCAAAACCAACAAACGCTCAGCCGCATTCGTATTGCGACAACACGAATGCGATTGCGGACACAGGTGATTTTGGTGTGAACCATGTGTGAACTTTGGCAGGCCGGTTGAAGCGCAATGGCACGCCTCAACTTCCTCAACCAAACCCAACAACAGGCCCGGATGGCATTATTGATGTTTCGACTGAACAATTACGCGCGTGGCGTCGCGCGTCGCCTCGTGGCCAGGAACGCAGCGGCGGATGTCGACGGGAGGCGCTGGCAAGCACGTCCCCTCGACTTCGCTCGGGACGAACGGTGCGTGCATTTCGGCTTGTCGGGATAGCTATTGGTCCTTTCCAATAGTCCCCGTTCGTTCCGGGCGAAGTCGAGGGAGCGTCCGCTTTCCGCGCGGATGCCTATGCCCGCAGCAGACCCAAAAACGCCGCCGCCGTCACGAAATCCTTCCGCCGGGCGGCGCGCGCTTCGGTGGCGAGATAATCCTCGCCCCATTGCTCGGCCTGCCAGATCTCATCGAGGTGGGTAATCGCAAATCCCATATCGGCGTCGATATGCGCTTCAAACACCGCCAGCGCGGTCACCAGCGACCCGCTGATCGTCACCAGGGGAGACATCGCCGCCAGCTGGAACGGGTCCATTGGCGACAATGCCGCGGCGAGACGCACGATCGTGGCGGGGGGCTGCGCGCGATGGATGATCGCGTGGACGATCTCGAAATGAATATCGAACCGCTTTTGCGCCCATTCCAGCAACGGATTCCATTGCTCCGCTTCGCGCCGGGCCAGTTCCGGGGGATCTTCGGCGCGGTAGCAGAGCACGTCGCTTTCCGCATATTTCGCGAGATCCGCGGTGAAGGCGTCGGGGTCCGGTGATATCCGATCGATCGCGGCATTGCTCAGGCCAGTGAACGGCATCGTCCGCGGATCGACGTCCTGATCCGAGGCATCCCATTCCGCGGCGATGGCATCCGCCAGCGCGGGCGATGAAACCCGGAGCAGGTTCTTGCCCGGCGTTCGAACCGGACGCCCGTCGAGCATAACACCCCACTGGCCATCCGGGGCGGCCCTCACGTCCACGGCTTTCCAGAAGCGCTTCATGATCCGGGCGGAGTCCGCCATTTGCGCGCGAGGATGCGCGGAAGAATGAGCGTTTCCGCAAATCCCGCCGCGAAAATGATCGTACCGATCGTTTCCTTGGGCTGGATCACGCCGCTTGCGATGATGAACATGCCGAGCAGCATGATCGCGACCCCGCCTGCGCGCGCGGCGTTCATCACGGCAAAACGGGTCTTGGCAAGCTTGTCCTGGTCTTCAGGCGTCATGATCGGGTCCTCGCGAATGCAACGATATCGGCCGGAATCAGCGCGACATGGTCCGCGCCCTCGGCCGCCAGCTCCTCCGGCGGGTGATATCCCCAGGCCACGCCCACCGCCGTGACGCTGGCGGCGCGCGCCATGCCGATGTCGAACGCGGTGTCGCCGATCATCAACGTGGTTTCGCGCGCCGCCCCTGTGTCCGCCATCGCCTGACGGATCATCGAAGGGTGCGGCTTGGAGGGATGCCGGTCCGCGGTCTGCAGGGTCGCGAAATGATGATCGATCTTGTGATGCGCGAGGCAGAACGCCAGTCCACGATCGGACTTGCCCGTCGCGACGCCCAGCAGCCAGCCGGCCTCGCGCAATGCGACGATCGTCTCGATGATACCGTCGAATAGCGGCTCCTCGACCATTCCAGCGCCACGGAGCCGTTGGAAGGCGCTCTTGTAATCCGCACCCATCTGCACATGGAGATCGGGATGGGCATCTGGTGCAAGCGCCTGCATTGCTTCCAGCAGGCTAAGGCCGACGATCCGCCGGATGGCCATGCGGTCGGGCGCCGCCAGTCCACCCCGTTGAAAACAATCCTCCATCGCAAGGCAGATATTGGCCTGGCTATCCACCAGTGTGCCATCGCAATCGAAAATGGCGAGGCGGTTGGTCATGGCCGGCGCGCCTTGCGTACAAGATCGGCGTTACCGGCCTGGCCAAGCGTCTCAAGCGCCTCCGCCACCCCTTCGCGGTCCGCCGCATTCTTGTTCTGGCTGAGCTTGAGCGTGCCCCGCCACGATGTCGCACGAAGCTCGTAGGCCATTATCGCCGGCAGCATTGCTTCGAACCGCCCAGGCGCCATCTTGTGCCGCGTCCATACCGGCTTGGGCGCCAGCCGCTCCTCCTGTGCAGCACTCAACTGCTCGAGTTGCTCGATCAGCGCTGTGTCATCGAGGCGATGGACTGGCCCTGCGATTTCGATCGCGCGATAATTCCATGTCGGCACCTGGTCGGCTTGGCGATACCAGTCGGGGCTCACATAGAAATCCGGACTGACCATACTGGCGAGGACAGACGCGCCTTCGATATGCCGCGCGAGCGCGTTCCTGCGGGCCAGGTGAAAGCGGAGATTGCCCTCATCGGTTACGATGACGGGCGCATGCGCGACCATCAGGCCCGCCGTGGTCGCAGCGAAGAGATGGGCAAAGGCTATTTCATTTGCAAACCCCCGCATTTCGGCTTCATCGGTCCACGAAAAACACGCGTCGGGATGCATCAGGCCTTGCCCCGGCCCCGCCGTTCGCCTTTTCGGGCCTTGCGCGCCTGCTTTGCCTTTTGCTCGATTGCGCGCTTCTTGCCCTCGCGGGTTTCACTGAATTTCACTTCGTCGATCGGCAGCAGATCGCCAGCGGACTGATCGAATCCCAGATGTACCAGGCTTTCCGCAAAATGCTCCGGCAGTTCGGCGGTCACGTCGATCACGCCGCCGGACGGATGATCTACTTTCAGGCGCCTGGCATGGAGGTGCATCTTGCGGCTGATTCCGCCGGTCAGGAAAGCCTCCTGCCCGCCATATTTCCCGTCGCCAACGATGGGATGGCCGATCGCCGCCATGTGGACCCGCAGCTGATGGGTACGCCCGGTAAACGGCTGCAGTTCCACCCAGCAGGCGCGGTTGCCGGCGCGCTCGATGACGCGATAGCGGGTGCGGGCGGGGCTACCTTCCTTTTCGTCGACATACATCTTCTCGCCGCCGGTGCCGGGTTGCTTCCCGATCGGCAGTTCGATCATCCCATCCTCGATCGACGGCACATCGACGACAAGGGCCCAGTAAACCTTGCGCGCTGTGCGGCTGGAAAACGCCTTGGCGAAATGCCCCGCGGCGTTGGCCGAGCGCGCCACGAGCAGCACGCCGGACGTGTCCTTGTCGAGGCGATGGACCAGCTTCGGGCGGCCCTCGGCTTCGAATGTCAGCGCGTCGAGCAATCCATCCACGTGCCGGTCCGTCTTGGTGCCGCCTTGCGTGGCAAGTCCCGGCGGCTTGTTGAGCACCAGTGCCGCCTTGTCCCGGTGGATCACCATCGACTGGGCGAACTCGATTTCTTCCGGCGGAAGCGGCGGGCGCTCCCGCTTCGGCTTCACGGCAGCGACAGCCGGTTTCGGCACGGCTTCCACTGGCGGAATGCGAATCGTCTGCCCAGCCCGCAGCCGGTCGCCCGGCGTCGCACGGCCACCGTTGACGCGCAGCTGGCCCGTCCGCGCCCAACGCGACACGATGTTGAAGCTCGCATCCGGCAGATGGCGTTTGAACCACCGATCCACCCTGATTCCGTCATCGTCTTCCGCCACCGTGAAGATGCGTCCGGGATCGCTCATCCGAAGATCCGTGTCAGCATCAAGCCGAGGAAAAGCATCAGGACCGCACCAGCGACAGACGAAACCGCATAAGCAACGGCCATAATGTAATCACCGCGCCCCAGCATGTTATATGTTTCCAGGCTAAACGCGGAAAAAGTGGTGAAGCCGCCCAGCACGCCGACGCCGAGGAACAGGCGCAGCGGCTCTCCATCCTTGGCCATGTCCGCCAGGGTGCCGGCAAGGAAACCCATGAGCAAGCCGCCCAGCAGATTGGCGATCCAGGTTCCCCACGGGAAACCCGGCCCCATATGCTGAAGCGCGACCTTACTGAGGTTGTAGCGAAAACCGGCGCCTATGGCGCCGCCGAGCATGACGAGAAGAAGGGGTGGCATGGCGGCGCTGTAGCGCGGCAAAGGCCGCACCGCCACCCTTTGGACAACTACCGTCCGTGGTTGAGGATCATGTCCACGTCCGTGCCGCCATCCTTGCGCGCATTGAACACCAGATAATAAGCGCCATCGTCCTTTTCACGGGCGCCGGCCAGAATATGCTCGCCGTCGCTAAGCTGGTGTTCAGCGTTGAAGCCGCTCCGCACGGCCTGGGTATAATAGAAATCGATCAGTGTCTGCAGCGGCGCCTTGCTCGCAAAGCTTATCAGCCGCATCCGGCACGGCGCGGAATTGTTACCTGCGGCCTCCGTTACTTGTGCGTCCGGATAGAGCGAGAAGCCTTCCGGCAGCTTGGTGGCCCAGCCCATGCTGTACTGGAAATTCTTATCACAGTCCGGCGTCGCCTTGGTGTCGCGCCGCTTGGCCGATTGTTCCTTGGCCAGCTGTCCGAGCGTGACACCGCCACCGCCATTCGCGGAAACCGGCTCCGGCGCGCGCATCAGCTTGCCGACATGCGGGGCAGGCGGCCCGCCCTTTCCGGTCGCCGGCATTGGCGCCTGGAGATTGTTGTTGGTGTCGCGCGCGCTGAAGCGGTTTGATTGCGCCGCAAGATTTGGATCGACCATGATCTGATCCTCCAGCGCGTTCGCAACGGCGGGATCCACCTCGTTGGCACCGGCCTGCTTGTTCTTGTCACCACCGCAGGCCGCAAGCACGAGCGCAAGCGCCGCCAGGCTGGTGTAAGTACGCATCGCCATTCTCGAACTCCCGGAAAAAATCGCGAACTTTTAGACCGGAAGGGGTTGATGAAGCGTATAGATACCACGATTTCCTGTTAATGCTGTCACGGAGAGCCCCCGAAATGATGTGCCGATGCTCAATCTGATATCTTTGCTGATCGGTGCGGTAGCGCTCATACTGGCGGCCGTCGCCTTCATTCCGCTGATCGGGTGGGCCAACTGGTTCATCATCCCGCTGGCCGTGATCGGGCTTGGCATCGGCGCTATTTCAAGCTCGAATACCGGCCGCAACCTCAATATCGTCGTGATCGTGGTCGGTGTGCTTCGCCTGATGATCGGTGGCGGCATCTTCTAGCCAACTGAATCCGAAGTTCGCGGGTTACTGTTCCACGTTGCCGCAAAGCACATCGCCGGAGCCATCACGGGTGCCGGTGCAGGCGGGTTTGCCGTCGATGGTGATCTGACCGGATCCCTTGAGCAGCGTCTTGGCGGAACGATTGGCCTTCAGCCGGATATTGCCCGCGCCGATCAACGACACTTCCACATCGTCAACGGCCAAGTTCACTCCGTCCACATTGCCGTTGCCCTGTGTGCGAATTTTCCCCTGCTTCGCGCTGCCAGCCAGCACTGCGTCACCCGCGCCATTGATGCCTACCGTCAATTGATCGACATCGAGCGACTGAACGGCGGCGCTGCCGGATCCCGCGAGGATCAGGGTGAACGTTCCGCCCCGGACCTTGTCGACAACCACGTCGCCCGCCCCGACGACCGAAAGGCTTGCGAGGCTGCCGGTGCTTACATAGAGCGCGGCCCGCCCTTTATCCTTGGCGGTGGAATCCCCCGTCCAATTGGACCGGTCTACCCCGACCATCAGGAGATCATCGCTGACCTCCACCTGAAGCCTGTCGATCGCCAGCCGGTCTCCCCGCGCCACGGCAGTCGGCGTGCGGCCGGTCTGGATCACCAGTTTAACCGGTCCGACCACCCTGACGCGCGTGAAGCTGGTAACGCTGTAATTTCGTTCTTCCGCTCGACCGGGCGCACCGGACAGCAGCGAAACCAGACCGACGATGGAGATCAATGGGCGATACATCGGCCTCTTATCGGTATATGCCGCGCAAAAGAAAAGAGCGGCGCCGCGAGGCACCGCCCTTGACCTGTTCATGCGGCAACGGATCGGGTGTCAGTCGTCGACTGAGGCCCGCATCAGCTTGGCGTTCGCCTCGGCTGCCTTGCGCAGGATATCGAGAATCTTTTCCTGCGCGCCCGGTTCGTCGGTCGCTTCCATCGCGCCGAGTTCGCGCGCGAGACGGCTGGTCGCCGCTTCGAAGATCTGACGCTCGGAATAGCTTTGTTCGGGCTGATCATCTGCACGGAAAAGATCGCGGACCACCTCTGCGATCGAAACGAGATCGCCCGAATTGATCTTGGCTTCATATTCCTGCGCCCGGCGCGACCACATGGTCCGCTTGATCCGCGGCTTGCCCTTGAGCGTCGCCAGTGCTTCCTGCATGGTCGCGTTCGACGACAATTTACGCATACCCACGGATTCCGCCTTGTTGGTCGGAACGCGGAGCGTCATTCTCTCCTTCTCAAAACGAAGCACGTAAAGTTCGAGCTTGGTGCCCGCAATTTCCTGGCTCTGTAATTCGATGACACGGCCAACGCCGTGCTTTGGGTAAACGACATAATCGCCGACAACGAAGCTCAGCGCATTAGCAGCCATTTATGCGAACCTTTCTTTGAGTTTGCCGCAAACATTCTTCAAGTCTCATGAATCGCGGTATAAGCGTTCGAAACCAGCGAACACGC
>Ga0207712_10000703_pt1 | contig 25812 bp, 34 predicted proteins | sample KBSS44metaG_FD_184402 | JGI IMG/M metagenome (GOLD analysis project Ga0207712, IMG submission 184402) | Switchgrass rhizosphere microbial communities from Kellogg Biological Station, Michigan, USA - KBS S4-4 metaG (SPAdes) (version 2) | ecosystem: Host-associated > Plants > Roots > Rhizosphere...
ATGCTAGCGCAAGCAGAAGTGCTAGCGCCCCAACATGCGTCATAATCAGATACACATAGCCAGCTTTGACATTCTTACGATCAGTGCGGTCATAGACGACCAAGAAATACGAAGCGAGCGACATAATTTCCCAGGCCAGCAAAAACCATAGCCCATTAAACGACGTGACCACCAAAAGCATGCCGAGGATAAACATGTTATAGAAAAACCCAAGCGCTCCGATGCTGAAGCGCTTGTAGTATTCCTTGGCGTATCCAATGCCGTAGATCGAGCAAAAGAACGCCACAAGCGAAATAACAAAAATGAAAAAGGCAGCTAGCTTATCGACATGCATCGCGACCGAAAAGCCCGAAAAACTAGAGGTTGCGACTTTCATGGCAACCTCGTGGTGTGTTACAAAAATTGATCCGGCAAACAGCATACCCCACAGCGATCCGAGAATGGCGAACGCCGCAGTCCAAAAGTTAGCTACGTGGTCAAATGCGCGGACAACTAGCGCGCCTAACGCTCCCAAACCAAAAACCGAAAGCAAAGTGATCAATCCGGCCGGGGAAGCAATGGCATCAAACATGTTACTGCCGTTTTCCTTCAAGGTCTTCCAAAATACCCAGCAAAGAGCGAAGAATGGTGGTCGGCGAGGGCGGATCGCCAGGAATCGCATAATCTACCGGGATCACCGAACTGACGCCGTCATACGTCGCATAACTCCCTTTGAAGATCCCACCGTCAATGGCATCGTCGCCAACGGCTACAACCAACCGTGGTGTTGGAGTGCAATCATAGGCGACCTTGAGGGCGTGCGCCATGTTGCGAGACACCGGACCGGTCACCAGCAGCATGTCGGCGTGCTTTGGAGAGGCCACAAACCGAATACCGAATCGTTCGACGTCATAAAATGCGTTGGTCAAAGCGGTCAGCTCGTGTTCACAGGCGTTATCGGAACCGGCGTCCACCTCGCGTATAGCCAAGGAACCGCTAAACAATCTGCCAATTTTCTGCTGCAGATCTTTGCCGAGCTTGAGCACTTCGTCGGGCGTCTCAATAATCGTTCGCTTGGGGACGACTCTTTTACGTGTAGTAGCAATTTTGGTGACGATATTGACCATAGGAACTTCGAATACAATTGCCAGAGGGTTTGCATGTTTGGAGGTATTTGCCCACGAAGGGAGAATATCGACCAAAAGCCGGCAAAGCCAGTCTCCTGAATCTGTTCGTAGGCAATAATACTCCCACCTTATCCATAAGTAAATAGGTTTTGGTAAAAATCGTGTTGTTCGCGCACGCAGTTTGCTATATTGGAGCTGGTAAAAAAATGTGATGTTGCGCACAAAATGAATTAGTGCTATAGTTTGCCATCATTACTTAATTATTAGTTAATAATTATTCACTCATGCGCACTCCTACTCCCGCTCATTTCCCTAGACAATATATCGTTGATCACCTTTTGGGCTTGATTGGCTGCATGGATAGGCGCCGCGTGAGTCCCGATGATCCGCATTTGGGCAATGATCGACTTTTTCAGCAGGTCCGTGGGGGGAGATATGGCTTAGCCAGCCTGGCGGTAGCCATGGAGGTATATCGGCGGGGTAGTTTTACGGACCTAAACATCAATCTAGCTACTTTTGCGCAGAACATAGGGTCGACGCTCGCGAAAAAAGGCATTATAACAACAAAGCACGGCCCGAATTGCGGCGGTATAAAAGAGGCACTCACCATTCATAATGGCCTGGTTCACTCGGGTGAAGACATGAGGACGTACCGAACGGTCAGGCAGTTCAAGCCTGACATTACAAAGGATGACTTGGCAGAAATTGCCGATGCCGCGCTTCGTATCAGAACCGCCAGAAAAACATCAAGCCCCGCTGTCATAAATGCGAAGCTCGCTACTCCTCCGGCAGTACTCTGGACGCCAGACGGAGCAGACAGCACGCGAACTCCTCATGTAGATCTCGACCCCACCAATCATGACGAAGTCTGGTTTGTAGCAGACTACCGTCCAGACGTAGCCTTGGATAGAGCGGCAGCACACAAGGATGGCTACGGCGCATACTATTCTAGTCTTGGAGCATTTGAAAAGGTCTTAGCCAATGTCCCAGAATACGTTGCCAATAACGTTGGGGGTGTAGAAAACTGGTGGAACACCGAAGCCGCGCACCTAGGCGTGGTCGCAGCAAGCGTCATTACGCACGTCGACGAAAACGGCGTGCGCCATCCGTACCCCATCGACGCCATTGCTTAGATTATCTGGAGCAATATCAGCTTATCGACGTGCGTGCCGGCGCTTGAGCTGGGCCACTTCCAAACGGACGCCGTGACGTTCCATAAGCGTTTGGGCGCGGTCCAGTTCTACCTGATCCTTGGCTTCTTTGCGTAGGGCAAGGGCTGCGTCGTGAGCTTTTTGCGCTTCCTCGATGCTGATTTCGTCGCCGTGCGTGGCTTCGTCGACCAGCACGCGCACGCCGCGTTTGCTGATCTCGAGCACGCCGCCGTAGGTGGCGTAGTGTTCCAGGTGGTAATCCGGGTCGCTGCGCTGGCGGCGAATCGTGATGACACCCGGCACCAGCTGGCTAAGCAACGGCTCGTGACCCGGCAAAACCGTAATTTGGCCGGCAGCTGTTGGCAAAATCACCGAGTAGACTTCCGCCTGAAATTTAATGCCGTCGAGGGTTACTAGTTCAAAATTCATAGGACGTTCTGTGTTTCCATGCCCCTACCACCATATTGAGGTAGATTCCGTTTGCCAGAAACGAGTACCAGGGGCGCGGGCAATACAGCAACCGGCTCGGCAACCGCTTGTTCAACAGCAACGCGGCCGCCAGAAATAGCGACTGTCGGTCCCACGTACTGCGGCAAGTCCTCAGGCGATGTCGGCGGATACTCCATAAGCGGGGTGGCGTCTGCCATATCTATTTAACCTCGCTGATGTCGCCCTTCATGTAGAAGGCGCTTTCTGGCTTGTCGTCGTGCTTGCCATCGAGAATTTCGCGGAAGCCCTTAATGGTGTCCTTGAGACTGACGTACTTACCGGGGTTGTTGGTGAAAATTTCGGCCACAAAGAAGGGCTGCGTCAGGAACCGTTGGATGCGGCGAGCGCGAGCCACGGTTTGTTTGTCTTCGTCGGACAATTCGTCCATACCCAAAATGGCAATAATGTCTTGCAGATCCTTGTAGCGCTGCAAAATGCGCTGGACTTCGCGGGCAACTTGGTAGTGCTCTTCGCCGACAATTTCGGGGTCAAGAATCGTGGAGTTAGAGTCGAGCGGGTCAACAGCCGGGTACAGACCGAGATCGGTCAGCGCGCGGTTCAGCACAATCGTGGAGTCCAAGTGAGCAAAGGTCGTGGCCGGCGCCGGGTCGGTCAGGTCGTCGGCGGGCACAAACACGGCCTGCACCGAAGTAATCGAACCCTGCTTGGTCGACGTAATACGCTCCTGAAGGGCACCCATTTCTTGCTGTAAGTTCGGCTGATAGCCCACCGCTGACGGCAGGCGGCCGAGCAGGGCAGATACCTCAGAACCGGCCTGTGTAAAGCGGAAAATGTTGTCGATAAACAACAGCACGTCTTTTCCTTGGTCGCGGAAGCCTTCGGCGATCGTCAAGCCGGACAGAGCCACGCGCAAACGGGCACCGGGAGGTTCGTTCATCTGGCCAAAGACAAGGGAGGTGTTCTTGATGACACCTGATTCCTTCATCTCGCCGTATAGGTCGTTGCCTTCGCGCGTGCGCTCACCAACGCCGGCAAACACCGAATAGCCACTATGGAATTTGGCAATGTTGTTGATGAACTCTTGGATCAGTACGGTCTTGCCGACGCCGGCGCCACCAAACAAACCAACCTTACCGCCCTTCAATACTGGTGCGATGAGGTCGATAACCTTAATGCCGGTCTCCAAAATTTCAACTGAGCCGGATTGGTCGTCAAAACGAGGAGCCGCCCGGTGAATCGGCGCGTACTGGGTAAAGTCGTTGCCTTCGGTGATGCCATCGATCGGTTCGCCGATGACATTAAACATACGGCCAAGCGTGCTGTCGCCCACAGGTACGGAGATGGGAGCACCCGTGTCTTCTACGGCAGCGCCGCGCTTGAGGCCGTCGGTGCTAGCCAATGAAATAGTGCGCACCACGTTTTCGCTCAAGTGTTGACTGACTTCTAGGAGAAGATCCTTACCGCCGAGTGCGGCCTTGAGTGCATTGTTAATAGGCGGCAAGTGGCCGGCGGCGAACTCGACGTCGACGACCACACCGACAACCTGCACCACTTTGCCGGTGCTGGTCTTGGTTGATTCCTTAGTTGCTGTTGTCATATTTATACTCCTAGATTATCAGATTGCGTGTATGTTGGCATTGGTTGGACGGCAGCGTCGACGATTCTACGAGCTTCCTGGAGCGTCGTCAGCCCGAGGCACATAGCTCGCGTCCGATCAAGTATGGTCACTTCAGGACTTTCGATCGGGTACAGCCTGTTCACCACAGTGGTGACGGCTGCAAAGTCTCGTGCCCGAAAAGTATTCACCAGCAGCTCGGTCATTTCATAGCCTCCGCGCCACCGGTAATTTCAGCCAATTCCTGAGTGATGGCCGCCTGGCGGGCGTTGTTGTACTCCAGTGTCAGATCGTCGATCAGGTCCGAGGCGTTGTCGGTGGCGTTTTTCATGGCCAGCATGCGCATTGATTGCTCACTGGCGATGGCTTCCAAAAAAGCTTGATAAATTTGCGCCTCGAGCAAGCGCAATCCGGCAGCGCGCAGCAGCGCTTCGGGCGACGGTTCGACGTCGGCGTGCGCCAGCTCGGTGTCCAACTCGACTTCCTCGAAACCAGCTGGCAGCAGGCGCTGCACTTGCACCTGTTGGCTGACCGAAGAAATAAACTTGGTAAAGATAAGGTCAACTTGGTCGATTAAACCGTCGGCAAACAAACCGACAATGCTGGTCAGGATAGGGCGCAAATCGTCGGCGGTCGGCTTATCGGGCAGCTTGGTGTAGACTGCCTCTACTTCGAGGCCGGCAATATGTGACGTAGCCTGCGAGGCCTTGCGGCCAATGGCTACCACCGCCGTTTTAATGCCCCGAGCCTGGTCGGCCTTAGCCTCGGTAATGAGCTGACGAATGACATTGGCGTCGTAGGCACCGGCCAATCCGAGATCGCTGGTGAGCGCTACGATCAGGCGTTTTTTGACTGGACGCTCGGTGAACAGTTTGAATTCGGTGTCATCGGCAGCCATCTGACGCAAGCGAGTCAGAATTTCGCGGGCCAAGTCAGCGTAAGCGCGCGGCCGAACCACTGCCTCTTGGGCGTGGCGCAATTTGCTGGCCGCCACCAACTGCATGGCCTTGGTGATCTGGCGTGTATTCTTCACACTGCCGATCCGCCGCTTGATTTGCTGCCGTGATGCCATCCGAGACTACTCCTTGGCCTTTGCTGGCTTGGCTACCGCAACATAGCTCTTAGCGACTTTTTCGGCGGCCTCGATGATGGCTTTTTCGATGTCTTCGGTCGGCTTATCGCCCTTGTTGAGGGTCTTCATGACCGCACCGTGCTTGTCCTCCATGTAGCCGATCAGCTCAGCTTGGACGTCTTTGACCTTGGCGGTGGGAATGGTGTCGAAGGCGCCCTTGGTGGCGGCCATCAGGCTCACCACTTGCTCGGCAATCGATAGAGGCTGGTACTGCTTTTGCTTGAGGAGCTCAGTCAAACGTTGACCGCGTTCAATGCGGTGCTTGGTCTCGGCATCAAGGTCAGAAGCGAATTGAGCAAACGAGGCCAATTCGCGGAACTGCGCCAGATCGAGACGCAACGAACCAGCAACCGACTTAACGGCCTTGGTCTGAGCAGCGCCACCAACGCGCGACACCGACAAACCAACCGAAATAGCCGGACGAATACCCTGATAAAACAAGTTAGTCTCGAGGAAAATCTGACCGTCGGTAATTGAAATAACGTTGGTCGGAATGTACGCCGAGATATCGCCGGCCTGCGTCTCAATGATCGGCAGGGCAGTCAGCGAGCCGGCACCCAGCTCGTCATTGAGCTTCGCGGCACGTTCCAACAACCGAGAGTGCAGATAAAACACATCGCCCGGATAGGCTTCGCGGCCAGGTGGGCGACGGAGCAGCAGGGACATCTGGCGATAGGCCACGGCGTGTTTAGAAAGGTCGTCGTGAATAATCAGAGCGTGCTGGCCGTTGTCGCGGAAATATTCACCCATTGCCGTACCGGCATACGGCGCCAGGTAGAGCAGCGGCGCCGGATCAGATGGGCTGGTGGCAACTACGATCGTCTGATCCATCACCCCTTCGCGCTTAAGGCGCTCGACCAAAGCAGCAACCTTCGAGAATTTCTGGCCAATAGCCACGTAGACGTTGATAACACCGGTCTTTTGCTTGGCCTGGTTAATCATAGTATCAACAGCAATGGCTGTTTTACCGGTTTGACGGTCGCCAATGATCAGCTCACGCTGGCCGCGGCCAACGGGAACCATAGCGTCGATGGCCAACAGCCCGGTCATCAACGGTTCGTGCACCGACTTGCGAGCCATAACGCCAGGAGCGGCGCGCTCCAGCAAGCCGCGCTGCTTGGCCTTGATGGGACCTTTGCCGTCGAGCGGTTCACCGAGCGGATTGACCACGCGGCCAACCAGCTCCGGACCAATCGGTACGTCCAGGACGTGGCCGGTCATGGTGACCTTGGCGCCGGCTACGACTTCGGCGTCGTCGCCTAAAATCACGGCGCCGATTTCGTCTTCCAGCAGGTTGAGGGCAAAAGCAGTCACTTTGCCGCCCTTGCGGGTTTCGATTTCCACGACTTCGTTGTAACCGGCATTGCGCAGGCCGTAAATCATGGCCACGCCGTCACCGACACGAGTCACGATGCCCGCTTCTTCCAGGCCTTTGCTGGTACGCAACGATTGGATCGCGTCGCGCAGCTCAGCTGATAATTCTTGGATTGCTAGTTCGCTCATGTGTTCTCTTAATCTCCTGGTTATAAGCTGGCTAATTGTTTCAGTTTGGTGCGCACGCTGGCATCGAGTTGCTTGTCTGGAGTGCGGGCAATAAGTCCGCCCAACAGAGAAGGATCGATATGCTCAGCAAGCTCCACTCGCGTTGCGCCGGTGGCCGCTGTGAGCGTCTTGGACAAATCGCTGCGAATGGCGTCGGTCAGTTTTCTGGCGCTGGTTACGTCCACCAACAGATGGCCACTCTGCTCGTACAGTTCGTGGGCGATGTCGTTGACGACCAGATCGACGTCATCTTCCATGCCCTGACTCATCAGGTAGGCGGCCGTCACTTTGAGCCAGTGTTTCTGGCGTGAGGGCTCGGCCAGCAGCCGGGCGGCGACGGTTCGGGCAATGACGCGACGTGACACCTTACTGTTCATAGCTAGGCTTTCTCCGCCAGGACTTTCTTGACCAGCTCGGCGTCTTTGCGGTCATCCAGTTTTTCGCCAATGACTCGTTCGGTGGCCAGGGCGACTAGTTCCACGGTGTCCTTCTTGAGGGCTTCGCGGGCTTTGGCGACGTCAACACTCAGTTGCGCACGGGCGTCGGCCACGATTTGCTCGGCGCGCGCCTTGGCTTTGCTTTCAGCTTCGGCCACCATGGTGGCAGATTCCTGATGCGTGCGCGCCAAAATATCGTCAGCCTCGGTACGCGCCTGGGCGAGCAATTCGGTGACTTTGGTCTCGGCCACTTCTAGAGCTTCCTGACTCTCTTTAGCCTCTTTGAGTCCAGCCTCGATGGCGGCACGGCGATCATCGATCGCCTTAATCAGCACCGGATAGACAAATTTAGCCAAGATGAGCACCAGCACGACAAAGGCCACACCCTGCACGATGAACAGTTTCCAGTCAATGCCCAAGGCCTGGAATAATCCAGGGGAACTTGCGGCTGATTCGGTTGTTGCTAATAGGTTTAGCATGCTTCCTCGTTATTACTTCAAGAACTTGACAATAAGGGCAACGACCAAACCAATGATAGCCAAGGCGTCCACGAAGGACATAGCCAAGATCATCAAGGTACGAATCTTACCCAGGGCTTCAGGGTTACGACCGGCAGCTTGCACAGCGCCCATGCCCACCAAACCGAGGCCGATACCACAACCGGCAGCTGCCAGTGCGTAGGTCAAACCAAATGCTAATGATTCCATTATTACTCCTTTAATTACTTATTTTCACTGTATCTTCGGCGGCGTCTGCGTGAGCATCTTCTTCTCCCGGCAAGCCTAAGGAAATAAACGCAACCGTCAACATAAAGAATACATACGCCTGGACGGCGCCAACAAATAGCTCAAGCACATAGAACAAGGGCAGGGAAATACCGGCAGCGTAGCCGCTCAGGTAAGCGATGACCGCCAGCAAAACCTCGCCACCAAACACGTTTCCAAAAATACGGAGGGAAAGGGCGAGTGTCCGGCTGAATTCAGCAACGATTTCGAGCGCGCCCTCAAAGCTGTGCAGCGGGTCTTTAAACGGATTGACCAGATAGCGACGGATGTTCCCCAAAAAGCCGTGACGCTTAATAGCCCAGACCTGCGCTGTACCCATAGAGATAATGGCCAGGGCAAAGGTGGTGTTCATGTCAGCGGCGGCGCCTCGGAACAGTGGCATGCCGTTATACTTAACCGATCCGACGAACGGCAAAATGCCCAGCCAGTTGTTGATCAAAAAGAAAAACAGTAACGTGACGGCTAGCGGCAAAATTTTGCGCGCCACGCGCTTGTCGCCGACAACTTCAAGCGTAGTGTCGTACAGACTTTCGAAGGCCCACATCACGGTATGCATAAACCGGCCGCGTGAACCGCGCTTAACAGCATGTACTGTCCCGAATAATATCGCCAAGATAATTGCGATGCCTACTAAACCCAACATCTGGGAATTGGTAACCGGGAACGAACCAATATGGAAAAGCGCCTCAGGGGCAACGCTCACGGTTGGAACTGCAGAGGCGGTGAACAACGGTGCAATCATGACTTATGCTCCATGTTTTGCACCGCTTGAATTTGGCGCTTCACGAGCAACGCAGCAAACAAAAAGCCAATCAGCACCGACAGCAGCGTCAGCCAAGGCTTAGAACCAAAATGGCGGTCACCCACAATACCCAAAACAGTGAACAAAATAACCGGCGTCGCGATTCTCCATGTAGTGTCTAAAAATGTCAGGGCAACAGAACCCACACCGAGTTGGGGGTCCCCACTAGGAGTTTTAGTCGTCGGGTTGGCGGCGGCTTGTTTCATTTCCTGTTTACTATAGCAGACAGGGGTAGTTTGTTGCAAACTCAGGTTTATCTGGAAAACGCAATGATATTGCTCAGGTTTGACGCATCTTTTTATAGCACCCGCCGCAGCGCCAAATGTAGTGCTATACTATATGCATGAGTGACACAACTGCAAAAGTGATCGTCTACGGCGCGGAGTGGTGCGCTTTTTGCCACCAAGCCATGCAATACCTCGACAAATTAGGTGTCAAATATGAATACAAAAACGTCGACCTTGACCAAAACGACGCCAAGGCGGCAGTCGAAAAATCAGGCCAGACCGGCATCCCGGTCTTAGATGTCGACGGCACTATTATTGTTGGCTTCGACCGGCCACACCTCGATGAGGCGATCAAAAAAGCCAAGCTCGCCTAATCGTCTAGTTCGCATTTTGGCGTGATATACTGTAGATCATGCCCTTGGTCAGAGCGACACACCCTGTTATGGCCTACAGCGGCTCGGAAGAAAACCGAGCGTACGCTGACGCATTTGTTGATCAGACCATCGCCGATCCCGCTGCCATGGTTGCAGCACTGGATTTAATTGGTAGTGAACCGGTTGAGGCTGCAACATTCGTACGCTTTGTCGGAGACACCACGCAGTATCTGACCCGGATCAACGCTTTAGGCGCTGCCGTCAGCTTTCTGGATACGGGCGTTGATAGCAGCGTTACTTTTGATCCCATAACCGAAGCGGTCATGATGAAAGACTTTGAGTATCGGCGTCTCCTCCGTGAACGTCAACACTCCTCGCCGACACGAGAAAGCGCCATCGTCCGCCAAATACGTGCCCGCCGGCTGGCGCTCTATGCCGGCCGCCTGGCAGCCGCCAACGGTGCGGCCAGAGAAATCGCGTAGTATAATACCAATACATGGCGTTTGAGGAATACAAGACCAAAGAATCGGTGGTGGTGGTATACACCGGTGAAGGCAAGGGCAAAACCAGTGCCGCATTGGGGCTCATGGTTCGAGCGCTCGGTACGCGTTGGAATGTGGCGTTTATCCAGTTCATTAAGCACTGGGGCGTCGGCGAGCACATTTTTATCAGAGATATTCAGCCATTATACGGCGATCAGTTGTACTTTTTTAAAGGCGGTAAGGGGTTTTTTAATGCTGGTGCCCTGAGCGCCGAATTTGTCACTGCCGAGCAGCACCACGCCGCGGCTTTGGCGACATACGAAGAAGCACTCCGTTGCGTCACCTCGGGCGATTTCGATTTAGTGATCTGTGACGAAATCAATAATGCCGTGCACGACGGCCTGCTCACCGAAAAGCAGCTCGGTACACTTATCAAAAAGCACGCATCGCGGACTAGTCTGTGTCTGACCGGCCGGGACTTCCCGGCAGCACTCTTGCCCCATGTTGACATCGCAACCAACATGACCAAAGTTAAACACCACTTTGATCAACAATACCTCGCCAACCGAGGCATCGACTTTTAATTGGTGGCTGCGGTTTCAGCGTCAAGGCGCGCCAGATCGCGCGGACTTCCAAACTGCGCAACATAACGGCGACGCAAAAACTGGGTAATGCCGCAAATAATGACGCGATCGTCTCCATTAGCTGCTTGCGCTCGTTCATCTGCCGAAAATCCGTCCAGCACGTGCTGCACGACCTCGGCCGGTTTGAGCGGTTCAGCGACGCGCAAAACAACCTCGTAGGGCTTAGCCCTGAGGTGCAACACGCGTCGCAATAAACGCAGCGTCAGCTGCGGCGTGGAAAAGGCATCAAATTGGAAAGGAATAAGCGGAGCTTCAGATTGGCGACGCGCGAGCTCCAGAGTCATGCGCCCGAGCCCGTGGTGCCAGCGTTTTTCCAAAGCCTCTCCTACGTGACCGGTAGGGAAGATGAGCGCCAGCTCGCCAGCGGCTACGACAGCAGTTGCCCGCTGTTGGCTGGAGTTGTTCATCTCCCGAATTTGTTCGTCTGTCGGCATGTACGACCCAAGGCGCCACCGCCAGTAGCGATCACGCAGGCGGAGCCGGGCCGCAGGGTCGGCCATGCGTGACGGGTAAACTGGCAAAATCGTGTTCCAGGCTTCTGGGCCGGCGCCATGCAGCACTCGCGCTTGCAACGCGTACGGCTTGCCAAAAAAGTGAAAATCACTCCGGCCGAGCCGGCCGAACACTCCGCCGAGCAGGATCGGCTCAACCCCACCACGGTGGTTGCCGTACCAAATGGCACCTTCGCCTGGCTCGTCGGCGACGGTCATGTCGCCTTCGACGCGAGTGGTCACGCCAGCGTCAGTCAAAGCCTTGTGCAGTGCGACTGAAACTCCGTCGCGACCCGCCGCCACCTGCAGCCGAGTGACATACGGCGGCATTGGCGGAGCCGGCAGTACAAATACTTCAGCAGGAGGGGCATGCAACTCTATCATTGTCTAACATGCTACCACATATTCTCTTATTAACGGCAACCTTGTTGGGGCGAAAGGCATTTCGGTGTAGGCTAAAGGCATGTATCCAACGCTCTATCTGCTGGCCGGCTATCCGGGCTCAGGCAAAACTACTACTGCCGGGTTTCTAGAAAAATTGACCGGGGCCGTGCACATATCCTCCGACGCCTTGCGCCTGGAACTGTTTCCCCAGCCGAGCTACAGTCAGGCAGAGCATAACACAGTCTATCGCACGCTCAACGAACGGGCCGAAGCCTTGCTGGCCGCTGGCAAAGACGTCATTTACGACGCCAATCTCAACCGCTACGCCCACCGCCAGGAAAAATATGAGCTGGCGCGGCGCGTCAACGCCCGCACTGTGCTGTTATGGCTCGAGGTACCGAAAACGTTGGCGCGCGACCGAGCCATCTTGCGCGGGCATCGACACCTCGTGCCAGCCGATGAGAGCTTCGAAAGCATGTTTGACCGAGTTTCGGACACCTTGGAAGAACCTCGGCCCAACGAAAAACTTATAAAGCTCGACGGCAGCCACATCGATATGCCGCTCGTCGCCCACGCGCTGGAAACATTCCATCGTGACAACCAAGCATAACCGTGTATACTGTCGGCGTGACGAAACGCACCACCAAACAATTGGTTAGCTTAATCGTCGCCCTTGGGGTGGCGTTGCTTGCGTTTGCTCAGCACCAGGGCTGGCTCGGCAACCTGGCAGCGCACGCGCAAAAATCCCAGCCTGGCCTATACGCCATAGATCATTTTGTGGACGGCGACACCATTGCCGTCAAAATGAACGGCAAAACCGAATCAGTACGCATGATCGGCATCGACACGCCCGAGACACACAAGCCCCACACTCCCGTCCAATGTTACGGACCGGCAGCAGCATCCTATACCAAAACGCTCATCGGCAGCCAAAAAGTCCGCTTGCAATCCGACCCCGACAGCCAAGACCGTGACCGCTATCATCGCTTGCTGCGCTACGTATACCTCGCCGACGGCCGCCTGATGGAAACCGAACTTATCCGCGGCGGCTACGCCTTTGCCTACACCCAGTTTCCATTCTCCAAATCAGCTGAATTCAGCAAAGACCAAGCCGACGCCCAGGCTAATAGCAAAGGGCTGTGGGGCAATTGCAAACCCTTTCAGGAGGACAATGGGCGATGGCAGACCGAAAATGCCACCTAGCCAATCAACCCGTGCGTCTATTCAACGGGTTTGCTTCGCGTCAACCAGCCGACACCAGCCAAAAAATATGCGGCAAAATACATGATCAAGGCCCCAAAAAACCAACAAATGATCCAAGTCCACATCTTGTGTATCTTGAGCGTACGAGGCCACCATTGTCGGTAGCCCCACAGCTGGTCGCGTTTAGTGTTAACCCGACGGAGATGCGCGCGAACCGGCATGGTACGGTCGTACACGATCCCGAACCCATGTTGATGTACGTGGATAGCGAGCTCCAAATCTTCGTGAATATCAAGACGGCGATGAATCGAACCACGCACCACAAGCCATTGGCGACGCAACATTGCCATGTTAGACCCCCAAAGCGAGCAATGCCCAAGCAATAATCTGTTAAGCCGAAACGTCATCAATCGGTAGGTCCAGCTCACTAGGCGCGGCAGTGACACGTTAGTAAACACACCATAACCAGTCCATGCGAACCTGCTCTGTTCTGGATCGGCATAAAAATCCTGAATGTGGGCTACCCAGGTCGCGGGTATTGCAATATCGGCGTCAATTCTACCAATAATATCGCCCTTGACGGCATTAAATCCTGCGTCTCGAGCAAACACGAGACCTTGCCGCTTTTCGCGAACTATCCGCACAAAAGGATAGCGCTGGGCAATCTCAATGGTTCTGTCGGTACAGTTATTATCGACAACGATCGCCTCGAACACCGGGGAAGTCTGTGCAGCGATGGCATCGAGGCAGGCAGTAATGTGGCGCTCCTCGTTGTAGGCTGGTATAACTATACTGACACGTAAGTGATTTTTCATCTGCGTCTAGTGTACCTGTAATGAGCGATAATTCGAAACATCCCAACCCCGTTAAACGAGCCTGTGCAGCGCTATGCGACCGGTTGACGGCCTACTGGCGCCGCAGCCGCTGGCACAAGGTGCTGGTGGTGGCGCTGGCCATCTTTTTGCTGTGTCTGAGCATGATGTACGGCATTGCCCGCTGGTATATCGCTCAGGAGAGCAACCGACCACTGCAGTGGGGTGTGTCGTTTATTCCGGCTTACGCTGAAAGTTTGGGGCTCGACCCGCAGCAGACCATGGACGCCCTTATTGATGACGTTGGCGTCCGTCGGTTCCGTTTGGTCAGCTACTGGGACCAGCTGGAACCCACCAAAGGCGCCTACGATTTCAGTTTGCTGGACTGGCAGTTCAAAAAGGCCGAGGCCGTTGGAGCTAAGATCACCCTGAGCTTGGGTCTGCGGCAGCCGCGTTGGCCGGAGTGCCATCCGCCGGGTTGGATCACCAGCGAAACGCCGGGTGAGTGGGGGCCGCAGCTCAATGATTTTATCGCTGCCGTGGTCGATCGCTACAAAAACTCACCCAGTCTGGAAAGTTACCAGCTCGAAAATGAATACTTTTTGCAAGGATTTGGGCTGTGCACCAATTTTGACCGACAACGATTGGTGGACGAATACAGCGTAGTTAAAAAGCACGATGCCATCCACACCTTGATCGTGTCGCGCAGCAATAACGCGATCGGTATACCCATTGGCGACCCGCAGCCCGATGAATACGCGTTTTCGATTTACAAACGCGTGTGGGACGCCACCTTCACGCACGATTATCTGGAATATCCGTTCCCAGCCTGGTACTACGCCTTCTTAGCTGGGACGCAAAAAATCCTAACTGGCCGCGCTTCGATTATTCACGAGTTGCAGGCCGAAGCCTACGCCCCCAATTACCGCAATATCACCGACATTGATCTAGCCGAGCAGAATAAATCGTTTAATGCCGAGCGATTCCGCGGCCGCTTGTTATTCGCCGAAGGCACTGGTATGCGCGAGGCCTACTTATGGGGCGGGGAATATTGGTACTACCGGCTCGTCAAACTCCACGACCCGAGCCTGTGGAACGTCGCCAAAGACACGTTCCGTCACTAGCGCTTGCATTCGCATCCACACAGGACTACACTTTCCGCGTTGCACTAATCCGTGCGAGATACTTTCGACACTGGAAGTATCTTTTATTGTTCATACAAGGAGGTACGTATGACTACATCTGGAATAGTAGACACCAGCCCGGAAGCGTTACTGGGCGCATATCAGAGAGATCAGTTCGTGCGAGCGCATGCCGCCAACACGCTTGGTCTCCCGGATACCAGCGAGGCGTTACGGGCAGATCCGCAACTAGCAGACGATCTTGCTTTGCACTATGACGGCGTTCGTAGCCGGCATGCAACCGAAGTAGCTCGGCAAGTGGTTAACCTGCGTAGTGCGGCTAGTTTCTTCGCCGGCCTGCGAAGAGAGGCTGCTGGCGTAGCCGCAATCATCGGTGCCACCGTCAAACGTCCCGATACACCCGCTACAGACGATTTGGCACGCGACACCGCATTGAGCTCAACCAGCGAACCATTAACCACTCTTGAGCCGGAGACAACGCACGGTAAAGAAGCCGGGGAACTAGACGACCGTTCCCTCGACAAGCTGAACTTGCTGCAAGCCGCGACAGCAGCGGTTGCCCTAGCGATTAGACGCCGATTCCGACGGCCGGATAAGGATGGCCGCGCAGCAACAATCACCCAACTCCTGCACGAACGGCGTAAACGTGGCCAAACGCCCTACACCCACACGAACGCTGGCGGGCTCCTGTATCCCGGTGGACCACTACGCTAAACGATGGGAACCGCTGACAGCACCGGCATCACTGCTAATTCTCTCGGTGGAATACCGCGCTGTTCGGTAACCATGACGGGCGCCGCAGTTGAGGTAATCGTGTTTTCAGACGCATTGTAGGCGCAAAGCGTTGCATGCAGCGCGCGGTTCCCAACTCCCATGATGACCGACACTCGATCATCGCCTAGTTCACGTTCTGCCAAATCGGTCACCGCCGGCGGCGTCTGACTATGGTCATACGGCACAGGAAGAAAATCGCTCCGTGAGCGGAGTGCACTGACCAGTACATATTTACCAACCCTGAAGGCGGCAGCTGGCACACCGCTGCCGCTCTCGGATCGTGCAGCTAACTTCAGCCTTGCTTTATCGGTATACAGCACAGCCGATGACTTATAGGACACGGGCCGCCAACCAGAGCTGGGGTCTCCCGGAACAGTTTTCCAGCCAAACACCTTGTCGGCCCGCGTTTTGGCCAAGTGCCAGCGTACAGCGTCTGGGTTATCGCCGACGATCAAGCGACCGATAGTGTTAGGCGCCCAGCTGCAAGCGGCAGACAGACCGGCAATGCCGCGGGCAACAGCGTAATCACGAGCGTTGGTTGCTAAGAGGCGAAAAGGATTGCGTTCGATCATATACAAATGATACAACATTTTGATTATCGTGCAACATTTGGCAGATGTGCACCCCTGCGGCATACTAAAGGCATGAAGAAACGGCACGGCCCGACGAAACAGATTGTCAACCGCCGCGCTCGGCACGACTACGAGCTGAGCGACAGTTTAGTCGTGGGCATCAGCCTGACCGGTGCAGAGACCAAAGCCTTGCGCCTTGGCCATGGCCAATTGCGCGGCGCCTACGTCAATGTCAAAGACAACGAGCTGTGGCTCATGAACGCCACCATTAATGGCACCAACGGCGTTCGTATCACCGAAGAAACGCAGGGGCGTAACCGTAAACTCTTAGCCAAGCGGCGCGAGATCGAGGCGCTCATCGAGGCAAAACAGCAAGGACGAACGATCGTACCACTGGAAATGCTGACGGGCGGCCGCTTTATCAAGCTACGCATCGCTGTTGGTAAAGGTAAAAAACTGTACGACAAACGCGAAACGCTCAAAAAACGCGAGGCTGAGCGGCGCGCTCAAAACGACATCTCTAACATGCATTAATATTCCACGCAATATGCTGCTAAAATAGTTGATTTTACTGACTGCTGTGATATAGTACGCACCCATGAGTGCACCGAATGAGAGCGGAGCCGCCGAAATAACCTGGCGAGTCCAAGAACAATTAGGCCCAGGTAAGCTTTACTTCTTGACCCCTCGAGAAGTATCCTCCCTCAACCGGGATCTTCCCGGCCAGCCGGCTGGCTGGGAAGCAACCAATCTACATGGCATGCATGGGGAAGTGATGCCTGATATGACACCTCCGGCCCCGCAGGCACAGCTCGGCGACTTCCGTAGCTATGAGCGCCCATACGCATGTTTTGCAGATACACGCGTGACTTTCGTCGGCGCCGGTGCCGGCGCTATTCTCTTGGGCACCCACCTCGTTGAGCGCGGCATGGACCCTCGTAATATGACATTTATAGATCCGAGGGGTACTTTTGGCGGACAGTGGTGCACACCACAGGGACGGGCAGCCGGCTTTAATAATCCTAGGCCTCTCAGCCTGTGGGACCGCTATAGGCTTAGCCTAGACGACCGAGACGGTGCAGTCATGGCTGGCTTATTGGACGAGATTGCAGGCGACAACTTATTCGACGCCCCGCTGATAGCGGAAGCCGCCACTACCTTCTCGAGACGTCCCAACGGGCTCTGGCAGATTACCAACGAAGCAAATGAGACGCACGAGGCCGATTTCGTCGTGCTCGGCCACGGAGCCAGCGTCCCGCGACGCATCGACGGGCCACGTATCCGCTCCAACCTGGATACACTATCTGCGTATGTCAACGATCCTGATCGGATATCCGTCGAGCACTACCAGCGAATACTGACCGATGCCGACTTTGCTTCTGGGCGTCCCATTGTGCTCATTGGGTTGGGCAATAGTACCGCTGGCATGTTGCGTCAAATTCAGGATTACGAGAGGCAGCATAATACGAGCATCAACTACGTCGTCCTGACTGACCGGACAAAGCGCGCACTCCGATTCCCAGGGCAAGCGATAGATGGCCTTAAGCCAATTTTTCGCGATCCCCCGGCCGGATATCTGACCGGATACAGCGGTGACCTGACGCATGATTACGACAGTTATTGGGAGGCGTTTAATGAAGAGCGTTTACTCGGCGACGTCGGCGGCATCATGTTTGGCACCCGAGACGATGGACTTCGAATCACGAACCGCGAGGGACAACCACTCTGCTGCGTCTTGCAAAGGCCGCTTGTCTTTTCACTGATTGGATACGATCGGGATCCTGAGCCCTTCGAGGCGGTAGGCGCCGTGCGATCACCCGAGCCCGTCATCCGTCCGAGTGATGGTGCGATCTATACCCACCGAGATGGTTTTAGATCTAACGCCTTCGCCGTAGGAGCGGCAGCTGCAGGCCGTACCAACCCCAACGCCGCTGTCTTACCGGGCATTATCGGACAAATACCCCGAACGACACTAACCATGGCTGTGCGCAGGTACCTACGAACTCCCAGAAACTCATAAGGCAAGGGCTCAGCCGCCCATAAGGCGCACTACGCAAGATTACCATTGACACCTCCAGTACAGTGTCCCATGATATAGGCATTACCATGATAGATGCACATGCTTAGTCCTGTTTTCGTCGGCCACCGCGAGCGCAAGCGATCCCTGCTCGTTGGCCTAGCCAGTCTTTTGGTCATCGCTCAAATAATCGGTTTTGCGGGGCAGGCACGGGCGGCTGCCTGTGCCGCACCGAGCACAGACTACGGAAGCGTTACCAGTAGCGTTACCGTACCTGCCGCGGCTACCTACCGCGTCTGGACTCGTCTCAATGTGCCCGACAGTGCCAATAACAATTATTTGCTAGAAATTGACGGCAATAAATGCTACACCGTTGGGGGCGCCAGCATCGCAGCCAATACCTGGACATGGGTGGCTTACCAAAACGGCAATACTGCTTCCAAAATTGACGTGTCTTTGACCCAGGGGGCTCACAGCCTCAAACTAATCGGCAACAAGCCCAGCGTCAAAGTCGATCGCTTGGTATTTGCCTCTGATCTTAACTGTGTGCCGCAAGGAGCCAGCGGCAATGAATGTAACGCAGCAGCCGACAACACCGCGCCGACCGTTCGCCTTACCGCACCGGCGGCCAATGCTTCTGTGCATGGAACCACCACGGTCACGGCTACGGCCAGCGATAATACGGCCGTCACTAAAGTTGAATTGTACATCAATAGCTCATTGCTAGGCGTCGACACCAGCAGCCCCTACAGCTTTAGCTGGGACACGACGAAATTGCCCAACGATTCGCAATTACTAACCGCCAAAGCCTACGACAGCGCTGGCAATATTGGGACTGACAGCTTCAAAGTGCTGGTCCTGAACGGCGACCAACAACCACCGAGTGTACCGAATGGCCTGAGCGCCAAAGCCACCAGCTACAACAGCATGGCGCTCAGCTGGAAAGCCAGTACTGATAACATTGGCGTCAAAGGTTACAATGTCTTCCGCGACGGCGTGCCGATTGACAGCATAATCGGTGCGACCTCCTACGCAGACAAAAATCTCTCCGCCAACACCGCATACAGCTACAAAGTGTCCGCCTTTGATGCGGCGGGAAACACTTCAGCCGCGTCCGACCCAGTGAGCGCCAAAACACTGACGGTCGCCGACTCGCAGCCACCCAGCCAACCAACCGAGCTAAAGGCCAGCGCCGTTAGCACCAGTCAGATCAATCTTACTTGGAAAGCCAGCACCGATACCATTGGCGTCGTCGGCTACGACATCTACCGGCAAAAAACCGCCGGCGGAGCGGTCGAAAAAGTCGGCACCGCTCAAAAAGTCAGCTTTGGGGACACCGGTCTTGCAACCGCCACCAGCTATACGTATTATGTGGTAGCTCGTGATGGATCCAATAACACCAGCAGCCCGTCAGGCAAGGCCATAGTCAAAACGCTGGCCGATCCTGTAACAAACGGTAACAAGCGACGCGTATCCATCTACGGCAACATTCGGGATACCGACTCCCGCAAACTGGTTGCTCACGCCAGCACCGTCGTCTTATTTGACGAACACCGGCACGTGTACCAGGCCACCAGCCTGGGCGCCTACGCTATTCAAAACATTGAGGCCAATCGCTACACCTTCACGTTCCGGGCCAATGGCTACTACTCGAGTATTATTTCACTGAACCTCAGCGATGGCGGCACGGTGACTAAAGATATAACCTTACAGAAAAGATAGGCTACTATGGACGCTAGAGACCCCTTTATATCCTCCGAACAGACGATCGTCACCGGCTCATTCGATACAAAACCGGCAGGTATATTCAACCGTCTACGTGGCAATAAGCGGCGAATTTTCTGGTGGCTCGGCGCGGGCGGCGTACTGCTCATTGTGGCGCTGGTGACAGCAGTCATCCTCATAACCCGGCACGGTCAGGATACGAGCATCAGTAAAAGCGTCGCCAACGTAACGGTCGATGCCTCTGGCATCACGCCGACCACTATTAAGGTCACCAAAAATCAGCAGCTCACCTGGACCAATAACGATACTCGTCCCCACCGCTTAACCGCCGACCAAAAAGCATTGCCTGGCATGGACAGCACCGAGGAGCTCAATAAAGGCGACTCCTACACCTATGTTTTTGAGCACGCGGGCACCTATCATTATTACGACCCCGCAGATCCAAACGCCTACACCGGTACGGTGGTAGTGGAGTAATGGGCATGCATCAAGTAACCAGGCTGCGCACCGTTTTCCAGGGATCGAGAAAGAATATTATCATCGCTGCCGTCGCAGCAATGGCCGTTGGCATTGCCGGGCTCATCATTGTGAAAAGTGGCGCGAGCGGCTACTTTGCAGCTACTGACGCTGGCAACGGCACCGTCGCGACCAATGCCACGATCATTACAGATAACTCGACTAGCAGCGGCAAGGCCGTGCAATTCAATGCACCGCCCGCGCCACCACCGCCACCGCCGCCAACTGGTGGAGGTGGAACGGGTGGTACTGGTGGCGGATCCCCTGGACCTTTAACCTGTCCACCATACCCAGCAATGCCAACACCAAGCTGTACGGGCTGGCAGCACACAGGCGTCACACTTACCGCAGTCAACAGCCTATACTACGCCACAACTCCAGGCGAAGTACTAGACTCCAAAGAATTCAAAGGCGGCATCCGAGTTGAGGCCGATAATGTCACCATTAAGCGATCCTTGGTGGAGGGCAAGGACTCTGGCCCTGGAGCTGGCATTTGGATCGACGCCGGCGTCTCCGGCACACTAGTCGAGGACGTAGAAATTACCTCACTGCCGGGCGCCGATCCAAGCAATGACACGCAAATTGTCGACCGCGCTATTACCGGTAGCAAAACCAACAATCTCACCATTCGCCGGGTCTATGCTCACAGGATGATCCGCGGCCTAGAGTACGGCTGCAATAACACCCTTATCGAGGATTCATACGTTGACGACGAGATCAACCCGAGTGACGCCCACATGTCGGCCATCGGCGGCGAAAGTTGTAGCACCTTTAACCTGACCGTGCGGCACAACAATATTGGACTTGCCCCCAATGTCAACGATTCCTCAACGCTACTCTTTTACCCGCCACAAGTCGGTGCCTACGGCTCACAAGTCTTCAACGTGTTGTATGAAAATAATCTTATCTACGGTGGTACCTATTGCCTGTGGATTTCTTCCGACCCGCAATTTAGTGGCACATTGACGGTGCGCAATAACCAGTTTGGCACCAAATACTACTCAGCTTGTGGGCGATATAATACGCACTTCAAGGATAATACCGGCACCGAGGGCAGCCTCAACGTTATCTGGACCAATAACACGTGGTACGCACCCAGCATCTGGAATACGCCTCCTCCTGGAACACAAGATGGACAAGCAATTTCGTTCTAATCCAGCACCCTAGCTCATCACTATTGGAGCGTGTGCACATCGGCAGCCTCAAGCGCCCGTGCTCCGCCAAACAAACGCGGCCGCAGCATACACAAACGCGCAAAGATCACATGCATATGCAATGCGACTGCCAAAAAGAGCAGCGCAGCCAAGCATATGCTCCAGCCTGCAAGCGGAGCATGTCCACGACGCTCGAGCCCGACCTGATTCAATGTCACCACGAACGGATAAAGGATGCTCGCGAAAAACGCCGCGTACGCTCCCCAGCCAACGAGCCCCAAAATACGCAGGCCCAGTTGCCGCAGGAGTTCAGTATAGATAACTTTCCGACTCTCCACCGGAATGGCGGTCTCGTGCAACAAGTGAGACGTACCGCGCGACAACAAAGTGACGCCCTGCAAAATCGTAAACACCAGCAGGCCGGCAGCAATCGCGGCGCCACTCACTAGCAGATAGTATGCCACCGAACTCCCTAGGAACGCCCGCGACCAAGCAACAAGATCAAATGAACTTTGCCACAAATACGTCTTAATGCCGTACGCCCCAAATAAGTGGCTGTAAAAAAGCTGGTTGTTGCTGACATATTCCCACACGTGGTAGCCGAGGATGCCCACAGCCGCCACGCCGACCAGCGTGCCGCTCAAAAAAGAGGGTAGTAGTAGAATTCGGAGCAAAGCGCGCTGGTGCATTGAGCATTATTGTATACAATCCGGCGCACATCCGTACGCATATTTGCAAATTTTGTTGTATGTGGCCCGCGCGCCCCGATGCTGACGATTCGTTTGCGCAACAGAGAAAGTTTCGTTATAATCAGCCTATTCGCGCGCCCCTCAACAGGGAACCTGGCTGCGACGCACCTTCCATATATATTCCGGGGTAGCTCAGCGGTAGAGCGGGTGGCTGTTAACCACTAGGTCGCTGGTTCGAATCCAGTCCCCGGAGCCAAATAGAACGCAACAGCTCATCGAGCTCATCACGACCCCTGTTATTGGGGTCGTTTTTGATGGTTTGATTATTCATTTTTTAGGCCTCCTATTACTTTATGTGTCTCTTGAACGTTCTGGGCTATTGCCCGGGTAAAATTCGTGTAGGTCACGGACACTGAGTCCGCACCAAAGGTTAAGTTGTTGAAAAGGTGAGTTATTATCAAGCGCTTTTGCTCGGGAGACTTGCTAGGGTAGGAGCTTTACTCAGCCCACTTTTAGCAGGGCCAGCGCGGTTATATGCAGCCGAGGAAGGCTTGGGCGCCTTTTCTGAAATTGACGGGATACGAACACCCCTAGAGGTTGACCCTAGTTTGAACGAAGGTATTATTTTGGTTTCAGAAAACGACCATGAACATATTGACCGAATTGCTCGGGTGAAAGGGTTAGAGGTCATTCGGCTTGGAGGCTTGGCGTTTAAGATACTGTGCGTACTCGACCCGGAACTCGTTCATACCTATGGGCCCAGACTCACCAAAGAACAAAAGGCCATGCTGCGAGACCTACCTATATTGGGTCTAGCCTCGCCCTCGGCCGGTCTTCACGATTATGCTGCCGCGACGGTCGCAGGTAAGGAGGCTGGAGCGGTGGTGAGCGCAGTAGATGGCAACCCGAATGTTAAGACTGGACCCGGAGAGCATGGAATTCTGGTTGCAAACAATACTCGCAATCATGGCATTATGGTTGATGCTATGCAGAAGTAAACTGAAATGCCTAGTTTGAATTCTACCTAAACTAGGGGCACTAAGCCTGCCAGATAGCCTGATCAATCGGAGCATTAGGCTCACGGGTAGGCAGCCCGGCGTATGGCACGCTCCACTGGCCACTATCGTCGATCACAAAGGGAGTTTCAGCACCATAGTCCATCTTAGTGCGCAGTATGTCCACGCCAGCGACTTCGTTAACCGCCAAGCGGGTAGTAATGCCGTGACCACCGATAAGCGCAGTGCCACCCTCGGGTGTAATGTCAGCAATAGCGCGCATTATGCGCATAGTGCGAGCGGTAGCACCGCGCAGAGTCTCAGTGCCACCAACAGCATAATCTTGGTCACGATCGTGTGGCGGCACGTAAGTGGCTCTCATACCATCGGGGAGAGTTACTTCCCGATCTTTGCGCAGACCCGTCCAACCGCCCTGGTCAAATTCTTCTAAGTCCTCGAATTCAATAATATCGCCAGTTAAACCAGCTTCGGCCATGGCAGTACTAATTGTGTCAATGGCGCGCTTGGCGGTTGAGGCTACAAAGATGATCTTTTCTGGCACTAATAGCCCTTGTTCCTGTAAATACCTCCAGCGGCGACCTACTCGCCGAGCAGCTTCTGGGCCCTTGGGAATACTCAATGGGGAGTCTGAGGCACGGCCTCCGACGACGTCCACTTTCTCACCGTCAATAATAACTTCTTCATTCTTCTTTGCTGGGCCGTGTCGGTAGGTGCGGAGTGTTTTCATAGTTGTATATTACAGCATGTTATCCCGACATCACAAGCGCTGTTACGAAAGCCGAAACTAGAGACTTTAGATTACAAGCTCACCCTTATTTTTAGTCACGGATAGCACTAGACTGTGGATAAATTAGCCCTTATTAATAAAAATACTTGCAGGGCCTAGTGCTTATGCTATCATTGAATTAGCAAGCGTAGCAGCTAGTATTATAATGCTACACAAAATTCTTGACATGCCGCTTAAGCTATGCTAGGCTAGTATTAGCTGGTTTGGTTGACACCCAAACATTCTTTGAGGGAAAAAACAAAGACAGGCCAGCCCTGGCAGAGAGACCCAGGCAAGCACTTACCACATGTTTTCGGTACATCTAGCAAAGCTCTCTCGAAATAACAGGGCTGATCTGGTTCAAGACAGCAAAAAAGGCCACGATGGCCTTATCTTGCTGTTTTCGGTTAGCTGCCTAGAGGCAAGCACCTACCGATAATACCTATTTAGTCCGAAACTATCAAACAAAAACTAATATAACCCTATATCAACTTCTAAATAGGAGATTTATTTGCCATGGCAACGAATCCACCAAAAGGCCCAGGCCGAAAGGGTGCCGTCAAAGACCGTACCCAATTTCATAACCCACTAACTGATCATTGGTACAAGCGCGACAAAGATACCGGCCGGATCGTGGACGGCAAGGCTGATCTTGAGCCGTTTAAAGGAGTTCGTAAGGAGAAACGTGCATGAGTGGCTGGAATCTAGCCACCGGCGTAATCGCCGTACTGGCCGGCTCGTCACTACTAGCAGCCTTTGCTGGCAACTGGCAGACTGCTCGCCAACACCGCAAAGAAATCGTCGCCGGTGCTAGCAGGTCGGTGCTGAGGCGCAAGGAAATGTATTATCGTGTGCGTCGTCGCCGAGCGGATGGCGCAGACGATGTTGTACTGCGTGACCTATTCCACGACGTTCAAGAAGAGAACGATCAATATACTACCTTGCTTGATATTGAAGCGCCATGGCTAGGCGATGCCTACAGGCGCTTTTTAAGTGCACTCAAAGCAGAACTACAGCCGTTTATGACGGCAGCTTGGGCGGCGAACAAAGCCGGTGGTGCCGACGTACAGTTACTCAAGGAAAGCCAGCCAGACGTAGACCATCTGGTGCGACTTTTCGCCACAGATGGCCGACGGTTGTTTAACCCACCGATGCGCTTAATTATGCGCGCCCGATATTCACTACGTAAAATTTTCAAGAAGGATAAATATGCAGCACGAAAAGTTTGACCAACCACTTAAGAAGTATTTAGAGGCAATTACACTTACCGTCACCCAAGAGTCTCAGATTGACGTAGCTCTTGAAGGCATTTTAGCTCTGGCGTTAGCCGCCTTCCCGGATGCCGTAGTTTATGCTCAAGGTTCGTTCGCGACCGATACAATGGCTAAACCATTGACTGCCAAGCAGGGTGGTGGCAAGGCTGGCGAATACGACATTGACATCGCTATTGAACGCGAAACCTGGGAAGATGCCACTGATGCTCTTAGCGATACAGCTGACGCTGTTGAAGATGACGATACCTTCGGTAAGCTGACTATTGATAAAACCAAAGATTCATGTGTCCGCATCGCTTACCCCGAGGACAAAACCGGCGTTGCCTTCCATATTGACTTGGTTCCCACAAAACTTGAGAGTGGTGCACGCTCTGTGCCGGATCGTAGTAACGAAGAGTGGAAGCCTAGCGATGCGAAGCAGTTTGCAGAGTGGTTTAATGGCAACGCCGCCGCACAGTCTAACATGCGCCAGATTGCCATCATCTTAAAGCGTTTGCGCGACCTCGCTGATCTTACGGATGATATAAAAT
>Ga0207712_10000705_pt1 | contig 25810 bp, 22 predicted proteins | sample KBSS44metaG_FD_184402 | JGI IMG/M metagenome (GOLD analysis project Ga0207712, IMG submission 184402) | Switchgrass rhizosphere microbial communities from Kellogg Biological Station, Michigan, USA - KBS S4-4 metaG (SPAdes) (version 2) | ecosystem: Host-associated > Plants > Roots > Rhizosphere...
TTGCTGTAACTTAGCGAGCACGCGCGCGATCAGGTGTCGATCCGTCTTGAGACGGTGCGCGATCCCAGCAATGACCTGGTCGAACCGGAGCCTGCCGAGCGCACGCGCCGCTTCCGTCTCGCTTGCCGGCAGCGGCGGCGTGATCGTGAGGAAGTACCCCACGAACGTTGCCAATAGTTCTGTTGCAATGGAAACATCGCGCTCGAGGCGCTTCAGCGCCTTCCCGTTCTGCTCCTGCTGCAGGCCGCTAAGATTGCTCTGTTGACCATCCCCGTCCTGGGTCGGATAGACCTGAAGAGCTCGTTGCCGCCTGCGCATGATCGTTCGCTCCGATCGCCAATGCGCGCTCGCTCTGGCTCACCAAGGGGAAGCGCGCTCCCCCCTCCGCCGCCATCGCTCGCCGTACTGAGTGAGCGAGCGACGGCGGCTCCGGGGGGAAGCAGGGCGAGGCGCGATGTCCCAGACATCGGCTCGGTGAGACTTCCCACCCTCCCATCCTTGTCCGACGACGTCCGAGAATATCCGATATCGACATTTTGAGCGATATTTCCGGTTCGGGAGGCTTATTTAATTAGCGCGGGCGCGGTTTCCGCCTAATGCCAAAGCTAAGATGGAAAATGGCGAATTGAAGAATTCTAAGTAAATATTGCGTGATCAGTCATTGGCGAATTCGTCGGCGCGGCCGGAGAATGTTTTATGATTTGCAGGGGAGAGAGACATTGGTATATAAAGCAATATAAATAGTTAGCGCCAATCGTCATCTAACCTATTGATTTAATTGAGCCAGGATGGCGCCAAATCCAATTCTATCGCCCCAAAAGACTGTCGCTGAAAACATCGCGATCGGCATCAAGCAGGCGATCTTGATTTCCTGCAGATGCCAAGCCACATGCTAGCATGATAACCGAATATCGCCTGATCCGCCATGGCGAACGATCCCTTTCAACCGAAGCTCGGCAGGGCCAGCAGTAAGCGCACGCCTCGAAACGAGCGTGTCTTCAAACTCGTCGCCAAGGAAGCCGGCAAAAGCCTGCGTAAAGGCCGCCGGCGGGCAGACCCGCTCACAAGCCGGCCTGTAGCCGAGTTGGCGCGCGGCAAGGGTTCTTTTCACGCACTCCTCCCGCCTCGACCAGGGACGCGCATGTCATCGTGAAGGCCCGCATCGCCCGGCACGGAACGTCTGACCTTGGCGCCGCCCGTGCGCATCAGCACTACATCCTCAGGGACGGCGTCACTCGGGATGGCCAGCCAGGTCAGCTCTACGACAAGGACCGGGACGACGCGGACGGAAGCGACTTCCTCGCGCGCCAGAAGGAAGACCGCTACTAATTCCGGTTCGTCGTCTCGCCCGAGGACAGTGCCCGTATGGAGGATCTGAAGCCCTTCGTGCGGGACCTGATGCGAGGGATGGAGGAGGACCTCAGGACCGAGTTCGATTGGGTCGCCGTTGACCACTTCAATACTGGCCACCCACACACCCACATCATCGTCCGCGGCCGCGACGACCAGGGCCAGGACCTGGTCATGGCGCGGAACTACATCAGCCATGGTATTCGCAACCGCGCCCGCGAACTCGTCTCCCTGGAGCTTGGGCCCGAGACTGACCTAGAGCGGTGGCAGAGACTCTACAGGGCCATGGAGCAGGAGCGCTTCACCATGCTTGACCACGGCATCCGCGCCGCCGCCAAGGACAATGTGCTGACCCTTTCCGCAGCGCCCGAGCCAGATGCGCAGCGCCATGCGTTTCGGATCGGCCGGCTGCGCAAGCTCGAAAAGATGGGACTGGCCGAAGAGAAGCAAACCGGCGTGTGGGTCGCCGATCCAGGCTTGGAGACCAAGTTGCGCCGCATGGGTGAGCGGGGCGACAAGATGGCCACCATGTTCCGGGTCATGCGCGAGGCGGGGCTCGATCGCGCCGCCGGCGACTACGCCATCTTTGATGGTGCCGGAAAGGACAGACCGGTTATCGGCAAGGTCGTCGGCGTCGGGCTGGCCGATGAGATTTATGACCGGCAGTACGTCGTCGTCGACGGCATCGATGGTCGCGTCCACTACGCCGAGACTAGCAAGCTGGCGCCCGAGGAGATGCCGGGGCGGGGAATGATCGTGGCGCTCTCCGGCTCCTCAGGCAAGGGCAGGATGCGCAATGTCCGCGTCGAGGTCCTGTCGTATTGGGAGCTGGAGAAGCTACCGGGTGCCGACGCCTTGACTGGCTGGACAAGACGATCGCCGAGAACAAGGAAATGCCCCTTCGTGAGCACGGCTTCGGGGCAGAAGTGAAGGCTGCGCTGACGGCTCGGAAGGAATGGCTACTGTCGCAACAGTTCCCCACGCGTGCCCCTGATGGTGGCGTCACCCCGAAGCCGGGCCTCGTTGCCGACCTGATCAACCGCGACCTGGACCGGTCGAGAAGAGCCTCGTCCAACAGACGGGGACACCATCGTGGCGTCCGATGCCGGACGAGATGGTCCGCGGCCGTTACGAGCAGCAATCGTACGCCCGACCATGAAGCTCGCCGTTTTGCGCTCCGCAGAAGGCATCACCATGGTCCCGTGGAAACCAGCCCTCGAGCTCCACCGCGGTCGCGAGATCATGGGTCATTTCCGTGGAAGAACGATCGAGCTGTTGCTCGGAAGGGGCCGCGAATTGTCGCGATCACTGTGAATCAGCCCAATGTTTTGGGGCCTCCGCCGGCCTACGGCCGGCGTCCCGCCCTATCGCGCGGCAAGCTGGCCGCGCGACCGAGCCCCGCTTGGCCGGAAGCCGCGGTCTCGGCCCTTCGGGTAACGGTCGGTAGGCCGGAACGGTGATGTGTACGAGTTGATGCAACTTCATCGTCGCCGGGACGGTGACGCGAGCGACGCGTAGAGTACGTCCAAGGCCCTCAGAAAGCTGCCGGAATCGCTGCACCGCCGAAGTCTTCAGCCTTGTGCCAGGAGGAGACCTCGAAGCAGACGGCGAAGGCGCAGAGCATCCGTGTAGCAAGCGCCCTGCACCTACTCATCATCAGTTCTTGGGCAGGCTGACCGGCGGATCTGCAGGCGCTGGGTTGGTGACGCCATGGCGATCGGCGATGCCGCGGCCAGTATTGCCGAAGAACATCGGTCGCTGCCGCTCGGGCAGCATGGTTCGTTCCAGGCCTCCCAATCGCCCCTTAGCCGACCGAAGACATCTTTCTCGCGATTCTTGAGATTGGCCCTCTCACGCGGGTCTGCAACCACATCGAACAGAAACTCGTTGCCGGCTATGCGCAGATACTTCCAGTTGCCATCGCGGATGGCGCGTTGCGATCCGGCATAATGGCGCCAGTAGAGCTTGCGCGGATGCGGCGCCGCGCGGCCGTTCAGGATCGGTCCCAGGTCCTCACCATCGGATGGATAGGCCGCGTCCGGCGAGGTGCCAGCGGCAGCCAGCAGCGTTGGCATCCAGTCCATGGTGGCCATGACCTGTTCGGAGGTGGACCCCGCTGCGATCCGTCCAGGCCAGCGCACAATCGACGGAATACGAAGGCCGCCTTCGAGGAGTTCCTCCTTCATGCCGGAGAACGGCCAGGTATCGGAGAACCGCTCGCCGCCGTTGTCGCTCGTGAAGACGACGATGGTGTTGCCGGCGAGACCACTCGCGTCCAGCGCCTGCACCACCCGGCCAATATTGGCGTCCAGGCTCTGCACCCTTGCGGCGTAGGTTCTCAGCGACCCGCCGCCCCAGTGAAAGACGTCCTTGATACGCTGCGACTCGGCCGCGTCGTCCGGACCCTCCCATGGCCAATGGGGAGCTGTGAAATGGAGGCTCAGCAGGAAGGGTTCTCTCGACTTGGCATATCCCTCGATCGTCTGCACCGCCCGATCGCCGAGCAGGTTCGTCATGTAGCCGTGTCGCTCAACCGGCACTTCCTGCTCGTATAGCTGGCCGTAAATCAGGCCGCCGACGTCCACAATCACCGGACCATCTACGCCACGCGCGTTCTCATCCGCCGCCCCGATCAGGACCACCCGCGGCTGGCGCCGTTCGGCGGCGCTCGGCGCGCGGCCAAACCCGTGATAGGCGCACGATATGGAGACCAGCGATGTGGAGATCAGCATCTGCCCATCATGGCATCTGCGCTGATGTGCAAACCCGCACATGTTCATCCCTACGTTTACGCATCCCGGCAAGTGGGAACATGCGCCATTGTCCAGATGGGTACTTGGGCAACAGGTCAGTTCAGCAAGTCCACCCATGCTCAACTGCTGACCTGTGCGATTGTCCACATGTGCGTCCATGCAGATGGGCGCATCTGCTCATGCTGGCTTGTACACATGACCATGAGCGCAGATCTGCAAGACCGCAGCGTCCGACCGGATCGCCGGAATAGGATGAGGGCCCATCAGTGCGGTTGTGCATCTGTGCTGTTGCCCATCGGTGGACGGCCGCCAGCCTGCTGGCGTGCCGCGGACCTTCCCGTCTAGCTCGCATCTAGTGGGAAGACCTTCTTATAGAGACTCCCTGTGCCAGCCGAGCAGGGGAGTCCCATGGCCGCGACCTTCTTCCACATCGCGCCGCGCACCGCCGCCACCAATCCCTACGGCAGCTCTCACGTCTGGCCGACGGACAACGGCATCTGCTTCCAGGTCACGACCCATCCCGGCAATCTGTGGCTCGGCCTGGCCCTCCCGCTCAAGAGCGTCGGGCTCGCCGTCCTCTGCCACGACGGCTTCTGGAGTTTCCTGGGCCTCCTCGGTCTGCTTCTGGCCCTGGACCCGTTTCTCTATCTTGCGCTGCGGCGCGTGCGGCTCGCCTGGATCGAGGTGCGGCCGGACGGCTTCACGATCATCCAAAATGCGTCAAAGCCCAAGAACGCCCAGTTCTTCGATCAGCGCGCGATCGCGTCCCGCCAGGTCGACTTCGAGACCGGCCTGACGCTGCGCTACGGCATCCATGACGTGCTGGCCACACCGCCGTTCGCGATCGAGCGCGAGTTCGACATCTTCAGCGTGCAGCTCGAGCAGGCCGTCAGCCGGCTCTGGCACCGGCAGAACCTCTGAACGAGGGGAGGGGACCATGCCCGCGCTCGATGTCGTCCTGCGCCGCCTCATCCAGCGCATCCGCGACGCCCTGCCGGGGTCACACCACGGCCTCGCGCCTCATGGCGCATCCGCCGACCTGGCGCAACGCCCCGCCCGACCAGCGGGCTGCCGCCTACGTCCACTACCACCAGACCCGCCAGCAGCTCCGGCAGATGACATCCAGCAGAAGATCGCGCCAAAGATCGTCACGCTGCTCTTTAGGATCGTCACCAGCGGGCCCGGCAGGTTCGTCGGGTCATGGCCGTGCTGGGCGCCCTCTACCTCCTCCTCAAGCCATGACCGCCAGGCTCCCCGGAACGCCCGCCATGCTCCTCAACCACTGGATGAAAGCCGGCCTCGTCCTTCTCTATGCCATCCTTCTCGCCTTCGTGCTCAGCCAGTGCGGCCGCCTCGGCGAGCCGGCGCTGCAGGCCCCCAAGAAGGCCGCCCTGCTGCCGGGACAGACGCCCGCAAAGGAAAAGGGCCCGGCCTCCGTCTGGGAGCGCGCCGCGGAGCACGACCGGGAGAGCAAGGCTTACGCACGGAGCAAGGCGAAGCGGCGTGCCGACCACGCCAAACTCGAGGCGCATCTCGCGGTCATGGCGAGAACGCACATCCCCGCCGCGCTCGAGGAGCTCGTGGAGACGGCGTCCGCCTTCCGCCGCAAGCTTCCCGGCCTCCAGCACCTCACGAAGGAGGAGCAGTGGGAGAGGGAAGCGCCCGGCAAGGAAGCGCTCGCCCGCGCCCGCGCGCTCACCGCCGACTACTACGCCGCCGACCGCGAGGCGCAGAAGGGACGCGACGAACCAACCCTCCATTCCGCCGTGGAGGCCGACGCGCTCGCGAGACGTATCGAGGCCTTCAAGCGGGGAGGGGAGGCGTTCGCCGCGCTCGCGAAGCCGCTGCCGCCGCTCTACGGCAAGGTCCCCGAAGATCTCCTGCTCAAGGCCATCGAGGCGATCGCCCGCGCGGCCCTGCCCGCCGATGCCTTCGATCCCTGCGCGCACGACGCTGCGGCCTGTCCCAAACCGCCGCCACCTTCACCACCTCCGCCACCGTCGCTGACCCCGCCACCACCGCCTCCGCCCGCATCGGTGAGCGAAGGGACCACCGGCCCGGCATTCAGCGTCGCGCCGCCGCCGGACGTGCCCGTGGCGAGGCCCGGTCAACGCTATTGCGTCGACCGGTGGCGCCTCGAAGGGCCGTACCTCCCGCTGCGCGCGCGGCCCGCCCCGGGCGCCCCGCCGATCGTCCAGGTCCTGCCCACCAGCTGCCGCCTCACCGCCACCGGCGGTCAAAGTCGCGACGGCCGCTGGCTCGAGCTCATGCATGACGCGGGCTACACCGGCTGGGCCGCGCGCGGCAATGTTCGGCCTTATCGCTAGAAGGAAGCATCTGATCGGGGCCGCCGGGCGCTTGGCGTCATCGCCGATATCGCGAGCGGTTGGGTGACGGCGACGCGAAGCAGAGGAAGCGGACCTCGTCAGCGGCGCTTCTCGACAACGTTCCATCGTCGATGACGAAGGCCGCAAGACACTCAGAACCCGACGTTCGCCGTTCGGCAGAGGGGCGTGGTCACTAGACTAGATTATAAAAAACTCGGGTGTGGAGGCCCAAGTCTTCTTGAGGAAATGGCAGTCAATCATGTTGTCTCGACGGGCACTGGCCTCGATGACATCGGGTTCCTCATCACGTTTTCCTTCCTCGTCGCCTCAATCCTGCTGTTGCGCCGGTCCGGCATTGCCCCGGCTCTCATTTCCTCCGTGAAGGGCCATTAAGGCATTGATCGCCGCCGTCGCTCTGAGCGGCAGCTTCGGTGAGAAGCCCGAGGTCATGCCACGCTCGTCGACAGCTTTGCCGTCACCGCAATATTGATGGTGTGCGTTGCACCGAAAGCGGTGCGATCTGAAGTCGATTGCGGTCCAGGTCGATCACGGCGATCGCAGCCGCGGCAACGAGCCGAGCATCGGCAGCACAGTTAAACAGGTGGCACGGCACGAGCACACGCTGGCCAGCGCCGCCCAGTGGGATGGCTGAGGCTGCGACAAAGTGCTATCTTGAGGCATGAGAAGCCCGCACCAAGGGCCGGCCCCAGAGCACTGTATCTGGGCGAGAAACAATCGCAAGGAGAGGTAACCCCATGAAAAATCCCATGGATCGCAGGACCTTCCTGAACAGCCTCGGCGTCACCGCGGGTGCTGCGGTCGCTGCAAGCGCGATGTCCGGTACGTACTTTGCCGGTCCCCGCCCGGCCCAAGCTGCTCCCAAGGTTAAAGGGACAGTCCCCGATAAACCCTACAAGACGGGCCACATCACGTTCCTGACCGGCCCAGCCAACCTGCTGGGCGAGCCCGGCCGCAAAGGCCACATCATGGCGGCCGAGGAGATCAATGCCGAGGGCGGGCTGCTCGGCAAGCGCAAGATCGAGACCATCTTCGCCGACGAGGCGGCCGGCACGGACGCCAACGTGCGCGAGCTGCGCCGCATGAAGCTGTCGGAGAACATCGACCTCTTCACCGGCGTCATCTCCAGCGGCAACACGCCGGCGCTCGGGCCGGTGGCCGAGGAGCTGCAGGTGCTGACGATGTTCAACGACGGCTGCACCGACTTCCTGTTCGACAAGGCGGTGCCCAATCCCAAGTACACCTTCCGCGTTACGAACATCCAGTCGGCGGACGGCATCACCTCGGCGGTAGGCGCGGCGAAGGCCTGGCCGACGGCCAAGAAGGTCGCCTCGATCCAGCCTGACTACAGCTACGGCCGCAACGTGCACGAGCACTTCATGCTCGCGTACCAGAAGCTCGTTCCCGGGGCCACCGCGGTCTCCGAGGCGTGGCCGAAGCTGGGCACCACCGACTTCACCGCGCATATCACGAAGATCATCTCCGACCAGCCGGATCTTCTGATCTGCGGCGTGTGGGGCGGCGACTACGTGGCGTTCTACAAGCAGGCCCTGCGCTATGGCCTGTTCGACAAGATGAAGGTGGCCACCACGCTGGCCTTCGGCGGACAGCCGCACGCCATCGGCAAGGACCACCCGGAGGGCGTCCTCGCCGGCTGCCACGCCAACTACTTCTTCACGTTCCCAGCGAAGGGTCGCTGGCCGATCAACGATTCGTTCGTCGAACGCTACTACAAGCGCTGGAACGAATATCCGAGCTTCGAGGCGGACGGCGCCTACACATCGCTCTATCTGCTGAAGGCAGCGGTGGAGAAGGCCAACCTGCTTGCCGGCGGCTGGCCGGACGACGAGATGATCATCGCCATGCTGGAGGGCATGGGGATCAACGCACCGTCAGGGTACACTTATATCCGGCCCGACAACCACCAGGGCTACAAGGACACGGTGATCGGGATGACCAAGAACGATCCGAAGTACGACTTCCCGGTCTGGGATCCGGCCTCGATCATCACCATTCCGATCCGCGACATCACCGCGCCGCCGGATTGGCCCAAGCCCGGCACCTCACACAACGAGTCGACCGCAGCGGCCAATTGGCTGAAGACGACCTGGTTGACGTAGGCGACGTAGGTTGGGTCACCGCCGGCGCAAGCCGGCGGCAGACCCAACACGACGGATGGAACAACCGTTGTTGGTGTTGGGTCTGCGCTCCGCTACCGAACCTACGCAAACCGGAAAGCGCGGGAGCGGCGGATGCGCCGGGGCCATGAGCACTAAGACGGCCTGGAGCTGGCTGTCCCGCCGACGGTGCCATGGCGCCGCGGCGATGGCCCTGGCCGTCGCCGCCATCGTGGCCAGCGGCCGGGGTGGGGCGGGGCATTCGGTCGGTCACTTTCAGTCGTACTACCCAGACGAGATCCGCATCGACACCATCGAGCCGGAGGCTGCCGCCGCCGGACTTGTCGACAAGACCCTGCACGCCTATCTGGGCGCAATCCCGAAGCTCCCCGCGCCGATCCCCGACCATGTCAAATCGGCCAAATCGCTGGGCGCGTTCCTGGTCCTCTCGTTTGACCCCGCGTCGACGCGCTTTGCCTCCGCGGAGGATCGCTGCAGCGCGGCGCGCGGCCTCATGGCCGAGCTCAGCGCGGTAAAGGCCGGTGGCTTCATCTTCCATCCCTATCCGCTCACGCCTTATCACGCCGACTACCTGCACCACCTCGACCGCATCGAGGCGGCCAAAGCCGCTGTCAGCCCAGGTTCGCCGCCGGCACCGCGTGGGCCCATCGCCGCCCGCGGCGAGCTTGCGGAGAGCATCGTTCGCGCTGGCTTCGGGACGGTGGAGAAGGACGCAGATGTCGTGCTCGCGGCGGTACCGATCGACGATCTCCTCTCTGAGGCGAGCTTGCAGCTCAACGGCTGGTCGGGACCGCCGTGGCTCAAGGAGGGCTGGTTCCATGCGTATCGCTTGCTGGCGCCCGGTCTCGATGCCGCACAGCGTCCGGTCGCCGATACGGCCTTCGAGGCCTTGACGCGTGGCACGCTGCGCGCCGGAGTTGCCGAGCACGTCGATCTGGAGCGGCAGCTGGCGGCCGCGCTCACTGTGGGTTGCAACCGGATGGTCTTTGGCTACACGACGCGCGAGGAGCATTTCAACGACGCCTATCCGCCCGGCGCCGAGAACATCGCCTACGACGCAATTTCCGGCCTCAATACCCCGATCTTCGTGCGCACGGCGAAGCTCAAGGAGTACCCGTGGAACGGCAAGCTGCACCTCGGGGTGCGCGACCTGCCGGTCTCGGCCTGGAACCCGGTGGCGGGCTTCACCGACGGCATGGGGCGGCTCATGTGGTCGGCCGTCGGCGATCCGGCCATGATTCCGTTCCCGTTCAACGCGAGCTGGATGCCGAACCGCATCCAATCAGAGCTGATCAAGGTGGAAGGCCGCTCCGGCGGCATCAAGGTGCCCACCGACGCGTTGCTGCCGGAGCCCGGGACCGGCGCGCTGCAGCGCGTGGGCGCCTGGGCGTCCGCCTCGGAGAAGGTGACCTACGAGGTCCTGGCCTCGCCGTTCGAGGATGGGACCGAGCAGGGGGTAGCGGGCATTCTCTATCCCTACGCCTTCCTCTACCGCTGGGGCGCCCGGGCGAGCGGCAGCGATCGCGCCGGCGAGCCGCATCTTGCGGCGGCCTTCGCCACACTGGAGGGGCGGCTCGCAGGGCTCAGGGTGGTGCGCGTGGAGGAGACGCGCCACGTCATCGCCGAGGCCCTGGAGGTGGTCACGAAGACCCCCATCGTGGAGGTCTATCTCCGAGCCGCCCCGGGCGATGAGCGGCAGGTGGCGGCGCTGGCGCCGCCGTGGAGCACGGTGCCGTGGCACCTGCTGGCGCTGATGGAGGAGGCGGTCGCGCGCGGCGATGCAGCCTTCTCGGCCGGAGAGGCCCGGCGCCGCGGCGTGCCGTGGCTGGACCTGGTGCGCGATCCGGCGCTCCAGGCGAAGCTGCGCGCGATCGTCGAGCAACTCGAGCGGGACGGGTATCGCCCGACCGCATTGCAGGGCCTCGTCAGCGCGGACGAAGCGCGGGCGCGCTGGCGGGCGCTCGGCGCGTTCGCCGAGAAGAACGGGCATTTCCTGGTCGCCAACGGCCCCTACCGGCTGAAGTCATGGACACCCGACGGCGCGGTGCTCGATGCCGTGCGCGAGATGACGTATCCGCTCGGGTTCGGCACCTTCGACCGGTTCGTCTATCCGCCGAAAGCCATCATCGACGCGGTGGTGCAGGACGAGCGCAACATCGTGGTACGCATCAGCGCCGACATGACCTTGAAGGGCGGGCGCGGCACCATGCACGCCAGGGAGCCCCTCAAGCACACGACAGCGCGCGGCACCTATCCGCTACTCGTCGTATCGCGCTATCTCCTCATCGATGGCACCGGCAAGGTGCTCAAGGCGGACAAGATGGGATGGCGCGAGGACGGGCTCTTCACCATCGATCTGCCGCAGGATTTGCCGCCGGACGACTATACCGTCATTCTGGCAGTCTTCCTGGACGGCAACGCGGTTGAGCCGTCGGCCAGGGCGTTGCATATCCGCCGCATCGGCGCCTCAGGCTCGCCGGGCTAGCGGGTTGGGCGACCGATCCCGTGGCGGAGCTTGCGGCAACCGCGTAAGCTCGGCCGACCTTGCTCAGGCGGAAAGAAGATGGAAATCCTGGTCATCCAAGTCTTGAATTCCATTTTCTACGCGGCGGTGCTGTTCCTGATTGCGGCGGGCCTGAGCCTGATCTACGGCGTGATGCGCATCGTCAACCTGGCGCACGGCAACTTCTTCGCGTTCGGCGCCTTCGTCTCGGCCTGGGCCGTCGGCGGCTTGTTTGGAACGGGTGGGAGCGGCGGCCTCGCGCTCATGGGGCAACTCCTGCTTCTCCCCATTGGGGCGTTTGCGGTCGCGGCCTTGGGCGCGGCGCTTGAGCCCACTCTGCTGCGCCCGCTCTACAAGCGGCCCGAGGAGTACATCCTGCTCATCACCTTCGGGCTGCTGATGATCCTGGAGGACGTGATCAAGCTTCTGTTCGGCGGCACGCCGCTTACCGCCAGTTCTATTACGGACGCGTTGGGCATCATCCGGATCGGGGGACTGAAGTACCCGACCTACAACCTGGTGGTGATCGGCATCGGCATTCTCGCGTGCCTCGCGCTCTGGTGGTTCATCTATCGCACGCGCTTCGGTGTGATCCTGCGCGCCACCTCGCAAGACCGGCGCATGGCATCGGCCCTGGGGCTCAACGTCGGCCGCGTCTACGTGCAGGCCTTCGCCATCGGCTGCTTCATGGCGGGCTTGGGCGGGGCCGTGGTGGTGCCGGCGCAGGCGGCGGTGCTGGGCATGGGCCTCGACTTCCTCATCCTTGCGTTCGTCGTCATCGTCATCGGAGGCCTGGGAAGCCTGGAGGGCGCGCTTGTCGGCGCGCTGATCGTCAGCTTCGTCAGGACAGCGGCGATTCAGTTCTACCCGGAGATGGAGCTGGCCGTGCTCTATCTCATCGCCGCCGCGGTGCTATTGGTACGCCCGACCGGGCTGTTCGGGCGGGCCTGAGCCATGCCGTCCGCTCACTCCGTTCCCTCGTTCCTCAGGCTGCTGGCGGTGGCGGTGCCCGTCATTGCGGCCCTCGCCTTGCTGCCGCGGTTCGCCGGCATCTACCAGATCGAGCTCATCACCTACGGGCTGGCCTTCGCCATCGCCGCGCTCGGCTTCAACCTGCTGCTCGGCTACACCGGACTGCTCTCGTTCGGTCACTCCGCCTATTTCGGCGCGGGCGCCTACACCGTGGCATTCATCGCGCGCGACTTGCACGTCCACTCCATGGAGCTGTGCATCCTGGGGGCGCTGGCCAGCTCCCTGCTGATCGCGGCCCTGTTCGGCTACGTGTGCGTGCGCCACACCCGCATCTTCTTCGGAATCCTGACGCTCGCGCTCAGCCAGGTGCTCTGGAGCCTGGCCTTCAAGTTCTTCTGGGTGACGGGCGGCACCGACGGCATCCGCGTGCCGCGCACAGGGATTACGCTGCTGGCCGGCCTCCTCGATTTCAGGGGGCCGGGCGCCTACCAGAGGTTTGTCTACTCCTACTACTACTACGTGTTGGCGATCTTCGTGATGGCGGCGCTGGTCATGTGGGTGATCGTGCACTCACCCTTCGGCAAGGCGCTGCAAGCGATCCGCGACAACGAGACCCGCGCCGGATTCGTCGGCATCCGGGTGTCGCGCTACCGCTGGATCGCGTTCATCATCTCGGGCCTGTTCACGGGCCTTGCCGGCGCGCTGTGGGTGCCGCTCAACGGTCTCACCACGCCCGAGGTGCTGTACTGGCCGTTCTCCGGCGAGATCGTGTTCATGACCGTGCTGGGCGGTTTCCGCACCTTCTTCGGCCCGATCGTCGGCGCGATCGCCTTCAACTACCTCAAGGTCTATGCGGTCGCGAGCTCGCAGTACTGGCAGCTGGTGCTGGGGTGCGTGCTCGTGGCCATGGTGATGCTGCTGCCGACCGGCATCGTCGGCACACTGGGGCGCCTCGCCGACAAGCTGAGCAAGCTGAGGAAGAGCTGACATGGCGCTCCTCCAGACCATCGACCTCAAGCGCTACTTCGGCGAGACGCGCGCCGTGGACAACGTGAGCCTGAGCGTCGAGGAGGGCGAGTTCGTTTCCCTGGTAGGCCCCAACGGCGCCGGCAAGACCTCGCTCATCAACGTCATCACCGCGCACTTGAAGGCCGGCTCGGGCAAGATCCTGTTCCAGGGCCGGGACATCACCAGCGCGTCGGTGACGGAGCGCGTGAGGCTCGGCATCGCGCGCAGCTTCCAGCTGGTGAACGTGTTCGACGACCTCTCCACCTTCGACAACGTGGCGCTCGCCATCTTCTCTCGCGAGGGCAAGACGGCGCACCTCGCCGCGCTCGCGCACCGTGACCAGGCCGTGATCGCCGAGGCCGACGACATCCTCGGCCGGTTCGGGCTGGCGGCGAAGCGCGACGACGACGCGCGCGATCTCGCTCAGGGCGAGCGCAAGCTGCTGGATGTGGCGCTGGCCTACGCGCTGAAACCCAAGCTGCTGTTCCTGGACGAGCCCACCAGCGGCGTCTCCACGCGCAACAAGGCGCAGATCATGGACACCATCGCCTCGGTGGTGCGCGGCGGCGGCATCACCGCGGTGATCGTCGAGCACGACATGGACGTGGTGTTCAAATACTCCGACCGCATCGTGGTGATGGCCCAGGGCGCGGTAATGGCCCAGGGCACGCCCGACCAGATCCGCAGCAACGACCAGGTCGCCATGACGCTGCTCGGCACCTCCGGGCCCGATGCATTCGGCCAAGATGCCTTCCCCCAGACTAGCCCGCAGAAGGGGTGACGCACGTGCTCGAGGTCAAGGCGATCGACACCTACCGCGGTCCGGCCCACATCCTGCACGGGGTCTCCCTCAGCGTGGGCCCGCAGGAGGTGGTGTGCCTCGTCGGCAGGAACGGCGCCGGCAAGACCACCACCATCGAGAGCATCATGGGCTTCCTGCCGCTGAGCGCGGGCGAGATCACGTTCCAGGGCGAGACCATCAGCAAGCTGCCGCCGCACGAGCGCGCCCGGCGCGGCATCGGCTTCTCGCCCGAGGACTGCGGCGTGTTCCCGGAGCTGTCTGTGGACGAGAACCTGATGATCGGGCAGTGGCTCGGCGAGGAGATCGTCAAGAAACGCGGCCAGCAGGGCGCCGACCCGCGGGAGCAGGCGTTCGGCGTATTCCCGGAGGTGCGCAATCTGCTCGCGCGCCAGGGCCTGCACTTGTCGGGCGGCCAGCGCAAGATGGTGGCGGTGGCCCGCGCCATGATGCTGTCGCCCACGCTCCTGCTCCTGGATGAGGCCTTCGAGGGCCTGGCGCCGGTGGTGGTCAACCGCTTCACCGAGGCCGTTCTGAAGATCAAGGCGCTGGGCGTCTCGATCCTGATGGCGGAGTCGCACCTCGCCGCCGCCACCCGCATCGGCGACCGCCTCTACGCCATCGACCGCGGCGAGATCATCTTCCACGGCCCCCCGAAGGATGCGCTGGCAGAAGAGAAGGTGGTGCGCGCGCTCAGGGGGTGATGCAGGATGCTTGGCTCGGTCGCGTTTCACGAGCCAACTTTGACGTGAACGGGCGTGGCGATGTCGAACTTGGACCAGCGGGGTAGATATACTTGGATCGACTCATCGACCCTTGGCTTGTTAGCCTTCTTGGTCGTGACCGTTGCCAGCACTGTGGCGCTCATCAGTCTGTTTCGTAACTATCCGGATTCTCAGGCTCTGGCCCCGCTCATCTTTGGAATTGGGTGGGTGCTCATGGCAGTGGGCCTTCTCCTTTTGCTCACTCAGTTCGAAATCTCTATGAAGGACAGTGGCTTGCAATGGCGTCGAAGCACATTGCTTAACCGAATGCTCAGACGAGCATGGGTGGAGCGTCGGATCCCGCGGCGGCAGATCAGCGGCTTCCGCCTCAATCGCAACCCTTGGACTGAGCCGACCCTGAGTATACTGCTGAACGACGGATCGATATTGCGAGTTCGAAAAAGGCGCCACGACCAGGAGTTTGAATCCTTCCTCGCGGCGTTCCGTTCTTTCGCCGAGCTGGATCCGGATTATCCGATAGAGGAGGACCGAAATGTGTAGCGGTTACCGAGCATTGACCGGGCTTAGCAAACCCGATTGGATGTAGCGGCCTCAGTGACACGGAAGCTTGCGATGAACCTGCGGCCTGCGCTCGGTCTGACGGTTGTGGCTCTGCTGCTGACGCCGGTGGCGCGCAGTGGGCATGAGCTGCCTGTCTATCCGTCCTATTACCCGCACGAGATCGAGATTGCGGCGCTGGAGCCGCGGGAGGCGGGCGCGTTGCTCGCCAGCGGCAAGCTCCACGCCTATGTTGGCGGTGTCCCGAGCTTTGGTGGTGCGCTCCCGAAGGACATTGCGTCCGCGCCGTCGCTCGGCTCTTGGCTGATCGTGAAGCTCAACCCGAATTCCCCACTCGCCAGAGAGGAGATCTCGGCTTGCGCCGTCGTCGGCGCCGTGATGCGCGAGCTGGAGGGCAAAGGCAGCGATGTGGTCGCCCATCCCTATCCGGTCACGCCGCTGCACGGCGACTATCTGCACCATGTCGACCTAGCGGAGGCCGCGAAGGCGCGACTCGGCGGCGCTGCGGCGGACGGCCTGAAGCTGCGGGCTGAGAGCGCACTGGCACAAAGCCTCGTTCGGCCCGAGTGGCGCGCCGAAGGGCACGATTGGGACGCCGTCATCCAGGAGATCGATGCCGGCCGCCTGGTCGCGTCCGCCATGATGGTCACGAACGGCTGGATAGGCCCGCGCTGGGTGCGCTCGGGCTGGTTCCATGCCTATCGGCTGCTGGCAGACACGATTGTGGAGCCGGAGACGAGACAGGGCGTGGACGCCGACGCCGCGCGGTTGCAGTCGGGTGACAACGTGGACCCGGCCGAGCGCGCCAACCTGGAGCGCGATGTGGTGCGCCGGCTCACGGCCGGTTGCCGGGGCGCCGTCGTCGGCTACACCGTCAAGCGGGAGCTGTACAACGCCTCCTTCTCCGACGGCATCGAGAACATCGCCTACGATGCGCTGGAAGGGCTCAACTCACCCATGTTCATCCGTTCCGTGAAGCTTAAGGACTTTCCCTGGAACGGCTGGCTGAAGCTCGGCACCGGTGCCTCTCCGCAGTCCGCGTGGAATCCCGCGGGCGGCTTCACCGACGACTTCGGCCGCCTGATGTGGTCCGCCGTCGGCGACCCCGCCGCCATGCCGTCGCCCTACGACCATGGCTGGGTTCTCAACCGCATCTCCGAGGTGGAGGCCTCCCCGCGATGAGCCACGATCTCCGGCCCCTTCTCCCTCTCCGCGCGGTACGCCGGCGGCTGCCCCTCACGCGCGGCATTTGCGGCACGCTGCGGGTCCTTGCCACTGCCCTTGCCCTCCTCAGCTCGACGGCCGTGGTCAGCGCCGCCGATCTCACCTTCGATCTCAAAATCCAGGGCGGCCGGGTGCCGCCGAATATGCGTCTCGTCCGGGTGAAGCAGGGCGACGCTGTGAAGCTGCGCTGGACCAGCGATCGGCCCATTATCCTGCACCTGCACGGTTACGACATCGAGAACAAGGTCGAGCCTGGCATAGTGAGCGAGATGGCATTCGTCGCCCGCGCTACGGGCCGCTTCTCCGTCGAGGAGCACAAGTCCGACGCGAAAGGTGGTCACTCGCATGGTGAGGCCGCGCTTGTCCGCATCGAGGTGCTCCCGCGCTAGCGCCAGGAGCGTAGTCGTACGACAGATATTGGCCGTCGCGGCCTGCCTTATTGCAACACCCGCAGACGCCCACGGCTTCGGCCAGCGTTACGAGCTGCCCGTGCCGCTGTCGCTTTACCTGCTCGGTGCGGCGGCGGCCGTCGCCCTCTCGTTTGCGGTATTCGCCCTGTTTGTGCGGCACACCCCCGCCGCCCGCGTCGGCAAAGGCTACGATCTTCTCTCGATTCCCATAGGTCGTGCGATCGCGCACCCCGCCGTCATTCTCGCGCTCAGGGCAGCGGTGCTCGGCCTCTTCATCGTCACCGTGCTGGCTGGACTGATCGGGGCCCCTAATCCATATCGCAACATCGCGCCGACGCTCGTGTGGATCGTCTGGTGGGTCGGCCTCGCCTACGTGCAGGCGTTCCTGGGCGATCTGTGGCGCCTGATCAATCCGTGGCGCACCGTCTACGATGGCGCCAATTGGCTCTACCGGCAGCTGGGGTGGGAGAGCGAGCTGTCGCTGCGCCTGCCCTATCCATCGTGGCTCGGGGCGTGGCCCGCCTGCCTGCTGTTGCTCGGTTTTTCCTGGATCGAGCTCATCTCTCCGAATGCCGCCGAGCCGGCGCTCATCGCCCGCCTCGCCGTCGGCTACTCCATCCTCACCTGGGCCGGCATGCTGGCCTTCGGGCGCGATGCGTGGCTGCAGCACGGCGAGGTGTTCTCGCTCGTGTTCGGCACGCTCACCCGCTTCTCTCCTACCGAAGTGAGAGAGGGCCGGCTGCTGCTGCGCCCCTTCGGTACCGGCCTGCGCGAAGCGCCGCCCCTCTCAACCTCGATGATGGCCTTCGTGCTGCTCCTGCTCGCCACGGTGCTCTACGATGGGCTGATCGGCACCGGCGAGTGGGCGATGCTCGAGGAGGGGTTGCGTCCGTTCCTCCCCGTTGCCGGCGACCCGGCCTCGACGGCCATCAGGACGGTGGGGCTCGTCGCCACCTGGCTGATCTTCCTCGCCGCCTATATCGGCATCAGCGCCCTCATGAGCCGGCTCGGCGGAGGGTATCCGGGCACCATCGAAGCTGCGCAGCGCTTCGCCCTGACCCTGGTGCCGATCGCCATCGGCTACCACGTGGCTCACTACCTGGTGTTCCTGCTGGTGCAGGGACAGTACATCATTCCGCTCCTCTCCGACCCCTTCGGCTTCGGCTGGAACCTCATCGGCACCAGCGGGTATCGCGTCGACATCGGGCTCGTGGGAGCCCGTTTCGCCTGGTACGCGACCGTTGCCGCGATCGTCATCGGTCACGTGACCGCCGTCTATCTCGGCCACGTCAAGGCGATCGGGCTGTTCGAGGCTCCAGGCGCCGCGCTGAGATCCCAGGTGCCGCTTACGGTGCTGATGGTGGCCTACACGGTCTTCGGCTTGTCCATCGCTGCCCAGCCGATCGTCGAGAGCCGGGCGGCTGCCACGCCCTCGGCGGTCGCCACCGACATGGGGGAGGCTGTTTCCATTCCGCCCGGCGCCGTGCTTCCGCGCGGTCCGGACGGCGAGCTGGCGGCGCCGGACAAGACGACGGCCAGGGTGAAGCTGTCCTACAAGGTGCTGGGCTCCGCCTTTCACGACGGCACCAAGACGACCGCGGCGGACCTGCTCTACGCCTACGCCTTCGCCTATCGGTGGGGCATTCGCGACGCGGGCAGCGATATTCGCTACGACCCCTTCGTGGACGCGGCGACCGCCCCTCTGCGGCAGCATCTTGTTGCGCTGCGCCCCGTCGGCGTCGATGCGGGCTCCAAGTCCTTCCTTGTCGGCGACGTTAAGTTCGTGCGCGAGGTGTTCACGTTCGAGGTCTACCTGGACATCGCCCCCGCCGATCCGGAGTGGAACGCGGTCGTGGCGCCGCCGTGGAGCACGCTTCCCTGGCACGTCCTCGCCCTGATGGAAGAGGCCGTGAGCCGCGGCTGGGCCGCCTTCTCCGAGGTCGAGGCGAAGCGGCGCGGCGTCCCCTGGCTCGATCTCGTGCGCTCAAGCGAGTTGAATGCCAGGCTGGCGTCCCTGGTCGCGGACTTCGAGCGCACCGCCTTCCGCCCGGGCGCCTTGCAGACCTACGTCACCGAGGACGAGGCGCGCAGACGCTGGCAGGCCCTGGCGTCGTTTCACAAGGCCAGTGGCCATTTCCTGGTAACCAACGGGCCCTACAAGCTCAAGAGCTGGACACCGGAGAGCGCAACGCTGGAAGCGTTTCGCGACCTCACCTATCCGCTGGGCGTGGGCTCCTACGACGCCTACGCCATCCCGCGGCGCGGGTTCGTCACCAAGGTGGATTGGCAAGGCGAGCGACTGACGATCTCCGGCGACATAGAGGTCGTGGAGAAGTTCCAGCGCAGCTATCGCGTGGTGCGCACCGCCCTCAACGAGGTTCCCGGACCAGTGCTGAGACGCGCCGCGCCGGAGTGCCGCTATGTGCTGATCGATGCAAAAGGGCGCGTCGCGCTCGCCGGCACTCTTCCGCTCGGCACCGATGCAAGCTTCCAGGTCGACCTGAACGAACGCTTGCCCGTCGGGCGCTACACGCTGGCGGCGCTCATCGCGGTCAACAGCAATGCGATGAATGCCGAAATATATCGCATGCCGCTCGTTGTCTCCTCGCGTCTACAATGAGCTAAGGACGCCCTCAGAGCCAAGTGAATCGCAATCTGTGGGCGTGACGGATTGACTCGGGGGGATTCCGGGGCGGCGCGAACACGCGTACCGCGTCGGCATGACCGATGAGAATGACAAGATTGACGAGGATGGCATCAAGCAGCGGTGGGAGCAGGTAGGCTCCAAGCTGGACGAGCGAGGGCGGCGGCTGTGGGCGGCGGGCGAGGTGCAGGCGGCCGGCCACGGCGCCCTCAAGGTGGTGTCTCGCATCACCGGCCTCGCCCGCTCGACCATCAACCGCGGCGAGGACGACCTCGACGAGGGACCGCTGCCGGGTGGCCGCGTGCGGCGCAAGGGCGGCGGCGGCAGGCCGTTGAGCGAGAGCGATCCGACGCTTGTCGACGACCTCAAGCGGCTGGTCGAGCCGGCGACGCTGGGCTCGCCCGTGCAGCCGTTGCGGTGGGTGTCGAAGAGTTTGCGAGAAGCTGGCGCGGGCGCTCCGGGAGATGGGGCACAAGATCAGCGCCAACACGGTCGGCAAGCTGCTCACGGACGTGCTCGGCTTCTCGCGCCAGGTGAACCGCAAGGCGGACGAAGGCTCGCACCATCCCGACCGCGTCGTGCCGAAGGCACGCTTCCAGCGTGACGCGCAGTTCGAGCACATCAACGCCAAAGTCGTTGCGGCGCAGGCCAGAGGCGAGCCCGTCGTCTCGGTCGACACCAAGAAGAAGGAGCTCATCGGCAACTACAAGAACGCCGGCTCCGACTATCGCCCGCAGGGTCAGCCGGCCCGCGTCAACGTGCATGATTTTCCCGACAAGGAGCTGGGCAAGGCGGTGCCCTACGGCGTCTATGACGTGGCGGCCAACGAGGCCTTCGTCAGTGTCGGCATCACCGCCGATACCGCTGAGTTTGCCGTCGCGGCGATCCGCACGTGGCTTAAGCGCATGGGCCGTCAGCGCTATCCGAGGATGAGCGAGCTGACCATCACGGCCGACTGCGGCGGCTCGAACGGGGCGCGCGTGCGGCTGTGGAAGGTCGAGCTGCAGAAGCTCGCCGACGAGACCAGCCTCACGCTCCACGTCCACCACTATCCGCCGGGCACCTCGAAGTGGAACAGAATAGAGCATCGCCTGTTCTGTCACATCACGCAGAACTGGCGCGGCCGACCGCTCACCGATCGCGTTGCGGTCGTCGAGCTGATCGGCGCCACGACGACCGAGACGGGGCTGAAGGTCGAGTGTCTGCTCGACGAGCGCACCTACCAGAAAGGCATCAAGGTCAGCGACGCCGAGATGGCCGAGCTGGACATCATCGGTGATGCCTTCCATCCTGAATGGAACTACACGATCAAGCCGAGATGTCGGCAGAATGCGTAGCTGTTATCGTTGAGAGCATCCTGAGCGAGGCGTCTGATAGTCTGCTATTCAGCGCGGATCTAGCTTGCCGCGGTCGTTGCCACCGCTGGGAGCGGTCCCAATCGAGTGCATGGCCTAACCTAACGCGCAACACGCGGCCGCGCGCGTGCATCGTGGGGTGCCATCGCCTGCGAAGGGCGGCACGTCGGCCGCCCTCGTTACGTGCGTCCACGCCGCTGCTCTGCGGCCTGCTGGCCGCGATCATGCTCGGCGCGCTGATGGTAGAGTTATCACCATCGTCGTCATCCACGCTGCAAGATGAAGGACGCAGCGTGTGAACTCACCGAGGCGCAGTTCCTCGTGGCACTGGCTGTGGAGGCGACAACGGCAGGCGCCGCCGGTGCCGTCACCTTCTCCGCAAAGCTCTTGTCGACCAGTTCCCCTGCCCGCCCACAGCCTGTCGCTGACCTAGGAGCCTGTCCGAGTAGTCGTGCACGGAGCAAAATCGAGGAATCGTTTTCTCTTCGACCCTTCAGCCGCCCGCCTTCGCTGGTTCTCAGATCGACCACAGGTGCCATCCGAGGGCGTTGCGAAGAGGCAGTGCTTGGCCGAATAGAATCTCATTCTCTCCTCTTCAACCGCGTGGCACTACTCGGACACACTCCTAGGCTCGCTGTTCCAGGCGTGCTTGTGTGGCCGATGCTGCTCGCTGCTGGGAAGGTCAAGCGGAATGAGCTTCCGCTCGCTGTCGACTGGAGTTCCAGGTTCCCCTCAAGCTCATGGGCGAGCCCAAGCACCAATGCTTGCCCTTGACCCGTGTCCGCTCCCGTCCGCGAGGAGCCATCAATGCCAACGCCATCGTCCTCAACCGATAGGCGAAGTCGGGTTTCGAGTGCCTCGAGGTGCACCTGAATACGACCGGCGCGACCGCCTGGAAACGCGTGCTTCACCGCGTTGGTCACAAGCTCATTGAGGATTAGACCCAGTAGCACGGCCTGGTGCATGTCCAACGGGAGGCTGTCGGCTTCGCACTCGATCACGATGGGCCGACCGTGCGCCATCTCTTCGAGATCGTCACACAGCTCGCGAATATATGCCGCGCTGTCCAACGACACGTCTTGATCACGCGCTCGAAGGCGCCGATGCACGCGCGCCATGACTTTGACCTGCTCGACCGCCTCGTCCAGGCTCCGTCTGGCCTCGATGTCGTCGACCGAGATCGACCTCATGCTGAGCAAAGCCGCAACGGTCGCAAAATTGTTCGCCACACCATGTGCTGTTTCCCTAAGTAGGAGCGACCTGCTCTTGTCCAACCGCGCCAGGGATTCGTTTGTATCACTGAGCGCCGTCAGCGTTTTGCCTAAGCGCGAGAAAGCGAAGACACAGCCGCCCCCCAGTATTGCGTAGATTTCGATCTTGATGAGGTCCCCGGCATGAATGAGGGAAAAGGAGGTGCGCGGCTCGAAGAAGGGAAACGATAGCAAGGTACTCAGCGCAACGGCAATGAAGCCCGCCTGTGATCCGAAGGCCAGTGTGGCGGAGATCACGACCAGGGAGAACAGAAGGAAGGGTTCGCCTGGGACTTCGTGTTCCAGCGGGATTTGAACCAGGTATGCTATGAGAACCGCGACCGCGGTTACTGTCACGCGCCACAACATTGGCCAATGTTGCGTGGCCTGGATCTTGTGATCCATTTTCAGCCCCCAACTCTACGTTCCCTACCTACTGTCGTCGGCTTTTGCGCCAATGCCTCGCGACGGCTGCCTGCCTGACGCGATGTGGGAGCAAACCGGCGAGCCTCTGCCGGACTTTCTGACCACCCCATCCTAGCAGCTTCAGGACCATCTGGGTCTTGGACCGCGTCTCATCCTTGCGGGTTTGGTCAACGCCCTCGACCGGGCTCGTCACAATGACGGACCCCTCGATATGCCAGGTCAAGGCGAAAGCGCGCGGCGCAAAGCCCCTAGCAACTCCGGTGGGTTGAAGGGCTTCTGCAGGACGGCGACGACCTTCTTTGTCAGCTCCGGCAGCACGGCATAACCCGAGAGGACCACGACGCGAACCCCCAGATCATCCAGTTGGTGGATCAGGACGTAGGCCGTTTCGAGCTTGAGATGAATGTCGACGACCGCCAAATCGGGCTTCTGCTCGGTCGCAAGTCGTTGAGCGTCGGCCGTTGTCGCAACTGGCCCGCTCACCTTCATGCCTTCGGCCTCCAGGAACGACCTCAGTGCATTGGCAACGTGCCAATGGTCCTCGACGACGAGGACACGCACTCCCTTCAAGTCTGCGCGCGACGGCTTGTCCGCTCCCCCGGTCTTCGACGTTGGCAAGGATGCCTCCAGGAGGGACGACAGTCTTGCAGTTCCACATGGGGGGAGGCGTCGAATCTCAGTATCCCCGATTGGGGGGATATCTCAGTCGCTCGCGCGCTGTGCGGGTCGGACCTAATGCCGCGCGTGTGCGTGGGTCTGGTCGCGCCAGCGCGCTCATACTCGCGGGCCTCGTCGCGGTCAGGGCGTCGAGCGAGATCTGGCCGATGCCGGCCAGGAGGGGAAGCCGAAGTGCGCCCCGAGCATCACAACCTGAAACCAAGTAGACGCCGCCGCTCGCGTGCGGTGCCCGCCGATCAGGGCGGCAACATCATGGGCCTTGCTAATGCGCGCCGACGCAAGCCTCCATGCCGATAAGGCGCGGCGGCATATTCAGAATGCGATCCCAGACTTGGCCGCGCGACCACTTCTAGCGCAGGATAATCGCACCCGCTCGTCGAGGTCAACGACCTGGAAGGAGGTGCGCCCGGCTTAAGTGTCGAAATGCCTCGCTTCTGCTGCAGCAATATTGCTCGTTACCTTTCGTGAACATCCTATAATCGAAGCGATCCTCCTCACTACCGGTCAGTTAAGACCTATCTTTTGCGCCTTGACAATTGCCTCGATTCGGCTCCGGACGCGCAGCTTCCTGAAGATCTGCGACAGATAATACTTGACCGTTCGCACCGTCACGCCAAGCTCCAAGGCAAGCTGCTCGTTGCTGAGACCTTTGGTCAGGTGACGCAACACCCACTTGTCGCGAAGGCTGAGACCCAATTCGCACGTGCGGTCTGCTAACGCGGGCTTGCCCCTTGTTATCATCAGCAGCCGGGACGCCAGAGCTGGCGTTATATATGGCTGGCCCGCCGCAATGATCTCCAAAGCGCTCAAAAGCTCCGGACCCGTCACGCCCTTAAGAATATAGCCCTGAATCCCAGAGCGAATCGCGTCGACCACATCGGCTTCGTCATTGGAGTCCGTCAAGATCGCGATCTTCAATTCCTTATGCGTTCGCATTATCTTCTCGGCGACTCCAAGGGAATCTCCCGATATGCTCAGACCTATGATGAGAATATCGGCATCGACGTTCGCCAGAATGTGCATGGCGTCGTCGGCACTCTCCCCTTCCGCAACTACGGCCATTCTCTCGCTCGACACTGTATCGATCAGGCCCTTGCGGAATATTGGATGGCTATCTATGATCGCTATGCGCAGACGATCAGACATTGGTAGCGTCCATTTTCCAGACACTGAACCGAGCGGTTATGGAATGGATGCCGAAGGCCGATTGTATCAGTAGTCCTCCACCAAGAGCTTCCACGCGGTCCCGCAGAGCGCTCAGCGTTGGATCGCGTCCTAAATCACTGCAGTCCTTCGGCGGCGTCGGACCGCCTAGCACTCTCACCTCGATGACGGTTTGATCGGACGAAGCGCAGACAGCGTACCAATCGTAGCCGCTGCCGTAAGCGCAGAGACCCTCCTGCACAAATCGATAGATGCAGGCCTTCAACGACAAGGGCGCTTGATCCGGAAGGCCACGAAGTCGGCAGGAGACCGGCCTTCCAACGCGGTGCTCATGCCTGCGGGCAGCCAGCGCAATGCTGTCGGTGATGGAAAGCGCATTAATTTTCGCAGGCACCACGCTCTGGCATAGATGCCGAATGTCCTCCAGCGCCTTGCTCAAGGCCGAGCGGATCCTTTCGATCTCGGGAGCATATGGCTTGTGGTTACCATTCAATTGACCTATTTGCTCGTGGAGAGAGTCAAGTCTCAGAAGGGCCAAGCCGACAAGCTGCATGGGACCGTCATAGAGGTCGGTACCCATCTGGCGCATGCGCAGCTCGCTCATTTCCAGGACGCGTTGGTTCGCGCCGGAAATTCTCGCGCGGTGCTGCTCATTTTCCCAATAGAGGTGCGATAGCTCTTGATCGCCGCTGCGAGCTATCGCGAAGAGCAGGGCGGATATTGCCGCTGCGCTCAAGGCAAGCATGGTCCAGATAAAGGCCTGCGCGGCCCATATGTGAAGCTGCAGCTCGCCGGCAAGCTGGTAGGTCTCCACCAGGGCGATAATGCGCCCTGTGCCGCTCTGGTGCACAGGCGCGTAGACCTCCAGGATGGGCACGCCAAGCGCCCGGATCTCCGCGTCGTCATCGCCGTCAAGACTATCGAGATCCGGGTCGGCGTAGACATTGCCGGCCCATGCCCAGTCGCGCGCTGGCGACGGGGCGAACCGCTTTCCGACCAAGTTGCGATCGTTGCTGAACACAATGCGCTGATCGGCCCAGATTCGGAATCCGACGACCGGTTTACCGATCGCGGTAGGCGCAAGCAGGCTCGCAAGCGCTTGGCGGCTGGCTTCGGAGAGCAGCGGTGCGTTGGCGAGCTCCTGTACGTGGGCGGCGATGAAGCTGTCCATGTAGAGTGCAATCGATGCAGCGGAGTCGCGCACCATGGCACTTCGCACTTGGTACGTCGCAATGTTGCCTGCGATTGCGACGCCGCAGCATACGGCCACTGTGGCGACGCCTGCGAGCTTGCGCGAGAAATTGAGCTTCAGCCACCACTCCCGGGCGAGAAGCATGATATGGAGTGTCGCGCGCAGTGGGGCATCGGTGTTCGAGTAGGTGCTCATTGATCCAGCATAGGATAAACGGAGAGGACGCCGAAACAGAAATAAGGTCTGATAGCGACGTGTTCCAAAGGCCAAACCATCCTTCGTCGGATGGCTGCAAGCGCCTTGAAGCATCATTCAG
>Ga0207712_10000706_pt1 | contig 25765 bp, 22 predicted proteins | sample KBSS44metaG_FD_184402 | JGI IMG/M metagenome (GOLD analysis project Ga0207712, IMG submission 184402) | Switchgrass rhizosphere microbial communities from Kellogg Biological Station, Michigan, USA - KBS S4-4 metaG (SPAdes) (version 2) | ecosystem: Host-associated > Plants > Roots > Rhizosphere...
ACTGATCATGCCGTGGGTTCCCGGGAACTACGCTGCCTTCGATGACAGCGCGTTCTCGGTCATGCAGGGCTGGGTGGATTCGCTCCACGTGGGCGGCATCATCGTGTCGATCGGCTCACCGCTGGATGTCGCCTCGAAGCTGAATCGGCTCCAGGCACGCTCTCCTCTGGCACTGCTGATCGGCGCCGACCTGGAAAGCGGCAGCACCTTCCGGCTGGTTGGAGGCACGCCCTTCCCCTCCAATATGGGCGTGGCGGCGACCGGATCGGAACGGGATGCCTATGAGGTGGGACGGGTGACAGCGCTGGAAGGTCGCGCCGTCGGCATTCATATCACGTTCGCCCCAGTCGCGGATGTCAACAACAATCCGGCCAATCCGATCATCAATACCCGCTCGTTCGGTGAAAATCCTCAGCTCGTCGGCGTGCTGGTAGCCGCCGCCATCCGCGGGTTGCAGGAGAACGGGATGATGGCCACTGCGAAGCACTTCCCCGGCCACGGCGACACCGATGTCGATTCCCACATCTCGATGCCGGTCATGAAGGGCGACTGGAGCCGGCTCAGCAACCTGGAGTTGCAACCGTTCCGCTCCGCGATCAATGCCGGCGTGGCATTGGTGATGTCGGCTCACATCGCGATGCCGGGCCTGACCGGTGATAGCACGCTGCCGGCTACGCTCTCGCCCGAGGTGCTCACCGGATTGCTCCGCGATTCCTTGCACTTCAAGGGAGTTGCGGTGACCGACGCGCTTGGTATGGGTGGAATCGTGAACCGCTATGGCGCGGGCGAAGCCGCGGTGCTGGCTCTCATTGCCGGAGCCGATCTCCTCCTGCAACCGGCGGATCCCAGGACCGCCCTCGACGCCGTCACGACGGCGGTCGAGTCGGGACGAGTCTCCCAGGAACGGATCAACGAGTCGGTCCGCCGAATTCTGACGATGAAGAGCCAGCTCGGATTGCTCGACCGGCGATCGGTACAGCTGGAGCGGGTTCCCGAGGTCGTGGGCCGGGCGGAGTTTCTCGCGGTCGCCCGCGATATCGCGCGACGCTCGATCGTACTGGTGAATGACAGCGGCTCCGTGGTAGACAGCCTGCGCGCGCGGCGCCGGCCGATCTCCCTCGTCATCTACGGAGACGAGAACATGCCCACCGCAGGCAACCAGCTCGCCGCCCAGCTCCGGGCCGAGGGATTTCCCGTGAATACCTTCCGGTTGTGGCCAGCGAGCGGTCCCGCGAGTTACGATTCGGCTAAGGCTGCGTTGCGGAAGAACAGCGTCGCGATGTTCGCCGTGTCGGTCAAGGCAACGGCGAACAAGGGAACCGTGGCCATGCCGGAGCCGCTCGCGAAACTCATTGACCAGACCGCCAAGAAGCGGCGCACGGTGCTGGCTTCACTGGGTTCGCCGTACATCGCGCAGCAGACGCCCCACGTCGGCAGCTACATGCTGGCCTGGAATTCGAATGCGGTCACCGAATGGGCCCTCGCCAAGGCTATTGCCGGCAGGTCTGACATCACCGGACGCCTTCCCATTACCCTCACCCGAAGCTATCCGCTCGGCTACGGAATTCAGCGGAAAGCGAACCGGGACACCTTCGGCCAGGCGGCCAGCGGCCAGCCTTAACAGCGTGTTCGTCCTGCGTTGGTCCCGATTCATCGGCGCGTTGGTCGTTTCGGCCTGCCATTACTATCCGCCGGGCAAGCCTGCAGAACCGGTGGATGTCCAGCCGATCGAGTGGACCTCCGTCATCCACTACCTCGACTCGGTCACCGCGCAGGGCGCGGCACCTGGCGCCGTGCTCGGAGTCAGCCAGAGAGGGCACCGATTCGTGTACGGGAGCGGCCGCCTCGGCGAAGGCGACTCCACCCGCCCCGACGGTGAGACCCTCTACGATCTCGCCTCGCTGACCAAAGTCATAGCGCTGACCACCGTGACCATGTTCGCCGTGCAGAACGGCAAGCTGGAGCTGGATACTCCGGTCTGGCGCTACGTGCCCGCCTTCCGTGGAGAAGCGAAGGACAGCATCACCATCCGGATGCTCCTGATGCACGCCAGCGGACTTCCGGCATGGCGGCCGCTGTATCGGGAGACGCGCACTCGAGCGGCGGCGCTGGCGCTGGTGGATACGACCGCCCTCACATCGAAGCCCGGGTCCCACTTCGAGTATTCCGACCTTGGCGCGATTGTCTTGACTCAGGCAGTTGAAGCCGTGCTCGGGCACCGGATCGATACCCTCGCGACCCGTGAGATCTTCACCAGGCTCGGCATGCAGTCCACGCGTTACCTCCCGCCATCGAGCTGGGTTTCGCGCATCGCGCCGACCGAGGACGACCCGTGGCGCGGCCGAATGCTTCGCGGCGAAGTGCACGACGAGAACGCGTCGCGGCTGGAAGGCGTGTCAGGACACGCGGGGCTGTTCAGTGATGCGGACGACCTCTTGACCTTTGCCGAATGGCTGCTGAGCCAGGAGGATCGAGGGATCGTCTCGGGTGAAAAGTCCCGCTCATGTCTGGAAGCGCCAATGAGCGCGCCTACGCTGCTGCCCGGCGTGCTCGCCGAGTTCACCCGGAGGCAGCGCCTGGTGCCAGGCTCAAGCCGGGCGCTCGGCTGGGACACCCCTTCGGAAGGGAGCAGTGCCGGCAATCGCCTCTCGGAACACGCCTTTGGCCATACCGGGTTCACCGGTACCTCCATCTGGATCGACCCCGACCGGTGTCTGGCCATCGTACTTCTGAGCAATCGGGTCCATCCTACTCGGGAGAACAACCGCTGGGGTCCAATCCGGGCCCAGGTAGCCAACCGAGTCGTTGTCACCCTCGACGCAAGTGCCGCTTCTCATTGACCCGCAGTGAGTTAGCCCGTCCCCCCGAAGATTTCGCTGCGTTGACATAGGCCCTTGAAGGATCTAATTTTTACAGGTCTACCAAGGAGCATGAGATGGCAGCCATTCAGCCGCAGGTCGCGACCCAGGGATTCAACCTGATTCTCACCGACCGTGCCGCCGAAGAGGTAAGGAAGTTCATGGAGGCCGAGCAAGTGCCGGTCGAGAGCGCAGGCCTCAGGGTCAGCGTGCTCCCCGGTGGATGCTCGGGATTCAAGTACAGCCTTAACATCGAAGAGCGGGCACTGGAGGATGACGCCGTCGTCGAAGTGAGCGGCGTGCGAGTGTTCGTTGATGGATTCAGCCTGCAGTACCTGAGCGGAATCACGATCGACTATACCTCATCGATGCAGGGCTCCGGATTCACATTCAATAATCCCAACGCCTCCGGTGGATGCGGGTGCGGGAGCAGCTTTACGGCGTAAGACGTGAGACGTGAGAGGTAAATTGGGGAGCGAGGGCCAAGAGAGCCGCCGCTCCCCTTCGCATATCTGGGAGTTGCGTTTTACCCTTCTCACTTCTCACTTCTTACTTCTCACGCAGTTGCAGGTCTCACGGTTCACGTCTCACCCAACAGACGTCCGACCCTTACCCCGGGGCTCCCCTGCACCCCCTCGATCTCGGCATCATCGTCGTGTACTTCGTCCTGACGCTCGGCGTCGGGTTCTGGGTATCGCGACACCAGCAGACCGCGGGAGATTACTTCCTCGGAGCCCGCGACCTCCCGGCCTGGGCCATCCTGCTTTCGATCGTCGCGACCGAGACCTCGGCCCTCACGGTCATCTCGGTTCCTTCGATCGCCGCGCGGGGCGACCTCACCTTTCTGCAGCTCCCGCTCGGCTATCTGCTGGGACGCCTGGCCGTCGCGCGGTGGCTCCTGCCCGGATACTTCAGCGGGCATCAAGACACGGCGTATGTCCGCCTCGAGAAGCGATTCGGGCCCAGCACTCGTCGACTGGCATCGGTGATCTTCCTGGTGACCCGTCTCCTGGCCGATGGTGTGCGGGTGTATGCCAGTGCGGTTCCACTCGCGTTGATCACCGGCTGGGGGATTCCCCTCTCGATCGTGATGATGAGCCTCATCACCATGGTGTACACCTGGCATGGGGGGCTCAAAGCGGTGGTGTGGACCGATGTGGTCCAGTGGTGCGTGTATGTCTCGGCGGGCATCGCCGCATTAGTGATCGCGTGCTCACTCGCGGGAGGCGCGCCGGCCGCCTTGTCGGCCGCGGCGGCGGCTGGCAAGCTGAGGGTCCTCGATTTCCGCCTCGATCTCGCGATCCCTTACACCTTCCTCGGCGGCCTGATCGGCGGCGGGATGCTTACCGCTGCGTCGCATGGGACGGACCAACTGATCGTGCAGCGGCTGCTTGCGAGTCAGAGCCTTGGCAATGCACGTCGCGCCCTGGTGGGCTCCGGCATCGTGGTGCTCCTCCAGTTCACGCTCTTCATGTTGATCGGCACCGCGATCTGGGCTGCAGGATTCGCCCCGGCAAACCTGCCTGCCGACCAGATCTTTCCCCGCTTCATCGTGGAGCACCTGCCCACCGGTCTGTCGGGACTGCTCATCGCGGCGATTCTCGCGGCCACGATGGGTACCCACAGCTCGGCGATCAGCGCCCTCGCGTCTTCGATGACCCACGATCTCTACTCGTCCTACACCGGGGTGACGGATCCCGCTCGTTTGCTCAAGATTGGTCGCGCCATGTCCTTGCTCTGGGGGATCCTGGTCACGGTCGCGGCGCTGGTCTTTCACCTGGTCGCCGGTAACGGCCAGACCCCGGTCGTGGTGTTCGCGCTGTCAATCGCGTCGATCACCTATGGGGCGCTGCTTGGAGCATATCTGCTGGCTGGGCAGTGGCCTCGGGCCACCGGCCGTGACGTTATCGGCGGGATCAGCGTCGGACTCGTCTTCATGCTTCTGGTGTTCTTCTCCGGGCGCCTCTCCGGTTGGCCTCCTCTTGGTTTCCTCGCGCCGGTTAGCCACTTGGCCTGGCCCTGGTATGTGCCCCTTGGTACCCTGCTTACCTTCGGAGCGGGTGTGCTGTTCAGTCTTCTCTCACAGGCGAGGACCCAGGCCGCATGAGTCGGATCACGGTCGGCGTTGACGTCGGCGGGACCAAGACCGCCGCGGCCGTCGCGATTGACGGGAAGGAAGTCTCACGCGCCGAGGGCGTGGGCGGCGCAGTGCGTCCTGGACGGGCGCTCGCCTCGGCCACCGTCATCGCCGAAACCGTGCGGCGCGCCCTGGCCGCTGCCGGCAAGCTGCGAGGGACCGTCCTGATGGTCGGAGCCTCGGGCGCCGGACGTCCCGAGGAACGGGATGAACTGCGTTCCGCCCTCAGGTCGGAGGAACTGGCGGATCAGATCCACGTCACCGGCGACATCGAGATTGCGCTGGCGGCGGCGTTCGGAAACGATCCGGGGATCGTGGTGACTTCGGGGACCGGCAGCGTCGCCGTGGCCCGTGATTCCTTCGGCCGGCTGCACCGGGCAGGAGGATACGGCTGGCAAATGGGGGACGAGGGGAGTGGTTACGCCGTGAGCCGCGCGGGGCTCGGCGCCGTGGGGCGGGCGGCGGACGGGCGCAGTCCCAAGACGGTGTTGAGCAAGCTGCTCCTGGAAGCGACTCACTCCGAGACCATGGACCAACTCATCCGCTGGGCGGCCAAGGCCTCTCCCGCGGAAGTCGCCTCCCTGGCTCCCTCCATCATGATCGGCGCGGCAGAGGGAGACACCGTGGCACAAGGCATTCTCGACTACGCCGCACGCGAGCTGGCCCAGCTGGCCCTTCAGTTACTGCAGCATTTCGGCGTTGACGAGCGGACCCAGGTGGGGGTCGCGACCAATGGCGGGCTGCTCAAGGGTCAAAGCGCGCTCCGACGCATGCTGTTCCAGCGCCTTCACGACGAAGCCCGCTTCAGGCTGATCGAAGATCCAATCGATCCGCCGCGGGGCGCCCTGTTCCTGGCGAATACGGTTGGCCCGACCTCAACAGCGTGAGAAGTGAGAAGGGGAACGCAGGCAGATGATGCCTCGTTCCCCTTCTTCTTCACCTCTCACTTCTCACCTCTTACTTCTCACGCGTTTGGCTTGGCATTCCGCAACCTGCTGTGCCTGGCTCCATACAGGAAGTAGATCACCAGGCCAACCAGCAGCCAGATGCCGAATCGAATCCAGGTGATGCCGGGCAGCTTGTACATCAGGTAGAAGCAGGCGACAACCGAAATCATCGGCGTGATGGGAACCCAGGGTACCCGGAACGGGCGCGGGCGGTCGGGGTCGGTTCGTCGCAGCACAATCACGCCGATCGAGACAAGAATAAAGGCGAACAGAGTCCCGATGTTGGTCAAATCCACCACCTCCGCGATGTTGGCGAAGGCCGCGAACGTCGCGACGAAGAGTCCGGTCAGGATGGTCCCGACGTACGGAGTCTTGAACTTGGGGTGAACCCGGCAGAACACGGGCGGCAGGAGCCCATCACGGGACATCGACATGAAAATCCGAGGCTGACCCAGCTGGAAGACCAAGAGAACGCTGCCCATCGCGATTACCGCGCCGATGGCGATGATCAGTCGTGAGGCCTTGAGAATTGCCGGCGGGCCGTCCGCAAACTGCAGCGCGGTGATCATGGGCTCGGCCGTGCCAAGTTGCTGCCATGGTGCGAGACCGGTCATCACCACCGAGATGGCGATGTACAGGATCGTGGTAACCACCAGGCTCATGATGATGCCGAACGGCATGTCCTTCGCAGGGTTCACGGCCTCCTCGGCAGCGGTCGAAACCGCATCGAAGCCGATGTAGCTGAAGAAAATGATGGCCGCCGCCGCGCTGATCCCTGCGAACCCGTTAGGCGCGAAGCCACCGGTTAACGGGTCATCCCAATTGGATGGCTTGATGAAGAACGCACCCACCGCGAGGAAGAAGAGAATGATGGCGATCTTGAGCAGCACCATCGCATTGTTCGAATTGGCCGACTCCTTGATGCCGATGACCAGGAGCACGGTAATGGCCGCCACCACCAGAAACGCCGGCAGGTTGGCGATGACCGGAAATCCGAAGAGGTGCGGAGCGGTGGTCAGCGCCGAGGCCACGTACGCGTTGGTGGCATCCGTAGCCCCGGCCTTGATGGCCTCGGCCGCCATGTGCGCCGAGCGCACGTCGGTGGCAAGCCACGCCGGCAACGAGAGCCCGAAATGGCTCAGCAGCTCGCGGAAATAGCCGGCCCAGCCGATGGCCACTCCAATATTTCCCACCGCGTATTCGACGATCAGGTCCCACCCGATGATCCACGCCACGAACTCGCCCAGCGAGGCGTAGGCATAGGTGTACGCCGACCCGGCGATGGGCACCATCGCCGCAAACTCGGCATAGCACAGCGCGGCAAAGCCGCACGCCACAGCGGTCAGGACGAACGAGAAGACAATCGCGGGCCCGGCCCCCGGCCGCAGCGGATCGCCCGCGATGGCGGTTCCGGTCGTGGCGAAAATCCCGGCGCCGATCGTAGCGCCGACGCCCAGTGCCGTGAGATGCCACTTGTTGAGCGATCGCTTGAGTCCCCCTCGCTCGGCGATGTCGTTCTCGCAGTCGGCGATGGACTTCCGGACGAACAGATTGGCCATGAGCCTTGGGTAGGAGAGTCTCTGGAAGAGTTACAGCGTGATGGTGATTTCGGTCTTGCCTGCCACCGGGAGGCCGTCGGGGCCGCGAGCGGGGCGGAACTCGTAGTTCATCATCGCCTCGAGAAATTTCTTGGCATAGCCGCGGTCGCGAATTTCCGGGTCGAGGTCGACCTTCTGCACCTTGCCAGCGGCATCAACCCAGAAGGTGACCCGGATCGCCTTCCCCCGAAGCTCCTTGGGGCTGTTCTCCGGGGGAATAACCCATCGTTTCTGCTGCGGCCCGGTTCCGACTCCACCAACGCCACCGCCTTCCCCCGGACCGGTCCCCGTTCCAGTGCCGGGACCGATTCCGCCGCCGGTTCCTCCTCCCGCGCCCGGGCCGGTTCCGCCTCCGCTGTCTCCCACCTCCGCATTCGCCGGTCCCGCACCGGCTTGAGTTACAGGAGTATCCACCGGAACCGGTTGGACCGGTTCGGGCGTCTGCGCTTGTTCTACGACGGGAGGAGCGGTGGTTACCGGAGCCACTGGAGCGGACGGCCGCGGAGCGCTCGCGGGGAGGGAAATATACGCCTCACGGTTGCCTCCGCCACCACCGCCACCCGCAGTCAGCGCCTGGTGGCCCGCGCTCAGCACGCGGTACAACTCGCTGCCCCAGGGAGCGAGGATCAGCAGGACCACCGCGATGTGGAGCGCAAGAGATGCCAGCATCCCCACCGGCGAACGCCGCCGCCTGGGTAATGCGAGCGCCGGGCCGGCAGGCGAACGGGGGCGAGCGACTGCGGAAGATTCTGCCATGGCTGACCATACGAAAAATACACCGGGGAGTGCCGCCTTCGGCGCTCCCCGGTGGTGACGAACGGTTCTGCTGCTACCGCACTACTTCTTCGGGGCTTCGGCGTCGATAGGAGTAAACCCGATGACCTGAACTCCCGCGCCCCGGGCAATATCCATCGCGTCGATCACGTCCTGATAGATCCGAGTCGGCGCCGACTTCACGAACAACAGCTTGGCTGGACGGGCGTCGAAGATCGCGTGCATCTGGGTGTCCAGCTGGTCGACCGGCACCGGCTGGGTATTGATGGCGTAGCCGCCATCTGCCGTAAGCTCCAACACGATCTGATTCGACTTGGCGTCAGACTTGGTCTGCTGCTCCTGTGGCGGCACCTGGACATCCAGCGCCATTCGGGAGAGCGGCTGCGAGACCATGAAGATGATCAGCATCACCAGCATGATATCGATCATCGGAATCACGTTGGGCTCGGACTGAATTCCGCCCGAGGAGTCCGTAGTGGACATTGCCATATCAGCTCTTCCCCTTCTTCTCGGGAGCCGCGAAGAGCCCGGCAGCCTTGGGCTCGGTGATTGCCGCCATTACGCGGGCGCCGGCCTTCCGGGCGATCTCCACCGCCTCCTGGATTTTCGCGAACTGCAGCTGATTGTCCGCCTTGAAATAGAGAATCTTGTCCGTGGTCCGGGCGGAGTAGATCGACTTCAGCTGGTCCTCCAGCGTCTCCTTCGGGATCGGACGACCGTTCAGGAAGTAGTGGCCGCTCACGTCGATGCCGAGGATGATCTCGTCGTCCCCTTCGGGGCGCGCGTCGAGGTGAATCCCCTTCGGCATCGTCGCCTTGAACCCGGCACTGATGAGCGGAGTCACGATCATGAAGATGATCAACAACACCAGCATGATGTCGATCATCGGAATTACGTTGGGCGACGCCTTTACTGTAGTAGTGCCGGCACTACCCGCTGACATGCCCATGACCGCTCACCGCTTTCTGGGCCTGGAATTCCTTAGTGAAGATCGAGCGGCCGAACTCGCTCCCCACGCTCTTGATCAGATAGTCGATCAGTTCCTTCGAGACGTAGGTCATCTCGACGGTGAGGTTCTCGATCTTGGTGGTGAAGTAGTTGTAGAACCACACCGCGGGAATCGCCACCAGCAGACCGAACGCCGTGGTGATCAGCGCCTCGGCGATACCGGCGGAGATGCCCGCCAGGCCGCCGGAGGCTCCGGAGGATGCCATGCCGGTGAAGGCGTTCACGATACCCATCGTGGTGCCGAGCAATCCGACGAACGGGGCGGTCGAGCCGACCGTCGCCATGACGCCCATGCCCCGCTTGAAGTCCGCCAGCGTGATGAGCATCTCACGCTCGACGGCGCGCTCCACCGAGTTGATGTCGGCCGAGGTGATCGTGGCCCGATCGGAGAGCAGCGGCTTCACCTCGGAGAGCGCCTCGCCGACGACTCGGGCGACGTGGCTCTTCTTATTCTGCTCGGCTAGGGTGATGGCCCGCTCCAGGTTCTCCTCCTGGATGGCGCGGGAGAACTCAGGCGCGAACTTCCGGGTGGCCGTCTGGCTCCGAATGATGCTGATGAGCTTGGTGATCGCGACGGTCAACGACATGAACGACATGAAGGCCAGGACGATCACGACGCCCTTGGCGAAGGTTCCGGCCGCGGTCCACAGGTGCAACATATCTACATTCATTTGAACGATACCTCCTGGAGGTGACTGATCCCGCTATTGCAGCTTGAAGGAGACGGCCTGCTGTACGAGCACACGGACCGGCTGACCCCGGGAACGCCCCGGTTTGAAGGGGCACTTGAGGATGGCGTTCTTCGCCGGATCCTCGAAGGCCTTGTGCGTGCTGTTCATGACCTTGAGGGAGCCCGGGTCCACTTTCCCATCGGTGTTCACCACGAATTGCATGACTACCCTGCCGGGGATCCCGGCCGACTTCATGACCGGGGGAAATTCGGGCGAGCAAGCACCGGCGACTTGAGGGGTCTCATCCACTTCTGCCGCCAGGAAGACTTCGCCTTCCAGCACCGGGCCGGTTCCACCCACGACGCCGGTCCCGATGCCACCTTCGACACCCTTACCGGTGAAGTCCCGCGGGTCGAATTTCTCGTTCAAATTGACCGGCGGAATCTCGGTGGGGATATCGGCCGGCGGCGTCACCACCTGGAAGCCCTGTGGCGGCGGGTTCGCAGCCACAACCGCCTCGGGGGGAGGCTGCTCTGGCGGCGGCTCCGGAGCCTTCGGCGGCTCCAGGAACACCATCGTCGTATCCTGAATGACTTGCTTCAGGGTCTCGGCCGCACCGCTCGTGGCCTTGACCGCTCCGAAAATGATCAGGATGTGGATGATCACCGAAGTGATTGACTGCCCAAGGGACTTCTGCTTCTTGCGTTTCGATTCGATCAGGTTTTCGAACATAGTCCTCTCCGCGTGAGCGGCAGCAAACGTATCTCGCGGTTATTGCAGCCGGCGAGACCCGAAGATGACAAAACCTTAACAAATGGATTAGGCGTTGCCTTCAGGAAGCTCGGCTTGACCGATCCTGGACTTCGGCTTCGGTTGGGACTCCGGGAGACGCGTTTGGCCGGGGCAATGTGACCGTGAACACGGTCCCCCGCCCGGTACGACTCTGCACGCCAATCGTTCCGCCGTGGGCCTCGGCGATCCACTTGGTAATGGAAAGGCCAAGCCCCGCACCCGGACGGTCTCCGGTCCGGGTACGAGCAAGATCGGCGCGGTAGAAGCGGTCGAAGATATGGGGCAGATCTGTGGCGCTGATGCCGATCCCGTTATCCCCTACCACCAACGCTACCGTATCGCCCTGATCCACAAGGCCGAGACTGACCTTTCCTCCGGGCGGAGTGTACTTGATGGCGTTGGTGACCAGGTTGAGGATCAGCTGGCGCATCCGGCCGTAGTCCACCGGCAGCAGGACCGGATTGTCCGGTACTTCGGTGCGGACAGTGATTCCCGGACCCTCCCCCAGGATGCCGGCGGTTTCCGCCGCCTCGGACACCAGTTCCCTCAGGTCGTGTGGCTTCACGGCGAGGGTCGCACGCCCTTCATCGGCCCGGGCCAAAGTCAGCAGGTTGTCCATCATCTCCGTCACCCGGTTGATCTCGCTCAGCAATTCATCCAGCGTGCTCATCGCTTCGGGTGGAGTCCCGGGATGGGTGAGTGCGCGTTCGACGCCGGCGCGGATCACCATGAGCGGAGTCTTCAGCTCATGGCTCGCATCGGCGGTGAAGCGGCGCAGGCTGACGAAGCTCTCTTCCAGACGGCCAAGCATTCGATTCACAGTGTTGGCGAGACGGGCCAGCTCGTCGGCCTGAAGCGGAACCGCAAGCCGGCGATGGAGGCCGCGCCCGTCGGTGATGGACTCCAGCTCGTCAACCATTCCTTCGAGGGGGCGCAGGCTGGTGTCGGCGAGGACGTACCCCAGTCCGATGCTTCCCAGCAGGATCACTGGGGCGATCACCAGCATTGCGCCCAGGAGTTGAGCCGGACCAAACGGCACGGCGGTGAGGGGAGCGGCGACGAAATAGGTGGCGGGCCGGTCCCAGACCCCAGGGAGCGGGACCTGCGCGTAGCGGACCGGATCGGCATTCGGGTCGAGCCGCACGAACCCGGTGCGTACGCCGGCACCCTCTGGGGGCGAAAGGGTCGCCAGCACGTCGGCCAGGGCGACCAGGCTGAAGGGCTTGGCCGCCGCATTCCGGTAGATCGGCGCGCCGTCCGGGTCCACCACGATGACGTAGTCCCGGATCCCGTCGAGGTAGCCGCCGACCGCGTTGATCAGCGTAGGCGTCTCCCCCGAAAACAGCGTCCGCCCGAGCTGGCGCTGGAAATTGATGAAGTACTGCGCCGCCAGGTTGCCCTCAAGCGCGAGTCGCTCGTCCAGCTCCCGCAGGCTCGACCGCTGGCGCTCGAAGTACAAGGCGCCGCCGAACGCCGCGATCGAAACGGCGAGCGCGACGACGTACCACAGAGTGAGGCGGCGGCGGATACTGGCCATTTGATAACAGCGTCAGCGGTTAGCGGTGAGCAGTGAGTGGCTCACGTTTCTCTTCGTCTAAGTCCGCTCACTCCTTACCTGCTTTTAATACGTACCCCACCCCGCGCACCGTCTGGATCAGCCGGTGGCCACCGCCTCCGTCGATCTTCTTCCGGAGACGGTTGATCACCACGTCCACGATGTTGGTCCCGGGATCGAAGTGATAGTCCCACGCGTACTCGGTGATCAGGGTCCGCGACATCACCCGCCCGGCGTGCCGCATCAGGTACTCGAGGACGGCAAATTCCTTGTTGGTGAGCTCGACCGGCTTTCCGGCCCGGGTGACTTCGCGGGTATTCAGGTCGAGCTCGAGGTCGCTCACCCGCAGCTTGCGGGGCGCCAGCTGGCGGGGACGGCGGCTCAGCGCCTCGACCCGCGCGAGTAGCTCCTCAAAGCTGAATGGTTTGGTGACGTAATCATCGGCGCCGGCCCGCAGCGCTTCGACCTTGAAGTCCACCGCGTCCTGCGCCGTGAGGACCAGGACCGGCACGCTGTGTCCGCGATCGCGCAGGGTGCGGAGCACCTGTACTCCGTTCATCCCAGGAAGCCGGAGATCGAGGATGATCAGGTCGTGCTCGCCCTCCGAAGCGATTCGGAGCGCCTCGGTCCCGTCCGCCACCAGCTCGGCCTGATGCTGCTGCTCTTCGAGGCCGCGTTTGACGTATTGACCGACCGTGCGGTCGTCTTCGACAACGAGAATCTTCACTCCGCCGCCGTTCCCCCTATGGGGAGAAACACCCGGAAGACCGAACCACGACCCGGCTGGCTGTCCACCTCGATGCGGCCGCGGTGCTCGGCAACGATGCCGTAGCACACCGAGAGCCCCAGTCCTGTCCCCCGTCCCGGCGCCTTCGTGGTATAGAAAGGCTCGAAGATCTTGGTGAGGTCCGTCCGGGGGATTCCTACCCCGGTGTCCTCGATGTCTACCACTATCTCATCTTCGCGGGCCCGGCTCTGATAAGTGCGGATCGAGAGGTAACCGCCTTCCTCCATGGCGTCGAGCGCGTTCATCATCAGAGCCATGAAGACCTGAATCAGTTGCTCGTGGTTGCCATGAATCGGGGGGAGTTCCCCCGCCAGCTCGCGGTGCACAGTGATCTTCTTGAAGCGTTGATGATGCTTCAGCAAGAACAAGGTATCCTCGAGAACCGCCGAGGTATCCACTGGCTTCTTGTACTTGCCCTTCGGCCGGCTGAAGTCGAGCAGACCGTCAACGATCGTGGTACACCGCAGCACTTCCTTGTCGATGATCTCCAGGTACTCCCGCAGCACTTCTCCCAGCTGTGCGGGATCATCGTCGGCCAACCGGTTCTCGACCGCCGCGACACAGGCGCTGATGGTGGCCAGGGGGTTGTTGATTTCATGCATGACTCCCGCGGCGAGCTGACCGATCGCGGCCAGCTTCTCGCTCTGCAGGATGCGCTGCTGCGCGACGTGGGTATCAGTGACGTCCTCACCGATCGTGATCACGTGGGTGATGGTCTCCCCATCCTGCCGCATCGGGATCTTGCTGATCCGGTAATATTTCTCCTCGCCCGCGACGGCGACCTCGATCTCGATCTGGCGAATCTCTCCCGTCGCGAAGACCTGGTCGAACTCCTCCTTGAGCTGCCCCATCGGCTGCCGGGTGAGCACCTCGAACACCGGGCGACCGACCACCTCATCCTTGCGAAGACCCTGGGTCCCGGTCTCCCGCTTCCGGTTCCAGATCTGAATTCGGTACTCCTGATCCACCACGTAGAGGCCGACCGGCAGGCAGTCGATGACCAGAGTGATGAACCGGCGTTGCTCCTCGATTTCCTTGGAGCGCAGGGCGACTTCGTAGGCCAGGTCCTCGGAGAGCTCGATCGAGGCCAGGAACGGAGCCAGGATATCGGCCACGACCGGCAGAAGGTGTTCGGATTCGCCGGAGATGGGTGCCGGGGAGATCTCCAGCATGCCCAGCCGCTCGCCTTCGTGCAGAATCGGAATGCGAAGCGTTCCGGGGCCGACTTCGGGAAGCACCGCGAAGGAACGGCTGGTCCGTGGAGTCCCGCTCAGCAGCGGTGCCGTGATCGCCCGAAGCGTCGTCGCGTTCGGCTCGCGCAGCCACAAGAGCACCGACTGGGCGCCGAGTCCGATCCGAAGCTTTTCAGCCACGGTGGCGAGGGTTTCCTCGGCGGCAAGCCCCGTGTTGAGCAACTTCGCGATCGCGCCGACCAGCTGGAGTGGTCCGCCCGATGAAGAAGAACCCGCGCCGTCTCTTTCCGCTCGCGTCAGGGTCACTGGAACTCGCTGTGCAGTGAGTCTCGAATGAAATACTCCGCAGCCGTCTGAAACACCAGCACGGCCGGTTATCCGCCGCCACGAGGCGCCGCGACCGGGGTGGCCTCGGCTGCCACCGCCAATGCAACCAGCAACACCACCCAGGTCCCCAGCAGCACCAACTCGGCTCCGGCGATCTCGTCGGTGGGAACCGACCCCGTCAGCTTGAATGCTCCGCCCCGGGGCCGGATCGCGGTCAGAGACCCGATCCGTTCCGGGGTCTCTCCCTGCCAGGTCACCGAATCTTGCCTCACCGCCCGCCTATCGGTTCTCTGCAATTCGAGTCCCGGCGCCAGCCGTGGGAGGACGGCGGAACGGACGCCATCAGCCGTCGCCGCCACCTCGATCAGGCGACGGGCGAATTGCAGGTGAGTCTCGGTCGTGGCCGCTGCGGTTCTCTGCAGTCCCGACCTGAGCTCGAGCCCCGCCCAAGCCGCGGAAGCGATCGAGAGTAGCGCCAGCACGTCGCGGATCATTCGGGAAGCACCGAAGTAGCGCTCGATTCCAAGGCTCAGCGCGGCCAGGAAGGCAATCATGCCCAGCAACACCGCGAGCCACGGTTCGGTAAGGGGAGGAAGAGACTCCCACGCCCCGACCCACCCTACCGGAGTTCCACCGCCCCGATCGGCGAAAGCGACCAGGGCGACACGATGTCCGGTGGGGGGATCCACGATGCGCCAGTCGGACGAGTCGCTCGCATCGAATCCCACGAGCGGAGTCAGGCCGAGAGTATCAGGTAACAGAGGAGTACGGCCGAAGAATACCTGAAGCCCGCCAGGAAAGAAGGACGCGTTCGCGAGAGCACCTGCCCCCGACACCAGGCGGGCGGGATCGAATCGGGAATCGTCGCGGCCTCTTGAACCGGGGGTGACAGCCGACAGAAAGGCCGCGGCGGTCCAGCCCACGGAGAGGTTCGAACGGTCCAGCAGTTCGCGATAGCCCTTTTGGGTCGCAAGGAAGAGTCCGCCAATTGCGCCCAGGGCGACCGCGAGCGCAATCCACGGGAGCGCGCCGCGGAGCCGCCCTTGCCGTTGGTTCCCGCGAGCCGCGGAGGCAGAAGTCATGTTACCGTAGTAACTTCATGCCCCGTGTAAGAGGCGCAAGTCTGATTTTCTCGATCGTGAGACCCTCGCAATGCCCCTCCCTATCCTCACACCCTGGATCAATGGAGCCCATCTGCCGGCCGGGAGCCGTCCGGTGGACCAGGTGGATGCTCCTTACACCGGCGAGCCTGTGGCTGACGTGGTCCAAGCGACGGACTCCGATCTCGACGAGGCCATCGAGTCCGCCCAGGTCGCCTTCGCCGCGATGCGCGCGATGCCGCGCCACGCCCGGCGCGATCTGCTCCACCGCGTCACCGAAGCTCTGACGCGTCAGCGTACCGAACTCGGCATCGAGCTCGCCACCAGCTGCGGCAAACCCATCACGCAGGCGCTGGGTGAGGTGGATCGGGCAATCACGACTTTCTCACTCGCAGCAGACGAGGCCCGTCGCTTTGGCGGCGAGGTAGTGCCGCTCGACGTGGATACCCGCGGCGTCGGAATGAATGGGCTGGTCAACCGCTTCCCGATCGGACCGATCAGCGCCATCTCACCCTTCAACTTCCCGCTCAATCTCCTGGCCCACAAAGTGGCTCCGGCGATCGCCGTGGGAAGCGCTCTGGTGGTGAAGCCGCCGCCGCAGTGTCCCCAGCTGGCCTTCCGGCTGGGAGAGATCCTGGCCGACTGCGGGCTGCCGGCCGGCGCCTATAACGTGTTGCACCTGCCGATCCCGATCGCCGAAAGGTTGGCAACCGATCCGCGCTTCCAGCTGCTCACCTTCACGGGAAGCCCGACGGTAGGCTGGCACCTCAAACAGGTCGCAGGGAAGAAAAAAGTCGTTCTCGAGTTGGGCGGGAACGCCGCGGTGGCGGTGCACGAAGATGCCGGTGACTTCGATTGGGTTGCCAATCGCCTCGCCTTCGGCGGATTCGCCTATGCCGGGCAGGTGTGCATCAAGGTGCAGCGGGTCCTGGTCCACCGGCCCGTCTACCAGTGCGTGGTGGACAAGTTCGTGGCGGCCACGGCCGCTCTGAAATGCGGCGACCCGATGGATTCCTCGACCGTGGTCGGACCGATGATCGATTCCAATGCGGCGGATCGCGTGGAATCCTGGGTCGACGAGGCGGTGAAAGCCGGAGCGACGGTCCTGCTCAAGGGCCAGCGGACCGGATCGGTCCTGACGCCGACCGTTTTGGCCGATGTTCCGCACGATGCCAAGGTCTCCTGTCGAGAGGTGTTCGGTCCGGTGACCATCGTGGCACCCTATGACAACTGGGACGACGCGCTCGCTACGATCAACGATTCCGACTTCGGCTTGCAGGCGGGAGTCTTTACCCACGATGTGAACCGGATTTTCCGGGCCTTCAGCACACTTGACGTTGGCGGAGTGATCGTCAACGACTTCCCCACCCTCCGGGTGGACAATTTCCCCTATGGCGGGGTCAAGGACTCGGGGTTCGGACGCGAAGGGGTGAGATACGCGATGGACGACATGAGCGAGCCGAGAATGCTGGTGCTGAACCTGAACAAGTAGGCGGACCCAATTTTCAATTGCCAATCGCCAATTGCCAATTGCCGATTGCCGATTTTCAATCTGACATCTGAAATCTGAAATCTTCAATCCGAAACCCATGCCCTTCCCCGCCCCCGGCACCCCGGCCCCCGACTTCACCCTCCCCTCGACTTCCGGTGAGAGTGTCACGCTCTCCAGGCTCCGGGGGAAGAACGTCCTCATCGCCTTCTTCCCGCTCGCCTTTACCAGCGTTTGCACCAAGGAACTCTGCGCCTTTACCGATGACTACTCCCAGTTTCAGTCGGCCGACACGGTTGTCCTGCCGATCAGCGTGGACTCGGTGCCCACGCTCAAGGCATACAAGGCGAAGGAGCAGATCGGAGTGGACCTCTTGAGCGATTTCAAGCGGGAGGTGAGCCGGGCCTACGGGACGCTACTGGAAGACAAGTTCCATTCCAACCGCTCCTACATCGTCATTGACCGCAAGGGGATCGTGCGCTGGGCCTTCGCCGAGGAGTCGACGGGGAACCGGAGGGAGAACGGGGAATTGCTGGAGGTGTTGGGGAAGCTGGACTGAACAACGTGAGAGGTGAGAAGTGAGAAGGAACTGAACTCGGGCCTGAGAGAAGAGGCGGCTCCATGTCCCTCGCTCATTTAGTCGAGGGTCCACGGAGCCCCTTCTTACTTCTTACTTCTCACTTTTTACGCAGTTACTTCTTCGGCATCTCGAACCGTTTCCCCACCACCGTCCAGTTCACCACATTCCACCACGCGGTGATGTAGTCGGGACGGCGGTTCTGGTACTTGAGGTAATAGGCGTGCTCCCACACGTCGCAGCCGAGGACGACTCTCTTGCCCGCCATCACCGGACTGTCCTGGTTGGGCGTGCTCTCGATCGCAACGGTACCGGCCTTGTCGACCGTGAGCCAGGCCCAGCCGCTGCCGAACCGGCCGACGCCTGCCTTCTGGAACTGTTCCTTGAAGCTGGCGAGGCCACCGAAGCCCTTGTTGATCGCATCGGCCAAGGCACCGGTCGGCTCTTTGGCTCCGCCCGGAGCCATGATCTCCCAGAAGAACGTGTGATTGTAGTGTCCCCCGCCGTTATTCCGCACCGGGGCGCGGATCGCCTCCGGTAGTGCGTCGATATTCGCGATCAAATCCTCGATGGACTTGGATTGCAGGTTGGCGTGGGGCTCGAGCGCCGTATTGAGGTTGTTGACGTACGCCGCGTGATGCTTGTCGTGGTGAATCCGCATCGTCTGCTCGTCGATGTGCGGCTCCAACGCGGTGTAGTCGTAGGGAAGTGGAGGCAGGGTGAAAGCCATGATGAACTCCTGAAGCGAGGTCAAACACTGGCGCCCGCGGGCGCGCGGGGAATTATGGACGCCCCCACCCGCTGGGGCAATCCCGGGCCATGAACCCAACTGCTTGGCCGTGAAAGACCTAGAGCCTCGTTTCTCTGGAAGGTCCGCAGCTCTCGCACACTACTTCCACAGCTTCGCCACAACTCCCGCTTGCCACGGCCCTCCCGACAGCCGACACTGGAGGCGTGTCTGCATCGTCCTCCACTCCCGGTTCCTATAAGCGCTCGTTCCGTCGAGCCTCGGGCCACTCGCTGCTCCTCCTGGGAGCGAGCCTCGGAGTCGTGGCTCTGACCGCATCGATCGCTGTCGTGGCAGCGTGGAAGTCGCGCGCCAACACCCGGCAATTGCTCAAGGACTACGCCGCGTTCGCCGCATGGAGCTACTCCGACCGGTTGGGGAGCGAGTTGGGTGAGACCATGTGGTTTACCCTGAATCCGATCGGCCACCGCCAGCCGCATCAGAGCCATATGATGCCTGAGGCCGACAATCTCCCAGGCTACCTCGCCAGCAATCTCGCGGAGTGCCGCTGCAATCCACCGGCGAAGCCCTCTTCCTATTTCCGCTTTCGCCTCGGTGGCGATTCCATAACCACTGCCGGCCCCCCGATTCCCGCTCCGACTCGAGGGATGATCCCGAAACTGGTCGGCAAGGCCATACGCTCCAGCACGGAGTCCAACCCGTTCGGCATGGTTCCTCTACTCGGTGCGGGCCAGGTCGCCGCGTACGGGATCATGCCCACGGCGTGGCACGATACGATCGTCTATGGCTTCACCTTCGATTCGGCCAGTCTGGTCGCCGCCTTTGACAGTGTGCTCCGCGGTCCGTCCCTCCTCCCGGAAACGGTCACCCGGGGCCAGGCCAATGCCCAGCTGCTGGCGCTGGAGATTCGCGATCATTCGGGGTCCCTGCTCTATCGCTCAGCCGACTGGCCCGCCAACGAGCGGGAGTGGCCCTACATCGCCGAAGAGCCTCTCCCCGCGTATCGCGGCGGGTTCGTTACCCGACTGACCCTGATCCCCAGCGCGGCAACGACACTGCTGGCGGGAGGTCTGCCCCGGACTCCACTCCCATTGCTGCTCCTCGTCGCCGTGCTCGGAGTGGGCGCGGCAGCGGTCGCATTGGCTCAGCTGCGCCGGGAGGGTGCTCTGGCACGACTGCGCAGCGACTTCGTCGCCGGCGTGTCCCATGAGCTGCGCACGCCGCTGGCCCAGATTCGGCTCTTTCTCGATACGCTGCGGCTCAAGCGCTACGACACCCCGGCCGAGCAGGCATGGCTGCTCGGTCATTTGTCGCGGGAAACCACGCGCCTCGAGCATCTGGTCGAGAACGTGCTCGCGGCTAGCCGCCTGGACCGGGGCGTACCGTCGTCGGCCCCGCTCGAGCCACTGGATCTGGGAAGAGAAGTGGCCGAGGCGGTCACCGCCTTCGCGCCACTTGCGGCTTCGCGACAGGTCTCCTTCAAATCCGATCTCCCAACCGGCGTAGGTGTCCTCGCGGATCAGGCCACCCTTCGTCAGTTGCTGCTGAACCTGTTCGATAACGCGGTGAAGTTCGGTCCACCCGGCCAGGTGGTTCGCGTGGGTGTCACCCGGGTCAACGGCAGTGCGAGGCTCAGCGTGACCGATCAGGGGCCGGGAGTTCCGGAAGGAGAACGAGAGCGGATCTGGGAGCCGTATTACCGCGGCTCCAGCTCCGCGGCCCGAGCCGTAGGAGGAAGCGGCATCGGACTCGCCATCGTCCGGACCGTGGCCGACCAGTTCGGTGGGGAAGTCAGCGTGGAGTCAACGGCCGAAGGCGGGGCGGAATTTACCGTCTTGTTTCCGACTCTCGAGTCCGGCGCGGGCGACTCATGAAGGGAGCACGGATCCTTCTCGTAGAGGACAACGCGGACTTGGCCGATGGCCTCCGCTATAACCTCGAGCGCGAAGGGTATGCCGTGCAGGTGGCCGGCGACGGGCCGGCCGGACTCGACGCCGCCCGGCACTGGAATCCCGACCTGATCCTTCTGGACCTGATGCTGCCGGGAATAAGTGGATTCCAGGTGCTCGAAGTCCTCCGCTCCAGTGGTCATCGGGTGCCGGTGATCATCGTGAGCGCGCGCGGAGAGGAAGCCGACAAGGTGCGCGGCTTCCGGCTCGACGCCGATCAGTACGTAACCAAGCCGGTCGGACTCCTGGAACTGCTCGAGCGAGTCCGCGCGATCCTCCGCAGGAGCAGCATATTCTCCGGAGGAGACAGCGCCGCCCGGATCCGTTTCGGCGAAATCAGTATCGACCCGGCCGCCCGCACCGTGACCCAGGGTGAGCGGCAGATCGCGCTCACTCCCAAGGCTTACGAGCTGATGCTTGCCCTGGTGCGCCGTGAAGGCGCCGTGATGAGCCGAATCGAGCTGTTGCGAGAGGTATGGGGCTCGGCCGGCGACGTGCAGACCCGCACGGTGGACTCCCACATGGCCGAGCTGCGCCGGAAGCTGGAAGAGAATCCGGCTGATCCCCGCCATTTCCTAACCGTCTGGAAGGTCGGGTACCGGTTCGAGGCCTGACTCGACGGGAACCGCACCAGCTTCGCACAGTTCCACCACAACTCCCCGCCGCCACCTCCGTATCGTGAGCCAACCTGATACCGGAGGCTCGATGTTGACCCGTTCAGTCGCCGCGCTCCTCGCCGGGGTGCTCCTGACCCCAGTTGTCGCGCTTGCGGCCCCTCGCGACCAGATGCTGGTCTCACCGGCCTGGCTCAAATCCCACCTGGCCGACCGCCAGCTTGTCCTGCTGCAGATCGGCGAGCGGGGCGAATTCGACAAGGAACACATCCCCGGGGCCCGGTTTCTCGACTTCGAATCTCTCTCAGCCGATCAGGAAGGTGGACTCTACCTGGAGCTGCCGACGGTGGCTCAACTGGATTCCACCTTCGCCGCGTTGGGCGTGAGTCGCGATTCGCGGATCATCCTGTACTTCGGATCGGACTGGGTGAGCCCGACTACGAGGGCATGGCTGACCTTCGATTACCTGGGACTGGGAGATCGTACTTCGATTCTGGACGGAGGCTTGCCCGCGTGGAAAGCGGCTGGCAACCCGATCACCGCCGAGATGCCTCCACCGGCCACGGCGCAGCCGCTCGCCAGCACGGCACATCCCGAGCTGATCGCCGACGCCGAATGGATCCAGGCTCGGCTCGGCCAGCCGAAGTTTCGGCTGATCGATGCGCGCGATCCCCAGTTCTATGGCGGGCTCTCTGCCGGTTCGGGTACCCGCCCGGGGCACCTGCCCGGCGCCCGCAGCATTCCATTCACAACGGTTACCAATGAAGACGGCCGGTTCCTGTCCGACTCCGCCTTGCGGCGGGTGTTCAACCAGGCCGGTGTCTCGAAGGGAGATGAGATCGTGGCGTACTGTCACATCGGCCAGCAGGCCACCGCAGTGGTGTTTGCCGCCCGCCTGCTCGGCTACAAGGCGCGATTGTACGACGGGTCGTATCAGGACTGGACGCGAAGAGACCTCAAGGTAGAAGGCAGCGTTGCCCCGACCAAGGGAGCCTTGATTTCCACCGTGGAGCTGGCGACGCGGATCGCGAAGGACAGTGTCACACTGATCGATCTGCGGAGCGATCTCAACGCGTATCTTGCGAACCACCTTCCGGGCGCGGTCTATCTCCACTACGAGACGCTGAGAGCCGCCCAGGCCGGAGTGCCAGGCGACGTCCTGCCCGCGGCGAGCTACGCCGAGTTGTGGGGCCGGATCGGAGTGCGTCGCGACCGTCCGGTCGTGATCTACGCCAGTGGCGACGCCCAGAACTTCAATGCGACATTCCTCGCCTGGTTGCTCGCCGGCTTCCGCCAGCCGGAGGTCTACGTGCTGGATGGCGGCTACGCCAAGTGGGCCGCGGAGAACCGGCCCCTCTCACGACTCTACCCCGAAATTGCCGCGGTGAAGTACGCCACCGATCCGTTCCTGCTCGATCGGATCGAGGGAGAGCATGTCCAGCACTCGCTGGGCGGCAAGCAGGTCGCGATCGTGGACGTCCGGCCTGCGGATCAATTCGCGGGAACCGCAGGCGCACAGATTCGGCGGGGACACATCCCCGGAGCGATCAACCATTTCTGGCACGATGATCTGGTCACCAGCAATGGTGTGACCCTGTGGAAATCGGTCGATGAGTTGCGTGCCGCCTACGCCGCGCAGGGGATCACACCGGACAAGTGGATCATCGTGTACTGCAATACCGGCACGGAGGCGAGCCATGCCTACTTCGCGCTCCACTTCCTGCTGGGATACCCCAACGTGCACGTGTACGTCCCATCCTGGACCGAATGGGCCGAGAGAACCGACTGGCCGGTGGACGGACCGGTCACGACCGGAACCGCACCGCAGGCGCAGGGAGCGCGCAGCTGTTCAGAGAATTGAGAAGCGATTGTTGTAGAAACTCGAAGGCCCCGTGGTGAACCCACGGGGCCTTAGCTTTCGAGGCCATGCGATCCTGAGAGGAATGGAGCGGACCGGGATCGAACCGGTGACCCCCTGGTTGCAAACCAGGTGCTCTCCCAGCTGAGCTACCGCCCCGAAGGTGAAACGCGGGAGGAACTTAGCATCCTCTCACTCGGGATGGAACGGCCCAGTGGGGGTGGCCGAACCGCGGCCTTTGCTGCAGGATAGAATCACTATGCTTGCCTCCTGGGAAGCCGCTCAGCACGTTACCGGCGTTCTGGTTGATGTCACGCTGCTGCTCGGCGCCATCGGCGCGATCGTCAAATTCCAGCTCTTCAACATTTTTGGGCATCGCTGGCATTCGACGCTGGATTGCGCGCACTACGAACTGCCCGACGGCTCGGTAGTTTTCACCGCGGATTACACCGTCACCAATCGCGGCCAGCGCCCGCTCCGCCTTCGGGCGGTTTCCCTGAGGTTGGTTCAGTGCCGGCGCCAGGGCCACATCCTGCTCCCCGACGAGACCGCACCGATTGCCGAGCGGATAATTCGCCCGTCTGACCCGGGGATGAAGGGGAATCTGCAGATCGAGTCGGGTGAGCGTACTATCTTCACTCTTCGGGCTGCCCTGCCCGAACTTCCGGACCAGGTATTTGTCGTCTGTGCGTTGGACGCGGTGACCAAGCGGTCCTACACCAGCTTCCGAGGTTTCTATTCACGTCTGGCGCCCGCTCGGCGGGTCATCCGGCATAGTGGCTCTCAGGTGCCGCCACCGTTGGCAGATCCTTCGGAGGGCTAACCTGAGGACTCGATGAGCCGCACTGCCAAGCTTCTTCTTGTTGTCACCGGATATGCCATCGCCCTGCTCGTAGCGCTGGGGGCCACTCAAGCCCACCAGGTCGCCACCAGCGGGCCGGCGTGGCAGGGCTACTCGGGCATGCTCGCCTTCGGTGATTCGGTCCTTTTCCTCGGTGTCTTTGGTTTGACAGCGGTGCCGGCGACGGGCGTCGCGCTCTACTTTCTCCGGCCCGTCCGCCTGTTCTGGCAGATCGCCTCGATCACCGCGTTGGCCATCGCGGCGACCGGTCTCGCAGCATTCTTCGGATACCTCCTGTTCCGTAGCGCGCAACCGGCAAGCATGTTGGTTGCCTTGACGCCCATCCGAGTACTGCTCGCCCCACTGTTTGGCACCGCCTTCTTCCTGGGATTGCTCTTTGCGCCGTCGCGCCCCGGTCGCCTCGCATTCCTTGCTGCTACCGTGATCGAAGCAGTCGTCTTCATCTCGGTTGCCTTCATCTGGTGGCGCTCGTCATAGAGCATTCCTGGCCGCATCACGATTGGTGCGGCACCCGCTGTAGCGGCAAGACACTCCGCCCGGACGCCTGGTTATGCAAGAGGACGTCACACTCATTAAGCCCGATCCGGATGACCGGACTCCGGGGACCACTGCAGCGTTCCCGGTCGACCTGCTCCTCCAGTCTGCCGGGCGTCTTCGAGTTCTGGCCCTCCTCTACGCCTTCGTTTTCTTCATGGCCGGTGTGTTTCCGGCACTGGTCCTCTCTCCCGATCGCAATCGATTCTTCAGCACCTTCATCCAATGGGGACCGAGCGTCATTGGAATCGTAGTAGGGGTCCTCGTTGCCGCAGTCATTCGGAGCCTTTCGCCGTCCAGGGCGATGACCCTCGGCCTGACATTCGAGATCGTCAGCAGCTACGCCATCGCCGCTGCCGAGTTCGGCGACCCCGAGGGTCTGATCACCCACCAGGGCTTCCTCGGACTCTCCTGGGTCGCCGTATGGGTCGTCTTGTTCACGGTCGTCGTGCCGACCTCTCCCCGACGTGCGCTGCTCACGGCTCTCGGATCGGTCAGCGCCGTGCCGGTCGTGATTGGACTCGCGATAGGGTTCGGCACAACAGGATTGAGAGTGAATCTGTTGCAGCTCTTCTTCGGGCTGGTATTCCCATATCTCCTCGTCGTCGCCATGGCCTACGTTGGGGCGCGAGTGGTCTACCAGCTGAGCACTGAGGTAAAGCGAGCCCGTGAGCTAGGCAGCTACCGTCTGGAGAAGAAGCTCGGCGAGGGAGGAATGGGCGAGGTGTGGCAAGCTCGGCATCGCATGCTGGCCCGGCCTGCGGCCATCAAGCTGATTCGTCCTTCAACGACGGGGAAAACGGGGTCTGAAGTATCTCAAGAAGCCGTCCGACGATTCGAACGCGAGGCCCAAGTCATCGCGAGGCTCCGCTCCCCGCACACCGTCGACCTCTTCGATTTTGGGATCGCCGCCGACGGAGCGTTCTATTACGTCATGGAACTGCTCGAAGGCCTCGACGTGGACAGGCTGCTCAGGCGCTTCGGGCCCACTCCGCCCGGGCGTGCCATTCACCTGCTACGCCAGGTCTGCCACTCGCTGTCGGAGGCCCAGTCATGCGGGCTGGTGCACCGGGACATCAAGCCGGCGAACATCTTCGTCTGCCAGTATGGAGAGGAGTACGACTTCGTAAAGGTCCTCGATTTTGGAATTGTGGGAGCCGTCCACACCCCTGATGACTCGAACACCGCGCAGACCCGGGAGAATGACCTCAAGGGCACCCCCGCGTTCATGGCCCCCGAGCAGGCAATGGGTCGGCCGGTTGATGGGCGGGCCGACATCTATGCCACTGGTTGTGTCGCCTACTGGCTCCTGACCGGGCAGTATGTGTTCACCGCCGACAATGCGATGGGACTCCTGTTGCAACACGCGCAAACATCGCCGGTGCCT
>Ga0207712_10000707_pt1 | contig 25757 bp, 37 predicted proteins | sample KBSS44metaG_FD_184402 | JGI IMG/M metagenome (GOLD analysis project Ga0207712, IMG submission 184402) | Switchgrass rhizosphere microbial communities from Kellogg Biological Station, Michigan, USA - KBS S4-4 metaG (SPAdes) (version 2) | ecosystem: Host-associated > Plants > Roots > Rhizosphere...
TAAACAGGAAATCAGCTTTGCCCATCGTCGTAGGCACCATTAGTTCGGTGATCTTACCGTCGAATTCCCGGACGTAAACGCGAGCAGCCTGAACCGTCGAGGATCGGCAGGATTCCAGCAGGTCATGATCCTTCAACTCCTGCTGCACCATTTCCCAGCTTGGAGGCTCCGTTGAGTTTGGCCTTTTGGGAACCGCATCTCGGATCGCCTGCTTCACGGCTTCGGGATACCACCCGGCTGCGCGCGCCACGACTTCGTTCTTAATCTTTGCCCACAGTTCGTGAACGTAGTAGCTCTGCGGGATTACGATGATCTCCAGCTTGCCAAGATTAATTTTAGTGCCGTCCATGACTTTGACACTGAGGTGCGGCACATGCTCAAAATGCCAGTCGTAAGTGTTGTTCCAAGCCAGAAAACCTTTTCCGTACCCGACGAAATCATGCAACATGGGCTGCATTTCATACTCAAATCCCTCCCATTGCTTGATTGTAGTGTCCAATTCCTCGGTGATGATCCGACTCCACTCGGCTTGCTGATTGGGTGATCCGTATCCGGTTTGAAAATCAATGAGGTACTTGGAGGAAGAGAATAAATCGTAATAAGGTACGAGCCCATTCGAAAGATACGCTTTACCCTCAAGCGATGAAAAGTTCGCCCGCCAAGCTTGAGAGGCGGCTCGTCGCTTTGAAGGGTTATACGGGGGGTGTCCGTCAGCCATGCCTTTAAGCATGGCGACCTTTCTGTCTCGCTCCGCGTCCGCTTGTTGTATGAGCGAAACGAAAGATTGAGTTTTTCTGGGATCATCGAGGCGGGACTTAGGCGGGGTTCCATTTTTGCTAAGCGTTTTCAGAGCGACGCTCTGATTAATATCTGTCAGTTCCGGGAGAGTGGAGGCCATAAGTTTTATACCACAACATTAAGTCGCGCGAAGTTTCCAAATAGCTTTGTAGCCTCTGCGTTATAGGCAAGTGCGGCGTCGGATTCAGAGTCGAATCTTCCCAAATTGATCTTTCGCTGGCTGACCTTGATTGAGCAATGCCACTTATTCCTCGCACGGTCCCAGCACACCCCCTTATGCCTGCTCGAATGCACTCCGGGTGGCTTATGCCGATTGGCCTGATTTTGTGCTGGAGTTGCTATCCTGAGATTGGTTTTCTGATTATCCAATCCATCGCCATTCTCGTGGTCTATCTGTATCTTAGGATCGGCAACTCCTAGAAGTTCTCTATGCATGGCCACGAGACGGCCTTCTTTACGCCCAATGGCATACCACCGAACCGTATTCTTTTCCGGTCGCCGACCGGCTGACCACTTCCTCTGATTCAGCCATTCGTAATCCGAATCATCAACGAGTGCGACCTTGCCTCTGGAGAGTGGAATTGTTTTCATGTTCCGCTATTTCATCTTCTCCGCGATTACGACGTAACGCGTCTTGTTAGAGTCTTTCGCTGGGTGGGAATGAATCGAAAATCCCGTCCAACCGATTCTCGAAAATAAAGTCTTTGCTGTTTCAAACATTACGCCAGCGACTTCGTGATCGGTAAAAGTGGTAAATTCCATCAGCACCGCTCCTCCGTATTCAGATGGAACAATTTTGCACTCGTAACCTTCGGGGATGTCAATGGTAACTCTCATATCGTCTTAATGGCAACGAGCACTCCAGAGGCTCCTTCTGGCTCGATCATAAAGGATTGTATTTGGGAGGGAGAGCGCCAAATGTTTACCTCTCTGAGGGGGACTTGACTTGCAGCTAATTCCATTGCCTCTTGCGGGCTACCCGCGCGCACCAAGACCGATTCCAGATCACCAACATTCCCATTGTCGATGCGCTTTAAGAGAATTATCATAACAGCCAGCAGTGTTTCGGAAGTGCAAACATTTGAGCATCGGTCAAGTTGTCTTGAAGGATCTCCAAAGGAAGGTGAATCTTAGCCTTCAACGCACAACCACAGACTTTACAGCTTTTCAACTGTGAGTCATACGCCGTTGTGGAACCTCCTACAACTACAATCGCAGCTTCTCTTAGCGCGCCCATCGAGCAAGACGAACAACCTGCGGGATCTTGGTTATAGGGACAACCCGCACAAATCAACGCTCGGCGCTCCGCTTCGACCACCTCAACCTTCTTGCCTTTGCCCTTGATCAGCCATTGCGCGAGCGTACGCGTGCCCTGAATCACGCCTTGAATGTCGAAGGCCCAACCGCCTGATGGGGGTAATGGAATTCCATTTTGGTTACACCAATTCCCATCCAACCCAACGCAAAGTTGGTCCTGGATATTTGCTTCCCAATTCAGGCCAATCGGCAGATTGTTCGCAATGCAGTGTTTCTTGCAGTTGTGAATGAACTCGATGTAGTTGTTGAACGATCCCGCCGCTGGCACCCATTGCTTTGAATCTTCGCAGAACCACCTGAAACCGCCAGGGACCGTGACGCCGGTGTTGTTAAGGCTTCGCATGTCTCCCGTCTCTCCGCTCAGTCCGAATTTCCACACCGAGCCATTGATAGCGATTGCCGTAATGCGCCGGAGTGCCGTAGCGAAGCTTGTAATAGCGCCATCTGAATTTGCAGAGGTGTAGGCTCACTTTATTTCCCGGTTCACCCAATGCATGATGCCCGCGTTTACCGCACCCTTGACTCGCCTCCAGAGATCATCGGAACAGCTTTTGCAGAGCAGCGCATTATTCATCGGTTCAGTTCGCGGCTCCCCATCGCGCGGCTCGTACAAACCCCATTCGCATTCGACCGTCGCATCATTCGGGCAACCGCCCATGTCACATTTCATTAAAGTCCAACCCTCCAAAACACAATGTCCGCATCCGGTGCCATGTGCCTGTCCTGAATCTTTACCAATTCAATTGTCACCGTCGGGGTAGATGGATCGCGCTCCCTCAACAACGCAGTCACGGTAGCTGCCAGAAATTCGGACAACCGCTTTAGCTCATCAAACTTATTTGCCCGTTCCAAATCAAAATCTACAGAGTCGCGTTTCATTCGGTCACCTGCATTTCTTCACTTGCCTCAATTCGTTTGCGCCTGAACAAAACAATGCCGTTCTCGACAAGCTCTGGCGGAACAGCCAGCTTTTCGGTGATCACTTTGTTGAGTTCTTCTTCGACAATCTTGCCATACTTCTTGTCGAGCTTCTTGTCTTTGAGCTTCACCTTGACGTATTTCATTCGAGCACCTGCATTTCTTCCACGGGGTCGCTCGTGGCTATGTCCGATGGATCGTAGAATTCATCCCACTTTTTCGCTTCGACTTCCCAGCGGTCGGATTGCTTTTGAACGCTGCCAGCAAACGCCCCCAATCGCGTCCGGCACAATTCCACTATAACCACAATCGCGTCAGCATGGTCGGGACTCCTGCCGATCTTCTTTTTGCACTCATCTTTTGGATCGAGAACTATTTTAGGTTTCTTGATCGTATATTCGCGCGAGCAGAACTGAATTATCGCCTCGTCGTAAAACCCCTTGATTTGTTGGTTGATTAGGAATTCTTTGCAGGTGTACCACAGTTCCGTCACCCGACGATCGAACACGTCAATTCCCGGCCTAGAGTCCGCCGCCGAAGAGGGCTTATCACTTGGAGATCCACCGAATTCAACGCCTAATATTTCACCCCACTCCGTCCGCATTATAGCATAGACGCCCCGCCCACTGCCGGTTCTGTCCATCGCAAAGTTTTCTGGCGTGATGCCGCGTTTGTCGCATTCCAACATGCACCGTCGAGCGATCTGAAAATCCAGCTCGTCCTTTGATGTCGGATCGCCCTGAATCGCTAAATGCTCCCCAAGTTGCACGCCGATTTTACCGCTGGGCAAATCCCCGCATTCTCCAAATTGAAGGATGCATCCATCACCACCGAAAGCAGGATCTAGCGAGGCAATTTTCGTGGAGAATGTCTGCCAAACGAATCTTCCGCGAGCGTCGTATTTCTCGATCATTTGCTCATCGAAAACGGTGTTTAGAATGCCCGATGGCGTCCAAAACCCACGATCGTTGCTCCAAAGCTGGATCGTCTGCCGCTCCTGGCTGTTGAGTTTTGCTGCGCGATAGTCCTCGTATCCGTAGAGATATTTATAGATGGTTTTCTGCGCCGCTACGTTGGGCGATTTGAACCCATCGAAATGGTCGGCACGGCCCGACGGCAGACTCCACGATCGCACGCCCTTGGTTTTCCACGTCTCCGACTCAACCGAAATGCTCGGCCAACCCGCCTCGGGTTCGCAGCAGCGACCATGAATATCCAAGTGCGAAATCGCGTTGCCAATAGTTAAAATGGTAAGATCCTGACATGCCTTCCTCATGTTCGGGATTGTCTCCATGATCGCCTCTTCGGTCCCTGGTGCTTCGTCAATCACCACGAGAATGCGAGGGCAGTGCAATCCCTTGAGGCATTCGACTGCCTGCACAAGTTCACCGGACTGAACTGCCGTCCCGACGATCGCATGCTTGCTGTCGCCCTTAACCGATTGGAGCATCGTCTGCGAATCGATCAAGTGGCCGAAAGCGTAATCCGTTTTGGAGAGGTCGGAGTGAATCTTCTGAATTGTCGGCCAGATACGGCGCTTGAGCATGTTCTTGGACGAACTCACCAAAGTCACCGCGCTTTGCTTCGGCAGCGCGCAGAACCAGAGCATCGCATAGACACCAGCCGCGTAAGTTTTCCCCGCACTTCCGCACCCGGTCCAGTTCACGCTGCGAATGATCGTGTCACCGTCCTTGTAGGCGTAGGCATCGTCACACAGAGATTTGAATTGCCATTCGAGCCACGGATTCCATTCGAGCTTAGGCAGAGCGCTCTTGGCGAATTTGACGAAGTGATCATATTTGGAAATGCCGCCGGTTTCGAGCGACCCGCCGATGCGGAAGCCGATCATTTCGAGCGCACGAGGATCGGTTACATGGGCTGGTAATAAAATTCCGTAGGGCCGATGCCTGTAGAGAGTCATTAGATTTCACTTATTTGCCTGCTACAACCTTGTTGGTCCCGCAGTCGCACTTGCATAGCCAAAGGGAGCACCAGTTATTCCCCCTGCCATGAAAAGAAATGGCTACCAACTTACCGAATCTCCGCCCTGTTAGATCCTTGAAGTTGTGTCCGTGCTTTATCACTTTCCCCATCCTGACGATTGACAAACGGAAGTCAAGTCACCATATTGGCGGGGTGAAAGACAACCCCATCTCCGCGCGCAAGCGCATGAAGCGTTGGCGAGCGAAGAATTTGAAGCATCACCGAGCGGTGAGCGCGGCTTGGAAGGCGAGGAATCCTGATTGGTATATCGGCAGAAATGCAATCCAAATGCTTACTGCTGCACTCATAAGCGGGAATAACAAATCAAAAGTATTTGAGGATGCCGGGATGACAATGAGCGAGTGGATCGCCGGAAATTGGAGTATCAACTGTCTTGGACATCGCGTTCCGGGTTACTTGAAAAACGGTTCGAAACTTGTTCCCGTAAAAAACTGGAGCGAGTGCGGCAAAAATCCAAAGACATTCCTTGCCCCGGAGAATTTCAGGCTCGTGAAGAAATGAAAAGCGGCCCGGAGCATCACTTACGGGCCGCGTATCAACAAACCAAACAGTAGCGGACAAAGAATCTCAAATCCCGCTCATTTGTCAAACGGTTTGAAGTTCTTTCCGATCGCGTAGTGAAAATTGCAGTAATATTTCCCGCAGCGCTTGGCCAGTTTCGTTGGCACGGCTTTGCATTCAATAATCTCAGCTTTCACGACGCTCATCCACTCGCACGCTTTAATCTTTTCGCTCACCAGATGATTTCTATGACGGTTCCCTGGTCGGAAAGATGGGCAACTTTTTCTTGTTCGACCTGAAGATCGATTTCTTTTTCTGAGTCTCCCGGTATAAGGCCAGCGTGTCGAAGGCCGTCGAGAATATCCTTGCCGCTTCCTGAATAGTTGTCTTTGTCGAGCGTTCTCTGGCGGCGAAAAACAATGCGGACTGTAAGGCGCTGAACGCTTTTTGCTTCTCGTGGTACTGCCGCGTCCAGTGCATTCGCTTGAGCACGTTCTGGCTCGGCGGGAGGTAGTTTAGTTCCAGCCTGAGAACGGCGGGCTTGATAGGCGTCATATTCCTGTTGAGTCCATCGCATAAATTGGTTTTCCCTGGCCGAACATTTTCTGAGCGGCCTCCGCGTGGACAGGACAGTAGGCACCACCGCGAATTTCAACGACCGCTTTAGCTTTGCAATGCCGGATTGGATGTACTGACATGTTGGCGCGAGAATTCCAGGCAATATCGCTTTGGACCGTTAATGATCGGTTGGATTCTCAAATGATGACCGCACGCACAATCAAAACGCTGGGCGAGTTGAGGCAGTGGCATCTTCAAAAAGCCGATTCAGCTAACGCATGGGGGAAAACTTTAGAGGTTGAAGGAGTATCGGCGCTCTACATGAAGCGCGAAAGTAAAATGCACATTCGCTTTGCCAAAGCGATCGAACAATGCCTGCCGAGACCATTTTGAGCTTTGAATTCCAGCTTCATTTTACCACCCCTTCCGTAATCGCCCCCACACCGCACCAGTCAAACTGCTTGTCCAACTCGACAAACACCACGCGCTTGTTCACGCGCTTGAGCGGCAACCACGAATATCTGCCGCGATAGAGCCGGTGATAAATCGCGCGAATCGTGGTGCCTTCGGCAATCGCTTCTTCGGCGCACCATTGTTTGAGGGGGATGGCGGTCATTGTTCCTTCAGAATTGCCCGCGCAAATGTTTCAAGATTGAGCGCGACTGTTTCCTGCGTTGTCCAGAGACGATCATCAGCAGCCCATTGCGTTATTAACCATCCTTGTGCCCGGTTTAACGGGATCAATCCAACCGGTTGATTCAGTTTCTCTTTTCTGGTCATTCCCGCAACCATGTTGTCGATCTGCGTGAGCACGCCCAGCAAATCGGGAAGAGGTTTCCAGTCGGGAGATTGCTCTTTGAAGTGCTGCTTCCAAATCGAGTAGGCCAATCGCTCGGCATAAGAATGAGCTTCCGTTTTTGGCTTTGGCTTTGGCTTGGTGAGTTCTTCAACTGTCTCGTTGGCGCAGACGGCGCAACATCCAATAGCCAACTCGTCGTCGCGAATAAGCGTTCTGCCGCACACATTGCAATTGCTGAAAACAGATTCAGTCATAAATCTTCGTCGTCCTCGTAGATGTCGTAGTGGCAGGAGCACTCGCAGGCCCGTCGATGGTATTCGCTGTCCTTGTCAAATCCTTCGCTACGCCGATCGCGTATCCGCGCGCACTCGTAAGCGTCGGTGTGAACGCAGGCGCATTTGAATTCCTCCCGTTGGGTTGGCTGGGAGTTGGTCATGGATGTCTTACCGAGTTGACTCCCCAGGCATTCGCATATCGCTGGACCATCGTCGGAGTGCTTACGAATTCAGCCAAAGCGTGTGCGAACACCAACGGTTCGTATTTCTCGAAGGCGACCGCGAGTGAACCATTCAGAATTTGGAACACTCGTGGCGACATTTTCCCGAAGACAAATCTGCGGAACTTCTTCAACTGCTCGTGTAGCTCCTTGTGACAAGGGCCACACAGCACAACGACATCCTCATCGCCATAATCCCACGGATCGCGCCCGGTTTCGTAGAAAATGTGGTGGACTTGAAGTCCGAGGTCGGTCCTGCGGCATGACTGGCATCCGCCGCCGCGCCGCTCCTTGATCGACCTGGAAAACTCTTTCCAACGCTTATCTTCCAGCTTTTCCCGATATTTGTTGTCTTTTAACAGTTCTCCGATGCTGTTCATAGGTCCATTTTGGCTTTCAAAGCCTTGCGTTCCGTTTTCAACTTCGCGTATCGACTTACATCTTTTGGTTCCACGATCATATCGAGCGCCGTATGAGAGGATTGAGCTTCAATTCGCGCGATTTCCTTTTCCACCATCTCCAGGCGACTTTTATCCTTCCAAAAGGTGTCGGATCCTTTTACTTCGGCAGTCTTTTTCTCTTGATTCCTCAATTTCCAGCCGGCCAGCGACCCGATCATGCTTTTCATCGGGTTTTTTCCAACCTTCCAGCCGTTTGACTCGTAAAAAGCGTGGAACTTCTCGGCTTCGTGGTCGCTCAACCCGATTTTAGCCGCGGCTAACTTCACTTCCTCGATGGTTGGAGGTTCCTTTTTCGCCTTTGGTGCTTCTGGCTCGGAAACCGCCCCAGACTGACGCTCCCGAAATCGTTTTACCCGCAATCTGTTTTGCTCCAAGGCCACCACCCGATTCAACGTGTCCCGATGCTTGTGTGCGTTGAGTATCATGAACCCTCCGGGCACCCGCTCAACCCGCCGACCCTCGTTATCAGGATCTCCAGATGACGGGTCGGGCGAGGAAAAACATTCGATCGCTGCTTCCGCCTCAGCGATTGTGACCCGCGCCCTTATTGCCAAGTTTTCAATCGCCGAAAAATGCGCAAACCCATGCTCATCCATGGTTGCCAGTAACGTTATCCAACATATTCTGGTTGTGGTAGGTTCTAACCAAATCGATGAGTCCAGTATCTTCACGAAAAGCTTGTTATACATGACCAAGATTCTTTGGAGTGTAATGGTTCGGCATTACACGTCAAGAAAAACATTACAAACTTTTTCCCTTCCCCCGCGATCCCCCTTCCCTCTTCAGAGATCACCTTAATGCCCTTCTAAGAAGATATACTCAGGGGTAATGCTCCGTAATGATGATGTAACGGTCGAGTAATGAAGTAATGCAAGATGCGCCACGTGGAACATCAGCCCGTCACCAAGGGGAGGTAGCAATGGAACGAGCGGGGGCGAAAGGGGATCGTCGGTCATCGTCCTGGCTGAATCGGTCACAAAGGAAACTCTTAGCATGCTTTTTGGGCCACAATGCCGCCCTGGAGCGTTCGGAGCGTGCCGGGCTGAGAGCGGATAGCGGGAAAACGTCCTGAGCCAACGTCGCAACGAATCAGTGACTGAACACCCAAACAAGGAAGGCGACGAATGCGAGGCCGGCGATCAGGAGTTTGACGCTCATCACGTCACGCGGTGGACCGTTATTACTCGCAAAATGCACGAAAGTGAATGATCTGAGTATTGTGCGAAAAGTATTCGAGCCGAAATCGGTCAAAAGCCCAATGAAATCGACTATTGCTGTTCTGGCGGCTTGGAAGTGTCCACATTTGGCACAGTCTCAACCTCCAAAACTTCGTTGCGCTCCTCAAGTTGACGTTGGGCGGGTAGCTCGGATTGGACTTGGAGCGTGACGTTGACAGATTGGCCGTCATTCAGACCGAATGCCGCGAATCCCCTTTTGAGCAATGCACTCATCACTTGCTCTCTCAAAGCCAGCCTATCCCATGATTTCGGTATCTGGATAGTGTCCAGAACGTCTAATGTTTCCTCGCAATTTAGCTGCATTCTCTCAATGAAACTATCCGACTTAGCTTTGAGGCTATCCTTGGATAGGGTGAACTTGCGGGCGCCTTTGAGCAGTTGAGTTTTGAGGATGCCCTGGCCACGCTCGGTATTCCACTTGCCGTAAACCGCGCGTTGCTTGAGTGCGAGGAAGGATATGTCGTATTTCTCCGCAAGCTCACGGATGGATTTCTTGGTGGCCAGGTATTCGGCTTTGATCAATTCCGCAGTCTCCGCGTCGATAACCGAACCGTTCTTGATGGCCATGACTGGATACTACCATATCGGTCAAACCAATCCGTTCATTCCCGATATACTCATTCAGATATAACGTAGCAAACCCTTGCAAACATTGGTGAAGATAGTTGTTGACAAACGGATGAGGATTTGAGACAGTGGGTGAAGAGTAAGAGAGCAATTCAACAAACCAAAATATGAAAACACTTCAATTCGACTTGGCAGAGTTTAACCCGGACGGAATGAACGAGGATGAGATTAAGGAATGGATCGCGTTCATCGGTCAAGGCTACAGGCCACAAGTTGCCAAGCAATGGTTTCCTGGCATCAAAGGCCAATTCGAGCACACACGCAACATTCGCAATTATCTTTGGAACAAGCTCAGCGCTATCATCACTCGTAAGGCAGGCAGAATTCAAACTGCGATGCTTTACGAGCGAATCTGCGAGCGGATTTACAATCAACTTCCCCCACAAGCGCGGTGGTAACCAATTCGGTCAAACACAACAAATCATCATGAAATCTAAGCTCCAACAAGCCGCCGAGTTTTACGTCATTGAGCGCAAATTCATGTCCGAGCATGGATGGACGGAGAAAGCATATATCGAGCGTTATGGGACAACTGAACAGCCGAAAATGGGTGACGGCGGCCCGCTCATCTGGCAAGCGGATTTGAACGCTCTATTTCGTGCGCGTGATCACTTTCTGGCCACGCTTCAATCCGAAATGTTTGGCAGACCATCCAAATGGCGCAAAGCTTGTCCGTTAGCAGCCGAGCTATTTGACGATCATCTGCTCGGATTGCCGCCAGCACTCGATACTATCCACGCTCGACGCGCATCTGCCAAAGCACTCGTTGAATCTCTGAAGCACAGTGACAGTTAACCCTCAACAAACCAAAATCATGACAAAGATAAAAGCGGAAGAATTAGAAGCATTCATTGACTCCGGCAGTGTGGCGGCAACCCTGGAATTGATGGCTGACATTATGCGGGAGAAATCGGAGCACATATCCCACAGCTGGCAGGATCAATCCTTGGCGATTGCTTGGGACAAGTCGGCCAATGACGTGCAGAAACTAGCGGCTAAATTCCGAACGACTGGCGTAGCAGGGATTGGATTATGACAACACAATCCGCTATCGACTTGTTGGAGCCAGCGACGGCTTTCCGGTTGGCTGGAAAGTATGCGCGGCAAGCCCAGCAATACCTTACACACGGCGATTTACAGCAAGCCTATATTGCTTGTCTTGACGGGCATTTCGTAGCCGGACATGACGGTGACGATAGCCTTGGATTAGTGCGTGTGTGGCTGGAAGATTTAATCGTCCCGACAAATCCCCATGAAACCCAAATTATGCGGCGTAAGAAATACGTCAACGGCTTAACCGTGACGAGCAATCGGCAATGCAATGATGGCTGGCTTGTGATCGGCGAAGATACGCAAGGCGTGGAATATTTCTGCACCTTCCCACCGGATGCCAAGCCGACTTGGAAGGACATTTTAGAAGCTCAAGAACGCAACGACTTTCAACTTTTATGACAATTCAAACCAACAACTACTTTGCCAAGGCGACACAGCCAGCGGGCAATTCATGGCGCACGTCTTGGTTGACTCAGGAGCAAGCGACGGAGAAAGCGAAATGGTTTGTGCGGGAGTGGGCGTTGAACGGTTTACCAACGGCAGAAGCCAGCGTTTTCTTTTCCAACGGCAACATTGTAACCACGATCACGCGGGAGAGCTTATGACACCAGCCAGAGCTAACCAAATAGAATCCTGCGAGCGTTCGATCATCCTCGCAGCGGACAACGTGTCCAAACTCAGGAAGCCCGACGTAATGCGCGTCATGGAAGATTTTTTCTATGGTCGCGGGAGCACACAAGAAATGGTCGATTACATATCCGAGAGTCGGCCCGACTTGGCGCAAGAGGCGAAGGAATGCCAGTTAGAGCTTATCCCGGTGGAAACAAGATTCGCCGTGACGTTGGGCGATTTTGGCATCGAAGGATACGACCAAACAACCGGGCAATGAAAAAGCGCCACGAACGAATCGTTGCCGGGATGCTCGAAGAAGAAATGAGCAATCGCGGGATGCCTTGCAAGGTCGAGGTCGGCAAGACACACGATTACACGCGGCGAACGTGGGGCCACGACTACGCCGTGACTGGCATCATAAATAAGGGCAAGCGAATCACAATGACGGGCTGGGGGCGTGGCATCAAGAAAGGCGATTTTCTACTGCTGGAAAACGGTATTCACAGCACACGCTATAAAGTTTTGACCGTGTTCTACTATTCCGATCCAGCGGACATGTGGAGCATCAAGGCGCAATTCGCGCCACGGATGGATTTATGAATGAACTATCAAAATCGGATAGAGAAACGCTCGCAGCGGAAAACGTGTTGCGCCAAGAATATGACGACCAAATCCAAAGACTCATCACACGAAAACACAATAGCCCAGCCTGCGACAGCTTTGGCATTGATCGAAGAATTCGCAGCCTTAAGGCGCAAATTAGACAGTCTCGACAAACGAGTGATCGCATCAGGGCTAACGCTGCCAGAAGTCAGGAGCCTGTTTGCTTCTCAAATGTCCCGTATTGAAAATGGACTGGAATGACATGATTCTTTTTTGCCTCACTTGCAAACGTCCAGCCGATGATTGCGAGTGCAGCGCGAAGAAACGGAATTGGGACTGGGCTTTCAGCCTGCCTAAACCAAACGCCGACGAAATAGCTTTTGCCGCTTGATTCCCCCCATCCGCTCTTAACCGGGCGGCAGTGGGCAATGAAACAACAAACAACAAACCAAGTAAAAAAATGACAACGAAACGAGCAGCGGAAACAATCAAAATAGGCGATGTAATCATGCCACCGGCACGCGAGGTGTCTTTGTGGATGCGACGCCACACTGTGCAAAACGGACTCAGCGAGGATGCCTTGCTCCTTACCGTGAAGGAAATTTATGAGGGCGCACCGGATAAAACTGGCCGCTGGCTGGTGATAGAAACCGATCACTCACCCGAATGGAACGCCGGCAGGGAGCGCACCTTTCCTTTCAAATTCAAAGCCCGCCCAGCAACGCCGTGGATCGTCAAAGCCTAACCCTATGCCAATCGAAAAGGAAACCGGGTTTGATACCGGCAAGGAGCGGCGGGAGGTCGCATGGCAATGCAGCCACCTGCACAAACAATGCTCGGAAATCGTGTTTGATTGTGAGGGCCAGGGCGAGGCCTGGAAAAACGGCGTGGCACAAGATTTATCGACGTTGTTGGGTCGCGCGATGTATTTTTTGGAGACAGACAGGGACGAAAGCGACGTTTATGCAGCACAGGCGACACTTCGCATCGTCAAGCGAGTAGCCGAGTTCGAGGGCATCAGGAGGGCGGGAAAATGAATTATAAATACAGGCATCACAAATACACTTGGTCAAATCCCTTCGGAAGCGTAAATCACCGATGGACGTTGTTGGCCCCAGTCGGCGCGATTGACTTTCACGTCACAGTAATCAACGGCCACGGGCCATCGGCAGGGCTTGAGTTCCATCATTGCGAATCGGCGAACTATAGACCAGACACAGCACCGGATCACATTGATTGCCCGCTGACTGGTGGGCGATGCTGGCACGATGGAACCAGCATGTATGCAATGGATCACCTGTGGCCGCTGATTGAGCCTTACACGCTGAGGGCAGAACACGAACAGATTTTCAAGATATTGGAATATGAAGCTACACAGCATTTCTACCCGAAGGAGGCAGAATGAGCTTGTGCCCCGAATGCGGAAACGCCCTGCTTCACGGCTGCGGCCCCGTCTGCCTGGTGTGCCAGCACACGGGCAGAGGGAGGACGGCAGCAGAATTGCAAGCGCACGCCCTGGCAGCGGCCCTGGGCGCGACCTACGCGGCATTGATGCGAGTGCAACCCGACGAAGAGGAAATCAAGGCTGCTTTAACTGTTCGGGAGGCTCAGGAATCACTGAGCTGCCGCATTCGGGACCAACAACATTCCCGCGAGCGTCCCGACCTGGAGGCCGAAGCCGAGGAAGAACGCGCGCGCGAAGTCTGCCAAACATGCCTTGGCACACGCCGCTATCTTGCGCGCCGGTGTCCCGATTGCACGGAGTATGGAGATAGGGAACGAGATTAGATTTCGCCGTAACGACAAAAGCTCACCGACCCGGCCCATCAATGAGTAACGACTGCAACGAGAGCGTAAAGGCCGGGTTCGGTGCAGCGCCTTGTTCGGCCAACTTCGTGCGACTCTTCAAGCCTCAGTTCGCTCCCCTGGTGCTGTCTGGGGAGAAATGCCAAACGATAAGGCCGACACCTAAAAGGATGCCAAAGCGCGGGGACACAATCAGCCTGCGCACGTGGGCCGGGAAACCGTACCGGAGCAAGCAACGTGTGCTCCGTGAAGCAGTAATAGACTGGGTGCAGCCGATACGGATTACACCGCACGGCATCACGCTTGACCATCAAATGCTCTCGGACCATCAGGAATGGGCCTTCGCTAAAGCTGATGGATTCAACACCCCGCAAGACCTGCTTGAATGGTTCAACTTTACTCACGGGCTTCCGTTCGAAGGCATCGTGATCTATTGGCCGAACAGCTATTCGGCGACCCACGCCCGCGTTACTCTCGCGGGAATCCACGACCGCGCTGGTTCCGATGAAAACCCAGCGCGGTTATTTTTATGAAGATTGCCCTTGCTAAATTCGGGGCATTGAGGGAAATATCAAACCGTGAAAAGACCAGTGGGAAGGCCAACCGAGGAAGATGAGAAAGCGACATTAACTTTTCGCATTTGCATGACGCCTAAACGGAAAAACGCATACCAAAAAGCGGCTGGAGTTTTGCCGGTTTACCTTTGGGCAAAGAGGCTCTTGGATGCAGCCGCAAACTACAAACCATGAAACTAACCTGGACGGAGAGAGGGTATCTGGCGCTTTGGTACGTGGCGCTGGGCGGGATTGTCCTGCTGCTGGCGATGGCATTCTAAAAAGCGAAACAAACCAAATGAGCGATAAAACACAATCCAAAGAAGGTATGCAGCACGACGCGGCATTTGAAGAATGGTGGGACAAGGAAGGTAGCAGAATCATCCTCCTGTCGAGGGATGATTTCAGCACTTACGCCAAGCGTGTAAGCCAGATCGCGTGGCTGGTCAGCGCCAAAAAGGTTATCGAAATCCTGCAAAAACCATGAGCGATAAACTTGAAGTGGTAAAAGCGGAGCAAGCTATCGGTCCTGCCGATATGCTTCAGGCCGTTATCCAAAAAGGCATCACGGCGGAAAACGTCGAGGTGTTCAAGCAGATTTGGGCGATGAACGCCGAGCGGGAATTTGCGGCAGCGTTTGTCAAGTTGCAGTCGGAGCTTCCCACTATTACGGCTTCAACCGTCATTCCAAATCGTGGAAAATACGAAAAGTTTGAGGACGTGATGAGAGTTATTGGCCCGATCCTGGCGCGTAATGGGTTCAGCGTCTCGTTTAACCAGCAAAGCAAAGACAACCGAATAGTTGAGATATGCCATCTGACGCATGTTGGCGGCTGGACGCGAACCAACGATTTCGCCGTGAGGACCGGACGGAAAGCAGACAGTGAAGCCCAAGCCGATTGCATGGCCTCCACGACCGCCAAGCGAAAGGCTTTGTGCGATGCGCTCAATATCGTAATCCAGCAAGACTGCCTGGACTCAGATCACGATGCCACCATCGAGGGAGGTAAAATCTCAGAGCAGCAAGCCGAATCGCTGAGGCAACGAGTCATGGCCACCGCAAGCGACGAGGTGGCCTTCTTGAAGCTGGCCGGGGCGAAAGACTACAAAGACATTCGCGTTGCCTTCTATCAAATGCTCGACTTGTGCCTTAAACGGAGGGAGAAAGTAAGCTGATGAAAATCCATCCTGCACCCCAAAATTCTACTGAATGGCTGGAAGCGCGCGCTGGACTGCCAACCGCCAGCGAGTTCCACCAGCTCTTGACTCCTAAATTCGAGATTAGAACCGGAGAAATGCCCAAGACGTACGTTGCTCAAAAGCTCGCTGAGAAATGGTTTGGTGGTCCGCTCATGTCAGGCAGCGGTTCGACCTTTGCAATGGACCAAGGCAGCATCCTGGAGGAAACTGCTATCCCATGGTACGAGTTCGAGTTCTCCACGCCGATTACTCGCGTTGGTCTGTGCATCCGTGACGATCTGAAAGCTGGTTGTTCACCCGACGGGTTGATCGGAGAAACGTCAGGCATCGAGATTAAATGCCCAGAACCGACGAACCACACGAAGTATCTGCTTAACGGCACCGTCCCGCCTGATTATCTCTGTCAGGTGCACGGATCGATGTACGTCACCGGGCGAAAGCAGTGGGTGTTTATGAGTTTTCGCAAGATGTTCCCGACGCTAATTGTGCCCGTCCAATGGGACGAGGAAATTGATAAGAAAATCGCAGAGGCATTGGATTCTTTCCACGAACGCTTCGCGGCAGGCTGGCAAAAGCTTTTGGAACTGAACGGAGGCCCGCCCCCCAAGCGCGAACCGATGACCTTCGCGCACGAGTTCAGGTCGGAAATGCCAACGTAAAATCGCCGCACCAACCTAAGTCAGCGCGGCGTGCACAGGATCTAGTTTCGATTAGGTCGGGATTGATTCGTCGGTTCCCTCTTTGAATCCCAGAATCGTAGCATCCGGCGTTGCCACCGTGAATTCCACGTCCAGGCTCACGGGTTGATCGCCGTCTCCAATGTGTCCGTCAGCGGTGAAGCGCACGGCCTTGTCGCCAGTCGCACCGTCGCCATTGAGCCATCCTTTGATGCTGGTTGCTGTCGATGCCGGATCGATTGTGACGGTCGAATCGCCAGCAACGATTTCCACCTTCACGTATGTTCCACTGTCATTGATGTCCACGGCTTCATCGGGAGTAATCTCGAAGGGCCGTCGGAAGCCGGGCTTGAGTGGCTTAGTTAACTTCATTGTGTTCCTTTTTGGTAGCGGTTCGTCTGCCGAGAATGTCACGGTCCAGATCCGAACCTTTTGTTTTTCGCATTTGAGCAGTCCGCAGAGTAATCCCTTAAGGTTGGGGCCGCGATACTGCAAAGTGAAGTCCTCAGTCATTTGACGGCTGCTCCGAATGTTTGCCAGCCGAGCAACCCGAGCAGCACGAACAGCAGGCCGTTGAAGCCGATGGGCCGGAAGTTCCCGCCGCCGCTCGGCCAGAACGCCCAGAGGCCGAACAGAAGCCACAGAATCATCAATGCCCAGAATAAAGTTCCGCGTGTCATATATGCCTCCATTTGTTTATTATCTCACCGACAATTTCGCCTTGGGTGAGATTGGGATTGCCGAGCGCTGTCTTGATCGCGAGGAAGGTTTTCGCGTCGTTGTCCAGCAGGGAATCTTTCGCTGCCAACTCCGCTTGAAGCTTGGCGATTGTCGCGGCGTCATCCCCAATCGGAATGCCCTTGGTCTGCAAAACCTCCACGAGATTGGCGATCACCGCAAACACCTCGACTTTTCCTTGATTGGTTTCTTGAGCAATCCTTTGTTTAAGATAGTCGGCGATGTCTTGTAAGGTCGATGTCATTTGATTGGTGGTCTTTCGGCGTCAATCTTTCCTTCAGCCCTGCTTGCGGTGGCCGTTAATTCGAGCAGTTGGGAGAGCCTGGAATTGACTGCCAAATGAACCTGCTGGATGGTTGCTGCCAATAGCGCGGTGATAACCGGCACTATCACGCCTACGATCGATAAAATGAGCGATGTATTATCTTTGTCCGGTCGCACAACCGTAATCACCACCACAAACGCAGCGACAAGAATGCACAGGATGATAGTGCTCACGACAAAGATGGTTGTCTTCTGTCCAACTGGGCCAACGGCTTTCAGGCGCTGGTTTTCCATGAACAATTCATCATAGCTTTTAGGTGTCTGAGAAGGCGTAGGCATATAAAAGTAATAATGCTGTAAGGCTGCTGTCATTGTCTTGCACCGCGTCGATACGAGATCCCTGGAACATTACCCGGTGGCGTCGGGCCAAGCGAGAGATATATACAAGTCATTGTGGTCGCCGCAGAATTGGTGAACGTGGTCACAAGGTTGTTTTCGTAGTCCACGCCGTTTCTTTGCCACTTCTGGAAGGTTGTCCCCGGCCCGGAACGCAGCGGTGCCGTCAACTGCGTGATCGTATTAGTGAGCACCTGCCGCGTAAACGGTGTGCTGCCGTTGCTGGCACCGTTCTTATCCGCAGGGGCCATCTGAACGAATACACCTGATGACGGGTTGCTGGAGTTGACTGTCAGCGTGAACGAAGTCGTCGGCGGTTGCGGAGGGATTGGCGGGACATTGGTTCCGGTCCCCATACGAATCAGGACGAACGCTCCGAAGTCGGGGAATGTCATCGGCGCAGTGGGTGTCGTATCGCCGTAGGGAAGGGCCACGGAATGCGATGCGGCCCGCATATCGACAACCAGCGTGTTGGTGCTGGTGATCTGGTTCGTAACGACATCGACAAAATAATTCTGGGCATTGCGAACCATGACGGTGCTGCCGATGCCCCAGCTTAGCGTCGAAACGTCAATCGCTGCGAAGTTGCCCAAAGTCCAATTGTAGTTGGCGACGTGCGCGCGGTTCGTGTCGTAGATGTTTCCTTGCACGATGACGTAATTCGTGCCAGCGGGAAGAGCCGTGGCCAGCGTAGAATTTGCATCGTATCCGGTCCTTGCCTGCCACTGGGCAAACGTCCTCGGAGCTTCCGTTTCGACACCGAACACCGGAGCGCCAACCGATGACACAACATAAACGTTGCGGTTGAGCGTCCAAGGCGGGATCGTCGCGCCCGGCATGTTCGGGTAAAGGTCAACGACTTTTAACAACGCGGGACTGATGATCCAGTTGTTCGTAAAGGTGCCGACTTTCCAACTGCTCAACTCCCAAAACGCCTTGTAGAAGTAATTGTTCGCACCCACTAGGTCTCGATATGAGTTGCCATCCGGCTGCGAGAAGTAGAAGGCGAGGTCGGCACCATATCCAAAGTTGGAGAGTATCTGATTGTCCGTAAGCCGGTCGGCTAGTCCACCGGGGCGAGTGCCGATAATGATGCCGCCGTGAGCGATCTGGTTGCCAATAAAAGTGTTCTCGCTGATGCGGAAGCGTGAAATCTCCGTGTTGCTTGAGCCGTAAGCCTGGATGCCCCAATCGTACGGCCCCATAGAAATATTCCGCTTGATGGTCGCCAAGCCCGAGGCACTGACCGAATGCTGCATATAAAAGCTGTGCCCGTGCTTATTCGGTGTCCCTTGCCATCCGTTATTATAGACAACGTTGCCGTAAAATTCTTTGGATTGTGCCTGCCTCCACCCGGATATTCCACTGCTCAGGTCGTGCACGATGCAGTTGATGAACTTCACGCCGGTCCCGAAAATATTCGGCCCATCCGAGCGGGTTATGGCAGTCGGGAAACTCGAATCATCTCCGCTCAACCGGCCCTCGGTGGAGCTGCTGAAAAACTCGATGTCTTGGAAGGTCAAATAGCCATAGCTAGAAGGGCTGGCAGAATTGCCAACTGTCAGAGTTGGACGAGCGCAAGCGTGAAATCCGTAGGCCACGCCTCCGAATGCTCCCCCGTCAACTCGCGCCAATTCTCCAGGGTATGAACGGAATGTAGTCTGACCGCTCGGAGTGCCTGAAACCGTGCTTTGAAAAATATAACCCTCCTGAACGCCGGGAATGGAGTTTTGTGGGGCATGGGCATAAATGCCATTTCGCATCCACACCAAGTCGCCTGGAAGGATGACGCCGACTTTATTCAGAGCGGTCTGAAAATCCCACGGATTTCCGCTTGAGCCGGTCCCGATTGGCGTGCCATTGGTCGCCACGTACCATGTATTCGCCGCCCATGCCGATCCTTGGCAAAGCAACAGCAGGCAGAGCAGCAATCGGATCATGATGGGTTCTCCAAGGCTTTTTGGATGGCAAAGGGCAGCGAAGCGCGGAACTGACTCTTGAGGATGTCCAAATCTTCGCGCGCCCCTTGCAAGTGCCCGACATTCGTAGCCGATTCAATGAGCAAGTCCAGATCGGGAGCCAAATCGGGATGCGCCTGACGTAGGGCATCGGCAACGGCATCCAATTGTTCGCGCACCGTCTTGGTCTGTGCAATCGAACCAGCGACCTCGTGATCGTAAAGGCTCAAAACGTAGGAGGCCGCTGCTGGATTGGGAATCTGCCTCGGCGGGAAAAAGAAAGGGTTCATAATTACTTCACGCTGTTGGTTGGCCAAAACAGAATTACCGGGGGCTGCCCCCATTGCATCGGCATCGGCACGTAGCCGCCCGGTTGCTGAGTTTGTGGAACGAATCTTTCGAAGATTAGCGGTCCGTAGCTGATGCGAACCGTCGCTGGATCTTTGGCGAGCGCCTTGACGAGATTTGTCAGGTTCTTTTGGGTGCTGCAACTACACGTTGCAATGAGAAGAATAAATGCGAGTAGTGTTTTCATTTGGGGACTGGAGGTGCGTTGGTGGATGGCCTCATGCGCTGCTCGCGTTCGAGTCTGCGTTGAAAGGCCGGTGAGTTGGTGTTTGGGCGTGTCGGAGCGTTGGTTGCGACCTGCGGAAGAGCAGGTGCGGCATTAGTTGGATTCACAATAGACGAAGGTCGAGGCGTAAAGGCGAACGGCACAGCGTTTGTCGTCAATCGCGGAGAACCTACGATTCTGGAGAATGAACCTATCGAAATCGGTTTGCCACCTTTCATGTAACCCAACTCGACTTGCTGGATCATCATTTCCTGAGTAGCGATAAGCGCCCTGCCATTGGATTCCCCTACAATGGCTTGCTGATTGGTGCTAATGAGTGAGCTTGAAAGGATGATTACGTTTGTGAGAGTCATAGATGTATTATGGATCTGCCGCCGTTGAAACAATGAACCAAGTTCCGTTTACATATGCCCGTAAACCAGGCGTATTATCCGTCTGGTAAACAATCATTCCATTTGCCGGTGTAAGAGCGGTTTTCTGCGCCTTGGTAACGGAACCCAGTGTGAGTGCACCGTCCTTACTGATAGATGTCTTTGCGGTTCCATGATTGTACCAGACCTGAAGGTTATCCGTAGCACCTGCAAGTACGTTTTTTGTATCGAAGTAGTAAGCCCCACCTGAAGCACTTCCAGAGTCAATGCCTGGTGTAAGGAATGTTCGCTTTACTGCATCGCAGTCAATCTCCATTCCCGCCACCTTGGTAACTGCATCAGCATAGAGGTTCAAGTAACCATTTCCCCCGACACCCGTCACAAAATTAACATTCCTATAATCTCCATAGGCATTGATTGTGGCATTTGAGGAATCATTACCTCCGCCAATAAGTATTTCCCAATTTCCATCGTAACCGTGATCGGTATGAGAATACATCACAAGGCTTGGACCAAATGGCCCCCACCAGCTAGGTTCTGTTCCAATGATTGTGCCACCAGTTGCACCCACTGTTAATATGTTCGTTCCGCTGTTCCTGAATACCGCCAGATTATCGCCGTTGGTCAGGACGTTGGAGGTGTCGAACAGGTAGGCGGTGCCTGAGCCGGTGCTGGCAACGGTAGGATTGAGAAACATAAGACTTCCGCCGCCTAGAGAACCTAAATCTAGCCAGTCAGGGGTAATATCGAAGTAGGGAGTGCCAGCAGCAGCGGTGTATCCGGTGATTTCTGGAGATAACCCATTTATAACAAAACCTCCTTGGGCGAGAAAACCAAAAGTGTTGGTTGTTTGATTCCGAAAAGCTGCGAGATACCCAGTAGCCCACGGCACACTTGTATCCACCACCAGCGCGACATTGGTAGCGTTATCCGCAAGCTGGCTTTCAATCCTAACTAAGTCGATTGCGGGACTAGGTTGAAGAACTCCACCAGCAGAGGCCCAAAGAGCCGCACTGCCGCTTCCAGCCAAGAGTATTCCCCAACCTGTGTTGCCTACGCCGTTAGTTTTACCGTAAAAGGTTCCGTTCGCTGCATCACGATAAAAACTTCCCATCGATGCCGTTATCACCCCTTCTGGACTGCCAGCGCCCCACAAGTCGAACAGGCTGTTGGTCGCTCCGTTCCAAATGATGTGACCGCTTAGGGCAAGATTCTTCCAGCGCAAACTCGTAGCACTTCCCAAGGAAATCGTGTCGTCAACCGTTGGGACAAACACCTGATCGTAGGCTACAGCCCCACGATTGTTTGCATTCGCTATGTAGGCCGCTATCGAACCACCTTGGAAATGTGCGGTGTCGCCCGCGCCGGTGATGTCCATGAAGGCAGACCCGGACGGCGTTTGAATAATAAATTTACCAGCATTAACAGCATTGGTTGAATTAAGCATCACGATCGAAGCGTTTGAGCGAATCAACGAACTGTCGGAAAGTGTGGTGGGTGTGAGCCAATAAGGAATATAGGTCGGCGTTCCACTGCCGAAAACTGTTCCGCCACCTGTTTGTCCTGGGTCAAACCGCGCCATTTCGATCCAGTCCGGTGCGGTGTATTGCAGGATGATGCCGCGATTCGTGGTGCCTACCCAATCGCCTTGAATGTCCACGTAAGCGCCTGGAACGTCCCATTGCTCGCTAAGATCGGGCAGCGTGAAAGAGTTGCTGCCGTTCTGCGATGTGATGAAAAGCAACTGCCCTTGATATGCGCCCGAACTGAGACTGAGAGTTACTTGAGTCGCGTCATTGGTTGGTGAATTGAGCAGCCAAGTCGTGTTCGTGGTGACATCCAAATAATTCGTTCCCAGCGCCAGCAGCGTGACTTTGGCTGGCAAAGAAAAAGTCCCGTACGTGTTGAGGTTCGTTACCAGACTGAGCGTGTTGTCGAGAGCCGGATAAATTATCCCCGCATCGTTCGTGTGCGGATCTCGATAGAATACTTGCAGGCTATTGGTCTGAAATTGATTCGTGCTGAAACTTTCAAAGGTCGGAACAGCCGCGCGCGCCCCAAGAGCAATCAGCCAAATGCAAAAGAATAGAAAACTTTTCATGGGAGCATTTTCATCAGGAAGATGTCAGAGAGGCCAGCCGATGTCAGGCTTGTTCCGTTGAACGAGCCGGTGGAAGAAAAGCTGCCAGTAACTACAGGATAACCAGCAACATCAGTCGCCACGGCGTAGCCAACATCGCTGCTGGTTCCGCCCGCGCTCTTTGTCCAGGCACGCACGCCAGCAGACGAATACTTAGTCACGAAGACATCAGACCCACCCGCGCTGCTAATCGTTTGGCCTCCGTCCAGAGTCGCCGTGTTCTGAAACAGCCCAACGGCTACGATATTATTACTACTGTCGATTGCTATTGAATAGCCTGTGGCAATGATCGGAGCACCAAAGCGTTTTATCCAAAGATTGGTGCCTGATGAATTGTATTTAGCAATGAAAGCGTCGGTGGCCCCAACCGGAGTGGAGATCGATGTCCCGCCAAAATCTACTGTACCGCTAAAATACCCGGTGAGAGCTATGTTGTTGCCGCTGTCAACCTTTACGCCTAGTCCCTTGTCGGAAGCGGTGCTTCCAAAGCGCTGTTGCCAGATATAAAGTCCATTCGAAGCTGCAAATTTAACTAAGAAAATATCTTCTTGCCCTGCTGTAGCTAAGAATCCACCACCAAAATCAACGCTTCCCGTAAAGCTTCCGGCGGCAATGACATCTCCACTGCTGTCAGTTGCAAGCGCAAAGCCATTCTCGCTCCCGCTTGCTGGTGCCCGGCGTGACCATAGGTGAGTCCCTGCCGCTGAATATTTGGCCAAGAAAAAGTCCAAGCCGAGGCTGGCCGTTAAGTTGGTTCCACCAAAGTTTACTGTGCCCTGAAAGCCACCAGTAATGATAACGTTGCCCCCGCCATCCACCGTTACCGCATAAGCTGCATCATCCAGCGTGGAGCCGAAACGTTGCGCCCAAATGAATGAACCTGCCGAAGAATATTTTGCCATCACAATATCCAATCCTCCAGCACTGGTCAAAATGCCGCCGCCAAAGTTGATCGCTCCGGTGAAAAAACCAGTAACAAGCACATCCTGGTTGGTATCGACTATGACGCTATTGATTCGGTCTCTTCCCGTGTCTCCAAAATGCTTGGCCCACTGCGGCACTCCCATCGGCGAATACTTGGCTATGAAGATGTCCTCGAATCCGGCATTAGTGAATACGCCGGTGCCAAAATTCACCGAGCCTTGATAAGCGCCAGCCGCAATTATGTTTGCCGATGAGTCAGTCGCCACCGCAAGCCCGATGTCCGCAGACGTGTTGCCGAATTTCTGCGCCCATGAGTTCGTAGTGACGAACGATCCGTTGGCGACAGTAACGGAGTTGGTGGATGACAAGCCCTGGTTCCCGGCGATGTCGAATCCCCGCGCGTAGAAGGTGTGCGCCCCGTCCGTTATGTTAGTCGTCTGAAACGGCAGGCTGTATGGCGTCGTGGTGTCAGTGCCGATTAGCACTGCTGCGTCACGATAGAAATCTACACGAGCCATGTTCAAGTCCGTTGCCGTGGCAGAGACGTTCACGATATTGCTTATCGTGCTGGCATTGGCTGGGGACGTAAGGCTAACAACCGGAGCAGTCGTATCGCCCGTCTGCGTGACGGTGAACGTCTGCCCTGCGACCGTCAGCGTTGCGGTTCTGGTCGATGCGAGCGCCGTGGCCGCGACCGTGTAATTGACATTCCCATTCCCCGTTCCGCTGGCAGGATTAACAGTTATCCATGACGCAGCGCTGGTTGCGGTCCATGCACAAATAGAGTCACTGGCATTGACCGTTATCAACCCACCACCGCCGCTATCGCTGAATGTGTCACTCGTCGGAGTAATGGCATAATTGCAAGCAATGCCTGTTTGCGTCACAAAGAACACCTTGCCAGCGACATTTATTCTTCCCGTTCGCGTGCTCGATGTTGGATTTGCCGCCACGCCATAAGTGACCGTTCCGTTCCCGGTGCCCGTCGCGCCGTTAATGATCGTGATCCACGTCACGTCAGGGCTTGCCGTCCAGTTGCATCCTTGGGTTGCGGTGACGGTGATTGTGCCGGTGTAGCCGATGGCTGCTTGAACGGCTCGGAAGGCATTGACGCGCCCATATCCGAAGCTGGGATCCCACCCCGCCGAACCAAGATCGTCCGCGTTGTTTTTGAGTATTGCTTGAACCTGAAGCCCCGTCAGATTTGGATTTGCGGACATTACCAGAGCAGCCACGCCAGCAACAATAGGAGCGGAGAAGGAAGTGCCGCTTCCGAATGTATAGGTTGCCCCTGTTCCGGTAGTGAGAATGCTGGTTCCTGGAGCAGATAAATCCACGTTATTCCCAGTAACCGAAAACGACAACAGTGCATCATTCTGATCGGTTCCGCTAACAGTTAGAATAAAAGCATTATCCGAGTTGGTGTCGAAACTTCCGTTATTGCCAGCAGAAATAACGGTAAGCCCACCCTTGGAAGAAAGGTATTGAGCAGCGTTTTGAACAGTTAAACTGTCAGAACCAATATAGCTTAAATTCGCCACTCGTGCGCCGTGATCTGCTGCGTAAGTTATGGCAGCAGCCATATTAGAGAAAAGCGCAATGCCGTTGGTATCGGTAATACGAAGAGGCATAATACGGCAGTTCATCGTGACACCCGAGCTTCCTACCGCATTGTTCCCAACTTCCGCTGCGGTTCCCGCTACGGGTGTACCGTGCCCGTACACATCGGATGTGTTGCTGTTATTATCGTAAAAGTTGTACCCCGCGACCAGATTGGCAGATAGGTCTGGATGGGTTGCCTCTACACCAGTGTCGCAGATGGCGATAATTATATTGGTTCCGCCAAGAGTAGTATTCCAAGCTGACGGTGCTTGAATCTTAGTAAGATGCCATTGGCCAGAATAACTTGGGTCGTTTGGTATGAAGTCAGGCTCGACCGACCTGTCCATCTCCGCAAAAGCAAACAACGGATTATGAGAGAGCGCTTCAACGGCATTGGTCGAGGCGGCTTCTGGCAAAGTTAGGACGCGGACATTGATTTGGGATATGTTCGTGACCTGAGTTGCGCCGTGCGCGCCGAAGGCATTTTGAACGGCAGTTTCATTCGCATCATCATTCGGCTTTACGAGAATACGAACATCGGCGGCAAGCAATGTGGCCACGCTCAGAA